>SAMEA104315434__coassemble_395_pt1 | contig 24414 bp, 15 predicted proteins | sample SAMEA104315434__metabat2_low_PE_003 | metagenome-assembled genome bin SAMEA104315434 (sample SAMEA104315434) | gut metagenome | biome: Monkey gut; feature: monkey-associated habitat; material: faeces | place: China | collected 2013 | reverse complement strand
GGGCTTTGGCACAGGCGGGACGATAAGTGGCGTGGGCGAAGTGCTCAAAGAAAAAAATCCAAGCGTAAAAATCATAGGTGTAGAGCCAGCTGCCTCACCACTGCTTAGCAAGGGGCAAGCAGGCGGGCACAAGATTCAAGGCATTGGGGCGAACTTTATCCCAGAAATCTTAAATCGTAGCGTTATTGATGAAATAATGTGCGTAGAAAATGATGATGCTATCGCTATGGCACAAAAGCTCGGCAAAATCGGCATAATGGTCGGAATCTCGAGCGGCGCAAATGTGAGTGCAGCACTCCAAATCGCAAGAGCACACAGCGATAAAACTATCCTCACTGTGCTTAATGACACCGCAGAGAGATACCTAAGCACAGATTTGTTTAATACGCTTTAAATTTTGTGCAAGGAATTGCCAAGCCTTGATTTTCGGGCTTGGCTTTGATTGTGCTTTGCTTCCCAAAAAAGTATTGCTGCAAAATTTGCAGAATTTATCTTACTTTTATGCACAGGCTTACAAAACTTCCAAAATCACGCTTTTTCAAATTGTGCATTGGCACACACAAAGGTGGCAAAATCTTAGAATCTCTATTCTTTCCACTTTTTACTACATTACGACAATATTTTGACACCCCTTATTTATATGGCAATATTGCGATAAACACATTTTTTTACAATCACTTTTAGCAACCACATTTTATCTTGCGCTAGAATCCATTATAGGAAATCCACTTGCCAAAAAACCTCACTTAGATTTTTTAGACTTCTTTTTTGCATCTTTTTTGCTAGATTTTGCTTTTGACTCTGCTTTGGCTTTTTTCTTGGCTTCTTTTTTCATCTCTTTTTTTGCCTTAGCATCTTTTTTGGATTCTTTTTTCACTTCTTTTTTAGGCTCTTTAGGTTTTTTCTCTTTTTTGGGTGATTTTTCTTTTTTGGTTTTTGGTTTACTTGGTGCAGCCCCTGCCTTGCCACCAAACCAATAGGCATATTTGAGATTCAAAGTAGTGGTTACACCATTAAACCTATCCTCCGCGCCCTTATCAAATTTGTTTGCATAAAAAAGCCCATCATAGCCCAAACTTAGCTCGTGGTTTTTCTTTATCAGCCAGATAAAATCAAGTGCTAGATTCCCATACCCAATAGGCAAAGCTATAACACCATTATCATCAAAAGCACCGATACTAAACCGTGCTCTTTGTGTGCTAAATATATTGTATCTCACGCCTGCTTTGAAACTCGTGCGAAACACCTCCCCCCACATTTTATAGTAGCGCACGCTAAAAGAGGCTTGTGGTAAATGCCAAGAAATAGCGTTGTGTAGCTCATCTGCACCGATTTGCACAGGCTTTTTCATCGCCATATCTATGCTTGAGAGCAAATCATAGCTAACCCCGATTTCAGGGGCTACATAGCTATTGTATTTGTATTGATAAAATGTAATGCCCGTGCGCATTTCCGCACCTACACTCCACATAAGTGGCACTTTAGAAGCACTTGAAGCAGAGCTTAGCTTCACACTTTGCCCAGCCACCTGCATAGAAAATTGTGGGAAATCAACCCCGCCACGAATGTTGCCTTTGATAAATCCCTCCCAAGCCCTTTTGCGAAAGGCAAATGACTTAAAGTAGTGCATTCCTGCTTGCAAGGCGTTTGTTTGGATTTTTGTATCTTGCCCAAGTAGCTTGGTGCTAGTATTTACAAACTCATAGCCTATATAGCCACCAATGATTCCCGCTGCTCTTAGATTTTTTTGCAAGCCCACAAGCGCGCCTCCCACCCACTCTATCGCATTTGAGCTGCCCATATCTGCATACGAGTGTGCACTATAAGGTAGCACAAACACTCGATTATCCCTCCTGCCATCATAAGGGATAAATATCGCATCTAGCTGGTCGATAAGCTCAAAATTATTATATTTTTTTAGATTTTGTGCGCTACTTTGCTCCAAAGTCAGCTTTGCGACTTTTTCTCGCACCTTGTCGATAGAATCTTGGTTTTTTGAGCGTGTTAGTTTAGAAAATCTTTTGCTAGAATGGGTAAGCCTGCTCATATCCTCTTTTAGTGCTTTTAGCTGTGCTTCTTGCTCATAGTATCTATCGCTATGAAATGTCTTTGTTGTCATTGTATCAAGGATATTTTGTGTCATTACGCTTCTGCGCATATAGCTTAGAGCAAGTGCGCGATACACACTAGAGCCTTGAGAAGTGCTGACATCTGCTTGGAGGGAAAAGCCTGTGGCACTTTTTGTAAGTCTTACACCTTGTCCTGCTGTGATATGAGAGCCATTAATGCCTGCTAGTCCATTATTACCTTTGAGTATGAGATTTTCATACTTGTATTCCACACCTTTTTGTGCGCCTTGCCCTATGTTTATTATGATACTTCGTGGTTTGACATTATGAGTGGTGAGGCTATCTGCGCCAAAAGATAGGTGTTGCTCTTTGTCTGTTTTTGCATTCCAAGAATCGCCACTGCTATTGATATTTAGGCTAATCCCATCTAGCTCAAGTCGCTCTATTTTTATGCCAATGTTGTTGCTACCTAGCAGGGCATTGCCCACGCCTTGCTCTACGCCATTTATGGTGCTTCGCTCTCCTAGTCGTAGGGTTTTTATAGTTGTTGTTGTGGTGGTGCTACTACCAGACTCAAGTCGCCCCAAATACGCACCAGAGCCAAAAACACTAAGTGTTTCCATATTTCCTGTGAGGATAAGCCTCCCCACCACAGCACCTGCTCCCACTTCCACAGAGAGAGTTATAGGAGCATTTGCTCCAGACTTTTCATTACGAAAATCAAACCAAGTGTTTGGCGCACTGATATTGAGAAATCTTACATTATGTCGCCTATCAGTCGAGTCATTCTCATTCTTTTTGAAATAAGCTACTATGCGAGAGGGGCTTACTATGTAGGAGTATGTGTTTGCATTGCCTATGTAGTAGTTTGTCGTGCGATATTGTGTTGTTTGCGTTATGGTGGTTAAAAATGCTTTACCTGACAAATCGCTACCAGTAAATCCCGAAGTTATTGCGCCCTCACACCTTACATCTCGGGTAGAGCTAGCATTATTTTCTACAAAAGTGCAAATCGCCATAGCAGTATTTGCGCAAACCACACTAGCCAAGCCTATCCCAAGCAATGATTTTGCTAGCTTGCGCGTAAGGAGTATAAGACTTGATTGGCTTATTTTGTTGTCATATTGAGGTTTTGCACAAACCGACAAAGCGAGAGCACTTGGCTTTCTTAAAGGCACTTTCCTTAAAGCGAGTGCGTTTGCTTTTCTTAAAGCCCCCTCCCGCAGCACGAGTGGGGTTTGAGGGTGGGTATCTTTTGCGCTAGTAAAAACGCGGGAAAATTCGTCATTGCTAAAGAAACTACGGCTTCGCCTTGTTTTGCGAGCAAATGCGCTAGCATTTGCGTGGCAATCTATGTCTTTTCTTTTTGATTTATGGATTGCCACGCAAGTCTTTCGACTTGCTCGCAATGACGGAATGGCGTATTCGCTAGCAGTTGCCGATTTTGCTTGAGTTTTGGAGTGAGAATTTACCCACCCCCTAGCCCCCTCCACAAGGGAGGGGGAACTAAGTATCAGTCGTGAACTACTCTCTCTCTCTCTCTCGTTTTGACATTATGACACCTTTTTGGCAGACTTTTTTGCATTTGCTACAACCCCTTTTAAAAGATAAAACCTAAAATCAAATAAAATCAAGCTCCTTTGGCTTCTTGCTTTGCATTATGACTTTTCGCACCTCGCTAATCGCACTTGGAGTGCCTATCATTAGGAGTTTGCACTCACTTGTGATGACTACATCTGCATCGGGCATAGTGAAGTATTTGCCATCTTTTTGGGTGATTCCTACGATAAAGACTTTTGCAATTTCGTTGAAATGCCCGTCCTTTAGCTTGCGAAGCACAAGCCAGCTATATCTTGGCACAAAGACTTCTTCCAAATCAAGCCCCGTGTTGTTTTTGTAAGCAAATCTCTCAAGTAGATTTTGCATATCTGGGCGCAAAACCATAGCACTGATTCGCTGTGCCATAAGCTTGGGCGCAGAGATGACAATATCAGAGCCTAGTTTTTGAAGTTTGCCTTGCTGCTCCTCACTGTGTGCGCTAGAGATGATATAAAGTGGCTTTCTATTTAGCTCTTGGGCAAATAGCTTAGATGATACGATAAGGGCGATATTATCAGATAGATTTTTTGAGAATGTAACGATACCTCGTGCCGCAGATAGGTGGGTTTTTAGCATTGAAGTGGTTGATTGGGGGTCGCCTACTATATAGTATGGGTATCGATGAGAGATAGCTTCTTCCTCGAAGTTATCGCTATTATCCACTACGACAAATGGTATATGCGCTTCTCTAAATTGCTTGCTAAGCTCGATTGTGTATTCGTTGTGATAGCACACTACATAGTGATTGCGCAATCTAGCGATATTATTTATCATTTTTCTCTCCTTTAGTATTCTAGTTAGCGTGCCTGCATTGACAATCCCTACGATAAAAGCCACGCTAAAAGTGATAATCCCCGCACCACATAGCATCAAAAACGCCGTAAAAAGTATCGCTAGTGGCGTGAAGTTGCGCTCATTTAGTGCACCAAATCCTGTATTGGTAAAAGTATAGGAGGATTGGAAAAATGCTTGCACGATTGAATAATCCTCAAGCAAAAAATATCCAATCGTCCCCACAAGGATAAACACCTGAATCAGCACAAGAGGCAAGCGAAATGCTTTAAACTGCTCATATAGCTGTGGGGATAAATCTATATCTGGTTTATTGGAATTGCCCCATTTGATGAATTTTTTGATTTTACTAAGCAAGCTAAATCCTCGCTTTATTTGACTTGTAGATTTTGATGATTTTGTAGATTTTGCTTATTTTTGGATTGATATAAACGAAGTGTAGATAAAGTTTGTGTATTTTTAAGGTTCTTTAAGGGCTTTGATTTATTGCTTAGATTTTTTAGCTTAGACTTTATTATGTGGTTTAGACTTCACTTGACTTAGACTTTACTTGAAATCCTAGAATCTAAAACAACTTAGACTTATTTAGATTCTAGGCTTAGATTTAAGCAAGGATTTTGCTTTAGCTATTGTGTTTTTTCATCGTTCGTAGCGTAGAAGCAGCGACTTTCACTCGCACACTCGTGCCATCTTCTAGCTTTATGCGGATACTTCGCAAGTTTGGCAAGCTACGCTTTTTTGTTTTGTTGTTTGCGTGGCTTACATTGTTTCCTACCATTGGTCCTTTGCCTGTAAAAAAGCATTTTCGTGCCATTTCTCTGTCCTTTATTGCTTTGAAATATCGCCTAAAAACTTTTAAGCGCAAATAAGGGCGAATTTTAACAAAATTTTCTTGCAATCAAGCTTAAAACCTCACAAATCCCCCAAATATTTACGCCAAAATCTAACCACTAAAATCCAAAGCCAAGTTCAAGCATTGCCAAAATATTATTACTCGCAGGGTATTGCATATGTATAAGATTGCCTTGCTGACCTGCACCCGAAGTGTGCAAAAGTAGTTCGCTCTGTCCCACATAGCTATATCTGCCACTTAGTTTTATGAAAAACAAAGCCTTATCAATGATGGGCATAGAGATTCCCACACTTCCATTTAGTCCATATCCACTATCTTTGACTTCTGCGCGGTTGGCGTAAGTTTGAGAGATATTGTAGTAGGTTTCAAATATCCACTTCGCGCCAAAAGCGTATTCTAGTGAGACTTTGCCTAGAGGGAATCTACCATCGATTTCCGCGCCTATCCCGCGTGTCTGGAGGTTAAATCCATTGCCTTGCTCATAGTCTCGTCTGTGTCTTTCTGCCTCATAGACAAGGCTTATAAAAAATGGCATTCTCTGATTTGCTACATTAAACCCAGCTTTGATTGGCAAAATATAAAATAAATCCTCCATTTTGCTACCATATAGACTAAACGCGCTTCCGCTAAGGCTAGAATCCCCAAGCCCGATTTTGACATCAGTTAGCACTTGTAGCCTCTCTTTGTCATCGGTGATTCTCGCATACGCTCCTACTAACCAGCCATAGCTTGTGATTTTGGCATTAGAGCCACTCTCAAATCCATACCACCCCCCAGCACTCGCACGGATATTTAGGCAGAGATATTCATTACAGATTCCAAAGGCATTGCTTGATATAGCGCAAGTAAGCGTGCATATCGCTAGCAGTCTGCCCAAAAACGACTTTCGTCCGAAGTGTTGGGATTGTGCATTAGAATCTTTGCTGATAGATTTTATTGTTTTTGCTGTTTGCATTGTTTGCTCCTTAATTTTCATAGTTTTTATGCACTATCGTCTATATGCAGAGGTAGTTCTAGGATTGCCGCCTCTAGTGTTGTTGGTGCTTCTTGTGGGAGTGCCACCTCTTGCATTACTACTTGCCCCCCTTGCATTGCTTCCACCTCTTGTGTTTGCTTGACTTCTATTTTGGGGCTTAGCAGTAGATTTTGCACCTCCCTTGCTAGCACCTTTTGTGCTTGTAGGGGTTGATTGGGTGCTACTTCCTTTGCTTGTGTTTATACTTAGTGTGTAGCGGAAATACACCGCATAGTTTGACTTCGCACTATGACGATAGCTTACAACCGTTCCTAGTGTTTCTTGGCTTCTTTGATAGAGGATATTCTCAAAAAACGGCAGATTTACACCGATTTCTATGCCATTGTATTTCATATAGTGGATGCGCATCCCTAGATTTGCTCCCACATCTAGGTGGGTTTTTGTGATTGTTTGAGTGCCTTGCCGAGTAGCATTTAGCCTCCATTGCTCTTCTAGCTCGTTTAGTCTAGCACTATCATAAGTTTTGCCCCCTAGATAAAATCCCGCATAAAATCCTGCATCTACGCTTGGCTTAGACACGGCATTTAGCAAAACATCAAATAGCCCACCATAAGACATAATACTAATATCTTGCTTTTTTTGCTCATCATCGACAAAGCGTAGATTTGTATAGGTGAAATACCCACCCAAGCGGAATCCAAACTTATCACTGAAAAAATGCTTATAGCCAAGTATCCCGCCATATTGCATATCACTTTCAGTTCTATCGCTTGGGAATTGAGTGCGCCCACCTGTGCGGGTTTGCACTTTGTGCACAAAGTCGCCATAGCCCACTTGCAGCCCCCCAAAAAACCCACTTACTTCGGCATTTGCCACACTACACACACAGCTAAGCAGTGCAGTGGCTAGATATTTGCCCATTTTTGTGCCTATCGTTTTGTTTATAGTTTTTCTCATAGAGATAGAGTCCTTTCGTATTTGGATAAACAACGACTATGGCAGAATCCACCTCATTCACTTACGCACAATCTCACACACATTTTGATTTGCATACAAGATTTTGTGTTAAATCAACACACAACTTGACTTGGGCTTACATTTGACACATTTACGCGCAAAATCTAACCAAATCTAGCAAAATCAAATTTATAGATTTTGGTGTGAAATCTTAAGGTTTTATCTGTTATCTTGCCATTAACTCGTTATTTTGATAGGCATTGTAACGCGTTTTTTTTTTTTTTTGTATGCAAAAAGCGTATTTTTTGAGTATTTTCCCCTGTAATTGTTACTATTGGTTACTTTTTACACGAAAATTTTGAAAAATTTTTGATAAAAATCCTAAAAATAAATAGTTTTTAAACACAACTTTTTGCAAAAAATCACAAAAATCATCAAAAATAAAAGACACATACATTCATATTTTTTAAGATTTTTTTAATATAATGTCGCTTTGATAATTTTATAGAATCTTTGCGAGTTTAGAAAATTACAAAGACTGCTAAGACTACTTCAATTTTTTGGTAAAAAATTTTGGCAAAAAGATTTGATAAAAAAGACAAAAATTTTACTAGAGCGATTTTAAAAGGCGATTTTGCTACCTCACACCTACACCTAAAGGCGCGTAAAAATGGAATTTTTATCTTATCTAACCGATGGGAATGTAACGACATTTTTCTTGCTTTTGTTGCGATTTAGCGCGATTTTGGCGTTTTTTCCGTTTTTTGATTCCCAGCTCGTGCCTGTGAGTGTGCGTGGCGCATTGGCGTTTTTTCTCACTATCGTGTTTTTGCCTTTGGCACATTCTCCCGCTGTGATTACCAATCTACCTGATTTGCTATATGCGGCGTTTATGGAAGTCGCGCTAGGGTTTATGGCGTCTTTGCTACTTCAAGTGGTGTTTAGCTCGCTTGCCATAGCAGGTGATACGATAAGCTTCTCTATGGGTATGACTATGGCAAGTGCCTATGACCCAAGTAGTGGCAACACTCGCCCAATCATCGCCCAAGTCCTTATCATAAGTGCACTTGTGCTAGCCCTCGTGCTAAATTTTCATCATCTAGTCTTGCAGTTTATCGCATACTCTCTTAAGATTTTGCCACTAGGAGAGGTGGCTTTCTCTCCAAATGTCATAAACTACATTATCCGCGCATTTGGTGGAATGTTTGCGCTAGGGTTTGCTATGGCTTTCCCTGTGCTAGGCATTATTTTGTTATCTGATATTGTCTTTGGTATGATTATGAAAACGCACTCGCAGTTCAATCTTTTCTCCTTTGGATTCCCTATCAAAATCGGCATAGCACTTTGTGTGATAATCCTCATAGTCCCCGGGATTTTGTATCATTTCAAAACCGATTTATACGAAGCCTTTAAAGCAATGTCGATTATTTTTGACTTGGATAGGTAGTTATTTAGTTTTTGTGAAATTGCAAAAATTTGCCAAAAATCAGCTTAGAAAACTACGGCTATGAGTGCAAACAGCGATTTTTTCATTTCCTAGTTGATTTGTTAATTTTATCTGTGGCGAAATGTGGCAAGAAATTATCACAAACAAAATCTAAAATATAGCATTTTTAGAAAAATCTAGGATTCTAGCCCAAAACCTCGCCATATAGGCTTCCACCATCATTGCGGCTTACTCGCACTCGTGCAAAATCCCCGATATTTAGCTTCACTCCTTGAATGTGTAGCAAGCGATTATTATCACTCCTACCCTCGCTAAAGACTTGCTTTTCATCAGCGTAAGTATTCTCAATAAGCACTTCATAGACTTTGCCTATCTCGCTTTGTGCGATTTCGCGCAAAATCTCTCTATGTCGATTTTGCAGTGTGCTTAATCTCTCTTGGGCTACTTGCTTTGGGATAGCATCTGCTTCCCCCCAAGAGTGTGCAAGTGTGTGCGGGCGAGGCGAGTAGATAAAGCTATACATCGTATCAAATCGCACACTCTCTAGCACTTCTAGCGTCTCTGCAAAGTCGCTATCGCTCTCGCTAGGAAAGCCTACGATAATATCCGTGCTAATGGTTAGCTCTGGCATAAGTGAGCGCATTTTTAGCGCACGCTTGATATACCACTCTTTTGTATAGCCTCGCTTCATTTTTTTTAGAATCGCACTAGAGCCACTCTGAAGCGGGATATGGATAGACTTGCAGACTTTTTTGTTTCCTGCAAACTCTTCTATAAACTCATCATCAAAATGCAGTGGGTGAGGCGAAGTAAAGCGAATGCGCTCTATGCCATCGACTTCGCTTAGTAGTCGCAAGAGTTTGGAGAAATTTATGTCTTTATATTTGGATTCTAGCTCGGTAGAAAATCTCACCCCATAGTTATTGACATTTTGCCCAAGTAGCAAAATCTCTTTGACACCATTTTGGGCTAGCTTAATCGCTTCATTTAGCAACAAATCTGGCGGGATAGAAATCTCTTTGCCCCTTGTGTGTGGGACTATGCAGTAGGCACAGGACTTATCACAGCCGATAGAAATATTTAGCAATGCTTTGATTTTGCTTTGTCTCACGCTCTCAAACGCATACAAACTATCGTCATAATCAAGCGCGACTTCTACGGCTTTGTCTTGGTGGATAACCTGCGTGATTTTGGAGATATTTCGCGCTCCTAGCACGAAATTTACACTTGGGGCTTTTTTTATGATTTCTTTGCCTAGATGACTTGCAGTGCAGCCACAGATACCGATTTTGGCATTTGGCTTTTTGATTTGGGTGTATTGCCCGATTTCAGAAAACAGCCTGCGCTCGGGCTTTTCGCGCACAGAGCAGGTGTTTATCAAAATCAAATCTGCTTCTTTTGGCTCATCTGTGAGGGTGTAGCCCTCTTTTGATTCTAGCTCGGCGATGATATGCTCACTATCGCGTTCATTCATCGCACAGCCAAGCGTTTGGATAAAAAGTTTCATTGCAAAATCTAGTTAAATCTAAAATTTATTGTTTAGCGCACAAGCGCAACTAAAATCTAAATAATGCGAAATTCATAAATCATATCCGCGCTATCTAGTCCGTATCGCACTTCTCCCATATAGACGGTTTTGCCTTTTGCTTCTATGAGTGCTTTTGCTTTTTTTAGGTCTTTGTCCTTACAGCTTCTATCAAAGTATAAAATCTGCATACCCTCTTTTGATTCTAGCTCATCTGCCAAATCCTCTATAACAATGCTAGTTGTTTGAGGTTTTGTCTGTCCTTTTGCCAAAGTCTGTCCTAAGTCCATTGATGCGAGTTTTAGTTCCATTTTTTCTCCTTAACGCGTTTTGTTTTCGCGCTTAAATTTTCGCGTTATTGTAACGAATTTGCCTTAAATTTTTGTTATAATCACGGAATTTGCAAAAGTTTTTGTTATGTTTTGATACTTGGATTTTTTAAGGATTTTATCCAAACTATTTCAAACAACGCATAAAATCTAACAATTATCACAATCCACACACAAGCACAAGCTAAAAGGAATTACAAAATGGAAAAGATTTTAGACATTATCGAGCTTCTTGCGCACGAGAGGGGACTAGAGCCAGCAGCTGTCTCTCAAGTAGTCAAAGAAACGATTATAAAAACAGCAAAAAAACAATTTGGCGAGGAGCTAAACTATATCATTGAGGAGGACGAAAAAGAGCGCGATTTTAGGCTTATACACGCTGTGACTGTGTGCGCTGATGATGATGAGAGGGCTAGCAAGGATTCCCAAAACTTTATTAGGATTTCAGAGGCAAAAAAAAGCGCGCCAGATATAAGCCTAAATGATGAAATCCACTACGAAATAAGCCTAGAAAATATGAGTAGAAACGCGGTAAACTCGCTTTTTTCAGACCTCGGATACAATATCCAAAAAACTATCGACAACCAGCTATACACCACACTAAAAGCTATGCAGGGCAAAATAGTCAGCGGACAAGTCATCGCCATAGATGAAGCCCAAAACACACACATAGAGATAAAAGAATCCGCCAGCGAAGTTCGTGCCATACTTCCGCTAAAAAACCGCATAAAAGGCGAAAAGTTTAAAATAAATGACACGGTAAGCGGGATTTTGCGTAGTGTGAAGTTTCAAAAAGATGGCGTGAGGCTAGAGATTTCGCGCACCACACCTAGAATGCTAGAAGCCCTCCTAGAAAACGAAGTCCCAGAAATCAAAGATGGCGAAGTGCTAATCCACAAAAGTGCTAGAATTCCGGGGGAAAGGGCAAAAGTAGCACTCTATACTGCCAATCCTAGAATCGACCCAATAGGCGCGACTGTGGGGACAAAGGGCGTGCGGATAAACGCCGTAAGCAGAGAGCTAAATGGCGAAAATATTGATTGTATCGAATACAGCGAAGTGGCTGAAATGTTTATCGCTAGGGCATTATCCCCTGCGCAGATTTTGGGGGTGAAAATAGAAAAAGCCCAAGAGATACAAAAAGAAGCACAAAATGAAGCCCAAGAATCTAGCGATTCTAGGCAAAATAGCAAAAATGACAAAAAAAGCCCAAAAGCAAAAGTCCTAATCGCCACCGACCAAAAAAGCAAAGCTATCGGTAGAAGCGGGATAAATATCCGTCTAGCGTGTATGCTTACAGGCTATGACATAGAGCTAGAGGAAGTCGGCAAAGAAGCACCAAAAGAAGCCACACAAGAAGAATCGCAAGAATCTAGTCAATCTAGCGAACTAATAGATTCTGCAGACTTGACAAAAGAGGAGCTAGAATCTAGCGCACAAGACACAAAACCAAAAGAGCAAACAAAAGAATCTCAAGCAAGCGATTCTAGTGAATCTAGCGATTCTCAAAAAGTCGGCAAAGACGCCCTAGAATCCCTCTTTAAGCAGTAGTTACACGCAAATCTTAAGCGTGCCTTGCTAGATTTTGTTATTTGGCACGCGTTTTGCCACTCCGTGATTTTTCGTGCTTCTAAAATCACAAAATAACCTCACAAAAACTTTACAAAACTTTATCCAACTCTTTTTAGATTTTGCATATTGCGTTTTAATCGTAGTAAAATTTGTATGCTATAATACCCCTTGCGCTAGATTTTTGCTAGATTTTATCTTTGTAGGCAATCCACAAAGATAAAAGCAAAATCTATCCGCGTAAAAATCTAAAACAAAGGAAAACACAATGGAAAGAACAATGTCCTACACACGCATTTGCAACAAAAGTGCCAAGCAAGCACAAAACCGCGCATTAAGACGCGATTCCTCTCTCTCTCTCTCTCTCTCTCTCTCGTAAAGCTAGCGTAGTTTCTGCCCTAGCACTTAGCATACTTACACTTACTTCTACTGCCTCAACGCTTCAAGCACAAACCCCCCAAAATCCTCAAAGCACTGATGAGAAAATCAAACAGCTTGAAAAAGAACTGCGACTTTTGGAACTACAAAAGCAGATTGACCAAGCCAAAAAAGAACAATCCAGCAATAAACCCGCTGATAAATCTACTGATGATTCTAGCGCGACAAGCACTACACAATCCACCCAAACCACACAAAACAAGCAAATCATACAATACCGCGCACCGCAAAAACCAAAGCACTATGATTATGGCTATGACCGCAGTGGTTCATTTGTAGGCGTAGAGCTAGGCTATGGCGAGCTGCTTAGTTCTACTTCAGCTGTTGCTTATAAAGAAAAAGATGGTGGCTTCAAATACGGACTACTGCTAGGCTACAATAAATTTTTTGTCAAATACTTTGGTATCCGTTTTTATGGGAATGCCAATGTTACTCAAGTCAAAGATAAAACAAGCAGTGATTGGCTATTTCGGCTAAATTACGGTGCAAATCTCGATGCGATAGCAAACTTCCTTGCCACAGATTATGCAGATTTGGGTGCGTTTGTAGGACTAGGAGTGGGTGGGCAGACTTATTTTTTCACAGGGCAAAATAAAGAAGTCCTTGATACTTTTGAATCTGCAGGCATAAAGGTTAGTTATACTAGCGTTGATGTTGGACTAAATGTGGGGCTACGCACAAATATCGCCAAACATTTTGGCATAGAAGTAGCCGCTCGTGTGCCCTTTATCAAGCATAATTTACTTGAACCTAAAGGTGCTTATGTATTGCAAGAAACTTATAGCATTTCTGCTAGGCTTTTGTGGAATTATTAACGATTTTTAAGCCACGACTTTCTTTTGTGCTACGCATTTGCAACGCGCCTTTATAGGCACTGCAAGTGTGTGGCGTGGTTTTAATACTTTTTGGCAAAACTTTTGTCTCTGCTTTTTGATTCTGCCCAGCTTCTATTTAATTTATCCCTAGCTTCTAGCAAATTTATCCAATTTACCCCACAATAAGGCTTAAGCTCCCCTGTATCACAAGCGCGTTTATAATGTCGATAAAAAACGCGCCCACCAAAGGCACGATGATAAAAGAAATATGGCTTGGTCCATAGTGCGAAGTAACTGTTTGCATATTTACCATAGCCGTAGGTGTCGCGCCAAGCCCAAATCCACAATGCCCAGCTGCTAGCACAGCCGCATCATAGTCTTTTCCACAGAATTTAAATGTTACAAATACCGCGTATAGCACCATAACGACAGCTTGCGTGGCAAGAATAACCACCATAGGCAGTGCGAGCGAGACAAGCTCCCATAGATTTATCGTCATCATCGCAAAGGCAAGGAAAAGCGAGAGGCTTACATTCCCGATTACAGAGACTTCTCTGTCAAATACTTGGTGGATTTTAAGCGCGCTTAAAACATTTCGCAAAATCACCCCACAAAATAGGCAATACACGAAAGTCGGCAAGTTGAAATCCTTTATGTATTGTATGTCAAGATCTGCTAGATAGCCCCGCTCAAAGCCCTTAGCCAAAGTGCCTACAAGCAGACAAATGGCGATTAGGGCTAGGGATTCTATGAAACTTACAGAAGTGATAAGTCGCTCTTTTGTAGGGGCTTCAAAGCCGTGCGGATTGTCATCTTGGACTTTATCGGGGGTTTTTAGTTTGTAGTGCTTTACCAAAAACCGCGCCACAGGACCACCGATAATCCCACCCATAATAAGCCCAAAAGTCGCGCACGAGAGTGCCACCTCCGTAGCTGCACTGAAGTTATAAGGCATAGATTTGAAAATATCTGCCCACGCCACACCCGTGCCGTGCCCGCCACTCATAGTTATAGAGCCACCAAGTAGCCCTACAAGCGGATTCACACCCATCGTGTATGCCGCACCAACGCCGATGAGGTTTTGCAAGATAAGAAGCCCGCAAACTATCACAAGGAAAATCCCAAGCAATTTCCCGCCTTTTTTGAGCGAGGCAAAATCAGCACTTAGCCCCACAGAGGTAAAAAACGCTAGCATTAGTGGGTCTTTTAGCGAGGATTCAAACTTGAGCTCTAAGCCTGCAAATTTATACACACCAAAAATCACAAGAGTAGCGATAAGCCCGCCCACGACAGGTTCTGGGATATTGTAATCTTGCAAAACTTTCACGCGAGCGATGATAAATCGCCCTAAAATCAGCACCGCCACCATAACAACAAGCGTGGAGTAAAAATCAAAGTGAAAAGTATTCATCATAAGCCTTTTTAGAAGTGTTTTTAGCGTGTATGATACTACACAAAAGGCAAACGCACGAAGTTTTTTGGAAAATGCAAAAAGTGAAATAGAATTACAAAAATTTAAGTAGTGTGATTATGGAGTGGCATTGTCTTTAAGTGCTATGCAAAATCTGCTATAATGCAGCCTTACTTTGCGGAAATATTTTGATACTTTGAGTGGCTTTAGTGCGAAATCGCTTTGTAAAATCACATTTTGATAAAATCTCTTTGATAAATCACAAATAAACTACATTCTTACTTAAGGAGAATCTATGCAACAAACTTCATCACGCCAATCACGCTCACTATCCCAAAACCAAAAACCACAAATCCGCCTAAAAGCCGAGTGGGAGAAGCAAAGAGCGATTTTGCTTTCATTTCCCCACGCAAATAGCGATTGGGCTAGTCATATAGATGAAGCGAGGGCGTGTTTTGTAGAGATTATCAAAGCAATTATGGAGTTTGAAAAAGTCATCATTTGCCTAGATGCGCAGGATTTGCAAGGATTTGAATTTTTGCGAAACGAGTTTGCTAGAGATTTTGCAAAATCCACAATCGAAAATTTCCACACTTTTTGCTTTAGCTCACTAAAACTTAGCGAGACAATTACAATCGCATTTGTGAGGACAAATGACACTTGGGCGCGGGATTTTGGCGTGATAACTTTATCATCACAAAGCCCCCAAAATCCACCAAAAAATATTTTGCTAAATTTTTGCTTCAATGGCTGGGGGCTAAAATATAGTGCAAATTTTGACAACCAAATAAACGCAAATCTAAAAAAAATGAAAATCCTAAAAGACACGATGCGCACGATAGATTTTGTGCTAGAGGGTGGCAGTATCGACACAGATGGGGCAGGGACTTTGCTTACCACAAGTGCTTGTTTGCTTGAGCCAAACCGCAATCCAAGCCTAAGCAAATCCCAAATACAATCAAAACTCAAAAAAACGCTAGGCATAAACCGAGTTTTGTGGGTGGATTTTGGGTATTTGCGTGGCGATGATACAGATAGTCATATTGATATGCTAGCTCGATTTGTAGATAGGCAAACTATCGCTTATGTGGGCTGTGATGATATAAATGATGAGCACTATGAGGAGCTAGCAAAAATGCAAGCCCAGCTAAAATCCTTTCGTCAAAAAAACGGCAAGCCCTACAAACTTATCCGCTTGCCTTTTGTGAGTGCGATATATGAGAGCAATGACACAGGCAAAGAGAGATTGCCAGCGAGCTATGCAAACTTTTTGTTTGTAAATGGTGGGCTACTTGTGCCAACTTATGATGACAAAAACGACAAAAAGGCAATAGAGATTTTGTCAAACGCACTGCCTCATTTGCGCGTGGTGGGGGTAAATGCACGCACGCTTATCAAATGGCACGGAAGTTTGCACTGCATAACTATGCAACTTTATTAGTAAAACCAAATGCTAAAAATTCACTGCAAAGGAATCACTCAAGGGGTTGGATTTCGCCCATTTGTTTGCAATTTGGGGAATGATTTGGGACTATGCGGAAGCGTGGCAAATGTCGGTGGCGATGGGATAATCTACATAGATTTGCCCTATACTTGGGAAAATCTAAGCACAAATCTAGCAAGTCAAAAAACAAGCGCGACAAAAACAAATGTAGCAAAAAAAAATACGACAAAGGGATTTGCAGAAAAGAATTTTGCAAAAAAGAAGTTTGTAGGAAAAAATTTTGTGCGATTTTTTGCGCTAGATTTGGATTTCTCTCTTGTGCTTTTGCCTCCTTTGCGCTCTTTGCACTACTTGCACGATAGAGATTGCACTGATTTTGCTAGCAAAGATTGCGCTAGCACAGATTTTGGCGCGTTTTTTAGCGCGTTTTTTGCTTCTTTGCCTACAAATGCCAAAATCCACTACATAAGCATTTCTTATATCTGTGAGGAGGATTATCAACGCACTCTAAGCACACACAAACCTAGCAAAAAATCTAGTCCAAAACCCAACACGAAATCTAACCAAAAACCTAACAAAGATTCCAAGCCAAAATCTAGTTTTGAGATTTTGGATTCTATCCCTGCTGTTTTTTCGCTAGATTCTAGCATTCCGCAGGATTTAGCCACTTGCAAGGAGTGCTTAAGCGATATTTTTTGCCCCACTTCTAGGCATTACCTCTATCATCTCACCTCTTGCACAAATTGTGGTGGGCGGTATTCACTTATCAAATCTCTGCCCTATGATAGAGAAAACACAGCGATGAGCAAGTATGAAATGTGCCCAAAATGCAAGCAGGATTATGCAGATATGCAAAGTAGATTTTTCCACGCTCAACCTATCTCGTGCAATGATTGTGCCGTGCCTATAAGGCTTTATGAGGGTAGAGAGATTATTACAAAAGATAGAGATATATTTGATAGGTTAGCAGTGCTTTTAGATTCTGGCGAGATAGTTTGCATAAAGGGCTTAGGTGGGTTTGCGCTTATCTGTGATGCGACAAATGCTAGTGCTATATATTCCTTGCGGGAGAAAAAAAATCGCCCAACCAAGCCATTTGCCATAATGACAAAAGACATAGCCACCGCACAAAAAATCGCAAATCTAAACGAGACAGAATCTAGCGCATTGTGCGAGGAGAGCGCACCTATCGTGCTAGCTTGGCAAAACAAGCAAAATCCACTAGGTTTGGCTTTGGAGCAAATCGCACCAAATCTATCCACTATTGGAATTTTGCTTGCAAACACGGCGTTGCACCATATTTGCTTTAGTGTGTTTGGTAAGCCTATCATCTACACAAGCGCGAATCTAAAAGGCGAGCCAATCATCACAAACCTGCAAGAAGCCCAAGAAAAGCTAGAATCTATCACAAGCTATTTTTTGGACTTTGAGCGTGAGATTTATAATGGCATAGATGATAGTATATTGCGCTTTATCGCTGGGGATATGCGCCCTATTCGCTTAGCTAGGGGCAAGACACCGCTAAATTTTGCACTGCCAAATCTGCAAAATCAAACGCCACAACAAAAATCAATAAACTTGCAAAATCTACAAAATCCAAAAACTTGTGCCAAACAAAATCAAGCAGATTTTATTAAGCACCTAAAAAGCACTGATAAAAGCGAGACAAAAATCCTAGCCTTTGGAGCGCAAGATAAAAGCACGCTTTGCTTTTGTGATGAAAAGCGATTTATGCTAAGCCCTTATATCGGGGATTTATCTAGCGTGGCTACGCAAGAAAAATTTATCACAAATATGGAGTTTTTTGCCCTCGTGTATGATTTCACGCCACGCGTGATAGTAAGCGATTTTCACCCCCGCTATGATAGTGTAAAGATAGCAAAGCAAGTTAGCCAAGATAATGAAACACCCACAAAGCATTTGCAAATCTATCATCATCACGCGCATTTGTGCTCAATTTTGGGCGAGGTGGCTAGCAGTGTAGATGAGGAGATTTTGGGGATTATATGGGATGGGAGTGGGCTAGGGGAGGATAGCAGTATTTGGGGTGGCGAGTTTTTGTTTGGTGGGTTTGGTAGCGTGCGTAGGGTAGGGCATTTTGGGGAGTTTTTTCTCTATGGTGGGGAGGTAGCGATAAAAGAGATTTGGCGCGTGGGATATGCTCTAAGCAAGCTATGCGGACACGAAAAAATGGTAGCCAAATACGAAGCAGAAGTGATTGCAAAAGAGATTTTGCCACTGCTAAAAGTCGCTATCCAAAAGCGCATAAACACTCACAAAACCACTTCAGTAGGCAGGCTATTTGACGGCGTAGCAAGCCTACTTGGAATTCTCCAAAACACACGCTATGAGGGGGAAAGTGGCGCACTTATAGAGGAGCTGTATTATCAGTGTCCTAAGCTAGATTTTAAGCCCTATACTTTTTGCTTGCAAAATGGCGCAGTAAGCCTAGAATCTTTTATCTATGAAATCTGTGAGGATATATTTTTGGGCGAGCCTTTACCACATATCGCTAGGAGGTTTATCCACACGCTTAGCATTATCGCACTAGATTTTGCAAAAGAGTTTTTAGGAAATCAAGCAAAATCTAGCCACAAGCAAATAAAAGTCGGCTTTAGTGGTGGCGTGTTTCAAAACAAAGCATTGTGCGAGGAAATCCACACACTATTTTCTAAGGCAAAGATTCCGCACTTTTTTCACACTATCGTGCCGACAAATGATAGTGGGATAAGTTTCGGGCAAGCAGCGTTTGGGCTATATGGCAAGCACTAGACTTTAAGCCTGCTTGTTAAAAATCAAAGATAAAAAAATATGGTGTTTTATTTGCTTGTGGCTAGCTCAAGTTAAGAGATTTTGCCCGCATAGTTTTGGTGCAGTTTTGGCGATTAAATAGTGATTAGACATAGTTGTTTAACAATCTTATTTATACTTAAAGGCAAATTTTTACAAGCAATATAAAAATTACATAAGGAGCAAAAATGCAAGACTTTATCCAAAAAGAAATAGCCGAGTCAATCGCCACGCTAGAGCAAACCAAATCCCTAGAATCTAGCATAATCAAAGTGGCAAATCTCATCACAGACGCACTAAAGCAAGGCAACAAGCTAATCACATTTGGCAATGGTGGGAGTGCTGCTGATGCACAGCATTTTGCCGCAGAGCTTAGCGGACGCTACAAAAAAGAGCGCGAAGCCTTAGCGGGAATCGCTATTAGCACAGACACTTCCGCGCTTACTGCTATTGGCAATGACTATGGGTTTGATGTAGTGTTTTCTCGTCAAGTAGAAGCTATTGCCAAACGCGGAGATGTGCTTTTTGGGATAAGCACAAGCGGAAATTCTGCAAATGTGCTAAATGCCTTTGAGAGTGGCAAAGCTATGGGGTGTAAATGCGTTGGATTAAGCGGAAAAGGCGGAGGGAAAATGAATAATCTAAGCGATATAAATCTTGTAATCCCAAGTGATAACACACCCAGAATCCAAGAAGCACATATTTTAGTGATACACATTCTGTGCGGGCTTATCGAGCTAGAATACTAAGCAAAATCTGCGTTCTAGCTTAAAGCACAAAAAACAAGCCAAGTCAAAACACATTAAGCCAATAAGATATGCAATCCCTAGCGCAATTTGGCTTTGGCAATCTATATGAGCTAATCCTAACCCCTCCTCATAGCTATCAAAACACAATGCCAATACAGCATTTGGCAGATAGCACAGAGGGTGCGCTATCTTTGCAAATCACAGATTCTCGCTACCACCCAAAGGCATATACTTTTTATGGATTTTCTAAAAGTCTAAATGCAATGGTAGAGATTGTGTATTTCCACCCCAAGCCCTACCACAGAGCACTTTTCACACTTGGGCAAGAAGTCATAGTGCAGGGCAAAATGCGACTAAATAATGGCACACCTAGCTTTATCCAGCCAAAAGTTATAAAATCTCTTGGCGAGATTTTGCCTATTTTCAAAGTAGCAAAGCACAAATCCACTTCGATTCACTCTCTTTGTAAGACTTACATTACGCAAAAAAATCTAGCCAATCTAGGACTTCCTAGCGACATAACACAAAGCATTATGGAGATTTTCTATCCAAATGAGGAGTTTTATGCTCTCTATACCTCACACAAAGGCTTTAGTGGCAAGCATTTAGAAGCGTTGAAATTTGTAGAGCTTTTTTACTACGCACTGCGACTTAGCAAGAAAAAAAGCGATTTTCCTGCCAAATATATATGCAGGGGGGATTATAGTGAGTTTGTCTCATCACTTCCCTTTAGGCTTACAAATGCACAATCTCGCGTCATAGCAGAAATAGCGCGCGACTTTGGCAGTGGCAGGGCTGCGCGTAGGCTTGTTATGGGAGATGTGGGCTGTGGCAAAACTATGGTAATTCTCTCAAGCGTGATGATAGCCTATCCGCAAAAATCCCTACTTATGGCACCTACTACGATTTTGGCAAAGCAGCTATATGAGCAAGCAAAATTGTATCTGCCTAGCTTTGTGCGTGTGGGGCTTATCACAGGGGATTCCAAAGAGTTTAAAACAAGCAAAGATTCTATGCAAAAATCAAAAGACAAAAAAGATAGCAAAGATTTTGGCACACTTTTTGAGTATGACTTCATCATCGGCACGCAAGCCCTGCTTTATAGGGACATTGAGGGGGAGGATTTCGCCCTTGTGATGAGCGATGAGCAGCATAGATTTGGCACGAAGCAGAGATACGCACTAGAAAAGCTAGCAAGTAGCACAAAGCAAAATTCTAGCGCGGATTTTGGTGCGAGATTTGGCAGGGATTCTAGCAAGGCTAAGGATTCTAGCGCAAAATCTAGTGAGGATTTTGGGATAGAGGCGGATTCTAAGATAAGATTCAATATAGACTCAAAAGTAGAATCTAGTGAGGATTTAAAAACGGATTCCAAGACAAAAGAGAATCCAAAAGAATCTAGCAAGCCTCATATTTTGCAGTTTTCTGCTACACCTATCCCACGCACTATGGCGATGCTAGAATCCAAAATGATAGATGTCAGCATCATTGATGAGCTACCTTTCAAAAAAGACATTTCTACGCGTATCATCACTCGCAATGACTTCAAAGAGCTACTTGCGCACATACAAAGCGAAGTAGCACAAAATCACCAAGTCGCTATCATCTATCCGCTTGTGGAGCAAAGCGAAGTCATAGACTACCTCTCTCTTAGTGAGGGGGCTAGATTTTGGCAGGAGCGATTTAGCGGGGTGTTTATCACCTCAGGGCAGGACAAAGACAAGCAAGAAGTGCTAGAAGCCTTTGCTAAAGAGGGCAAAATCTTGCTTGCCACCACGCTCATAGAGGTGGGAATCTCACTGCCAAATCTCTCTACCATAGTCATAATCGCGCCAGAGCGACTAGGACTAGCCACGCTTCATCAGCTACGCGGGCGCGTAAGCCGCAATGGACTAAAGGGGTATTGCTTTTTATACACCCAAAGCAGTGGCGATAACGCACGGCTAAAAGATTTTGCTACCCAAAGCAGTGGGTTTGAAATCGCTAGACTTGACTTGGCTTATCGCAAAAGTGTGGATAAACAAAGCGGGGAAAATCTGCTTTGGGCTGATTTAGCCCAAGATGAGGACATACTAAAACGCGCATTACAAGAGCTAGAATCGTAAGTTTTTGCCTATATTGATTTTACACTTGCATTCATTCACATTGCCGTGTTTCATTTTTGTTTGCATTTTTTTTGCATTAAGGCGTTTTGTCGTATTGCTTTTTGACTTGTTGTATTTACTTTTGACATTGTCATAATGTCTTGTCGCCCATTTTTTGTCATATTGAGCGAAGCGAAATATCCAAAATGTTATCTGTGTTATGTTTTTTTGGATACTTCGGCTAAAGCCTCAGTATGACAATAACGATTCGCGCGTATTTTTATGCACGGTTTGCGATTAGATTCGCACTCATAATCTCTAAAAATCATACCTCACCGTTAGCCAATAGCTTCTACTAGGGAGGATTCGTTGATAGCGGTTTGTGTATGCGCCGTTTGCCACACCAGCAGTCGAGCTATACAAAGCCCAATCGATAAAATTCACATTTAGCAAGTTATTTACCGCAAAGGTTGCTGTGATTTTATTATCAGCAAATTTTTGACTTAGCCCTAAGTCAAGTAGCATATAGTCTTTGTAATATTTGCCGATAGCACCGCGCACGGTGTTTTGTCCGCCTTGCGTGTCGCTTGGGTTTGGTGTGGGCGTCATCGTGCGGAAATTCCCACTATATCGCAGATACACTTCAAATCCTTTGTAGGCATATCGTGGCGTAAGTGTGAATTTATGCAGTGGCACTTGAGAGATTGGCTCACCTTTTAGATATGGTGTATTTGAGTCTGATAGCACTTTTGTGTAGGTAAATGCGTAGTTTGCATCAAGTGAAAATCCATATATCGGCTTTAGCTTAAATCCTACTTCCGCACCCGCAGCGATAGAGCGGTCTAGATTGCGATAAAATGTGCAAGAGACTGCGCCTTGCGCATTGCAAGTTTGTCCGCTGTTTGTTTCGCCTTGAGCGACACCGATTCCTTGAATCTTGCTACGAAAATCCGTGAAATATCCCGTAGCGATAAACATTGCATAGCTTGTATCTACTATCGCGCTTAGCTCGTAGTTCCAACTTTGCTCGGGCTTTAGATTTTTGTTGCCATAATTAGCAATGTTATTGTTGCTAAGCGTGAATCCCTCATATAGATAGCTTAGCTGTGGGATAAGCACACCGCTTGTAACGCCACCTTTAAATGTCAGCCAAGTAGTGGGATTGACATTTACATAAAAGCGTGGATTTGGCACGGCTAGAGAGTTAAACTTATCACTATAATTTAGTCGCAAACCTAAAGTGGTGCTTATGTATTCGTTGATGATATATTCGCCCTCGCCAAAAAGTGCTACTTGGTGGGCAGACATAGTGGAGCGACTTGCGGGAGCTGTGTTGTAGAATTTTAGTTGCTCCCATAGATAATACAATCCGCCATTAAAGATTATCACTCCAGCGTTGCCTAAGTCAAAGTTGTTGTTATACGCGCTTTGGAAAATGACATCAATATTGTTTTTGCCATTGCCTTTATTGCCCCAAAGGACTCTATCGCCCTTAGAGCCACCGATTGGGACATTTTCGTGGGGACCCCACATAGTGTGGGAGTATTGGACATAGCTATCGATTTTACCCCACGAATAATCTGCCGTGTGGCTTAGCACTTCGTTGAATTTATAATAATCGCGGATTGCGGTTACAGAATTGCGCGATGAGTTTAGCGAACCTGTCCGTGCGAAATATACCTCCGAATCAAGATACAAGGTATTGTGTTTATCAGGCGTGTAGTTTAGCCTACCGCCGAAATTCCAAGTGGTAAATCCTGTGGGCGACCAAGTGGCGAATTTGTTGTTTGTCGCTGGGGCGGTTTGCCCTTGCAGATTGCTAGGCTTTAGAAAGCTATTTTGCTCACCTATGCGGTAGTTTCCGCGCAAGTTAAAGCTAAGCAAATCTTTTGTGAGAGGACTTGCAATGTAGAAATTACCTCCATAAGTGTTGCCAAATTGATTTGGATTTTCGCTAAAGCGGGACTCTAGCTGGATAGATGAGGTGAGTTTATCTGGGTTTTTCTTTGTGATGATATTGATAACCCCGCCCATAGCATCCGAGCCATAAATCGTAGATGCAGGACCGCGAATCACTTCGATTCGCTCAATAGCACTAAGCGGTGGCATAAAGGAGGAGTATGTCCCATTTGCAAAGCCAGAGCTATCAAAGCCCTGCGCGACATTTTGTCGTTTGCCATCAATCAAAATAAGCGTATATGCAGAGCCAAAGCCACGCATAGAAATGGTATTGCCACCTGTTTTGTTTGCCTCGACATACACACCGGGCGTATCCTGCACTGCATCGCCCAAATCGCGAATGGGACGCGTCATAATCTCTTCTTTGGGGATAATTGAGATAGACGCAGGAGCGTCCTTAATGTCCTGCTCATAGCCACTAGCACTTACTACTACTCTATCAAGCTGCTTTGCTTGGAGGTTCTCATATTTGCTTTCGTTTTTTATTAGCTTATTGTAGCGTTTGGAGTTTTTGTCTTGCTTATTTGTTTGTGGATTTTGCAGATTTTGGGTGGAATCTTGTGAAGTGCTTTGTGGATTTTGGATTAGATTTTGTGTGGAATCTTGTT
>SAMEA104315434__coassemble_388_pt1 | contig 24676 bp, 20 predicted proteins | sample SAMEA104315434__metabat2_low_PE_003 | metagenome-assembled genome bin SAMEA104315434 (sample SAMEA104315434) | gut metagenome | biome: Monkey gut; feature: monkey-associated habitat; material: faeces | place: China | collected 2013 | reverse complement strand
GCGCGAAATCCTAACCAAAATCAAAACCTATATCCTGCCCGTGCGAGATAAAATCCCTATCTATGACAGAAAGGGAGAGTTTTTGACACACGCTAGAGTGGGGCAGATTTTGGGCGTGGCTAGCGTGGTGCGCGGGGATTATCTAGTCTATATTGCAAAACGCGAGATTTCAGGCAAAGCCACTCTCATAGAAGCAAGGCTAAAGCCAAAAGATTTTATGCTTTTTCCACAGAGCTTTAGCCCCACACTTACCGCACAAATAATCAACACAATGATAGGACACAAATACGGCTGGGGCGGCTATCTATCAAACAGAGACTGCTCGGCATTTATCCGTGATATTTTTGCAAACTTTGGACTATATATGCCTAGAAACTCGTATTCACAAGGTAGATGGGCAAGAAATATGATAGAGCTAGACAAACTTGATAGAAAGCAAAAAGAGCAATATATCCTAGAAAATGGTGTGCCTTTTGCAAGTATTTTGTGGCTAAAGGGGCATATTATGCTCTACATTGGAGAGTATAAAGGCAAGGCTATGGTGGCACACAGCTCGTGGAGTGTCCGCACAAAGAAAAAACGCATAGCGACAAAAAGCCTACTAGGTGGCGTAGTCATCACTAGTTTATACGCAGGCGAAGAAAACAACGCAAAGGACAACTACACACTACTTATAGATAGAATCTTAGGCATTTCAAATTTGCAAGACAAACTCCAAGAATAACGCCCCAAAAAAGCAATATTTAGAGTAGATTTTGCAAGCCACTTGCAAGTAAAAACTAAAAAACAAAAAAGTTAAAAAAAAGTTAAAAAAAGTTAGAATTTAGTGTATTTCATACTATAATAAACGCCAATCTAAAAACCTAAACAATCACACATAAACACAAATAAAACGGCTACAAAGCCAAAAATTATAGGAGAATCCAAATGGAAAAGCATTTTGATGTAGCAATCATAGGTGGTGGCGTATCAGGAAACGCTCTATTTTGGACGCTAAGTGAATATGCCAAAATAGGCTCGATTGCCATAGTGGAGAAGTGTGGCAGGCTAGCTCAAGTAAGCTCCAATGTCAAAGCAAACTCTCAAACCATACACGATGGCTCAATAGAAACCAACTATACCGCAGAAAAAGCCAAAAAAGTCCGCCTATCTGCCAAAAAAGTCGAAACCTACGCCCTAAAGCACAACCTTCAAAACAAAATCATTTTCCAAATGCAAAAAATGGCAATCGGCGTGGGGGATAGAGAATGTGAGTTTATGAGAAAACGACATAGCGAATTTTTGGAAGTATTTCCAGATATGGAGTGGTTTGAAAAAGATAAAATCAAAGAGCTAGAGCCACATATCATACTTGGGCAAGACGGCAGAAGCGATAGACCTGAAAATATCGTAGGAAGTGGCTATAAGCAAGCGTGGTGCGGAATGAATTTTGAACTACTAAGCGAGGATTTTGCAGCTCGTGCGCTAGAAAATAACCCCAAAAACGAGGTCTTGCTAAACTTTTGGGTAAAAGAAATCCGCGCAAAAGATGAAGGCTACTACCTCATCTCTAGAGGTGGAGAAGCTATAAGTGCGAAGTTTGTGCTTGTAAATGCGGGCTCATACTCACTTATACTAGCGCAATCTATGGGCTATGGTATGAATCTAGGCTGCTTGCCTATGGCAGGTAGCTTTTATTTCGCACCTACTTTACTAAAGGGTAAAGTCTATATGGTGCAAAATCCAAAACTTCCCTTTGCTGCACTGCACGGCGACCCAGATATAAACGCAAACGGACGCACGCGCATAGGACCTACTGCTATTGCTATGCCAAAGCTAGAGCGCAAGAAGCATTGGTATAATGGCATAAGCCTAAGCGAACTTCGGCAAGTGGATTTCCACAGAGAAGTATTTGGTGTGCTTTTTGACTTGATAATGGATAGCGAAATCCGCGCTTATGCGATAAGAAATATGATATTTGAGTTCCCATACTTTGGAAAAAGACTTTTCTTAAAAGACGCTAGGAAGCTTATCCCCTCACTAAAGCTAGAAGACATACAATACGCAGATGGCTACGGAGAAGTGCGCCCGCAAGTCATCGACAGAACGGCAAAAAAACTAGAGCTAGGAGAGAAAAAAATCATCACTAATAAAGGCATAACTTTCAATATGACACCCTCCCCCGGCGCAACAAGCTGCCTACAAAACGCACTTGTAGATGCCCAAGAAATCACCACTTACTTGGGTGTCAGCTTTGATAAAGAGCGATTTTTAGCAGATTTATCCCCAGAGGAGCTAAAATCATAGATTTTAGCGATATTGTTTATAGTGGATTTGCTATCAAAATCGCTATATAGCACTTTCATATTTTCACTTGCTTTATCTTTGCGCTTTGTATATCCGCACTTCACAAGCGCATTATATCTTCGCACCTTAGGCAGGATTATGACATAGTCTTATGCCTAAGGCTTTTTAGACATTCATTTTTAGACACACTTAAAACAAATCCAAAAACATAAACCAAAATATTAAATACCAAACATTTTTTGTATTTTATGATTTTATAAAATCTACACATTTTATTAGCCCATCACATTCACACTCCACTATATTCTAAGATTTTTTCTATGGATTCTATGGAATTCTATGTGGGCAATTTTTTGCACTTTTTTTGTTCATTTTTGAAATATTTGATACTATTTTACACATTGCTATATTTTTTATGCAAGAAGTTAATGCGATATTGACACAAAACGCTATAAAATAAAGAGGCTTTTTATTTCATACTTCAAAAGGAGATTCTATGGAGTGGATTCAACACTACGACCCTCTAAACAACCTTTGGCTTAGTGCGCTTTTCGCGTTTGTGCCTATCGCGTGCTTTTTGCTATGTTTGCTTGCCTTTAAGCTAAAGGGCTATCAAGCAGGCTTTATCACTGTGATTGTGGCGACTTTGGTGGCATTTTTTGCCTATGATATGCCTTTTTCACTCATAGGTGCGAGCTTTGTTCAGGGCTTTGCGCAAGGTATGTGGCCTATCGCGTGGATTATCATCGCAGCGATTTTCCTCTACAAGCTCTCTGTGAAATCAGGTAGCTTTGAAGTCATCAAGCAAAGCGTGATGAGTATCACGCCCGACCACAGAATCCAAGTGATTCTCATCGGTTTTTGTTTTGGCTCGTTTTTGGAGGGCGCGATAGGCTTTGGGGGACCTGTGGCGATTACTGCGGCATTGCTTGTGGGACTAGGGCTAAAGCCACTTTATGCCGCAGGACTTTGCCTCATTGCAAACACTGCTCCTGTGGCGTTTGGTGCGGTTGGGATTCCTATCATTGCGATGACAAACCTTGTAGGTGTCGAGCAGCACGCCGTAGCAGCTATGGTAGGGCGAATGCTCGTGCCTCTAAGCCTTACAGTGCCATTTTTCATCGTCTTTTTGATGGACGGCTTTAAGGGCGTGAGGGAGACATTCCCCGCGATTTTTGTCGCAGCAGTGAGCTTCACAGCGACACAATTTTTAAGCTCAAACTATCTTGGCGCAGAGCTCCCTGACATTGCCTCTGCGATTGTCTCGCTTGCTTGCACCACACTCTTTCTCAAAGTATGGAAGCCTAGCAATATTTTCCGCTTAGATGATGAGAAAAACTTTTCTGTCGCAAGTCTAGAATTTAGCAAAGTCTTTAAGGCTTGGTTGCCTTTTATTTTGCTCATTATTTGTATCGTGCTTTGGACACAGCCGTGGTTTCAAGGGCTATTTAAAGTCGGCAATCCTGTGCTTTTCCAAGAAGCAGGCGAATCGTTGCCAAAGCCCGATTTTTGGCATAATGTCTTGCCTATCTTTAATGAAGCAAAAGAAATCATCGGTTATAAGCTCGTAGGCGTGCTAAGCTACACGCAAATCACTATAAACTTTAATTCTCTTGGCTGGAGCTTGCTTGGCACAAATGGCAAGCCTGTGGGCTTAAGCCTGCCTATCAACCTTATCGCGCTTCAAGCAGGCACAGCGATTTTGCTCGCGGCATTCCTTACCATTTGGTTTCTCAAAATCAAAGCCCAAGACGCGGCAGAGTGCTTTTGGGATACGCTAAAAGAAATGGCGATTCCTTGTATTACCATAGGTCTTGTTGTCTCATTTGCGTTCATCTCTAAAAACTCCGCGATGAGCGAGACACTCGGACGAGCGTTTGCCCAAACAGGCGATGCGTTTAATTTCTTTAGTCCTGTGATTGGGTGGATTGGCGTGTTTATCACAGGAAGTGATACAAGCTCAAACCTCCTTTTTGGGACATTGCAGCAAGCAAGTGCGAGTGTGCTAGGCGTGGGTGAAGCACTCTTTTTGGCAGCAAACTCTGTGGGTGGCGTTGTCGGTAAAATGATAAGCCCGCAAAGTATTGCTATCGCGTGCGCGGCAGTGGGACTTGTAGGCAAAGAAGCCGAGCTATTTAAATTCACATTTAAATACTCTCTAGGATTTATTATCCTCATTGGCATTTGGACTTTGGTAATCTCGCTATTTTTAAGTGGAATTATCCCTGAAGTCGTGCCATTGCCTAAGGTATAGAGGGATTTGAAGCGCGATTAAAGGGGGCAAATCGTGCAAAAAAATCTTATGTAAATTATGGAGGGGGGCAAAACTTAGCAATTTAGCCAAGCTTAATAGCTTTAATAGAATTTAGCTTTAAATTTGCTTAAAACTTATAGCGATTTTGGGACTAGATATTTTGGTGTGATTTTTATCCAAATTGCACTTAATTTGCCGATAATTACTCCTAAGAAATTTCTTAAAATTTTATCATTTTTGCAAAAAAACTACCTTTATCTATCATTTTTATATGCTTTTTATCAAACTTCAAAAAACCCAAATAAAGCAAAATCCAACAAGGTGCATTTATGACTTTACTTATCACATATTTTCTTGGCACAGTGTTTATCTCTGCGGCTTGCTCGGTGTTTGAAGCGGCTTTATTTAGCGCGACTACGCCTTTTGTCGAGGCAAGTGCCAAGCTAACCAAAACAGGCAAAATCCTAAAACACCTAAAAGCAAATATTGATAATTCCGTAGGTGCGGTGCTTGTGGTAAATATGTTTGCCAATACTTTGGGTGCAGCAGCCGTAGGTGCGCAGTCTGTGGAAGTGTTTGGTGAGGAGTGGGCTGGAGTGGTAGCTATCGTGCTAACGCTTAGCATTTTGTATGTAGCAGAGATTATCCCCAAAACTCTTAGTGCAATGTATTGGAAAAAGCTCATTTTGCCCTGCTGCTATCCACTTATTGTGATGTATTATGTAGCATTTCCTTTTGTGTATATTTCTCGTGGGATTACATTTTTTTTCCGCAAAGGCAATGTAGAGAGAATCAGCAGAGATGAGATTTTAGCACTTATGGAGCTAGGGGAGAAAAGTGGCTCGCTAGATGAGCTAGAAATGGATATTTTAGAGCATATCATCGGACAAAAATCTATCCGTGTCAAAGACATAATGACACCCAAAAAACTTATCTTTACCCTAGATGAAAATCTAACCATAAAACAAGCCCTAAAGCAATCCCAAAAGCGCAAATATTCACGCATACCTCTAAGCACAGATTCTGCCACAATCACTTCGCTTGCTTATCGCAAAGAAATCCTCCAAGCCAATCTCAAGCACAAAGGGCAAGAGCCACTAAAAAGCATTGCCAAACCATTCACATCTGTAAAAGAAAATATGCAAGTCCTTATGCTTTTGCGACTTTTTATCCTGCGTCACGCGCATTTGTTTGCCGTGCTAGACAAAAAGGGCAATCTAGTTGGCATAGTTACCCTAGAAGACGCGCTAAATGCCGTGCTAGGTGTGGGCAATATCTCAAGACACTAAAGGGGCATAGATGACATTATTGATTGTGTATTGTTGTGTAGCGATTATCTTTAGCTTCATTTGCTCGATTTTGGAGTCTGTATTTCTTAGCACTAGCCAATCTTTCGTAGAAAGCTATGAAAAAAATCACCCAAAAGTAGGCGGCTACCTGCGCTACCTAAAATCCAATGTCGAAGAAGCTGAAGGCGCGATTTTGGTGCTAAACACCTTTGCAGTAACGGCTTGCTCTACGGGATTTGGTATAGAGATTACGCGACTTTATGGAGAAGAGTGGCAGTTCATCGCTTCTACGATATTTGCCATAGCAATGATTTATATCACAGAAATTTTTCCCAAAACTTTAGGCACGACTTATTGGAGAGCTTTTGCCCCTAGCGTAGCGGTGTGCGTGCGATATTTACTAAAAATCACTTTCCCTTTTGTCGTGTTGGCAAAGGGAATCACACATTTCCTCACACGCGGAGCAAAAGTCGCCATTAGTCGTGGCGAGATTTTGGCAGCTAGCGAAATAGGCAACAAAGGTGGCTCTCTAGGTGCAAAAGAAACAAATATTGTCAAAAATCTACTAACCCTAAAAAACTATCAAGCTGTGGATATTTTAACCCCTCGTAGTGTGGTTTTCAGCCTAAAAAGCGATGAGAAAATCAAAGATGCTATCAAGTATAAGCGAATCACACACCATTCTTTCGTTCCTGTGCTAGGGGAAAGTGTGGATTCTATTGTGGGTGTGGTGGATTCTAAAGAGATTTTAGCCCTTAGCCTGCAAGGCGAAGACGACAAAGAAGTGGGAGAATTTGCAAAGCCTATTGATATTGTCCCTCATAATATTTCTGTGCTAAAACTTCTGCATTTATTTACCAATAGCGATAGTGCAAAACAAAACACGAAAGATTCTTACAAAAGCGATGATGAAGCAAATACAAAACTTTTTGTGGTGCTTGATAGGTATGAACAATTTATGGGAATCGTAACATTTGAAGATGTGCTTGAGACACTGCTAGGCGATGAGATTGTCGATGAGTTTGATGAAGCGCGAGATATGCAAGAACTTGCCAAAAGACAAAATCTAATCAAAGAAAAGCACAAAAAACACCGCGCACAAGAAAAAGATGAAAAATCAAAAAAAGAAACAAAAAAGATAAAAGAAATAAAAAGCAAAAAATGGTGGAATATATGGGGCTAAACTTTGCAAAAATCTAGCCTTTTATCACATAAAATCTATATTTGCTATTGCTATGACTTCTAGCCCTACCTATGCTATCAGTGTTTGTAAGTGCTCCCTACTTTTTACGCAAACCTTACTTGATTCTTGTGGGGTTTTTGGAGCTGATATAGAGATAAATCGCTTGGATTTCCTCATCGGTTAGATTGTATTTTGGCATTATGCCTTTGTCTTGATTTAGAGCGGTTTTGAAGTTGAAAAACTCTAGATTATTTATGCGTGGGACAAGGAGGGTTTTTTGCTTGCCCTTATGGGTGTATGTGGCTAGCAAAGTTTCCTCGCCTATTGCGCCGTGGCATTTGATACAGCCGATTCCGCGAGGGTATTCATACAGACTTGCGCCATACTCTTGAGGAGTGATAAAGCTTTCATTTGATTGCGTGCTTGCTTGGTTGTCTATTTGCGAGTTTTGTGAATCGGTTTGTGAGTCAGATTTTGGGGTAGAATCTAGTTTTTGGGATCTAAAAATATTGCCAAACTTTTTTGTATCTTTTTCATCTTTTTTTTCGCTTTTTTCATTTTTTGGGGTTTCAGGACTTGATTGTGTGTTTTCTTGTGTGCTTGATTTTGTAGCAGAATTTGAGCTAGCTTCTTTTTCTCCTTGCGCTTTTTCTTTTGCGTTTTCTTTAGTTGCTTCTTTGTCTGTGTCTTTTTGGGCTTTAGCATCTTGTGAGCGAGAATCCAAAGCAGATTCTAAAGTAGACCCTAAGGTAGATTCTAAAGCTGATTGTGGGATATACTCTGGCGCGCTAGATTGTGATTTTATGCTCTCTTTTTGCGTGGTTAGTGTGGGATTTTGTGCGTTTAGGATTTGGGCTAGCCCCACACTCCACGCCACACACGAGATTTTTAAAAAAGTTTTGCCAAAAGATATGAACTTCATATCAAACCCTTAATATTTTTTCATTATAATAGCACTTTTTATTCAATCCTAAAATCTAACCACGATATAAAAATCATAGTCTAAAACCACAAATATAACTAGAGCACACCAAATCCACCAAATTTGCACCAAGCAATAATACAAAGGCACTTGATGACTATCCTAGATGGCAAATCCCTCTCTCTCTCAATCCAAGATTCTCTCAAATCCAAAGTAGCAACCCTAAATCCAAAACCAAAGCTAGTGGTTATCCTAGTAGGCGAAGACGCTCCAAGCCTAGCCTATGTCAATATGAAAGCAAAGGCTTGTCAAAAAGTCGGTATCATAGGAGAAGTCCTGCGCTTTAGCCAAGAATCCTCCCAAGAACAAATCCTAAAAGAAATCGCTAGGCTAAATGCCGATAAGAGCGTGAATGGAATCCTTGTCCAACTACCATTGCCAAAGCACTTTGATACGCACGCGATTTTGCAATCTATTGCGCCACATAAAGATGTCGATGGATTTCACCCTATCAATGTCGGCAGAGTGCAATGCGGATTTGAAAAACAAAATACAAAACAAGATAAAAATAGCGCACCTTATGACAGCACAGACATTGGATTTTCCCCCGCTACTCCACTAGGAGTTATGGAGCTACTAAAGGCGTATAATATTGAGCTACAAGGCAAAAATGTCGCTATCATCGGTGCTAGCAATATCGTAGGCAAGCCACTTGCCCAGCTTATGCTAAATGCAGGTGCGACCATTAGCATTTGCCATATTTTTACGCGTGATATTTCAGTATTTACACGCAGTGCGGACATTGTCTGTGTAGGTGTTGGCAAAGTAAATCTAATCACAAAAGAGCATATAAAAGAGGGAGCAATCATCATAGACATAGGCATAAATCGCTTAAAGGACGGCAAGCTATGTGGCGATGTAGATTTTGAAAATGTAAGCAAAAAAGCTAGCTTTATCACGCCTGTGCCCGGTGGAGTAGGACCTATGACGATAGCTGCACTCTTGCAAAACACCCTAAAAGCCTACTATATCCAAAACCTCTAACCACAAAAGGAATACAAAAATGAATAGCACACAAGAATCTAGCCAAATAAAAAGTAGCCCAAAAACTTTGATTAAAAAGATTTTGAGTGGAATATATGTCTTTTTTTCTAGCTGGACAGGGACGATTGTGCTTGTGCTATTTGTGATATTTTTTGTCGCGCAAGGCTTTGTGATTCCCTCGCGCTCTATGGTTGGCACGCTTTATGAGGGCGATATTTTATTTGCCAAAAAATACTCCTATGGGATTCCACTGCCACGACTTCCGTGGATAAATACGCCTATCTTGCCCGACTTTTTTGGCAATGGACATCTAATCAAAGCAGAGGGACCAAGTCGTGGCGATATAGTCATATTTATCCCCCCACACCTAGAAAAGCTAGGACTAAAAACCGACCACTATATCAAGCGAACTTTTGCCAAAGGTGGCGATGAAGTGCTTTTCACTCCGCGCGGAATGTATCTGCACCCAAGCGAGGGCAACGAGTATGTAAAAGAGCATTATAGTGATTATGAAATGGTGCAAAGAGGGGATAAACTCTTTGTGCTAGAGCCATACTCAAAAAAACATTTAGGCGTGAATTATGATGAAGGAATCTCATCTTTTTACCAAATGGCAAGCATTTACAATGAGGCTAGACAAGAAGGACGCTCGCCCTATGACTTTAGCGCACAATATCGCGGAATCTCTATGGAAGCACTCGTTGATAACGGACGCGTGGAATATTTCTACAAAAAAATCGCTGATGATGAATACTTTATGGTGGGGGACAATCGCAACAACAGCGAAGACTCACGATTCTGGGGAAGTGTGCCATACTCAAATATCGTAGGCACGCCGTGGTTTATCTACCTAAGCATAAACCTCACTCAAAGCATAGAATCAAACGCTTATTTTGAGCCAAAGCAGCGATATTCTCTGCGTTGGGAGAGAATGTTTAAGACAATGCAAGGCATAGAGGAGCTAACCACACAAAAAGCTACGACAAAATCTATCCCAAGCGAAGTAGCAAGCAAATAACACAAATAAGTAGCGTGGCTTAATTGTGTCTAGTTATTGCAAGTTTAGTTATTGCAGGTTCTTATCATTGCTAGGATTACTCATTTCAAGAGGGCATAAGTAGCCTTTCATTTCAATCAAAATATACACAAGCAAAAAACACATAGATTAGAAATAGATTAAAAGTGGATTGTGAGGCGGATTCCAAAATTCTGCTAAATTTTAAGGTATATTTTATGCAGTATAGATTAAAATTACAGCTTTATTTTTTGCAATTTTTGCAGGATTTGCGGACAGATGGGTGAGTGGCTGAAACCACACCCCTGCTAAGGGTGCAGACCTTAATCGGGTCTCGAGGGTTCAAATCCCTCTCTGTCCGCCATTTTTGGCTTTTACTAGCGTTTGGCTAGATTCAAATATCGGGGCGTAGCTCAGTCTGGTTAGAGTACTTGGTTTGGGACCAAGGGGTCGAAGGTTCGAATCCTTTCGCCCCGACCATTTGAAGTTTTTTGATTTTGTTGTGTTTGATAGTGGCTTATAAGATTTGCAAACGCAGGCTTATAAGGGCTTATTAGATATTGGGTGTGGATATGCAGATTTGCATAGTTTTTGCAGATTTGATAGACACGAAGTCAAGGGCTATTGCACGCTCTTGTATGTAAATGGTGGGTGTAGCTCAGTTGGTTAGAGCATCAGTTTGTGGCACTGAGGGTCGTGGGTTCGAGCCCCATCACCCACCCCATTTTCGCTTCTTTTATAGCTTTTTTACTTCTTAAACGAATTTTTTAGATTTTTATTTTTCTTAAAATTTTTACTCTTTTAGAGGATTTTTGTTCTTTTTAATTTTTTTTTGCGTTCGTAGCTCAATTGGATAGAGCACCAGACTTCGGATCTGGGGGTTAGGGGTTCGACTCCCTTCGGGCGCACCACTTATGGGTTTTTGCGCCTATAGCTCAGCTGGATAGAGCAACGGCCTTCTAAGCCGTAGGTCAGAGGTTCGAGTCCTCTTGGGCGCACCACTTATTTAGCTTCACTTAATTTCACTTAACTTCTTTGAGAGGCACAATTTTAAACGAGACTTTTGCCACGCTTTTTTATGTAAAAATATAAAAACTTTATTCTACAAAATCCCCACAAAACACAATCAATTATCACAAATCCTCACAAAAAACCTCTACCCTACTTTTTTGATTTTATCAAGCACGCCATTTATCAGCCTTGAAGCATTGTCATCACAAAAATTCTTTGCTAGCTCAATAGCCTCATTTATCACCACAGGTGTATCCGTGCTAGTATGCGCTATCTCGTAAGCCCCAAGTCGCAATATGCTTTTTTCCATTTGTCCCAATCGCTCAAAATCCCACTCCTTTAGATTCTGCGCTAACTCCAAATCAATACTTTCCAAATGCTCCATAACGCCCGCAAAAAGCCCAAGTGCAAAATCTTTTTGTTTGTTTTTGATTTTGCGAGATTCCAAAAAACTTGACGCAAAGCCTTCCACTTCCGCATTGCCACTTTGATATGCGTATAATAGCGAGATTACCGCTTCTCTAGCGTGTGTCCTAGTCGCCATTTTGTGCCTTTGTTTTTAGATTTTGTCTTAAATTTGCGGTTAGATTTTATGCGGTTATTTTTACACTAGCTAAAATCGCACGATTCACACTTTTAGCTCTGCATAAAGGCTAAGCAATTCTATAAGCGAACTCATCGCTTCAAAGCCTTTGTTACCCGCTTTTGAGCCCGCACGCTCGATTGCTTGCTCAATATTATCAGTCGTTAGCACCCCAAAACTCACAGGAGTGCCGTATTTTAGTGTGGTGTTTGCAATTCCCTTAGTCGCCTCCGCACTCACATAGTCAAAGTGTGGTGTCCCACCGCGTATAATCGCCCCAATCGCACAAACCCCATCATATCGCTTCGCAGCCAAAATCCTATCAAGCACAAAAGGTAGCTCAAACGCTCCCGGTGCCAAAATCAAGTCCAAATTCTTGGTATTGCCCCCGTGTCGCGCAAAGCTATCTTGCGCCCCCTCGATAAGCCTATCAGTGATTATGTGGTTAAAACGCGAGCATATAATTGCGATTTTTTCGCTACCTTTTAGGAGGATTTTGCCCTCAATTTTATTCATTTGATTCTCCTTATATTAAGTTTTGATATTGGGGTTTTTGATTAAGCCCAAAATAAATAAGAAATTCTACACTATTTTTTACTTATTTTTGCTTTCTTTGTTATCTTGGTATTGTATTGTTTTTGCACACTCCCAAAGATTTTGATTGTTTATTTTGCAAAAAATTATCAAAATTTATGCAGAATTTAAGAAAAAATGTGTAACATTAAAAATTCAAATTAGTAGTGAATTTTATTTTTTGCTATCTAATTTGTTGCTTCAAAACACAATCTTAAAAATTCATAACGGAGTTAAAAATGAGACAAATCCAAAAAGCACTATACTTGTTATCGTTTGCGTGCGTTAGCTTTGGCTTTGCAGAAACTATTGCAGAAAACGGGATAGATGAGATAAACGAAAAAATAAAAGAGATGGATAGAAACACACAAGAAACAAATCAGCAAACCTCTATCAACTCCCCACACAATATCCTAAAGAAAGCAAAGAGCAAGAATCCACACAAGGCACACCGCAAAATCATACTTTAGCCCAAGAATCACAAGAAAAAATGCAATCGCAAAGCAAAGACACAAACGCACAATCCCAAAAAACACAATCCCAACACGAAAATCCAGCAAAAACAAAGCACGGCTTTGTCGGGCTAGAAGCTAGCTACACAGGAATCAAATATGACGAAAAAGGCACGCTTGGTGCTACCACAAGCGCACGAGAGCCATATAGTGGAGGTGGACTAAGGTTTGGATTACTTGGTGGATATAGACATTTTTTCTTATCAGGCATTGGCATTCGTGGATATGCAAACATTGATTACTTTGAAGCCACAGCCCCTATCGGCACAATCCAATCCCTCCACTACGGTATAAACGCAGACTTGTTAATGGATTTTAGAGAAATCGGCGTATTTGTAGGAATAGGCGTAGGTGGGGTGCATTATTTTGGCAGTGGTGTAGATAGACTAAAGACCGAAGCTAGCTCAAGCACGCAAAGGTTTGGCGTGCGACAAAATGGCATAAAAACAGGACTGCAGCTAGGCTTGCAATCCGCACTTTGCAAATCTGTGGGCTTAGAAATCATTGCGCACATCCCATTTATCTCACACTACTTCATAAACAAAGGCAATGAATCAAATATCATCTCTAGACAAATCACTCAGAGCTACTCAATCGGAGCGAGGATTTTATATCATTTTTAGTGATTTAGTTTTGATTAAGTCATCATAGATTTTTGCTTTTTTGCCGTGCAAAGATTGCGTAAAAACCGCAAAAAAATAAGGGCATAATTTTTTGCACTTTTTATGTGTAATAAAATTTAGCTATAATGTGATTTTAGACAATATTTTTAGTCAAATCCCACAATAATTATAAAGAGAATCTATGACAAATAATCCTCAAAAATCCAATCAACCCCGCGAGCAATCCCCTAAACAAAGCCAAAACCAAAACTCAAGTCAAATCTACACACCACCCCTTAGCAAAGCCCAAATCCACCAACTCCTAAAATCAAAAAATAGCAAGTGGGATTTCTCATCTCTATCCTCCTTGCCCCACCCCTTTTCTCTCAAAGACTGCGAACAAGCCTCACACTTCCTTGCCCAAGCGATAGCAAATCAAAAGCAGATTTTAGTCGTGGGCGATTATGATGTAGATGGGATTGTATCTAGTGCTATTATGATGAGATTTTTGCACTCTGTGGGACACAAAAATGCCACCTACATTATCCCAAATCGCTTTAGAGACGGCTATGGTATAAGCCAAAAAATCTTGCAAGAAAATCCTAGCGATATTGTCATCACCGTAGATAATGGCATAAGTGCGTTTGAAGCAGCGCAGTTTTGCGCCACTTCAGGTAGAAGCCTCATCATCACCGACCATCATTTGCCAAAAGAGCAGTTGCCAAATGCGGATTTTATCATAAACCCACAAAGGCGCGATTGTGAGTTTCCGCAAAAAGAGATTTGTGGCGCACTTGTAGCGTGGTATCTATGCGCAGGGACAAAAATCGCCCTGCAAAAGATAGACTCTCTATCAGTCCTTGCAAAAAGCATAGATTTAGCTCCATTGCTAGAGTTTGTCGCACTCGCTACTATCGCAGATATGATGCCACTAAAGCATATTAACAAAACAATCGTGCTATATGGAATCAAAAAACTAAAACACCCACATTTCCCCTGCATAAGCAAACTAAAAACACTCCTAAAGACACCATTCCCCACAGCAAGCGACATTTCCTTTAGCATAACGCCCGTGCTAAATTCTGCAGGCAGGATGGGCGAGGGAGCAATAGCAAGCGAATTTTTGCTAGATTCCACAAAGGTAAGCCTAGAAAATCTAAAATCTATAAACGAGGAGCGCAAAAAATGCGCCAATGATACTCTAGAGTCCGCACTAAAAAACGCACGCGAATATGCAAGCGCAATAATCACAAAAGGGCAATGGAATGAGGGCGTGCTAGGAATCGTAGCTGCCAAACTTGCAAAAAGATTCCAAAAATGCGCCTTTGTGCTGACAAACCAAGCTAGCAACCCCACAAACCAAAAAAACATTTTAAAAGGCTCGGTGCGCGGGATTGGTGGTGTGAATATCATAGATTTGCTAAATGGAGGAAAGGAGATTTTAGGGGAGTTTGGCGGGCACAAAAGCGCGGCAGGAGTGCAACTAGATGAGGAGAAATACGAGGAGTTTTGCGAGTATTTGGCAAGCATAGATATAGACTATGCAAAAAATGAAGAAAATTCGTGCGATGAGTTTTTGCTAAAAGTAGATTCTAGGGATATTGATGAGGAGTTGCTGCGTATCATAGAGGAGTTTGAGCCCTATGGGCAGGGCAATCCAAAGCCTATTTTTGAAGCTACTTTGCGCGTAGAAAGCGTAGAGATTATCAAAGAAGTGCATAGAAAAATCATTTTTAATCCGCCAGATTGCTTGCAAGATTTTGGAGAAAATGTCCCAAAAGATTTCAAATCTAAACAAGCCAATCAAAATCTAGTGCAAAATATTCACTTAAAAGCAATGTATTTTTTCTGTGAAAAAGAACTACAAAAAGGCGATGAAATCACGGCTAGATTTACATTGCAAAGAGATTCTTTTAGTGGCAAAGCTGTGATGATTATAAGCGAGATATTATAGATTTAGAACTACTTTACACAGATATATCTTTACAAATCAATGCCTATCTAGTGGGACAAATATAGCACGCTAGACAAACTCAAATAGAGCAAAATCTAAGTGTACTAAAAACTAACGCTATTAAAGTTTTTGCTTCAAAAATCATCTACTTTTTGATAAATACATTTTGCTATTTTTGCTTAGCTTGTTGCGTTAGCCTTATCATTTTTTGATTTGCCAAAAAACGCAAAACCTAATCCCATAATGAAAGCCTGAACTACCACCAAAACAAAATCTATCCCAAATGAGCTAAATTTCACGGAAAAAAATCTATCAAAAAATTGGACAAAGGCAAGTAGATTTGGCACAAGCAGAAAAAACAAAAACATATAAACAAAGCGGACAACATAACCTTTCATCGCAAAACTATCCTTTGTCTTTTTTGAGATAATGCCAAGCACCTGCCCCGAGCGCACTCATAACCCCTACGCTAAAAGCCCTTGCAAATGCCGATTGTTGCCACTCAAGTCCCCACTCTGCAAAAAACTCAATGGGGACATAAGGAAAAATATATGGCGGAATCAAAAATCCAACAAACATTAGCAAAAACCAATATATGCAGATTTTGCACAACTTCATTTTGAAACCTTACTCATTTATAAACTATCACACCACCACAAATGTGAAAAAATATTTCTCTTAGCGTTTTTGGAATTTTAAGAGATTCTACCACCTCTTTTATGATTTAAAATATTTTTTGCTAAGCAGGGATTTTATCCCTGCTTAGCTTGTATAAACATACAAAACTTTTTTGATATTTTGATATGTGGATATTTTGCTAATGTCTTTTGCGTCTAAAGAGCAAAAAAGCACACATACTAATCGCCCAAAAAAATGCCACAACAAAAGCCGAAACTAGCCATTCTATGATTTTCCCCTGCTCTAAGGTATCATATCCCCAAGCGGGTATATGAGAAATCACATAGGTGATTATCAAATAGCTAAAAAACATACCAAAAAAGTAAAAAAGAAAGACTTTTGATAATCGCTTCATAATATTGCCTGCTTGACAAAAATTACACTAACGAATACCAAGCTTGCTACCAAGCCCACCAAATACAATGCCCCCAGCTGCGCCAGAAAGACCATTGTTTAGAGCATTGCCCCAATTTATTGGACGATTATTCCAATAATCCAAAACAACAGATTGCCCAGCACCCCAAGCAAAACCTGTCCCAGCACCCCAAAAAATTGCAGGCCACAACTCACCTTTTGTTTTCTCTAGCTCTTTTTGAGAGAGGACTTGCACATTCAGATTTTCTGCATTTTTTCCAAATAGGAAATTTGCATCATCTTTTGTGAGTGCAGATTCTTGCACTATAGGTGCAGGGGCAGTAAGCGAAGTTTGCGCACTTAGCGCAGACATACCAACAAAGGCTGAAAGTGTTAGGATTGAAATGATTTGCTTCATTTCTTGCCTCCTTTGAATAAATTAAATTTGCCACCTTGTTGATAATGCTTATCAAAGGTGGCAAGCTAATCCTAACAAATTTTGGCAACCTTGTCAAGCAAAATGATTATGTTTTTCATAATTTACACAAAAACACACCAGCACCGCGACAAACCAAAATCAAAAAATATGTTTTTGGAGGGAAGCAAAAGATTTTATCTACGCTATCTCATTTTTTAGAAAATCCAAAAACACCTCATAAAGTCCCACTACTTGGGCTATCTCTACGCATTCATCTACGCTGTGGATTTTGTCATTTTTCACGCCAAATTCCGCCACTTCTATGCCAAACTCTTTGGCAAATCTCGCATCACTTGTCCCACCACCTGTGCCAAGAGTAGGTGTTATGTGTGTGATTTTTTCCACACTTTTTACTAGAGATTTTATAAATGCGCTATTAGCATTGCTTAAAAACGGCTTTGAGCTTTGGGATATGCTTAGCTCGCATTTCACACCCTCTACTTTGCGCTCAATCATCTCCACAATACGCCCAAAATGCTCCTCCAAATCGTCCAACCCAAAAAGCGTAGAGTTTCGCAGATTAAACCGCAAAGTAACATCACTTGGCGTTACATTGCAAACTTCAAGCCCACCTCTTATATCCGTTGCCACAAGCGTAGATGGGGAAAAATACTCATTGCCCTCATCTAGCTTCACGCCAGCAATTAGTGGCAATGCCACGCTTAGTGCTTCGATAGGATTTAGGCATTTTTGTGGATAGGCTGCGTGTCCCTGCTTGCCTATGATTTTGAGTGAGCCATTTATCGAGCCCCTCCGCCCCACCTTTATCATATCGCCAAACTCCTCATCACAAGTGGGCTCTGCGACAATAGCGTGCGTAGGGAGCAAATCTAGCTTTTGTAGCTCACTTAGAGCATATCTAGTGCCATATATGCCCTCGCCCTCTTCATCGCTAGTTAGAAGTATTGAGAGGATAGACAAGTCATTTTGAAATTTTGCCTCGCTTATCTCTATCGCTTCACTTGCCTCCCCCACCTCTATTGCTTCTGCCTCTATTGCTTTTATTTTGCTTGCTTCTATCTCTTTTGCAAAATCCACCACCGCACTCACAAATGCTGCAACTCCTGCTTTCATATCTTGTGCGCCTCTGCCATAGATTTTGTCTCCTATCACTACCGCACCAAATGGCTCAACACTCCAATTCTCCCCTGCAGGCACGACATCGATATGCCCCATAAAGCAAAAATGCTTTATGCCATTGCTTAATTCCGCACTTGATTTTGTGCTTAGATTTGCACCCGAATCCACGCTAAAATCCCCACTAGATTTTGCGCTAGATTTTTTTTCCAAAACCTTATAAGCAAAAAGATTTTTTACCCCACCCTTATCAAAGTGCAAAAATCTAAACCCGCTCACTTCGTTAAGTTTGGATTCTATGATTTGGTAGATTCCACATTCTTGTGGGGTTATGCTTGGTCGCTTTATCAGCTCACACAAAATCTCTATACAAGATTGTTGAAAATCGTTTTGGCAAGATTTTTGGCAATTTTCTCGGCGCTCATTTTTGCAATCGCTTTGATTTTTTTGAAACATTTTTTTCCTTAGTGTTTTTAGATTTTGGCATATTAGATTCTAGCTACCAAATTCCTTAAGAGCGCAAATGAATATATAAATGAAGCACATCTAAACTAGCAGGGGTAATCCCACTGATTTTGCTCGCTTCAAAAAGCGTAGCTGGCTTTGCAAGGCTAAGTTTTTCTACCACCTCAAGTGAAAGCCCAGAAATCCCCCTATACTCAAAATCCTGCGGAATCTTTAGCTTTAGCATTTCATTCATATTTGCTACATCGCTTAGTTGCTTTTGTATATAGTTGTGATATTTACACAAAATTTGGATTTGGCTTAGTGCCCTCTTTGACATAGTGTGAAATTTCGGCGGCAATAAATTTTGCGGATTCTCTTTTTTGTCTGCCTTGCTAGTCAAATCTTTGGCAGAATTTGAAGTAAGATTTTGAGTAATACTTTGTGTGAGATTTTGGCTTGCTTGCTGTGCTACTCGCAAGCTAGAGTCCTTAGCCACCGCTTCTTTTTCCAAAAACTCCTCTAGCGCAAAAAAATCACTCAACTCATTTTGCAAAAGGTTTTGTCCAAACTCACCTCGCCCCACGATATGCACAAGCGCGGTTTTGTCATTTAGCACAGACTGATTTATGCTAGCTAAAAACTCCTGCACACGCTTAGCAGGCGTGATAGATACAGATTCCAAATACTCCATAGCACTAGCAATATCACGCTTCTCTTGCGCGAAAATCGCATAATCACTAGGCGAAATCGTGCCTAGCGCATTAGCATATTCTAGTAAGCGATATATCGCATTATCCTCACGCAAAAGCAAGCGATACTCCGCACGCGAGGTAAAAAGCCGATAAGGCTCTTTTGTGCCTTTAGTTACCAAATCATCAATCATCACACCGATATAGCTTTCATCACGGTGAAATACTAGCTTATGAAGTGGAGAATCTACTTCGCTAGATTTTGCGCTTTTGCTAGCATAATGATTCTCCAAAATCTCTGCCTTTTTTGGCAAGGACGATTTTAGGCTCAACGCCGCATTTATCCCTGCCATAAGCCCCAACGCCCCCGCTTCCTCATAGCCCGTAGTTCCATTTATCTGCCCAGCTAGATACAAGCAATCCACTTCCTTGCACTCAAGCGTGTGCTTTAGCTGTGTTGGCTCGACATAGTCATATTCTATGGCATATCCATAGCGCGTTATGCGTGCGTTTTCTAGCCCCTTTATGCTGTGAATGACTTCCTCTTGCACATCCACAGGTAGCGAAGTAGTAAGCCCATTTATATAGTATTCTACACAATCTTTTGTCTGTGGCTCTAGAAATAATTGGTGTCGCTCCTTATCAGCAAAGCGATTGATTTTATCCTCGATACTCGGGCAATATCTTGGTCCCACACCCTCGATTTGTCCCGTAAAAAGTGGTGCGCGGTGGAAATTTTCTCTAATGATTTTATGCGTGTGTTGATTTGTATAGGTTACAAAGCAGGGCAAATCCTGTGGCACAAAATCGCTAGCAGATTTTTCCAAAAACAAACTTGTATGATAACTAAAGTGCGGTGGATTCTCATCGCCTATATGTCGCTCTAAAGAAGCAAAATCTATACTTCGCCCATCTATGCGCGGGCAAGTTCCTGTCTTTAGTCGTCCTAGCCTTAGCCCTATGTTTTTTAGGCTTTGGCTTAGCTCATTGCTAGCACTCTCGCCAAATCGCCCGTTTATGATTTGATTTTCCCCGATATGGACAAGCCCGCGCAAAAATGTGCCTGTGGTGATGATGATTTTATCAGCGTAGTAGGATTTACCGATATTGGTGCGAATGCCTATGGCTTTGGGTTTTATAGATTCTTGTGCCAAATCGTGGGAGTTTTTAGATTTTGTGCTAGTTGATTTTACGCTAGCCTTTGTGCTAGATTTGCTAGGAAGCCCATCTGATAGTAGCAAAATCTCGCACGCCATTTCTTGCGAGATAGTGAGATTTGGAGTGTTTAGAGCTAGATTTCGCGCATAGATTCTATACGCGTCCATATCGATTTGAGCTCGTGTGCCTCGCACAGCTGGACCTTTTGAAGCATTTAGTGTGCGATATTGGATTCCGCATTTATCACTTATGCGCCCCATAACGCCACCTAGCGCGTCTATTTCTTTGACTAAATGTCCCTTGCCAAGCCCACCGATGGCGGGATTACAGCTTGCAAGGGCGATATTTTCGACTAATATCGTTAGCAAATGCACCTTTGCGCCCATCTTGGCAGCTATACAGGCAGCTTCCAGCCCTGCGTGTCCACCACCCACGACAATAATATCAAAATCTTTTTTGTTATTTTTTTTCATAATATATAAGCCTTAAACAAAACTAAAAAAGCGCAATTATAGCAAAATCAATGCTTTAAATCCCCTCTATTAAGTGCTGCACTAGGATTTTTGTGCCGATAAGCACAAGTATAGCACCGCCCAAAAGCTCGGCTTTGTTTGCAAAGCGCAAGCCAAAGCGATTGCCCACTTTTAGCGCAAGGATAGAAAAAGCCGCGCTCACCACGCCGATACAAAGCGCATTTGCAAAAATATGCGTTTCTAGCACGGCTAGGCTTACCCCCACTGCTAGCGCGTCTATGCTCGTAGCGATAGCCAAAGGAAGCATAATCTTATAGCCAAAATCCGCCCCCTCCACGCCACAAGAATGCTCCCCAAAAGATTCTTTTATCATCTTTAGCCCGATAAAAGAGAGCAAACCAAACGCAATCCAATGGTCAAACTTAGCGATAAACGCACTAAGAGAAAATCCAAGCGCATATCCAAGCAATGGCATAGCTCCCTGAAATCCACCAAAATACGCCGCCACAATTACATAATGCTTTGGCTCGATTTTTTTTAAGCTAAATCCTTTGCAAAGGCTAACAGCAAAGGCATCTGCACTAAGCGCACACGCCACCAAAAATACACTCCAAAATTCCATATTATTCCTCTTAGTTGTTGTTTTGTTTTTTAGGCAATTTTACGATTCTATCGTTTTTCTACAAAAATTTTTGTGCAAAAAAAAATGTGTAAATAATTTTACTAAAAAACTCGCTAAAATAACTTATCAAAATCTAGCTTGCTAGACACCTTGCCAAGCCTACCTATTTTTTTTTACCCACTTTTTTGCCCTGATTTTTTCACCCAACTTTCACTGCCCCATTTCCCCACTGCTACTCTCCGCTAGATTCTCCCGCGCTAGTTTTTTTTGCCAACAAATTTTTCCTCCACTACATTCTCCGTGCGACATTTTCCCCCGCATTCCCCTGCGCTAGATTCTATCCGCGTGTTCCCACTGCACGGCTTCTACCCGATTTTTTTAAGGTTGCTCTGATATGTCATTCCCCAAGTTTGCAGACTTAGCAAAATCGCATCAAGCGATTGCCCAAGCTCGGTTAGCGAGTATTCCACTTTGGGCGGGACTTCCGCATACACCTTGCGCTTGATGATTCCCGCACCCTCTAGCTCGCGCAGATTTTGAGTGAGCACATTTTGGCTTATGCTTTGATTTTTGCTCGCGCTTATAGACTTTTTTAGCTCGCCAAATCGCTTTTTTCCCGTGAGCAAATCCCGCACGATGATGAGCTTCCATTTATTACCGATGAGATTTAGCGTGGTCTCCACTGGGCAGGGAGAGAAAAACTCCTCGCTATACATTTTCGCACCCATTTTTTGCTCCTTTTTAAAATTTAAACGACACATTCTAGCAAAATTTCAAAAAATTTTTGCTTAAATTTTAGCCTATTTCACGCAATAGTCCTAAAAATGATATTATATTATAAAAAAATCCCTACTTGATTTTATGATATTACTTCATTATAATTCCCCCACGCTAAAAGCGAAAATCTTTTAGCGAATTTATCTTAAAAGGAGACACAATGAATACAAGACGCAAGTTCTTAAAAACGGCGGCTTTAGGCGTAGGATTGGCAGCTCTAAGTAGCACTGCCTTTGGAAAATCAGCCAAAAAAGGAGCGAAAATGAACATAGCAGTTTTGGCAGCCACAGGCAAAGCAGGGCGACTTATCACGCTAGAAGCACTAAGTCGCGGACATACCGTGAGTGCGTTTGTGCGAGATGAATCAAAGGCAAATGATTTGGCTAAGGCAGGTGCGAAAGTCATTCAAAAGGATATTTTTAAGCTTGAATCGCGCGATTTGAGCGGTTTTGATGTCATCATCGATGCCTTTGGCGAGTGGAAAGATTTGAGCCTCTATAAAAAGCACGGCGAGCATTTAGGCAAAATCTTGCAGGGCAACAAAGCGCGATTGCTAGTCGTGGGCGGTGCAGGAGGCTTGTATATGGACAAAAGCCACACTACAAGGCTAATGGATACGCCTAGCTTCCCAGACTCTTACAAAGGCGTGGCAAACGCACACGGCGAGCTTTTAGAATTTTTGCGCACCCAAAAGGGCATAAATTGGGTTTATGTAAGCCCACCAGCGCAGTTTGTGGCTGACGGCGCAAAAAGTGGCAAATATAAAATCATCGGCGAGGAGTTTGAGACTAACGCAAAGGGCGAATCCAAAGGCTCGTATGCGGACTATGCAAGTGCGATGATAGATATTGCCGAGAATCCAAAGCTAAATCAAGTGAGAGTAGGAGTGATTGAATTGTAAAAAAAGCGCGTTTGTATCTTTGACGCTTTTGCGGGATTCATCGCGCTTGACTGCTCAATAGACTCCAAGTCTTATTTCGCAGTCTCGCGCTCGAAAACCCACAAAATCGCCTAAAGCTACTTCCGCGCCGAATCGCTTAAATTTTATAAATTCCGCCATTACTTCGATTGCGATTCGCGTTGCGAATCGACTACTAAACTAGCGCAAATCTGCCCCGATTCGTCATTGCGAGATTCGGCTTTAGCCGAATCGCGGCAATCCACCTTTTCGTCATACTGAGGCGACAAAGTCGCCGAAGTATCCAAACAAAATAAATAAAGCGCGTAGCGCAACCAAATAAAAGTTTTTGCTTCGTTTTGCTTTTGCAAAAAGTAGAGTCCTCTCTACCTCGTCATTGCAAGGCGATTTTAGCGAATCGCCGAAGCAATCCACAAATCACGCGAATCTAAATTATGGGCGAATCAATGATTAAAAAAACAAATCAAAAAATTTGCCATTTAAAATAAAAAGTGTTAAGATTCACGCAAAAAAAGGTGGCGAAAATGAAATCTCAAATCCTACCAAAGGCGCGAAAACCTGAAAAGCGTTTCCCCCCCCCCTATTGTCCGCTCTGCTAATTAGCGTTATTATAAATTTTGCGTGGGGCAATACAACTTATATTGATTGTGCTACCACACCCAACAAATGCTACACTACACCAAAAGATACTCGAATCTTTGACACTGAGACGGAATTTTATAATGTGAATGTAACTTCTTTTGCTAATAATGGCGAGATGATATTTAAAGAAAGAGTATTTTTTGATGCTGAGACTTCGTGGGGTGATTTTGCTAATCTTAACAATTATGGCATAATGACTTTTTATGGCGATGTGTATTTTGAGCAATTCGTAAATGTAAGCACAGGCACACCCAAATTTAATGTTCTTAATTTTAATGCTAACGATGGATTTGTTCAAGGACAGATTGAAAATGCAAGTATGATAAACATCAATGGAAAAACAACTTTTGGTAATCAAGTGGGAAATCAAGCGGGTGCGATACTTAATATAAAAAGTCCTACCACTTTTAATGACGCCGTAATAAATTGGGACGGCTACACACAAATCGGTGGGACAATTTTAGTTGAGAGTCCTACTACTTTTAATTGGAGCTTAATAAATTACAATAACGCAACAATCATCATTACAAGCCCCGTTTCTGTCGCTCAATATTTAGATAATTATAATAGCGCAGTGTTTGAAATAAGAGGCACTACGCTCACAGTGAATAATACTTTTTGGAATTATTTAGACGCAACGCTTATATTTTCGGCGTTAAATGGGGAATTAGGACAGCTTATTGGAGATTTAACAAATCAAAATAATCAAGGTGAGCATCAAGGCAAGGTAAAAGTCATTGTTACAGGCTTGAGTGCGGGACAAAAATACCAAATCGTTACAGGCAACGCAACGCTTGATTCAAAAGACATATCCTTTATAAATGGGCTTGGTAGATATTTAGGCAATGGCTATGTTTTAATCGATGAAGTATTTTCCATCTCAACGCCCATAAAAGTCTCATATCAGGCAAATATCTCCACTATGAATAATATGTTCCTACAAAGCAACGCCATTATGTCTAGCAACAAGCACAAAGTAAAGTTTAGAAAAATGGCGAATCTAACAAATCCCATTTATGAGAGAATATTAGATTCAATCTCTTTAAATGCAAATAATGTGGATTCGCTAGATTCAAGCGATTCGCCACTTGATTCGCCTAACTTCATCGCCATAGATTCGCTCAAATCAAACGA
>SAMEA104315434__coassemble_385_pt1 | contig 24850 bp, 22 predicted proteins | sample SAMEA104315434__metabat2_low_PE_003 | metagenome-assembled genome bin SAMEA104315434 (sample SAMEA104315434) | gut metagenome | biome: Monkey gut; feature: monkey-associated habitat; material: faeces | place: China | collected 2013 | reverse complement strand
ATTATGCTTGGTGATAAAGGGGGCTTTTAAGCCTTTGGCTTGCTCTAGCAAAGTAGCTTTGCCAAATACAGCTATGGTCTTTGGCGTGCGAAATCCTGCTTGAGATAGTGTGAGGTATTGTCGCACTTTGCTTACTTCTAGCTCTAGCACGGAGCTAGGGTTTATCACACGGCGATTGTGAGACTCTAGCCACGATAGGATAGAGCGTCCATACTCTTTAGAAAAAGCATTATCACGCGTATGACTTGAAGCACTAATCCTACTCCAAAACACACCTTGTGGTGGCTCTCTATCTATATCTATACTTCCTTGCGTGAGGATAATCTCGCCAAACTCTACCCCTGCACGATTAAAAGCCTCTCTAAATGGCGGAATCCACTCGGGATTTTCGTGCAAGATATAAATCCCTTTTTGTAAGTCATTATATGACATAATCTGCCTCCTTTTTTGCCTTGCTTCTGCCTGTGCCCGTGTAGTCATCTATGCTAGATTTTGGTCCTCCTACGCGGTATTGCGAAGCGATATGACTAGAATCTAGTCTATCTCCCTTGCCAAAAAGCTTATGCCTTAGGCTTCCTTGTGTGTATTCTTGCTTGTATGCACCTCTTTTTTGGAGCTCGGGCACGACAAATTCCACTACATCTTGGATAGTTCCGGGGGTGGTGGCATAGGCGAGATTGAATCCATCTGCATCACTATAAGCGATAAATTCTTGCAAAATATCAGCGACTTTTTGTGGGCTACCGATGATTTTTGGTCCTTGGCAGCCTATGCCTGTTAGCTTGATTAAATCACGCAAAGTCCAAGTTTTGCCCTCATCTGTGGTGGAATTTGAGAGTGCTTCGACTTGGGCGACTATGGCGTTTGATTTGATATTGCTTAGCGGGTCATCTAGCTCATACCTACTCAAATCTACTCCTAGCCAGCCAGAATTGATTACCAAAGAGCCCTCTGTGCTTGCGTATTTTAGCAAGTCTTTGTATTTAGCTTGGGCTAACTCTTCGGTTTTGTCTGTGATTACGGTTGCTAGTAGGTAGATTTTGGCACTATATGGGTCGCGTCCTGCTTGGATAAGCGCGTCTCGCACTTGCTTAACGGCGATTTTTGCGTATTCCTTTGTCGGTGGCGCGATAAATATACCCTCTGCGTGTGTAGCTGCAAACTTGCGTCCTCTAGGGGAGTTACCCGCTTGGAATAGCACAGGCGTGCGCTGAATGCTAGGCTCACATATATGAATCCCCGGGACATTGAAATATTTGCCGTGATGTCCTATATGGTGGATTTTGCTAGGATTGGCAAAATCGCCGCTCTGCCTATCTAAAATCACCGCATCATCTTCCCAGCTTCCCTCTAGTAGCTTATAAATCACTTCCATATACTCATCAGCTACTTCATATCGCTCATCGTGAGGTAGCTCACTCTCTCCCATATTTTTGTTTGCACTTGGTAGGTAGCCTGTTACGATATTCCAGCCTACGCGCCCCTTTGTGAGGTGGTCTAGCGTGCTAAGCCTCCTAGCAAAAGGGAATGGATGCTCAAAAGGCACACCAGAAGTGATACCAAACCCTATATGCTTGGTAGCTGCTGCACTTACTGCGGCTAGCTGCACAGGGTCATTTACAGGCACTTGCAGAGCCGTCTTTAGCGCACCAAAATCATTGCCACCATAGATGTCATACACACCGATGACATCAGCGATAAACACCGCGTCAAATAGCCCTTTTTCGGCGTTTTGGGCGATAGTCTGCCAATACTCTATATCCTTGTAGCGTAAGGCTTGGTCGTTTGGATACCGCCAAAGTCCGGGGCTAAGATGAGAGATACAATTCATTTCAAACGCATTGAAACTGATTTGCTTGGGTGTCTTACTCATTGTTACTCCTTTTAGATTTTTGCCAAATGTGGCTTTGGCATTGTTTGGTTTTTTGGTTTTGTCAGGTTTTGGCAAAACCTAGAAGCGCATTCTATCCTAAAAAATGTAAAAACACAATATGTGTTTGCAAAAAATAGCAAAATTTTTTGATTTTTTGTAAAAAACACAATATGTGTTTGTGATTCCATAGATTTTGACAAAATCTTGGATTTATCAAATCAAAAAAACCTAAATAATAAAAATTATCCACTTGTTATTTCTTTTTGGATAGTATTTGCGCTTCAAATCTCTGCAATATTTGCGTAATTTGCATAAAGATTTGCAAGACAACTCACAACAACTAAAGGAAAAAAATGGCAACACAAGTTAGGAATACAAACGCTAAAAGAGGTTTCGCATTTTTAGGTGCGATTTTGTCTAGCACGCTAATGTCTAGCACGCTGATATGTAGTGGCTTTGCAAGTGATTTGCAAAAGCAGGCAAAAGACTTAGGGCTAGCCCCACTACCCAAAAACCAAAAAGAAGTAGATGCTATCTTGCAACAAAATGGAATAACATTTAGCCCATTTAGCAAGGCAAAAGCAGAGCTAGGCAAAAAGCTATACTTCGAGCCACGACTAAGCAAAAGCGGACTTATCTCGTGCAACACCTGCCACAATCTAGGCACAGCAGGGATAGACGGCGTAGAAGCAGCGATAGGGCATAAATGGAGCTCAAATCCTCATCATCTAAATTCCCCTACCGTGTATAACTCCGTGCTAAATGCTACGCAGTTTTGGGATGGGAGAGCAAAAGACCTAAAAGAGCAAGCAAAAGGACCTATCCAAGATAATGCAGAAATGGCACTTCCTCAAAAGCTAGCCGTTCAAAAAATCGCTTCCATAGATGAATATGTCAATGAGTTTAAAAAAATCTATGGCGATGGCGTAACATTTGATAATATCGCTGATGCGATTGCAAATTTTGAGCGAACTTTGCTTACACCATCTCGTTTTGATGAGTTTTTGCGAGGAAAAAGCAGTGCGCTAAATGCGCAAGAAAAAGAGGGCTTAAAGCTGTTTATGGATTTGGGCTGTGCTTCTTGCCACAATGGCGTAAATCTAGGTGGCTCTATGCAAGCTTTTGAAGTGGTAGAAAAGTATAAACACCGCTTAGTTGGGGATTTTAGAGGCGATAAAGATGGGCTAGTGAAAGCTCCTACTTTGCGAAATGTAGAACAAACTGCGCCGTATTTTCACAATGGTGCGATTTGGAGTTTGCAAGAAGCGATAAAAGAGATGGGCAAAATCCAGCTTGGCGTGTCAATAGATGATAAGCAAGCCAAAGATATAGAAGCGTTTTTGCGCACACTTACAGGTAAAAAACCTGTGATAATCTACCCACAACTACCCGATTCTACACCAAAGACACCCAAACCACAAGTGTAGATAGATTTCACTTTTTGCTTCATAGCCTACCCACACCTTGCGTTGCATAAAATTTGCATAAAGATTTTGTGCAAATGCAAGGCGGGTGCGTATGCGGTGTTGATTTTCGCACAAAACCTCTAGCAAAAATCAACAAGACTTGCAATTTTGAATAATCTTACAAAATCTAATTACCTAGCCTCTCAAAACTTCTTTGTAAAAACTTCATAGCAATCTTTTATAAACCTTTTTCATAAACCCCTTTTCTTAGTTTTTGGCATTGTTTTGATATAATGCGCTTTTTTATTTTGGCTAAATGCTAAACCAAATACGGAGAATCCAAATGCAAAATCTAAAAGAGAAACTAAACAATGACTTAAAAGAAGCAATGAAGTCTGGGGATACATTTTTGCGCGATACTTTGCGACTACTAAATGCAGACATAAAGCGCGTAGAAGTAGACACTAGGGCAAGTCTAGATGATAGTGCGATTAGCGACATTATCAAAAAAGCTGCCAAACAGCGACAAGACGCCATAGAGGCTTACAAAAAAGGTGGGCGAGATGACTTGCTAGCAAAGGAGCAAAAAGAGCTAGACATCATCACTTCTTATTTGCCCGCACAGCTTAGCGATAGCGAGCTACAATCCAAGCTAGAATCCATAATCAAAGAAGTAGGCGCAACTAGCCCAAAAGATATGGGCAAAGTAATGGCTAGCGCAAAATCCCTAAACGCCGATGGACGCAGAATATCACAAATGGTAAAAACACTTTTGGGCTAAGCTAAATCTTATTTAGCGATTTTAAGCGAAATCTATAATAAATACTGCTTGAAGCACGACTTAAATGCAGCTTGGCAAAATCCAAACCCTCATCATTACGCGCTTTAGCCCAAATGGCGCGTATCTAAGCGATGATTTGAGTGGATTGGGTGCGGATTTTGACACAAACGCAAAATTAGCGCAATCAATAGCTCCCAACACAAAATCTACCAAAAGAGAATCCACGCAAAGCACTACACAAAAACTACCACAAACTTCCACCCAAGATAGCACACAAAAATCCGCACAGATTCCCATCGCTCAAACCTATGTGCAAATCCCTGCAAGCGAAGTGCTATTGCCAAATAAATTTTGCCCTAGCGGTGCAAAGGTAGGCGATGAAGTGCAAGCCTTTATCTACACCGATTCGCAAGATAGATTTATCGCCACTACACAATCCCCACTAGCCACGCTAGGGCAAGTGGCGTTTTTGCGTGTGGTGAGTGTGGAGCAAAATGGCGTGTTTTTGGACTTAGGGCTTGACAAAGATATATTTATGCCTAGTAAAAATCCAAAATCCTACGCGCTAGACTCGCTCGTGGCGGTAAAAATCTGCGCTGATAAATCCCACCGACTTATCGCAAAAAAGGGCATAAAAGACACGCTTAAGCCTTATAGAGCAAAGCATAGGGGCGCACATAGAGGCGCGAAAGTAGAGATTTTGCCATTTGAGATAAGCCCTCTTGGCGTGGGTTGTATAGTGGAGGGTAAATACTATGGATTGCTATATGCTTGGCAAAGTAGCCCCAAAGCAAAATCTACTCACAGGGATTTTGCTAGCAAAGATTCTACTCGCAAAGACTTCCCCCACAGAGATTTCTCACCAAAATCTAGCCAAAATCCTCACAACATAGATTCTAGCGAAGTGCTAAAAAAGCTAGGGCTAAGTCTAGGGGTAAAATCAAGTGCTTTTATACAAAATGTCCGCCCGGATGGCAAGCTGGACTTGACTCTACAAAGCAAGTCAAACACCAAAAATGAAGCACAAAAGGTGCTAGAGATTTTGCACTCACTGCAAAAGGCTAGTCAAGTGCTAGAGTTTCACTACGATAGTCCTCCACAGCTTTTGGATAAAACCTTTGGCATAAGCAAAAAGGCTTTTAAGCGCGCTCTTTCTCATCTCATCGCCACTTCTTGTATAGAATTGAAAGAGGGCAAAATCATACTGCTAGATTCTGCTAATCGCCCACATAAAAGCACCAAAAATCTTAGATTTAGCCAAAAGTCTTAGCAAATACTTCAAAGCCTTTTTATCCACGATTCAAACTCTCCTTAAAAGACTCCAAAAGATTCTTAAAAACCACTAAAACACACTCAAAAAACCACTACTTAAATTTGTCTAAATGCTCAAATTACCAAATCCGCATTTTGCCAAGCGAGCGCATTGACAAAAAAAAAAAAACGGCTAAGATTCCTCCTCTACTTCCGTGCTAATAAAGCGATAAAAAGCCTAAGATTTTTGCTTTTTATTGTCTTGCTTCCAAAACCACAAAATCTAAAAAGGGGATAAGCTATGATACAAAGAATTTTAGGCAAGTATGAAATCATAGAGCAGTTTTCAAGCGATGAGTTTAGAGCTAAAGATTTGCACAAAACATACTTCATAAAGCGCGTTAGCAAAGAGGGCTTAGATGAAGCTATGCACTCCTATCTAGCCCAAAACCTCCAAGACTTTCGGCACAAAAATCTTATCAATATCAGCATTGATGAAGATGATGAGTTTTTCTATGCTATTAGAGAGGACTTTGAGAGGGAGGAGTATCGCCACTTAAGCCCAGAAATATTTAAAAATTACGATGAGGTGGATTATACGCGCTTATTAGAGTGCTATTTGCAGATTTTTGATGCGATTAGCTATATCCACTCAAAAGGGCTATATCACGGCAACATAAGCACGAACAAGATTTTGGTTACTAGGGATAATCGCGTGTTTTTGCTAGACTTTGGCAAAAGCTATTTTTATCGCTTGCTAGGTGATGATGAGAAGCACTTCAAAGCCCCCGAGCAGCTAGGAGAGATAAAAGCAGATATTGACATAAGGGCGGATATTTTTTCCTTTGGGCTATGTATGCTAAACCTACTGCTTGGGACATTTGAGGAGTTTGAATTCAACAAAAATTACAAAAACCCAAGCGATTTGGAAAATATCTATGAAAAAATCCAAAATGACTATGAGCTAGATTCTAGCGAGAATGAAATCTTTTTGCTTATCCGCAAAATGACAGCATTAAATCCGCAGGATAGAATTTCGCTTGATGATTTGGGTAAAGAGCTAAGAGCGATTCTAAGGCAAAACAAGCAAACTTACACTTTTGAGCTAAATCTGCAAAACAAAACAGCAGACACATACCACGAGATACACGATATTAGTTACTATGAGCTAAAAGAGCATATACAAGACAGAATTAAGGGCAAAAAATCTTTTTGGGAGTTTGGGGTAGATAAAAATAAAGACCGTGAGGAAATCAAAATCGCTTGCGGGGATTTAATCTTTTGCTGTTCGACTAGGGATTCAAGCTATCTTTTTTGCTTTTCTATCTTAGAAAATCAAAAAATGTTAGAAAATCTCTATGCAAATGGCTTAGAGTTTGACAATGACTTTATCATCACCACAGGGCACAATCATAGCTATGACTGCGACAATATACAAAATATAAAAGACGAGCTAAAAAGCGAGTTTGAAATGCAAAAGCTCCGCAACAAACGACTTGAAACAGATAGAAAAGCAATCGCCACAGAGGAGGAGCTACTTCGCGCCGAAAAAGAAACTATCGACTTAAAGAAAAATGTAATCCTAGCGCGATTTAAAAACGTAAATAAGGGCAAAGATACGATGACATTTGAGCGCATAGAGATTGATAAATGTAGTGATGAGGATAGAGAAAAATTTACCGAGCTTTTGACAACAGCGCAAAATAACCAATTTGCCAAAGCCAAAAAAGGACAAAAGCCAAGAGATTTAACCAAAGTGCGTGATTTTCAAAGCACAGATAAAGTCATCATTCAATCCGCCGAGCCTGACTTATCAGTCGAACTAAAAGGCGAGGTGTCCTCTCTAAATCCAGCCAAAAAAGAAATCATAGTGCGGTTTGACAAGTATAAAACAAGCGATGAATCTAAGCTAAAAAACGCAATCCTTACTATCGCCTATGACTATCAAATCGAGGAAATTTTGTGGAGCAAAAAAGATAAGGCGTTAAGCGATTTAAAAGGAGCTACCACGAAAATCCCCAATCTTTTGCGCAAAATAAATGAACCAAAGGAGCTAAAAGAAAATGTCCTTGTAGAGATTCCTAGCTTTTTTGATAAAAATTTAGATGAAAATCAGCAAGAAGCCGTGATAAAAGCACTAAGCCTAGATAATGATAGTGAAATACTGCTTATCCAAGGACCCCCGGGGACGGGCAAGACAACGACTATCACAGAGATGATTCGCCAGATTCAAAAGCGACATAGACACGCTAAGATTTTGGTAGCTTCTCAAAGCAATCAAGCTGTGGATAATGTGCTAGAAAAAATCAGCACAAATGAGGACAAAATCTTGCGCATAGGCAATGATGAATCCAAAATGAGTGATATAGCAAAGCAGTTTATCCCAAATAAAGTGCTAGATAAACTCATCAAAGGCAATAGGGCGCGAATCAAGGCAAATCCTATCAGTGATGAAAATCCAAGTATTGAGTCCAAACTACAAGAGCTACAAGGCGACTTTGACAAAGCCCTGCAAACAATCACAGCAAAAATGGCTAAAAAAGAAAAATCAAAAGAAAGTGAGCTAGCCACACTTTTTCTAAAAAATATCCGCATTATTTTTGGGACATTGCTAGGTATATCCTCGTGGAAAGATTTTAGAGATATTGTCTTTGATTTTGCTATTGTCGATGAGGCGGGGAGGGCTACGCTTAGTGAGCTATGTGTGCCTTGTATCAAAGCTAGGCATATCGTGCTAGTAGGCGACCACAAGCAGTTAGCCCCTGTCATCGATGATGAAATCGCTAGCAATTTGAATAGCAATTTTCCTAAAAAAGATGTTGAGAAGTCGTTTTTTGAGCGGTATTTCGAGCGACTTAGCGAGGGGAGGCAAGACGCTCCATATTTGGATAACTTTCGTCATAGACTTATTTACAACTACCGCTCCGAGCAAAAAATCTGCCAGCTTTACAATCAGCCATTTTATGAGGGCGAGCTAAGGGAGGCAGAAGCGATAAAAGGCAAAAGAGAGCATAATCTCTATCCACTCTTTCACTCCAGCGCAGTGTGGGTAGATACAGGCAAAAGAGACGATAGAGAGGACACCCAAGTAGGCACAGGCAAAATCAACCACTGCAACGCCTCTATCATCTCATCTACACTAAAAATTTTGCTTGATAAAATCAAAGAGCAAAATCTAGCCCACAGCATAGGAATCATCACGCCTTATAGAGCGCAGACAAATTTGCTAAAAGATAAACTAAAAAGCATAAAAGCTGAATTTAAAGAGTTTTATGCAGATAAAGTAGAGATGGACAAAGACTTGCGCAATGGCTTTGACATAGGCACAGTCGATAGCTTCCAAGGAAGTGATAGAGATATAATCATCTATGATTGTGTCCGCTCATCAAAAGCAAAAAATAGCAAAGAGGATAGAGAAAAAAGAGGCGGTGGCAAAATCGACTTTATCGCTGATGAAAAGCGACTTAATGTCTCACTCTCTCGGGCAAAAAAGCTACTTATCATCATAGGCGATATGGAGTTTTTGTATAGAGCGAGTGTAAGCGAGGGGATAAATCCATTTTATAAAATCATAGACTTTATCCACAAGGATAAAGAAAGCTATCACATAATCCCCGCACCACAAAACAAAGGAGGCAAAAATGGCTAAGAAAAAAGTAGCACCACAAACAAATAGCAATAATACTAAATCTACGGAGTCTATCTACTCTAAATTTGATATGCAGCTACTCACGCACAAATACAGCGACTACTACATAAGCAAAAAAGAGAATGATGAAAATCTAGCCCAAATGGGACTAGCAAGGGAGGGCGATGAGGGCGAGGAACAAGGCGATTTTGTGTGGTATGACACTAGAGAAGTTTTTTATCCTGTGTATAAAACTATCATAGACTACCAAATCACAACGATTCAGCCTATCCACCCTATCATCATAGCGATTTTGAAATCTGTGAAATACTTAGAAACGCTAAAAAATGTCGATGTTGCCCAAAAACTCAAAGCTATCACACAGCTTGATGATGAAATCTATGGCAGCATAAGTGCCGAGCTAATCACAAAAGGACTGCTAAGCAATGAAAATGGCGAAATACGACTAAGCGATAAAGGCAAAGACGCATTAAAACAAGAAAAAGAAAAGATTGTCAATGATGAAAGCGCGGCAGTGGCTATTGATGGCGTATATAATGAAGTGCTAGCGATTGCCAAAAGTGGCAGAGATATGAGCTTACCACATAAGCCAAGCGGGGATTCTATTGAATTAAAGCCTTTGTTTAAAGCGCGTCCAAGAAGTGAAAATCTCTATGAGGAATTTAGCGACAATAAAACGCTCTATCAAGTCCTAGCCGAAGCACTACAAGGACTTGATAGTGTAGAGGAGAGCAAAAGCACGGAGGTAAGCAATATCCTATCTGTGCGTGATGTGAAAAAATTTTATATGAAATACATTTGTCTATTTTACAAAAACGCGAATGATGAGGAAAAAATCCTAGTCGTTGATGAAAAATATGAGATAGATACAAAAATCACAGAACTATTTGATAGGCTAATAACAAATCAAAATCTAATCCCAAGTAATGCCAAATCTAGCGGGTGGGTAGAAAAAGAAAATAAGCGCGAAAGGCTTAGCAAAGAAGTGATACAATCTAGGCTAGAATCTGTGCCAGATTTAAGCGAGGGAGCGACACTTGAAGTGGGTGAGCATAAGCGGTATTTTATCTATGTATTGCAAAATGCTAAAAAGCATATCTACATACAAAGCCCTTGGGTGCGCCACGATACGCTAGAAATCTACAAAGAGTATATACAATCCGCACTAGAAAAAGGCGTAAAAATAACTATCAAATATGGAATGCAAAAGCGAAGTCAAAAAGACAAACAAGAGATTGATAAGGGAGCACTAGCTTATCTTAATGAGCTAAAAGCAAAATACCCAAATTTTAGCCTTAAACACGACTATGACCACTCTAAAATTTTAATTTGTGATGATGAGTTTATGATAGTGGGGAGTTTTAATTGGCTAAGTTTTCGTGGGGAAATCAAAGGCGATGAGGCATTAAGAGGCGAAACCTCTACCATAAACAAAAACAAAGAATCAATCAAAAAGCAAATCTCCAAATTTGACTAAGTGAGATTCAAAAGACCTGCTAAAACACGCGAATATAATGTGTAAGATTTAGTGCAATAAAGTAGCGACAAAAGTTTGGAGGATACGCAAAAAGTTTTTTATAGATTTTATAGAGGACTCTAGTGGCTAAAAAGTTATAAATTTTTTGTCGAATGCAAAAAGTATTTTGCGCCTTTATCTTTACTATCAATATATGTTTCATCACACAAGATTTTGCCACAGAATACTTATACTAATGTTTTGCGTTTTTGGCACAAAACATTAGCGGGACAAAAAGTGAGATTTCTCTAAAATCTCAAAATATCTATTGGCTGTAAAATCTGCTCTTGTGGGGCTGGCGTAGGCTCTGCTTTTTGTGGCTCGGGCTTGGATTCTTTTTTTTCTGTGCTACTTGGATTTAAGGCGTCTAGGTTTGCGTTTATCTCATCTTTGAAGTGGCTTTTATCAATTAGCTCTTTATATTTTGTTTTATATTCGCCACCCAATCCTTTTTTTGGCGAGTTGTTGTTCCACACTACTCCGCATTTTTTGCCGATGATTTTGCAACCTGTTTGAAACTTGGCATTGCAAGTTTCTTCTATCGGTTCGCATTTGCTATAAAACTCCTCCCCACCCACAATCCTCAAGTCCGCCGTCTCGATACTTTCATAAATAGGTGTTAGCTTTTCTTTTTTGATAAACGCCAAAATCTGCTCTTCTGTGTCGATTCTAGGCTCTTGGTAGGATTGGAGGATTTTTGCGTATTCTTTTTTGGTTTCTTCTTCTAGTTTTTGCTTGTAGGCTAGGATTTTGTTGTTCCACTCTTGTGAGATTTTCATCATTTCGGCTAGCTGCTTTTGCTGTTTTTCTTCTTTTTGCTGATATGCTTTTGCCATTTTTAGTGTTTTTTCATCTGGGGCTTTTGTCGTCCTTTTTGCGTTGTAGTCTTGGACTTCTTGGTAAGCCTGCCAATCCTCATCTATGACTTTTTCTAGTGTATTTTGTGCGATATTATCTGGATTAAACCCGCTTAATGCCTGCTCTTTGAATTTCTCTAAATCTTTTTCTGCCTTGCTTGGAGTGGGTGGCTTTATCCTTTGGCTTGCTTTTTGATAGGCTTTGGTGTATAGCTCTTTGTTTTGTCCTATGCTGTTGAATCTTTGTTCATCTATGTATTTTGTTATAGCATATTTTCGCACGATGAGTGCGCCACCACTTGATTGGTAGTGTGCTATGACTATGTTATCTTTTTCCTCTTTATTTTTGAGTTTTTCTTTTGATATTTCCTTTGTTATCCCGCTTCTAAATAGTCCGCCCGCGCAGCTATACACTTGGGATAGTTTGTCTTTTGGGTTTAGGGTGGTGGTGTAGTTGCCATTTGGGCATCCACCTCTTAGGGAGTTATTTATCATCACTCCTCTACCGCTGTAATAATTCTCTATATCTGTGATAATGCTAGCAAATGGTGCGAATTTGGAATTTATATTTGTCCCTTGTGTGGAGGTGCTAAAGCTTATCAGCTCTACGCTTTTGTCATTATAGGCTCTAGGTGTGTAGCCGACATCTACTTTGTCATAGCTAGCTTTATCGCCACCATCAAACACAACACTAATGCCTCTAACAGAGCACAAATCCCTACTCATCTCTTGTGCGTCAAATGTCATATTTATCTTTGAAAGTCGCTTGGCAAATTCCCCAAAATCTGCTTTTAGTTTCTCATCTTTTAGCTTATTATAAAGGCACTGTGCACTTTCGGCGTAGCTGCGAGCATAACAGCCCATATTTATGCTTCTTAGCCTTTTTATTGTCGCTTCATATCCACTTGAATCAACGCTTGGAAAAGGGGTAGAGCCTTTTTCTAGGAGATGAGCCATTTTTAGGTTTAGGAGATTATTTTTGATATTTAGCCTTACTTCATCAAGGAGTGATTTTTTGCCACACACTCCTAGCTCTTTTGATTTTTTTGACTCTTGGGCTTTTTTGTCGTTTTCATTTAGGGCTTGTAGATTTTCTATTGCAAGTGCGCTTTGGGTAAAGACTCCCAAGCAAGCTAGCTTAAAAGCTAGATTTTGGATTTTTTTGAAAATTTTAGAGTTTTTTGCTCTATTTTGTTGTGTGATTTTCATATCAAGTCTTCCTTTGTATGTTTTGATTAAATTGCAAAATCTAAGATTAAAAGGCTATATTATACCTTAGATTTTTGGGTGTAAAGGAAAAATTTTGGTTATTTGAAAGTATTATTTTTGTTTATTATTTATATGATTTTGATTAAAACAAATGATTTATTTACAAGTTTGTCTTTTTGTGAAAAAAACTTAAATATTATGGATTTTCTTTGTTTGGTGGCTGGCTAGGTGGCGGATTTTGATTGTTTGGCTCATTTTGTGGTAAGTAGATTTCTTTTGTAGCTCGCAGGATTTGTCCTGTGCGCAAGTTTTTGCCCTCAACATACAGATATGCCTTTGTCATAGATTCATTATGCTGCAAAGAAAATCCACCGATATATCCGCCCCCAAAGTCAAATCGTGCTTGCGTGAAATCAGGCTTGTTTGCACAAAGTCTCGCTATATCCTCTAGGCTGCGTAGGTAAAGGGCTGATTGGAAGTGTATATGGGAGTTGGTAATCCTATCTAGACTAAGAGAGGTGCTAAGACGCGCATTTGCCAAAAATAGCCCGACTATGGCTAAAAATATCGCAGCATATATAAGTCCAAATGCTTTTTTTGTGCTGCTTGATTTTGTGGTGATTTTTGTAGATTTTTTTGAGTTTGCGGGGGGCGTGGCTTTTGCAGGTTTTGCTGGATTTGTGTGGTTTGTAGTATTTGTGCGATTTGAAAATCTGCTTTTTGTGAGTGTTGATTTTGCAAGTTGCTTGGCAAAAGACTTGATGAGAGATTTTGCAAGGCTTGCTAGCTTGGTAGGATTTCGCATTAGAATCTTGTATTTTTTGGAGATGAAGTTTGGTTTTTATCTGTGGAGGGGGATTGGATTGTGGAAAGAAATCCCGCTTTTGAAATGCAGGATTGTTTGGCGTGGCTTGTCGCGTAGCATAGTGAGATACTAAAGCCACTTTGCCCTTGAGGAGTGATAGAAAACTTAAGGACATTGTGTAATATCGGGCTATTGTCCAAAAGTAGCGTGTGAGAGTCTAGCCAAATGGTGTGATTGTCTAGCTTTAGCCTATCGTGGCTAAAATCTATGCTAGAGTGCTTTTCAAGGAGATTTCGCACGATGTCAATGGCGTTGCTAGCTTCTAATCCTTTTAGGTGCTGGGTGGATTTGGCGAGGTTTTGTCGCTGAAAGTGCAAACTAGCCTGCATAAGAGCAATAATGATGAGAGACAAAATAGTCATAGCAAGCACAAAATCAAGCACGATAAAGGCGTTTTTTGCTTTTCTTTGAGGTGCTTTGGTGTGTTTATCTCGTTTTTGCATTAGGTTTTGGTGGATTTGTATTTTTGTGTGGCTTTTGTGGGTGGAAGTTATGATGATTTTGTAGCTTACTGCTCGCAGTTTTGTGGCTTAAAAAGTTTGAAAGAAGATTTTTCAAACATTTTTCCCTCGCAAAATTCGCCATTTGTGCCGATGATTTTGTGAGATTTGGAGGAGATTTGGGACTCTAACTCGGCTATGATTTTTTCTTCTTGTTGTTGTATTTGCTCTAGATTTTGCGTGATATTTTGGGTTTCTTTGCTTTGTGCCCTTGTGTGATAAAATCTAGCCAAAATCCCAAATGCCACGCCCAAAATCAGCACCGCAAAGACAACTTCTAGCAGGGCAAATGCTCTGTGTGTGCTACTATTTTTACACGCTTTTTTGTATTGGATTTTGATTGGTTTATGACTTTTAAGCGATTTTGTCGCGTCTGCTTTGTGTGGATTTTTCATAGCTAAATCTTTGATTTTTAAATAATTTTTATGGATATTTTTAGTTTAAATCAAAATTTCATAATCGCCACAAGAACACCGATTGTGGCTGCTTGGATACCAGCTACCCATTTAATGATGCCTATTTTTATATCTGTCATATTTATTTTGAGTGTAGATATTTCCTGCTTTACTTCGGCTATATCTTGTTTTAGCTCGGCTCTAACTTCGGTTATATCTTGCTTGAATTCTGTGCGAACTTCAGCGATTTCTTGTTTTAGTTCTGTTCGCACTTCAGCTATTTCTTGTTTTAGCTCGGCTTTTATTTCGTGCATTTCTTGTCGCATTTGTGCTTGATGTGCTTTAAACTCCGCTTGCAACAAATCCTTGCTTACGATTTCATTTTTTATCTCATCAATGACTTGTCGCTTTAGCTTCTGGGAATTGAGGCTAAAGCTAGCTTCAAATGCCTTTTTTGCAAGTTCTAGCTTATCTTTGCCAAACATTTGTGTAAATATTTCATTTACTTCTTCTCGTGTAACTTCTTCTACCATTTTATGTTCCTATTTGTCATATTTTGTGCAAATGCGTTCATTATACCCAAAATCTAGTTTTTTCAAACACTTTTATGCCCTGATAGCGTAAGCAGATTAGGGCGAACTTTGCGTTAGTGCATTATTGATTTTGCTTGGGGGATTTGGCAGGGCGAAAAACTCTTTTTCAAGCACGACTACATTGCTTTTTGTGTCTTTGTGATCATTTTGGCTTATTTGCAAAGACACTATCCAGCGTCCCTCTAGCTCAAGCATAAAAAACGGGCTAGCATAGATTGCTTCTTTTTTAGAATCTTTAGATTGTGTGTTTTCTTGCAAAACTAGCTCGCCTATGGGGATTTGTGCTCCTTTTTTGGGTGGCTTGATAGATGAGTAGGAGCTATCTTTGGGATTGTAGATGAAAATCTCTTGAGCTTCTAGATTGCCTATTTTTTGGATAAATGCTTGGAGGCGCAGATTTTGATGTTTGCTAGATTTGTTAATTACACGCAAAAAAATCGTATTTAGGGATTTTGTATGCAAAGTGGGGGAGGTGTTTTGAGCGGCTTTGTCTCGGTGTGGTGGACGCATATAGGGGGAGTATGGGCGCAGTGCCTCATCATTTGTGGGGGTGGCATTTGCATTGATGAAAAAATCAAAATCATTTTGCAAGGCTTTGGTAGACTCTAGCAAATCATTTATCGCAGAATCCATATCATCGTGCTTGATAAAAAAAGGCACATCATCGACAACGGGGTGCTTCACAGAAATGCGGATAGAAATACTAATAAGCACTACGCCTAGCAAAATCACTAGCAAAATGCCGTAGGGCCAAAAATTGCGCTTGGGCTTTGTCGCCTGCGCAGAATCTGCACTAGACGAATCGCTATGCAAATCACTAGATAAATTGTTTTTATCTAAATCTTGACTTGAATCTTGCGCAGAATGCTTGTCGTTTGCGCTAATCGGTGTTTTTGGCATAAATTAGTCCTTAAAGATTCTAGCTTTTGCTTCTTTTTGGCAGATATGCAAACGCAAAAAGCCCCAAAAGAATAAAAAGCATAACATATAATATAAACTTCACATAATTCCTCACACCCTCTTCATCACGCGGGAAGTTGTTTTCTAGCGTGAAGTGATATGTATCGGCAATTCTATCAGCAATTTCTGCATAGCCGTTTAATATCACACCAGAAATGCGGTTTGGCGTCAAATCCTCCTCTTTGTGTGGCAAAAGCGGTGCCATATAGTCAAAGTATATAGAATCTAGTTTTTTTGGGCTAAGAAATTCTTTTTTTGCTTCTGTTGTATTTGTAGTGTCTTGTGCAGATTTTTGGTTGGTGGATTTTGAGCTAGCTATGTAGTGCAAATCTTGGCTTGAGAGAATCTCTATCTTGTGTTCTTGGACAAAAAGAAAAATGATGACAAAAGGCGCGTTTAGCTTGCTTATGACTTGATTTTGGTAGATTTTGCGACTTTGCTTTGTGGGGTAGCAAGAGGGAAATGATACTTCATCGATAACATCGACAAAAAGTTTTATCCCACTTTTTGTAAAGATTTCGCTTGCAAGAGCGGAGATAAATTCTTTAGATTTAGGCACGATGATATTTTTTGTATTACCAAAAATATAGGTGGATTGGGGTGAGATAGCGTGAGGGAATACAAAATCATTATTTGCGTCTTTTTCTTTAGCAGAGGTTGCGTAATCAATGCCTTTAGAATCCATAGATTTTGTAGAATCTGTTTTGGGGCTATTAGGGAAGCAAGTGGGGGGTTTATGATTTTGATGGGATTTAGAATCTGTGGAATCGGCAAGTGATAGACTTGCTATGCAAAAAAATGTAAAAAACACAAAAAATTTTTTTAAGAATCTAGGATTAGGGTTGAAAGAGAATAAGTAGCATAAAATCTGCTTTCCCTGTCGAATGCCTTTGCGAGTATTTTTGCGAGGGCTTTGGGCTATGGCATAGTTTGCATATTTGGCATTTGCCATACCCAAAGTAAATTTGTGCAAACACTCATCAATCAAGTAGCAAGCAAGAGCACACGACATTTGCACAATATTGCAGAGCTACACGAGGTGCAAGAATCCATCAGGGATAAACACGATAGCTATTGAAGCCAAAGCCAAGATGACTATCATAAGTCCGAGTAGTTTTTCTAGCGTTGTTAGCATTTTGCCTCCTTATTTTGCATCTTCAAAGTGGTCTTTGTTATCCACGCTTTGCGCTTCGATATGTGCGCTATCTTTGATGATGTAGTAGTTTGTAGAGTTTTCGCTTTGGATACTCGCTGCTAGCATACCAAACCCGATTGCTAGCACCACTACAAGCACAACCGCCACAAGAAAACCAAAAAGTCCATTGATACCAAACAAACCATTCATAGTCTCTCCTTAGTCTCGCACTTTAAGCGAGTTGATATACGCAGCAAGTGCTTGGATTTGAATGTCATTGAAATTTGCATAGCTAAAAGATGGCATTTTGCCTATAAAGCCTTTTTTGCCATCGGTCAAAATATGCTTCACAAACTTGTAATCGCCATATTCTGTCAAATCCGCAGCAAAGCCCTCAATTTCAGAGCCATTGCCCTTGCCATCTTCGCCGTGGCAAGTTACACAAATCATATCAAATACAGCTTTTCCTGCCTCTACATCAGCTTGAGAATACTTAGTAGACTGCGCAGGGGAAAAAGTCTGCATCACATAGGCAGCTACCTGTCTCTTTTCTGTCTCATCTTCTAGCAGTCCCGGTGTCATCTCGCCACCAGCATAGTTTAGTCCTTTGCTACCCTCTGTGATGACTTTTATGATACCCTCTTCTTTACCCCAAGAGCGCAAATCCTGCGCTTTGCCATCCATTCCTTCAGCATTGATTCCGTGGCATTGGGAGCATTGCACCAAGAAAAGCCCCTCACCCATAGCGATTTTTTCACTTTGGCTTAGTCCTTTCCATTTTTGCTCAAACACTTCATTATTTCTGCTGACTTCCTCGTTGTATTGCCCGATTTGAGAGAATTGTCCTAGTGGATAGCCTACAAAAATATACCAAAGCCCCCACACGATAAGCCCCATAAAAATCAGCACCCAGCCGACAGGAATGTCGTTTTTAAATTCGCCGATTCCGTCCCAATAGTGCTCTGTAAGCTCGCCATCTGCTTTGGCGTCTTTCATTTTTTTGAAATAAAAGCCAACTACATAAATCGTAATCAATAGGATTACTACTGCACCCAAGAGGGTGATTTTAATCACATCGTCATTTGACCAATTCATTACCTACTCCTTTTTTGATGTTGTGCGAGGCTCGACTAGCTCATCGCTTAAGCTATCATTGACAGCCAAATCGCCGTATTTCTCATAGTCACGCAAACCCTTTCTTTGCCTGCGCCACATAGAAATCGCATACGAATACAAAAACACAATCAAAAGTATGGTAACGACAAAATACGCACCAACTCTTATGTATTCAATATTTTGGGCTGTCATATCTTACCCCTTATTTTGTCCGTCTGCTTTGCCCTAGACTATTTAGATAAGCTATCAAAGCTACGATTTCTTTGACTTCGCCTTTTTCTAAATAGTCTTTGATGTCTTGGCTTTTCATATCCTCGACAAGTGCTTTTGCTTCTTCCATATAGATGTCTTTTGCTTCCTCTATACTTGTGCCGATAGATACGCCACCTTGAGTATTATAAGGCACGCTAAAGACTTCCATTTGTGTGATAGCTTCTGCATACGCAGTTTCAAAATCCACATTTTTGTCATAAAGATGCTTATACGCAGGCATAATGGACGCAGGCACAACACTTTTTGGGTCAAACATATGATTTTCGTGCCAATCTGTGGAGCGAGAATCCCCTATCCTATGCAAGTCTGGTCCTGTGCGCTTAGAGCCCCACAAAAATGGTCTATCGTAGGCATATTCACCACTTATACTTGCCATACCATATCTGTCTGTTTCAGACTGAAATGGACGGATAAGCTGTGAATGGCAATTATAGCAACCCTCTTTCATATAGACTTGCCTGCCCGCAGTTTCTAGCAAACTATATGGCTTAAGTCCATCAATAGGGCGAGAGGACTTAGAAAAGTCAGGTAGAATCTCTACAAGCCCTGCGATAGAAAACACCACCAAAAACGCTACTGTGAAAAAGAAAGGATTTTTTTCTAGCCAACTAAACATTGCTCACCTCCTTTTAAGAAGCCATAGGTGAGGCAGATTTTGGCTCACTCTCTAGCTCTCTTGCTGCTGTGATTGTCATTATGACATTGTAGATAAACATTATAAAGCCTACTAAATACAATGCCCCACCAATCGCACGGATAAGATAGTATGGGAATAGCACGCTAACTGTATCAATAAACTGATACGCTAAGTTGCCGTATTGGTCCATATCTCTCCACATCATACCTTGTGTGATACCTGCAATCCACATACTAGAGAAGTAAAACACAATCCCAATCGTCATAATCCAGAATTGTATGTCCATAATCTTTCTAGAGTAGATTTCGCGCTTAAACATTCTAGGAAGCATATGATAGCAAGCTGCGATAAGTGTAAATCCTACCCAGCCTAGCACACCATCGTGGACATGCCCGACAATCCAATCTGTGAAGTGCGCTAGAGCATTGACAGACTTGATAGACTGAATCGGTCCCTCTAGAGTAGATAGCATATAGAATGTAGAAGCAAGGATTAGGAATTTGATAAGTGGAGATTCTTTTAGTTGATGCCATTGCCCGCGCATCGTAAGAAGCATATTTACCGCAGTTCCCCAAGAAGGCAAAATCAAAATCACAGAAAAGACTGAACCAAGAGTTTGAACCCAATCAGGCACGGTAGAGTAAATGACGTGGTGTCCGCCAGCCCAAATGTATATAAACATCAAACTCCAAAATGAAAAGAGTGTAAGTTTGTAAGAAAATACGCTTTGCCCAGATTCTTTTGGCAAGAAGTAATAAATCACGCCGATAACGCCAGAAGTGAAAACAAATGCCACCGCATTGTGTCCCCACCACCATTGGATAAGTGCGTCATTGCTACCCGCGTAGAGTGAGATAGAGTGCAATACACTTCCTGTGCCAGCGACAAGGTAAGTAGGAATAGCAAGGTTGTTAAAGATATATAGCACGGCGATAGCTGTAAAAGTCGCCATAAAATACCATAGCGAAATGTAAATCACATTTTCGCGTCTAACACCCATAGAGCCAAACATACTTGCACCCCATAGCACCCACACTACCACTACTACCAAGTCCAAAATCCAAGGAAGTTCAGCGTATTCTTTTGATTGTGTAAAGCCTGCAAAAAGCAAAATCACAGCCGCAAGCATAAGCACGATATAAACCCAAAAATGTGCTAAACCGATGAATTTTAGAAGTGGGTGTTGGTGGTAAGTGATTTTTAGCACTCTTTGTCCTAGATAATACCACGCAGCCCAAATCCCACTAAGAGTGAAACCATAGATGATTCCATTTGTGTGAAGCGGTCGAAGTCGCCCAAAGATTCCATATTCGCCAGCGATATAGTTCAAATCAGGGAACGCTAGCTGAAACGCCAAAACAACGCCGATAAGCATACCGATAAACCCGAATGCAAGCGTTGAGAACAAAAACAATTTTGCGATAGAATAGTCGTATTCTAAAGTTGCTACATTGTCTTGCATTTACTCTCCTTTTCTCCGAAAATTAAATCACAGCTATTCTAACCTTTTTTTACCTTTTGTATCCTTAAATTTTTTAGTTTTTTTCAAAATCATCTGCTTTTTGCTAATAGATTTTCCTACAAAGTATCCAAGCAATCAATATCAACATCAAGCCTTTTGCCGAAATGTAGGGATTTTTGAGAATGAGAGTTTTGCTTATGTGATGATGAGCTAGGATTTTGTGTAGATTCTACCCATTTTTGTGGGCTAGAATTTGCGTGCGATTTTGGGCAAGAGTCTGGGTTAGATTTTGGGTTAGGCTTTGAATGTGATTTTGCGTGCAAATCCACACTAGATTTTACCCCCGATTCTAGCTCATTTTGCACTGCATTTAGTGCTTCTAGTATATCGCTAATCTTTTCTCCATTTAGCAAAATATGAAACCGCCATTTGTTTGCTATGCGCTCTATGGCGTTGCTTCCGTGCCCTATGATATGGATATTTTTTTGTCGCTTTAGTATAGGGAGAATCTCCTCCATTTGTTCCTTTGCCCTCTCTTGTCGCAGGTGTGAGCAATGAATCATCACAAGTTTTTTAAAAGGTGGATAATTATCGCTTCTACGCTTTTCCTCCCACGCCAAAAACTCCTCATAATCGCCCAAAAATCCTCTAAGAAACTCGGCTTGTGGGCTTTGGATAAACACCTTGCCTATGTGTTTGCGCCCGCTTCGCCCTGCGATTTGATGAAGCAGGGCTATCCCTCGCTCAAAGCTACGAAAATCCCCTCCATTTAGCACATACTCGATTCCCAAAATCACGGCTAGTTCGACATTGTGATAATCGTGCCCTTTTGAGAGCATTTGCGTGCCGACAAGTATGTCTATCTCGCCATCTCTAAAAGCTCTCAATGCTTCATTTAGCTTGCCACTTGTAGTGATATGGTCTTTGTCAAAAATCCCTATTTTTGCCTCGCTAAAAGATTGCTTTAGCTCATCTGCGATTTGCTGTGTGCCTATGCGCTTTGTGGTTAGATTTTGGCTATCGCATTCTAGGCAAGATTTTGGCGTGATTTGAGAGTAACCACAATAATGGCAAATAAGGCGGTTTTGCTTGATATGCAAGCTCATATTGACACTGCAAAATGGGCAGGCAAATCCATATCCGCACTCTTGGCATAGCAATGCCTTAAAATTCGCCCTAGTTGGGACAAAAATGATAGCTTGTTTTTTTGCTTGTAGTGTGGATTTTATGTGTGAGAGAAGTAGCGGGGTTAGACTTGTAGGAGAGTTTTCTAAGATATATTGTTTTTTTGCTTCTTCAAAAAACGAGCCCTTTAGGCGATAAAGATAGCCACCCTTTTTTGCGAGATAGTAGCTTGTGAGACTTGGAGTTGCCGAGCCTAGCACCACTTTTAAGCCACATTTTTTGGATAGATATAGTGCGCAATCACGCGCATTATAGCGTGGATTTTGGAAAGATTTATACGCATCATCGTGCTCTTCATCAATGATGATAATCCCTAGATTTTGGATTGGCAAAAAGAGTGCAGAGCGAGCTCCTGCGATGATTTTTAGCTCATTTGATTTGAGCTTTTGTAGAATCTCTTTTTTTTGTTTTTGGCTTACTTTGGAGTGCCAGATTCCCACCTGCTCGCCAAATGCGTTTTTTAGCCTTGATTCTATCTGCGGGGTAAGTGAGATTTCGGGCATTAGAAAGAGCGCGGATTTTCCCTGCGTGAGCGCGGAAGCGATGAGATGGAAGTAGATTTCACTTTTGCCACTGCCCGTATCGCCAAAAAGCAGGCTTATAGGCTTAGTAAGCACAAAATCTAGTGCGCGTTTTTGTGCTTGACTAAGTGGGTGTAGCTGCGGCGTATGGGAGATATGAGGGTTTGTGCTTGCCTCGTGGGAATCCACACTAGACTTTGACTTCTCTAAGGTAACTTTAGTTGCTAAAGTTCTTTCCATAGTTAAATACGGATTTTTACCTGCGATAACGAAATTAGATTTTTTTTCTACAATTCTAGTATTTGCGGTTGTGCTTGTGGAGTTTTTTGTAGATTTTGGTGGTGAGCTAGGCTGTATCGCCTGTGAACCCTCAAAATCTACAAAATCTACGCAATGATTACCCGAAGACGAATTTCCAAAGCCATAATGCGGTTGCATTAAGTTGTATGCTTCACTTAGATGGCAAAAATAATAATACGCCACAAACTCCGCTAGTAGCACCTGCCTACTATCAAAATACCCCTTTTGCTCGGCTATCTCTTTGCACTCAAAGCTAGGCTTTTGCACACTGCCTAGCACCACACCTAGCACTACTTTTTCGCGCAATGAAATCTCTACAAGCGTGCCTTTTTCATAAGCAGTGCGTGATTTGTAGGTAAAAGGTGGGGATTTTGCACCAAATGGCGCGACAAGGTAGTAAAGCGACATTTTTAAGGGTTTTTAAAAAATTTTGTGATACGACTAAGGGTGGATTTGGGCTTTGGCTCTAGGGTTGGAGAATCCGTCATAAAGTCAAAAGAATTGTTTCCACGATTTGCAAAAGTGCTATGTGCTTGCCCTGCGTGAGATAGCTCACTCTCTTTAGTGTCAGCACTAGATTTTGCTTTAGATTCCACTTTAGATTTTGCTTCTAAATCCGCCTCAAAATCGGCTTTAGAATCTGCCAAATCTGTGCGAATGTCCGCTTTAAAATCTAAATCATCTTTTAAGTGTGCTTTAGAATCGCTTGCTTTAGATTCTGTTTCTAAGTTTTGCGCATCGTTCTTGTTTGGATTTGGCTTAGAAAAGTCTGCAAAGTCAAATCTCGCTTGGTCAAACTTCGCTTGAGGTGCTTGGTTTGTAAGGCTTTGTGAGTGATTTTCTTGGGAGTTTTCACTTTGCGTAGTTTCATAGTTAGGTTTTTTGTCGGTGTGCTCTTTTGGTGTTTGAGGTATTTGAGTAGAGTCATCTGCTTGTTTTACCTGCTCATCTTTTTGCTCTTTTTTTGTCGCTTCTATTGTTTTTGCCGACTTTGTCGTTTTTACTGCTTCGTTTGCTTCTGCTATCTCATACTTTTTATCTTGCACTTCTATATCTTGCAATTCTTGGTTTTGAACTTTTTGGCTTTGCGATTCTTGCTCTTTTTTTGCCATTATCTCATCTAGCTCCTCCTCGCTTGGCTCTATCTCACTTTTGCTATGTATGCCAAGCCCACCTAGCATATTAAATTCGCCAAACGCCCCATACACTTCCCCACTATGCCCAAACTCCTCCCCAAATCCCTCAAAATCATCTCCAAACTCTTCTGCCAAATCATCATCAATCTCGCTATATTGCGCCAAATCCTCCTCATCTAGCTCATTATCTACCCCCTCATCTGCTTGCCCATCTTGTGCTTCATCAAAGTCTTTTGTGATAAAGACTTGGGGTAGCTTTTGGACTATCTTTTGAGTGATATGGGCTACTTGGGATTCTAGCTCGCATCTAGAGTGGACAGAGTTTAGATACGCACGCATAAGGTCTAGCAAATCCACGCTTTGCGTTTCTAGTAGCTCTTTTATCTCTACTATCGCATTTGGCTCAAAGCCTTTGAGTGATATGCTAAATTTACGCCCAGAAATGTTGATTTCTAGCTGCTCATCAATGCCTAGAGATTCTACTTCGCTAGATTCTAGTTTCTCATCAATAGATTTATGCCTAGTTTGGGGCATCACAAAATCCTTTGCAAAATCCTTTATGGTGGCACATATTTTTCCTTAAATAAATATTTATTCCCAAGTGGATTGCTTAAGTAGATTCTTGCTTTGGTTCTTTTATTATTTCGTTTTCTTTAAACGCGCTAGATATTTTGCCATATAGCGATTCTACGGCTTTGTCTCTTTGGGCTATTTCCTCATAGAGAGATGAGATTTGCAAGTCTTTTTCTTTGTTGCTTGCTTCTAGGTTTTTTACTTTGTTTTTTAGTGCGTTTATCTCTGCTACTTTTTCCTCATAGCTTTGCAAGATAGAATCTATTTTTGCCTCCAGATTCTGTATCAAAGACATTGTTGTTCCTTAAAAGAGTTTGATTATAATTGTATCGCAAAAATTTGCACAAAAATTTGTAAATGTATAAGAATGTGCAAAAGTGTGGGCAAGAATATATTTAGGCAAAATCTTTGATGGCATAAGGAGTGTTTATGAATATGTTAAGCGAGTATTTGAGTGCCATTAGTGGTATTAGAGAGAGCGACAAAGAGCATACACATAGAAGTGCGTTGCAAGGGCTACTAGAGAGTATCAAAGATGAGTTAGCCACTACGCACAAGGACTTTGCGCACATTAGCATTATCCACGAGCCAAATAACGATAAGAGCGAAAACAAAGCAGGTGCGCCAGATTTTCAAATAAATTGCGGATTTTCTCCT
>SAMEA104315434__coassemble_327_pt1 | contig 27904 bp, 26 predicted proteins | sample SAMEA104315434__metabat2_low_PE_003 | metagenome-assembled genome bin SAMEA104315434 (sample SAMEA104315434) | gut metagenome | biome: Monkey gut; feature: monkey-associated habitat; material: faeces | place: China | collected 2013 | reverse complement strand
TGCTAATCATTTTTTTAGCTACACTTTTTGCATTTGCGTTTCATAAAGGAGTGAAGTTACCTACTTGGGCTTATTTTGGCATAGTTGGACTCTCTATTGGTTTTTGCGCTTTGTATTTATCCCCCGGACACGCCCACAGAGCAGAAGTAGTCAAAAATCTCTATGGAGGATATGCTAGTCTAAGTGAGATTTGGGCGATGAGTGTGAGCGAAAAATACACACGATTTGCCTTAATTTTTAGCGACATTAAAAAAATGCTTTTGCCACTCATCGCCATACTTGGCGTGATTATATTCATCGTTTTTAGCCGTTTTGTAAGTGTTTTTGTAGGTGCTTTATTGCTAGTGTATGTTGTGTGTATTTGTGTGAAGTGGGGCAGTTTTGGGAGTTTGGCATTTTTACTTTTGCCAAGTGCGGCACTGCTTTGTATGTTTGCCTACCGAACTAGCCAAGAGAATAAGCAATATTTTTTGATTCTAGCGGGGTTGTTTTTGGCTCATTTCATCACCGCAAGTGCGACTATCCAAGTAGCCTTGCCAAATCGTGCCAAAGTCATTTTTACCATTATCGGCATAGCACAGCTCATTATTGTAGCTCGCATTTACGCGCCATATCTATCAGCAAAGTCAAAAATCATTTGGCAAAATCTAATTATTGGATTTTGCGCTTTGTGTGCGCTGTTTGTGCTATATGCTAGCCTAGATATGCGACTAAAGTGGGAGCGAATGCTAGCCACTATCGACACCCAAAAAGCACTAGGCAAGCAAGAAATCATCATAAACAAAGAAGTTTTTCACTCGTTTTATAGAAACTATACAGATTGGGGCAACCCCACCCAAAACCCAAATGAGTGGCCAAACACCTCGTATGCAAGGCATTTTGAAGTAGAAAGTTTTATAGCAAAATAGCGTGATTATATAAAGCCAAAAGATTCTTAGCAAAGCCTAAGCGATTCCCACCACCTCATCAACTACCCCTTACCTCAACTATCCACTTCGGCTATCCCCCGCACTACTTCAAAGATTCATCATTTCAACTATTTACACCAATTCAACTATTTCTTAAAAATAATCAACTCATAAGAGCTTTTTTGCGTCATCACAGAATTGCTACCTTTAGAGGCTTGTGTCCTTAGCTCCTCTATGGTGCTATCTAGCTCATCTAGCCGCTCCTTTAGTCGCAGGATAATATCCACACCCGCAAGATTTACCCCCAAATCCCGCGTAAGTCGCAAAATCGTCTTAATCTTGTCAATATCCCTTTGTGAATACAACCTCATCTTGCCATCTGTCCTGCCCGGCTCGATAAGCCCCTCTTTTTCGTATTGTCGCAAAGTCTGCGGGTGGATTTCAAGGATTTTTGCCACCACACTGATAAGATACACAGGCTCATCATAGCTATACATTTTTGCTCCTTTTTGGCTTTTTGCTTTTTTGTGCTATTGCTAGGGCTTAGCCCTCTTTATCCAAAAGCTCATCTTTTAGCTTTTTGACTAGCTCGGGAGACATACTATCCACACTTGGCAAAATCACATTTGCCCTTAGATACAAATCCCCCATTTGCCCGCTTTTTAGGTTTTTTGCACCGAGTTCTTTTATGCGAAATTTCTGCGCGTTTTTGGTGTTTTGAGGGATTTTTAGGGTTACTTCTTTGTGTAGGGTTGGCACAGTTACTTTCCCGCCAAATAGCGCAATCCCCAAAGGCAAATCAAAATCGCACACCAAATCATCGCCATCGCGCTCATACTTCTGGCTAGGAAGCACAGAGATTTTTAGTAGCAAGTCGCCATTGCCACCCTTGCCTTTGTGCCCCTTACCTCGCACGCGGATACTTTTGCCCTCGCTTATGCCCGCTGGGATTTTAAACTTGATTGTTTCGCCATTTAGCGATACGGTATGCTCCCCACCCAAAATCGCCAAATCAAAAGGAATGCTAAGCCTTGCTTGTATGTCCAAATCCTCACTAAAGCCACCAAACCCCCCGCCACCAAATCCACCAAACCCACCTCCAAAGTTGCCTCTAAAATTCCCGCCAAATCCACCACCAAAGCCACTATTAAACCCACCTAGCCCTCCAAAAATCTGGCTTAGTATCTCATCTAGCCCTGCTGCCCCGCCTTGAGAGCGAGCGAAATCGTGAAAATTCTGCCCCCCAAACATACTATCACCAAATTGGTCATATTGTGCGCGTTTTTGTGGGTCGCTTAGGATTTCATAGGCTGCATTTATTTCTTTAAATTTCTCTTCGGCTTCTTTTTGTTTATTCACATCGGGGTGATATTTGCGAGCAAGTTTGCGATAGGATTTTTTTATATCATCTTGGCTTGCACTCTCGCTGACTTCAAGCGTGTCATAGAGACTTTTACTCATTTGCTACTCCTTAAATATTTTGTGCGTTTATTATCATAGATTTTGGGACAATCTTAAGTGCTATTGTATCATAAAACTTTAGTGTTATGCTATCAATTTATAAACAAAAAGAAAATCCAATAAACAAAAATCTAGCATAAAATCTATCACACAGATTTCGCCCAAATTTACCCAAAATCTATGCCAATATTTACAAAAAAAAAAAAAGATAAGCTAAAATACAAGGTGCATTGAAATTTATACAAAAAGGAGAAACGATGCGAACTTCATCACTTAGCGCGAATCGCGCCAATCACACTTTAGTCCCAAATGCTAGACACCTAAGCCTTGCGGCTTGCTTGGCTTGCTCTTTGGCATTTGTGCCAAACCTAGCAAGTGCAGAGTCTAGCGCACCATTTGTCGGTGTCGAGCTAGGCTATGGCGAGGGCAGAGTAAATACAGATGAAACATATCTACGCGGTGTCCAATACGGAATCACAGCGGGCTATAAGCAGTTTTTTATGCCTTATGTGGGCTTGCGCTACTATGCAAATTTCTCTGTTATGCACGCACCGGGTGCGTATGACAAAGACGGCAATGACATCATAACTCTAGACAAAAAAACAACCTCTCTGCTAAACTACGGAGTAAATATAGACTTCCTAGCGAACTTCGTAGCGGGCGAGGACTTTGACTTCGGTGCGTTTGTCGGTGTGGGCGTGGGTGCATACACTTGGCTAAAGAGTGGATACCTAGAAAATGCACCTAGCGATTGGAAACTGACGCATCTTGATGTCGCGCTAAATGTGGGGCTTCGCACCAATATCGCCAAAAATCACGGCATAGAAGTGCTAGGGAGGGTGTCTTTTCTGGATGGAAATGTATATAGCACCAATGCCAATGGCATAACCTCCACAGTTAAAGTTTCACACCCATATAGCGTAACTGCTCGCTATACTTATAGCTTCTAGGGGTTTTGTTTTTGATGGATAGTTTTGTGGAGGGATAAGCAGATTTTAGATTTTTCTTAGGTTTGCTTATGTGGCATTTCGGAGGGGATAGATTTTTGCTTCATCTGCTTTTTGCTTCTTTATTACTTTTGTTTGGATTTACTTCACTTTTTTTGCTCCGCTTCTTTTAGCTTTGGCTTTTTGAAATTTCGCTTCATTTTCCTTAGCTTTGTTTTTCGTTTTAGAAAGATTGCATATTTCGCAAAAGTGCGCAAAGCAAAAGCATAATTGTGTGTCGCTTGGTTTGGGATTGATTGGATTTTGTGCGCTATATTTCTGTGTTTGTGCCAAGAGATAATTTCTTAAAGCGCAAATAATATCTAAAGCCTTAATCAGCTTAAAAGAAAGGATTAAGGAAAGGAGAATCAAATGCTTCATAAAATCATATCTAGCAAAATCCGCGCTGTGTCAGCAGTGTTTGTAGGGATTGTGCTTTTGAGACTAGGTGGAGGCTTAAGTAGCCTAAACGCAGGAGAGCTAAAGGTAGGTGCTACGCCTGTGCCAGCTGCAGAGATACTAGAGTTTGCCAAGCCACTTTTGGAGAAAAAGGGCGTAAAAATGAGTGTGGTTAGCTTCACAGACTATATCACGCCAGACATTGCTTTGGGGGAGAAAAGCCTTGATGCGACACTTCATCAGCACAAGCCATTTATGGAAAAAATGGCGCGAGATAGGAAGCTAGATTTAGTAGCTATCTCTCCTATTTACATTATCCCGCTTGGATTTTACTCCAAAAAGTTTAAAAGTGTGGAAGCCTTGCCAGAGGGTGCGACTATCGCTATCCCAAATGACCCTACGAACTATTCTAGGGCGTTGATTTTGCTACACGATAATGGCGTAATCACGCTAAAAAATCCCCAAAATCTAGCTAGCACAGAAGCAGACATCATCAAAAATCCTCGCAAATTTCGCTTTAAGCCTGTCGAGGCTGCGACTTTGCCACGCGTGCTAGATGGGATTGACGCAGCGGTGATAAATGGCAACTATGCCCTGCAAGCAAAAATGAGCCTAAAAAACTCGTTTTTCCACGAGAGCGAGAAAAGCGCGTATGTAAATGTGCTTGTTACGCGCAGTGATAATGCCACAAGCAAAGACATAGCCACCTTAAAAGAAGTGCTACTAGGCGATGAAGTGGCAGGCTTTATCCTTACAAAATACAAGGGCGAGATTTTGCCTGTGAAAATGCCTGCGAAAAAGTAAAAATACCGACAAATAAACCAAACAAAAAGGAGCAAAAATGCTAAGAAATGCAAAAATAAGTAAAAATCTAAAAAAGATTGTAGTAGCACTTGGAGTGTGCGGGGTGCTTGCTTGTCCAAGCGTAGCAGGTGAGCTAAAGGTAGGTGCTACGCCTGTGCCTCACGCACAGATTTTGAGATTTATCACGCCTGCGCTCAAAGCTCAAGGCGTGAATTTGAAAATCATAGATTTTACCGACTATGTGATGCCAAATCTAGCACTAGAAGAAAAAAACCTTGATGCGAACTTTATGCAGCACAAGCCGTTTTTGGATAAGATTAGCAAGGATAGAAATCTACATCTAAAAGCCATAGCAAATGTCCATATCGAGCCTATCGGGGCGTATTCTAAAAAAATCAAAAACATAAAAGAGCTAAAAAATGGTGCGCTTGTGCTTATCCCAAATGACCCCACAAACGGCGGTAGAGCACTAATTTTGCTACACAATAATGGACTTATCGCGCTAAAAGATTCTACCAATCTAAGCTCTAATGAATCCGACATAATCAAAAATCCCAAAAAGCTAAAAATCAAGGCGTTGGAAGCGGCGATTTTGCCAAAGGCACTTGGCGATGGGGATTTGGCAGTGATAAATGGCAACTACGCTATGCAAATAGGGCTTACCACAAAAGATGCACTAATCGTGGAGGACTCTCGCTCGCCCTATGCAAATATCCTCGTGGTGCGTGAGGGCGATGAGGGCAAAGAAGACATAATAAAGCTAAAAAATGCCTTGCAAAGCGCGGAACTAAAGGCGTTTTTGCTAGAAAACTATAAAGGCGAGATTGTTCCTGCGTTTTAGGGGATTTTTTGGGAGGTTTGGCTTTGTCTAGGTGCTACGCGCTTATAGTGGGTTTGGCTTCGTTTTAGGTGGCTATTCCTGTGTTTTGGGGGTTGTGGCTTAGGTGGTTATCTTAAGTTTGGTTTATTAGTGGATTAGCGATAAACGCGCTAGTTTTATTGTGCTAGATTTTGGTGCGTTTCTTACCTCTATCTTTTTTGTCGCATTTTGGATTCTAGCTTTGCGTGGCGAAACTGTCTAGCAAAGGCTAGAATCTTTATGCCAAAGTGTAAATACTTCTATCACTTACTAAAAACTGCGCTTGCTTTACTAAAAAAACCGAAAAGCTCTCTAAAACTTCGGCTTTACTTTGTTTCTAAAGAAATTTTGGCTTTGCCATGTTTTCTTTGGCTTTGCCCTGTTTTCTAAAGAAACTACGCTACGCTTGTTTTGCCACGCTCACTTCGTTCGCTCGCAATGACGGAGTGATTGTTTCACTAAACAAGCAAAGCGAAGTTTCTTTAGAAAATCTCTCAAAGGCAATAAAGAACCCATCATAGCAAACCACCGCGACACAAAAAAAAATGCACAAAAAAAGCCAAAATCCAAACTCAAATAAGTCTTGGATTTTGGCTTAGCACTTTTTAGCCTAGCGATTTTAAACTAGCGATTTTAGAATCTACGATTTTTTAGCATCACGATTCTTATAAGGCTTTAGGATTTTCATTTAGCGATTTTTGTTTGGCTATTTTTCGCTTAGCAGCTTTAGGCTCTTTGGATTTTTGCAAAATTGCCTTAGATTCACCCCCCTATTGATTCGCCTGCAACAATTTGCTTGGATTTATTTGCCTTGATAGACTTGTCTTGGGCGAGTGATTCTAGCGTGTGGGTTTTTGATATGCTCTATTAGCTGTGCACACCAGCCCGGCATTCTCCCTAGCACAAATATCGGTGTAAATAGCGTTGTAGGGATTTTTAGCGCAGTTAGAATGATTCCACTATAAAAATCCACATTTGGATACAATCCGCGCTCTTTGAAGTAGTCATCACTTAGCGCGACTTCTTCTAGCCGCTCGGCTATATCGCTAAGTTTTGCATTCATTTTTATGCCCTTTTTGTCAAGCTCATTTTTTAGGCTTTTTATCGCTTTTGCGCGTGGGTCATAGCTTTTATAGACACGATGCCCAAAGCCCATTAGCCTAAATGGGTCGTTTTTGTCCTTTGCTTTTGCGACAAATTTTTCGACATTTTTGACATCGCCGATTTGAGCTAGCTGGGTTAGCACTGCTTCGTTTGCCCCGCCGTGTGCTGGTCCCCATAGCGCGTTTATCCCCGAAGCGATAGCCGCATAAGGATGCACCCCTGTGGAAGCGACATTGCGCACCGTGGTAGTAGAAGCGTTTTGCCCGTGGTCAGCGTGCAGGATAAGGATTTTATCTAGGGCTTCCACCTCAAGCGGTGTAGTCTCTAGCTCGCCTTTTGTAGTGTGCTTAAATCTGCCGTGTGGATACGCCCTAAGCATATACAAAAAATTCTCCACATAGCTTTTGCTCACATCTGGGTCGATAAAAGGCGCACCCACAGAATTGCGATAGCAAAACGCTATCATTGTTGGGATTTTGGCGATTATGCGATTTGCCATTGTCTGATAATCGTCCTCATCGTCCATTTCTTTGTGGTCGTGATATAGCGTAGCTAGCACAGAGACAAGCGCGCAAAGTGTCGCCATAGGGTGTGCAGCATCTGGAAATACGCTAAAGATTCCCTTTAGTCGCTCGTGCAAAAAGCTCCTATGCCTTAGCTCCAAGTCAAACTCCGCTGATTGTGCTTCGTCTTTGGGTAGCTCGCCACTGATGAGTAGTTTGCAAATGTCGGTGAACTTGTATTTTTCTACCAAATCTTGTATAGCTTGCCCACGATAAAGTAGCTCACCGTCCTTGCCATTTACATAGCTGATAGTAGAGGTGCAGCCCGCTGTGCTACCATAGCCCGGGTCATAGGAAAATATCCCCGTAGTCTCAAAAAGTTTGGAGAAATTTATCGCTTTTGGTCCGCGAGTGCACTCTATGAGGTCAAAATCATAGCTTTGCTTGGTTTCGTTGTTGGTGAGAGTGATTGTTCCCATTTTGTATCCTTTTTCAAGTAGATTTACAGAATCTAGCTTCATTCTGCATAAGCTAGAATAACACGATTTTGCTATTTAAGTAAATTTTTGTTTAACTTTTTGTGAATTTTTCTACCCAAATGTGCAAAATCGTAACCAAATGCCTAAAAATCGCTTGCCCTAGAATTTTACCACAAACATTGACTTTACTTCCGCATAGATTTATGCAGATTCTAATTTTTGATAAAATACGACTTGATTTTGCACAATTTTTTAAACTTTTTTACAAAATTTTGGTGTGATTTTCGCGAAAAAATTCTCGCAAAATTTTCGCAAGATTTCTCACGGATTTTTTTGCAGGTTTTTACATATTTTCACAGGTTATCAAGCACCAAGCGAAACAAAGGGTATTCATCTTGTAGCGATTTTCGCAAAGCCCTCCACCCTTTGCAGTGCTTTTCTACTAGATTCCAAAACCTATGCGAGTGGTTTTTGTGCACGATATGAGCTAGCTCGTGAATTATCACATAGTCTATTTGTGGCTTGCTAGCACAGATAAGCAAAAGTGAGAAACTTAGGCGATTTTGCGTGCAGCTCCCAAAGCGCGTAAATGTCTCCCTCACAGCGACTTTGCTATATTCTAGCTGCATTTGCCTAGCAAGTGCTTGTGCGCGCTCTTTTATATGACACAGCAGGATAAAGCTAAGCATTTGTTTTGTGGTTTTCAGTTTGGGGGGTTTTGTGGCAGGACTTGGAGTGAGATTTAGAGTAGGATTTGAAGCGGAATCGCTTTTGTGCATTTGGGCTAAAAAATCCTGTGCTATTTGTGCTAGGCTTTGCTCCTCTATCCACTCCCCAAAAAGCAAGATTTTGCCTCCGTGTGAGTGAAGTAGCTCATCTGTCTTTACTATCTGGGCTTCATATCTCGCACAAGTTTTAGCTATCCATTCTTTGTGCTTTTGGCAAAAATCCATTATGTCTTTTGGCTTTGCTTTTGGTGGGTGGCTTACCTCTATTTTTATCACGCCTTTTTGCCATTTTTTCTTACTTGGCAAACCGATACAAATCCTCAAATTTTGTGATTTGGGCTTTTTTTTGAGGTGGATTTTGTATCCATCAAAGATTAAAAACTCCTCACTCTCGCTAGGGTCAAATTCTCCATTAGAATCGACACTAAATAGATTGCGCTCATTGTAGTTAAGTAGATTTAGTTTTTTATTAAAAAGCATAAAACCTCTTTGTGTTATTGTGCGTTATCGCGTTTGTTTGCAAAATCTTAAGGCTTCTATTTATAAGACTTTTGGTAAAATTATCAACTCCAAATCCCAACACTAGACAAACAAAAGCACTGCAAAAATACCTTTTGCAAATCTAGCCACCAAAATCTAACAAAAAAGGACAAAAATGAAAATCCTACTCCTAGAAGACATAAAAGGACTTGGCAAAAAAGGCGAAATCCACGAAGTCAAAGACGGCTATGGACAAAACTTCCTAATCGCAAAAGGCAAAGCAAAGCCCGCCACAAATGAAGTGATAAACAAATACAAAGCCGAGCAAAAAAACCTAGCCGAAGCAAAAGCCCTAGAATCTGCCGAGCGAAAGCAGCTAGCAAACGCCCTAGAGGAAGTCAAAATCACCATAGCCAAAAAGGCAAATAATGGCGCGCTATTTGGCTCTATCACAAAAGATGAAATCGCCCAAACCCTAGCAAAACAGCACCGCATAGAAATAGACAAAAAGCACATAGAAATCAAAAATCCCATAAAGCAAGTCGGGGATTTTGTCGTGGAAGTCAAGCTAGGAGAGGGCGTAAATGCAAAGCTAAAACTCCAAATCATAGAGCAATAGCACAAGCACAATAACACAAGCAATGATATAGTGGTGCAAAAAGCACAAAACAAAATCTAAAAACAAAGGAATGCAATGTTTCACGCGACAACAATACTAGGCTATCTTGGCGAGCATAATGGCAAAAAGCACGCAATCATCGGTGGCGATGGGCAAGTGAGCTTTGGTAACTGCGTGCTAAAGGGCAATGCCACCAAAATCCGCACGCTTTATAATGGGCAGATTTTGAGTGGATTTGCAGGAAGCACAGCCGATGCCTTTAGCCTATTTGAGAGCTTTGAGAGAATCTTGGAGGGCAAAAAGGGGGATTTAGTGCGCTCTGTGGTGGAGTTTGCAAAGCTATGGCGAAATGATAAATACTTGCGCAAACTTGAAGCAATGATGATAGTGCTAAACACACAAAAAATTTATATCCTAAGTGGTAGTGGCGATGTGCTAGAGCCCCAAGATAACAAAATCGCAGCTATCGGTAGCGGTGGCAACTACGCACTAAGCGCGGCTAGAGCACTTGATAGACACGCTAGCATAGAGCCAAAGCTCCTCGTGCAAGAATCCCTAAAAATCGCTAGTGAGCTATGTATCTACACAAATGATAATATTAAGATTTTGGAGCTAGAAAATGACAAATGAATCAACTCAAACAAGCAACACAAACAACGAACATATCAAGCAAATGACACCCAAGCAAATAGTAGATTTTCTAGACGAATACATAATCGGGCAAAGTGAGGCAAAAAAAGCAATAGCTATCGCACTAAGAAATCGCTACCGCCGAATGAAACTCCCAAAAGAAATCCAAGAAGAAATCACACCCAAAAATATCCTAATGATAGGCTCAACAGGTGTAGGCAAAACAGAAATCGCGCGGCGAATGGCAAAAGTAATGCACTTGCCATTTATCAAAGTAGAAGCGAGCAAATACACTGAAGTGGGATTTGTGGGGCGAGATGTAGAATCTATGGTGCGGGATTTGGTAAATGCTAGTGTCGCACTTGTGCAAAAAGAATACCAAAGCAAAAATGAACAAAAAATCGCTGATTATATCGTAGATAAAATCACTCGCTCACTCCTCCCGCCACTCCCTAGTAGCGTAAGCGAGGACAAAAAGCGCGAGTATGAAATAAGTTTCGCTAAAATGCGCCAAAAAGTCATCAAAGGCGAAAATGACCATCTAAAAATAGACATAGAAATCACCAAAAGAGGCGAGCTAAACGACTTAGAAAATGGTATGCCCCCAGACATCATCAAAGTCCAAGAATCCATAATAAAAGTGCTAAACCGAAGCGAAAGTATCAAAAAAACGCTTACCATAAAAGAAGCAAAAGAAGCCCTAAAAGCCGAAGCGGAGGAAAACTCACTTGATATGGAAGCAATCAAACAAGAGGGACTAAAAAGAGCAGAATCTAGTGGCGTGATATTTATCGATGAAATCGACAAAATCGCCACCTCTAGCAAAGACTCAAAAACCGACCCAAGCAAAGAGGGCGTGCAGCGCGACTTGCTACCTATCATCGAGGGGAGCAATGTCGGCACAAAATTTGGCAACATAAAGACAGATTATATTTTGTTTGTCGCAGCAGGGGCGTTTCATCTAAGTAAGCCAAGTGATTTGATTCCAGAGCTTCAGGGGAGATTTCCCATACGCGTGGAGCTAGACGCCCTAAACGAAGAAGCAATGCTAAAAATCCTAACCCAGCCCAAAAACTCCCTAATCACTCAATACCAGAACCTACTAAGCGTAGAGGGAGTGGAGCTAGAGTTTGACAAGCAAGCCTTGCAAGCCCTAGCACACTTTGCCTACCTAGCAAACCAAAAAACAGAGGACATAGGAGCTAGACGACTACACACTGTGCTAGAGCGCGTGCTAGAGGATATAAGCTTTAGCGCAGATGAGTATGCCAAAGAAAATCCAAAAGTAAAAATCAGCAAAGCCCTAATCGAACAAAAACTATCAAACCTCGTAGAAAACGCTGATATGTCGCGCTATATTTTGTAGGTAGATTTTGGATTCTCTCAAATGCTAGCACGGATTTAAGGAAGCAAATGCACTCATATTTCCCTACAAATCTTAGCGAGGAAGCACTAAAATCCCGCGTAGCAAAAGAGTTTTTTGCAGAGTTTTCTTACGAGCCATTTGGCAAAGTGGATTTTTGTATTTCCTATCAGCACCACACACTTTTTGAGAGGATTAACTTCCTTTGGGCAGAAGCAAAAAGTGGCAAGGGCAATGACATATACGCAAGTTTTGTCCAGCTTATTTTGACAATAGGAAAGGCAAAGCTACAAGAGGAGCTACTACCTCCCTCTTTTTTGGGGGCTTTTGATTGTGAAAAAATCGCCTTTTTGCCATACTATGAGATTATGAGCGTTTTTTCACAGAGCGATTTTAATTGGAATATCACTCCTAGCAATCGCAACACTAAAGAATTTCATCAGCTCTACACGCAGGTAAAATCTATCATAGAATCCAAAAAGCTAGAATTTGATTTTGCTAGCCAAAAGGGCGAGTTGCAAGAATTTATCCGTGCAAATTTCACGCTAAACTATGCCCATCTAAACAAAATCCAAATTACAAAAGATAACTTCGTAAATATCTACCTAAAATGGCTAAATCGCGTGCGTGATAGCATAAGCATAGATTTTGACCTAGTAAAGCCAGCTATTATCGATGCGGATTTTTATCTAGCAGATTTGCTAAGCTACAACAACACACCTACTGAAATCATAGAAAATCTAAGGATTTTGCTAGAGGAGGACACATACAAAGTCCGCTTAGAAAAAATCAAAATAAGCTCAAAAATATTTAAAAATGCCTACACAGATTTTGGGTTTCGCGATAGGCAAGAAGCGCATAATGCGTTTTGGAATATCTATGAGCGACCACCAAAAGAGGAATTTCAAAAATATATTTTAGAGCGAAGAGATTTGCTCGTCCCAGAGGATATTAGAGAGAGAAAAGGTAGCTTTTTTACCCCTACTCAATGGGTAACAAAAGCGCAAGAATATCTATTTGATACGCTAAAAGAAAGACCTTATTATATTTGGGATTGTGCAGCAGGCACAGGCAATCTTCTAGCAGGGCTAAATCTAGCAAATAATCCGCTTGCAAAAATCACTGATAAATACAAAATCTACGCAAGCACTATTGATGAATCTGATGTGGATATAATGAGAGAATTTGCAAACATAAAGCAAGAAGTTGTAAAACTTGATTTGTTGCCTAAGCACATTTTTCAATTTGATTTTTTAAATGATGAGTTTTTTGACATTAAATGCAAAGAACACTCAAAAGATGAGTTTGCAAATGAGCAATGCCCAAACTGCCACCCCTCCAAGCTCCCCCAAAGCCTACAAAGAGCGATAAAAAATGAACCACATAAAGTAGTGATTTTTATCAATCCTCCCTATGCAGAAGCTAGCTCCTATGGTGTCAAAGGCAAATCCCAAGTAGCAAATACCACAGAAATATTTAATCGATATAGCAACGAAGTAGGTGCAGAATCCCTAAGTGAATTATTTGCACAATTTTTTATTAGAATCTACAAAGAAATCCCAAATTCTATCCTTGCATCATTTTCAAAGTTGAAAATGATGCAAAGTGAAAAATTTATAAAATTTCGAGCAACATTTAGAGCAAAGTTTTTAAAAGGCTTTATGTGCCGAGCAGATTCGTTTGATAATGTCAAAGGGCAGTTTCCAATAAGTTTTATGATTTGGGATACAAGCAAAAAAAATGCAATAACTTCTGTAAAAATAAGCGTTTTTGATAGGCTAAATGTTTCTTTAGGCAAAAAAAGATTTGCTGTGCAAAAAAATACAAAAAAGACTTTTCCAAATTGGCGCGCTTCTTTTTATGATTTGGAGGGCGAGCAGAAAGCCCAAATCATCATCGTGGGACCCACTATGCAAAGCAATAATAACACTTTCATCACAAATAAAGCTAAGCAAAGCTACATAGACAAAAAAATGGTAGCAAATATCACAGCAAAAAATCTTATTCATTTTTGCGTTTATTTTGCCATTAGGCACTGCATAGAATCGACTTGGATAAATGACAGGGACCAATTTTTGTATCCAAAAAAAGCGTGGGAAAATGACATAGAATTTCAAAACGATTGCCTTGCTTTTACTCTGTTTGATAAGCAAAATAGAATCAGTGTGCACGATGGGAAAAATCACTTTATCCCCTTTAGCGAAGCACAAGTGGGTGCAAAAGAAGTGTTTGATTCACATTTTGTATATGATTTTATCAATGGCAAACTACCACCGCAATGTGTCCAAAAATACGAGCAGTCCCAAATAAATGGCGAGGGCTTCACCACTTGCAATATCCCAGATTCCCCTCTTTGCTTCTCCAAAGAAGCAAAAGCCGTATTTGAGTGCGGACTAAAGCTATGGCGATACTACCACGAAGTAGCAAGTGATAAATCCTCACCCCAAAGCCTTGCAAACCCATACTCCCCCTACAATGCAAACGCAAGCCTTTATGACATAAAGGAGTTTTTCAAAGGACGGAACGAAAAAAACACACTAAACCTAAGAAGCAAGGATGAACACTTCAACTCCCTTATCGCCCAACTAAATCAAGTCCTGCAAAATCTAGCAAAAAAGCTAGAGAGCAAAATCTATGAATATGGATTTTTAGAGGAATAGATTTAGCCCACTTCAAACCAAATACACAAAAACAACCGATGAAAGAAACACCAAAATCCACAATGCAAAATCAGCAAACCACAAAATCGCTAAATCTGCAAAACCCCACAACACAAAACTCCACAACAGCAGAGACTAAAGAGCAAAATCAAGTAACAAAAGCGGGGTTTGTCGCACTCATAGGACGACCAAACGCAGGAAAATCAAGCCTGCTAAACACCCTAAGTGGCGAGAAGCTAGCCATAGTCTCACACAAAGCAAACGCTACTAGAAGCACTATGCACTTCATTATCCCCCACACCACAAAGCAGGGGGAAAACTGCCAAATCATATTTGTCGATACCCCGGGCATACACAAGCGCGAAAAACTCCTAAATCAGTTTATGCTAAAATCCGCACTAAAAGCAATGGAGGAGTGCGATATTTGCGCCTTTATGTGTGCTTTTGGCGATGACTTGAAGCACTATGAGGAGTTTTTGGAGATTTATCCACAAAAGCACATTATCATCGTTAGCAAGATAGACTACTCAAACAATGAAAAACTAGCCAAATATCTCGCTAGATTTAGCCCTTTTAGCGATAGATTTTATGCCCTTGTGCCCATAAGTGTCAAAAAAAACATAAACTTAGAGAATCTACTAGAATCTATTTGTGCGCATTTGCCACACTCTCCAGCACTTTATGATGAGGATATGCTTACCACGCATACAAGCAGGCAAATCGCAAAAGAAGCGATAAGAGAAGCGGTATTTAGCCTATGTAGTGATGAGATTCCCTATGAGAGTGAAGTAGAGATTCTCTCTTTTGTAGAATCGCCTACAAACGCCCAAAATGCCCCCAAAAAAGTCATAACCCGCATAAACGCCCGCATACTCGTATCCAAACAAAGTCAAAAGCTAATCGTAGTAGGCAAAAATGGCGATTCTATAAAGCGCATAAGCACCTACGCACGCCACAAAATAGAGGAAATCCTAGCCCAAAAAATCTTTTTGCATCTAAGTGTCGTAGTCCGCAAAGAGTGGGCAAAAAGCAAAAAAGATTTACAAAGATTAGGTTATAATTTCGACTTATGACTTCTACGAAGCGCGTAGCCAAGCGACTGCGCGAAATCCACGCAAAATCTACACAAAACACTAGGCAAACAAAGGACAAAAATGGCACAAAAAATATCAAAAAATACACCTTATCATTTATCTTGCCATTTATATATTTTTTCTACATTTTCTACTTTTTCTCGTGCTTTTTTTGCTAGCTTTTTCCACACTTTTTTTGCTTCTTTTGCCCCTGCATTGTTTGCTAGATTTTGCGCGTCTTTGCTTGGGTTATTTAGATTTTGTCTAGCTGTTTTTAGTTTTGGAAGTGTGGCAAGTTTGTGGCGCAAGATTTTGTGCTTTTTGGTAGCGGTTTTGGCATTTGGGGATTTTGCTTTGGCACTTGACAAAGACGCTACTAGACTTATCCAGACCTACCGCACACAAGGCATAGAAAAAACCGCCTCCCTGCTAGAGCAATACTTGCAAAGAAAAGATTTTTGGACTTCTATGATTCAAGACAAAGATACGGATTTTGGGTATTTTGAGGGCTATGAGTATTTATTTGTCTCAAACAAATCCGCACCAAATCTCTCACTATACAAAATCACAAATGGAAATCTAAGGCTTATAAGGCAACTATCCGCACTTGTCGGCAAGGGCAAAGGCGACAAGCGCGTGCAAGGCGACCTAACAACCCCTATCGGTGCGTATGACTTCACAGGTAAGCTCACAGGGCTACCACCATACTACGGACCACTAGCCTACGCCACAGACTACCCAAACAACTACGACAAAGCCCTAAAGCGCACAGGCGGAGGGATATGGATACACGGCTTGCCACTTGATGGCAACAGAGAGGAGCTAAACACGCGTGGCTGTATAGCCATAGACAACGCAGTGCTAAGCGATTTTGGCAAAATGGTGGATTATAAAAAAGCTATGCTTATCACTTATGAGGGTGAGCTAGCAAAGCCTAGCAAAGATGACTTAGCCACACTCCTAGCCTCGCTATATCAGTGGCGCGAAGCGTGGAAAAAAAACAATCTAAACGCATATCTAGCATTCTATCACAAAGACTTTATGCGTATTGATGGCAGTAAGCTAAATGCCTTTAAGGCACAAAAAAAGCAAGTCTTTGCCAAGCAGGAGCAAAAAGACATAATCCTTAGCAATATCTCTGTCGTCCCCTACCCCAATGACGAAAAGCGCGTAATGTTTCGCGTGAGCTTCCAGCAAGACTACAAAGCCTACAAAAACGGCAAAATCAGCTACTCATCAAACCACTACAAAATCCTATATGTATCTTATGAAAATGGCAAAATGCAAATCCTAACCGAACGATAAAAACACGCAAAATCACATAAAGAAAGACGATGAGAAACAAAACGGGGCAAAATCTAAAGCATATTTTGGCGCGCAATATAGTGCAAAATCTGCCACACAATCTAGCAAGATTTTTTGTGCCAAAATCTTTTGCTTCAAAGCCTTTTGCACTAAAAATATTTGCAAAAACCAAAACACAGATAGAGTGTATTTTGCTAGCGCGTTTTTTACCAAAGGCATTTTTGTCTGCCAAGTATTTTTGGCAAATTTTCAAGCAAATTTTTCGACAAACTTTTGGGCATAATTTTAAGCGCAATCTTAAGCGAGTTTTTAGATGGTGCTTTAAGCGAGAGAATTTCAAGCAATGTTTCAAGCCGTGTTTTTGGCAAAATCTATCACTCACTCCAAAAATATCAAAAGTAATTTTTGTCGCGCTTATTTTTGGCACTTTTGCCTTTGGTGCGTTTCCTAGCCTAGCAGAAGCCGCGCCCACCACTATCCCAAGCGTAAATCTCTCTTTGAGTGCACCAGATACACCCGCACAGCTTGTTACTTCGCTAAATGTCGTAGTCGTCCTAACGCTACTTATCCTAGCCCCCTCCCTTGTGCTTGTGATGACTAGCTTTATGCGACTTGCGATTGTGTTTTCATTCCTGCGCACCGCACTTGGCACGCAGCAGTCCCCACCCACGCAGATTCTCATTTCTTTGGCACTTGTGCTGACATTTTTCATAATGGAGCCTGTGGGGAAAGAAGCGTGGGAAAAGGGCGTAAAGCCCTATATCGATGAGAAAATCAGCTATGATGTCGCATTTGAGCGAGCTAGCGAGCCATTTAAAAACTTTATGCTAAAAAACACACGAGAAAAAGACTTGGCACTTTTTTATCGTATCCGCTCTCTGCCAAACCCCCAAACCACCGCAGATGTCCCGCTCACTATCGCTATACCTGCCTTTATGATTAGCGAGCTAAAGACAGCGTTTATGATAGGATTTTTGCTGTATTTGCCATTTTTGGTTATCGATATGGTGGTAAGCTCCATACTTATGGCTATGGGTATGATGATGGTGCCTCCTGTGATGATTTCGCTACCATTCAAAGTGCTAGTGTTTGTGCTTGTCGATGGGTTTAATCTCCTTATCGGTTCGCTTGTGCAGGGCTTTAAGTAGCTTTGATTTGTTTAGAGTTAGATTTGTTTGTTTAGCCCTGTTTAACTTTGTTTGATTTATTTTGATTTATTTGTGCCTTATTGATTCTTAGATTTTGCTTGTTTTTTTTGGGCGTATTTTTTATGTTTTTGTGTTTTTTGTGCCTTTTTTGTAGAGGAGGATTTTAGATTTTTGTTTTTAGGTTTTTTCACTTTTGCTTACTTTATTTGATTACTTTTTGGTTTGATTGTTTTGTTGGACTATTTGCATACTTGACTATTTTGTCCGTTTAACTATTTGCGCTTCCTACTTGCTTGATATTTTTCACCTCCGCGCCTTGCCACCTTGCTACAATTTTTCTATATTTTTTTTATTATTTTTTACCACAATTTAGATTCTATTTTTGTGTTTTTTATTTTTTGATTCTATCTTTTTAGACACTCTACCACGCTTTTTGCAAATCACTTCTATCAAAATCAATCCTAGCCATTCCCCGCCACTCTCACAAACCAACCCCACAAATCCACACGATATTTTTTGCCAAAAAAATCTACGATGAACAAAAAATTTTTTGAAAATACTTTACCTTAAGCAAATCTTAAGAAGGGGGGGGGGTAAAATACGATTTCATAAAACTGCAAAGCTAAGGAAGCAAAATGAAAGATAGGCAACAAGCGAGTATAGACATACTCATCACGATTCATTACGAAAAAATAGAAAATCAAAGTGAGAACTTTAGACAATTCTTGCTAAATGGGGGTATAGATTTTCGCAAAGATACAAAAGACAAAAATCACTCTGTAAGCAGTTATATGTCTAATATTGGTAGGTTTAGCGAAATGGTTGCCAAAAATTCTAATGCAAAAGATTTTGATTTACTATGCTTTTGTGGCAAAAACTCTGATATAGACAAAATTTTTGCATTTGGAAAAAAGTTTTTTGAGGACAATCAAGGCTTTATAAAAGATTGTGGAAGTGCTATAAAGCAATACAAAAACTACAATGCAAAAATGCAAAAACACAAGTAAAATACGCAAAAAGGAGTAAAAATGAAAAATTGGCTTAGATTAACCCTAGCATCGTTTATATGGTTTAATGCTATATCGTATGCTGACACTACAGACCTTAAATTAAGTCTAGTAAGGGAATATAGTTATCATAGCGACGGGAAATTGGCTGTAGAAAGAATTTACGACAAAGATGAGATACTTAGGCACACAATATTCTACTACTACGGCAAATATGGAATAGTGGCTGCTGAAGTAAGAGACGAGGATGGTGGAAATAAACTATTCGCATACGAATACAAAAATGGAAAATTGGTTAAGAAGTATGAAATAAAAAAAATTTGGAATTACTCAAATAGAACTACAAAATACGAAGCCGTAGTAGATTTTAGAACAGAATACGAATACAATAGATACGGAAATTTAGTTTATAGTTATAAATATAGTGTTTCTGGTTTATCTAAAACTAGAAAAACCAGATACGAATATGACTCAAGTGGAAAATTGATTTTGGCAACCGAAGCATATTGGGAGGGCAGTCCACAATATGAAAAAGCCAAATGTGGATATGATTCGGACGGAAAGTTGATTGAGGAAGTGCTTACTGGTTCGTTTGGTTTTCCAGTTAACATTAAATATGAATACGATGGAAATCTCCTGTATTCCAGCAACATTACTGTGGATAGATGGTTAGCAGTAAAAACCAGATATGAATACAATTCAGCTGGACAATTGATTAGGATATATGATTTTGGATTTACTTTTACTACTTTTGATGGAAGTTGCAGACCTCTTCATAGTGAGATAGCTTTTGCTCACAGGCAACGGGATAGTAGTTTTTATAAGCCGTCGGAGTTTTAGACTCTACTGCCTGATAATATCCACATTTGGCGGAATGATAAAATCAAACTCCTTATCATCAATCACCTCATTTATCCGCACTCGCTCAAACACGATTTCCACAGCATTGTCAAACTCATCGCTAAATTCTAGCTTTTGAGGCTTGCTACCTTGCAGTGTAAGGGCATAGTCTATATCCTCATACACACTATGATATTTGCCGTCTTTTTGTAGCTTGGCTTGGCGCAGGATTTGCAAAAAGTCGATTTTGCGCTTGGCACTGCCTATGCTTACCTGCTCCAAAAACGGCTCATATATCGTGGTTTTTTTACCATTGATATAAATCTCTTTTGGCGTGGGCTTCTCATATACCCACTTGGCTTTGGCAGGGGCTTTGGCAAGCAATGTGCCACTATATATAAGCGTATTTTCTTGGCTAAGTGTCTTTTGGGTAAAGTCTGCTTTGAGCGTGCGTATATCCTCTCCAAACCCAAGCGCGACACCAAAGGCGACAAAATGTAGCGCAAAAAACCCTAAAAATTTTTGCAAAAAGCCTTTTGCTTGTCGGTGTTTATAGTTTTTTAATACCCGCATATCTAGTCCCTGATTTTATGCTTGAATGGCAAAATGTCGCAAATAGAGTGCGAATCTGGCAAAATCTAGCTATCAAGTCTAATGACAGCCACAGCCTCCACCACAGCAACCACCTCCACCGTGATGATTACTATGCTCACTCATAGATTCTGCCGACTCTGCCAAGTCTCCGCAGCCACAGCCACCACCACAGCAACCTCCCCATACCCTACCTTGCAAAATCTCATCGGGCGTAGCTTCGCGCACATTGGTGATTTCGACATTAAATAGCAATGTCTTGCCTGCTAAGGGGTGATTATAGTCAATCATCACAATAGAATCATTAAAATCTTTTACGATGACTTGCACGGTCTGCCCATCTTCTGCTTGCCCAAAGAGTGTCATTCCTTTTTGCAAAGAAATGCCCTCAAACTGCTCTTTTGGCACTTCTTGCAAAAAGTCTTGCTGATAGATTCCATAAGCCTCTTCTGGTGGGATAGATAGATTGAGCTTATCGCCTTTTTTTGCGCTTGCCACTGCTTTTTCAAGCCCGCTTATGACTTGCCCCGCACCGAGCAAAAACTCTAGCGGTTTGGATTCTAGGTTGCTATCAATGATTTCATTTGTCTGTGATTCTTTCACTTCATAGAGGATTGATACGACTTGATTTTGTGAGATATTGCTCATTTTGTTTCCTTTTTGGTTTGGTTTTTGAGATTTTTTGCTTTTTTGCCCTGCTCGGAGTCAGGATAAGAGCCGATAAGAAGGTCTAAAAATTTCTCATAGTTTTGCGTGTCTTTGGTGTATTTGAAAGACCACGCCGTATGCCATAGGACCACAGGCATATAGCTTGCTTCGCTGTCTATGGCTACGCTTCGTTTGAAAAATATGATTGCTTCTTTGTATTTTGCTTGCTTATAGGCGATTTCGCCAAGCATATAGTAGCAAAACGCGCTTTTATACTCGCCCTCTGCTAGCCACTTATACCGCTCGCTTGCCGCTTCAAAGCCTTTTTGTCTATATAGCTTTTGGGCTTGCTCATAGACTTCTTTTTTGGGTAAATGCTTAAACTCTTTTGGGAATTCGCTAGCAGGAGCATCATCTGCGGATTTTGCCGTGCTTGGCTCGCCACTTTTGCTATTAGCCACTTTAGCGTCATCTGCCTTTGGTTGTCCTGCTTTTTGCTGGCTTGCTTTTGGTTGGGAAGTTGAATCCATTGATTCTAGTTTTTTTAGGATTTCGCTATTTGCCTTTGCATTCAGCGCACTCATTTCGTTTAGCTTGGTTGTGAGGGATTTTACTTGTGCTTGTAGCTCGCTGATAGTAGCACTAGCAGAATCTAGATTAGATTCTAGTGTTTTTATCCTCATCTCTTGCCCATTTGCCAAGTCCAAGAGATTTTTTATGCGCAAAGATTGCCCCTCAATGACACTTTGCAAGCCCTCTTGGGATTGCTCTAAAGTTTGGATTCTAGTATTGTAGTCAATGGCAATATTTTCGAGATTTTTGTTAGTAGTTTGGAGGTTTTTTAGCTCTTTTTTGGTAGCACCACTTTGCAGCTCAAACGCCGATGGTTCAGCCACAAGGACACAAAAAAAAGCCAAAGCAGGCAAAGCAGTAAAAAATACAAAAACGCTAGAAATCTTTACCCTTATCATTTTCTATGCTTTTAATGATTTCATTGTCTTTGTTAGCTCTGTCTTGCTTAGGCTCTTTAGATTCTTTGTGAAGCGTGTTTGGCTACCTATTTATCCACTTATTTCAACTGCACTTGCACCACCGCACCTAATGCCACTTATTACTACTGCGCAGGAGTAGCAGAAGTGCCACCACCTATCACGCGAATATCGCCTCTGCGGTTTTGCTGGTAGCATTCCTCTGTTTGCTCTGTGCATAGAGGTTTGCTTTCGCCAAAGCTGATTACACGGATATTTGCAGGATTTACACCCTTTAGAGATAGGGCATCTCGCACTGCTATCGCACGCTTTGTGCCAAGAGCGTAGTTATACTCATCTGTCCCTCTTTCATCAGCATTGCCCTCAATAGTTACTTGGTAGCTTTGTTGTCCTTTTATGCTTCTCGCAGCTTCGTCTATGACAGATTGCATATCGCCACGGATATTAAATCTATCAAAATCAAAATAGACACTTCCTATGGTTTCGCCTGCATCTCCACCTTCGCCAAAGACACTGCCACCTGCACCGCCTCCACTACCGCCGCGTGAGCCTCTAGCTCCTTGATACACTTCTGTGTCAGTATCATCATCTTCATCAGAATCTACATTGACACCTTTATCAGCACAACCTGTCATCAAAAAAAGTGCAAAAGCTGCACCAAACAACATAAACTTCTTCATAGGAATACTCCTTTAAGCTTGGGATAAAAACACCATTTTAACATAACAAAAACAAATATTTTGTTATTTTTTGCGTTTTTATGCGTATTTTAGGGCGATTTTGTGGTGTTTGGCATTTTGGATTTTACTTTTTCCGCCTCTGTATGATAGTGTCCAAATCTTGCAAAATTTCAAAAATCAAAAATTTTTTAGGCAAAAATCAAGCAAGTTTGCAATACCCTTTTAATGCGCTTAATACCACCATTTAAGATACAATATCAAATCCACAAAAACACACGAAAAAATCTTGCAAGCATTTTGCAAGACTCGCAAGATTATGCCAATCAAAAATATTACCAATCAAAAGATTGTATCCCCACAGCATTTGTAAGCGGAAATAAAAAACTTTTGTTGTAGTCAAGTCGTATCACGCCGATAGCAGACTGCCCAGCAGTGTGTTTCAAAAACATCACACTTCCGCCGTCTTGAGAGAATTTTGGCATTTGATTATTTCCCACAGCAGTTAGCCTGCGGATAAAATCGCTCTTTGTAGAAATGATATAAATATTGAAAATATTTGGACCAAATTCGTTATTACTCTCCCTGCTTGCATAAGCGATATAATCGCCAAATGAACTCACAGAGTTGTTATTCCTGCCGTGAAAAACGACTTGTTGGGCTGGGGCATTGAGATTTAGCGACTTGGAGTAGACATTTGGTGTGCCTAGCCTATCGGAGATAAACACCATTTCATTGTCATTTTTGATAAACGCACCTGAAACATCAATTCCGGGATATTTGGTAAGCTGACTAAGTTTTTTGCTTTTTGTGTCATAGAGATAAATATCTGTCTGCTTTCTTGGAGCAAGTGTGATTAGTAGCTTTTTGCCATCTTTGCTTACATCTGAAACCGCTGCCATACCTTGACTATCTACGAGCCTTTCGCTCTCTCCTGTGTAGATATTGTAGCGGATAATCGTAGGCAATGGTAGATAGCGCGTGAAGTAGATTTCCTTTTGTGCAGAATCAGCCCATTTAGGAAAAATATTGAGCCCACCTGTTATTATGGTTTGGTTATAAGTAAGAGTATAATCGCTAAGCACGATATTTGCTAACCCTGAAATCGTGTATTGAGAATACACCACATAGCGGCTCATCCAATCAATCGGTGGAGCTTTTATGTATTTGTTTATATCAATAGCCATTTTGTGCGCTGCAAATGGATACAGCTGCGAATCTGACACTTGATAGGTTTTGTTTATGCTTAGATTAGAAGAGTTTATGTCATAAAGTAGAAGTGTCGCTTTGTAGTTTTTGTTTTCTTTTTTTACTTGGATAATAGCTACTAAATCGATTTTTTTTGCTTGGTAAATACTATAATCAATGCTTCCTTTGCTATACGCTCCTCCATCGCTTGGCTCAAAATGCCCCGATACGCTCAAATCCCCCATAAGCACTTTATACGCCCTCTTTGCAGTGAGAGACTCTCCTGCTGGAACATATCCCACCTCTATTTTTGGCATTCTTTGGACGCTTTTTACGATTTCCATAGTCGCATCCGCGCCAAATGTCAAACTCATCAAAAGTCCTACGCCACCAAAAAACGCAACTACAAACTTTCTCATATTATTTTCCTTTCTTTATTTCCTTTTATAAAAATTGCGTATTATATATCACTTGCAAACACAAAGCGCAAACGCTATTGAGAATCTATGCGAAAATTCATATCAATCTGCACGGATTTCCCCTCTGGGTGAGGCGGGAAACTCTCATTTTTAAAAGAATCCAATAACTCAATCACGCCCTCATTTAGCCCATCAAACTTAGACAATCGCACAATGCGATAGCTAAATCCACCACTTGGGCTAATCTGCACAAGTGTCGTAACTATCGCGCCTTGATAGGATTGATAAAACCCCGGATTCCATTTTCGATAGATTATATCATAAATCTTTCCATACCATTCGTCATACTTCCCATCAGCAAAATCTGGCGAAATCGTTTGGGATTGCGCTTCTATTTGTTTATTGTCCATAGCTTTTATTTCATCACGTATTTTTTCGATTTCTTCTTGGAGAGCTTGGAGTGCATTTTTTTCGGTTTTGTCTTGGGTGTTTTTTGCTACTTGACTTCTATCATCAGTATTTTCCACAGGTGGCATTATCTGCGCATCAGCGATATTAGAAAACATTTCTTTTATCCCCATACCCTCCACAGGTGTGCCTGCATTTTTTTTGTCTTGCTTTTGTTTAGGCTTTTTGGGTTCGCTAATGCTAATAGCAATAGACTGCTCCAAAATCGTGCTTGTGCGCGGAATGTATTTGGTTTTAAAAAGTGGTGTGAAGTTGAAAAGCAGTAAAAAAAGCACAAAAAAATACACCAAAAAAGCACTAATGCCACTATAAATGAATGGAATCTCACTTTTTTGAAGCATTTGCTACCCGCTTGTTACAAGGGAGATTTTTTGGAATCCTGCTTCTTTGACGGATTTTAGGATAAACATTATAGTTTCATAGTTCAGTCGCTCATCACCGCGTATAAAAACAGGTGTTTCTTTTTTGTCATACTGCTTTGCTAGGAGATTGAAGCTATCTGGAAATGCTTTGTATTCATAAGAGTTGTTTTTGATATAGACTTTTTTGTCTTTGTCTATGCGGATTTCCAAAGTATTATCTAGTGCGCGTTTGTTGGTTTTTGTGCCTTTTGGTAGAGTTATGTCCTCTTGGTATACAATCGTAGGCGTAGTTACCATAAGAATAGCAAGCAACACAAGCATAATATCCACAAGAGGAGTGATATTTAGCTCTGGCTTATCCTCCCACAAAAAATTCTCATCCATTGTTTTTATGCGTCCAATCTTTTGTAAATCTATCTAAAACTATGTGGAACAACGATATAGTCTATTTGCATCTGCACATACACGCCCAAATCATACACCTTACGCTTAAGGCTTAAAAAAAATGTATATGCTGGAATCGCTGTGAGAATCCCCGCAGCCGTAGCGATAAGTGCCTTTGATATGACAGGAGCTATCACATCAAAAGAAATCTGTCCCGTGCTACCAAGCCTCCCAAACGCATCCAAAATCTCAACTACCGTGCCAAACAGCCCTATAAATGGAGAAGTAGAAGCGATAATGCTTAAAAACGAAAGTCCTGTGCTCGCTTCTTTGATAGTCTTGCTTTTCCAGATAGAAAAGATGCCCGGCTTAAGTCCGTGCTCGGTATTAAAAAACAGCGCGTCTTTTGGGAATCTTTGTTGACCTTGCAAAATCGCATCTAGCGATTCTTGCTCGTCTTTGCACATACTAGATATAGAAAAGTATTTGTAGAAAAAAATCCACAAAGTAACAACAAAATAAAATGACAACCACACAAGTGTAAAAAGCGTGATAGGACTAGACTCCTCAAAAAATATAAACAGCGAACTCATACTTTTGATTCCCTAGATTCCGCTTTTTACAACTTGCTCTATACGAGAGACAACTGAAGAAATAGCCACTCTATCATCGCTAGCTTCCTCAAGAAGTTTTCTAGCACTATCAATACCCTCAGAGATAGCACCCTCATCATCGCCACCGACTGCCACTGCACCATTTGCAATGACACTCACTCTTGTCGCACTCACATCTGCATAACCCCAATCAATCGCTACAAGCTCGTGCTTTCCGTCATTGATAATCTCTATCACGCCTGCTTTTAGTAATGACAAAAGATTGCTATGCCCATAAAATACGCCAAACTCCCCCTCAACCCCGGGCATAGTGATAGAATCCACTTCGCCAGCAAATATCTCACCATAAGGCGTTACAATGCTTAGATTTATTTTTTCCATATAGCAACCTTTATGCTTTTTTCATACTCTCTGCTTTTTGGACTGCTTCTTGTATATTTCCTACCATATAGAAAGCATTTTCAGGGATATGGTCGTATTTACCCTCTAAGATTCCCTTAAATCCCTCAAGTGTATCCTCTAGCGCGACATATTTACCCGCACTTCCTGTAAACACCTCCGCGACAAAGAAAGGTTGCGATAAAAATTTCTCAATCTTCCTAGCGCGCTCGACAACCTTTTTGTCTTCTTCGGATAGCTCGTCCATACCAAGTATGGCAATAATGTCTTGCAAGTCTTTGTATTTTTGCAAAATCTGCTGAATGCCTGTGGCGATTTGATAATGCTCTTCACCAACGATTTGTGGGTCAAGCATACGAGATGATGAGTCAAGCGGGTCTACCGCAGGATAGATTCCTTTTTCTGCGATTTTTCGGTTTAGCACGGTTCGTGCATCAAGGTGTGAAAACACGCTTGCAGGCGCAGGGTCAGTCAAGTCATCAGCTGGCACATACACCGCTTGGACAGAAGTGATAGAGCCTTTTTTGGTAGAAGTGATTCTCTCTTGGAGCTTGCCCATCTCACTTGCCAAAGTTGGCTGATAGCCCACAGCTGATGGGATTCTACCTAGCAAAGCGGACATTTCAGAGCCTGATTGTGCATAGCGGAAAATATTGTCAATAAACATAAGCACATCTAGCCCTTTTTCATCACGGAAATACTCCGCCATAGTCAGTCCTGCAAATGCGATTCTGTTTCTTGCTCCCGGTGGTTCATTCATCTGTCCGTAGCAAAGAGCGACTTTGTCTATTACTCCACCTTCTTTCATTTCGTGATAAAGGTCATTTCCTTCTCTTGTGCGCTCGCCCACACCTGCAAACACAGAATACCCGCTGTGCTTATAGGCAACATTGTGGATAAGCTCCATAATAACAACGGTCTTGCCAACCCCCGCACCACCAAACAATCCTACCTTACCACCTTTTGAGTATGGTGCAAGCAAATCAACGACTTTAATCCCTGTTTCAAAAATCTCTGTCTTTGTGCTTTGCTCCTCAAACTTTGGTGCTTCTCTGTGGATAGCCCATCGCAAATCACTTTTTACAGGCGCACCACCATCGACAACCTCGCCTATGACATTAAAGATTCTGCCTAGCACAGCTTCGCCCACAGGCACGCTTATCATCTCTCCTCTTGCCATAACAGCTTGTCCGCGAGTAAGCCCCTCTGTCATATCCATAGCGATTGCACGCACACGATTATCGCCTAGGTGAGCTGCCACTTCTAAGACTAGATTTTTCTTTTTACTATCAAAATCATAGACAATATCTAGTGCTTCATTGATAAAAGGCAGATATGACTCAAAATCCACATCTACAACTGGTCCTATGACTTGGACGATTTTTCCTTCTTTTGATTCCATTTAAGTCTCCTTTATTTCATAGATTCCGCGCCTGCGTTGATTTCTACTAGCTCGGTAGTAATCGACTCTTGTCGCGCTTTGTTATAAGAGATAGTGAGCTCTCTCACTAGCTCGCCTGCATTTTCAGTAGCTGTATCCATAGCCTGCATACGCGCACTATGCTCTGCTGCTAGAGAATCAATCAGCGCGTAATACATATTATACTCAATATACTTCTGAGCTGCTTGGTCTAGCACTGCGTCCTCATCATCATCTGGCTCAATGGTTATGGATTCTTGCGGAGTAGTATCCTCACTTATTTCCTCTATGACTTGCTCTAGCTTATAGCCCAGTGGCAGGATACTTTTGACTTTTAGCTCTTGAGAGATTTTGTTTTTAAATCCATTATGCACCAAAATCACTTCATC
>SAMEA104315434__coassemble_211_pt1 | contig 38190 bp, 33 predicted proteins | sample SAMEA104315434__metabat2_low_PE_003 | metagenome-assembled genome bin SAMEA104315434 (sample SAMEA104315434) | gut metagenome | biome: Monkey gut; feature: monkey-associated habitat; material: faeces | place: China | collected 2013 | reverse complement strand
TCAAATATCGCACTAAAGGGCTTTAGCAAGGATTTTGTCGAAACAAGTATGTCTTGGTAGCGCACATAGGGTGGATTGCCGATGATGGTGTCAAATTTCTCACTCACGGGATAGCTAAAAAAGTCTATGTTTAAAATCTGATTGCCATATTGAGCGCGGTGCGTAGGCGAAATATCTCTTTTGTTTGCCAAAGAATTTTTAGATACTTCGGCTATCGCCTCAGTATGACAGGGTATTTTTTGCAAGGCGTTGCTATCAATCTCTATGCCGACTTTGTTGCTTGGGAGATTTTGCCAAAACGCGCCATTGCCACAGCTTGGCTCTAAAAATCGCGGATTTTGCGTGTGTTTCATACTTCGCACAAGGCTAAGCATATCAGCCACGATATGTTGCGGGGTAAAAACCTGCCCTAAATGCGTAATATAATCATAATTCAAAAAGCAACACATTCTAATTTTAGACAATTTTACAAATTTTACAAATTTGACAAGCAACGAGTAATCGCCACTCTAATGTCATCTGCTTCAGTTGAGCCTTGACCCTCTGCGGTGCAGGTGTATATGGGTTCTTTTGTTTGCGAATCAATGATTTGGATTGAAACTTCCAAAGTATATCCACCAAATCCACCAGCAACATTTCTTTTACCACTTTGACCATAATTTATGATTAAAGCATTTGCTTCATTTGTAAGTTGTTCTACGACTACCAATCCTTTTTTCATAAAAATTCCAGCAATAACATCTCTAGGGTTTATAGATTTTTTCACAGAATAGCCATATCCACCATAAGTGCCATATCCAGAATGTCCAACACCAGAATCCACCGTAGCAGTTTGGCTAATATAAGCATATTTGTAGCCATCAATATCTTTGTATTTGTTTGATTGTATAGGTTCTAAAATGGCAAAGCACCCCGCACAAGCCAAACCAAATAAAATTGCAACAAACAGCTTTTTCATTTTTGCTCCTTAAAATGTAATGTTGTAATTTTGATATAATTTTTATGCAAAAAATTATATCAAAATACTTATATGTTTTTTAAAATTACTCAAAACTAAAATCCACCCAATCGCGCATATTATGGCGATTTATCGCAAAATTTGCTTCTAGCAGATTAAAAATCTCATCTTCGTTAAACGCAGAATTTATGCGCCCATCTCGGCTACTTCTGCTTAAATGCAGATTTTGCTTTTGCAAAAACACAACCATTTCACAAAGCAAATTTGGCAATTCTTGCATACAGCTCTTAGCTAGTTTTGATATTTTGAGGCGAGCATTTTATAGCGTAGTAGCATTTTATCAAACGCATTTTGGATACTATCTTTTGCTTCATCAAAAAACGCACTAATATCATTATGCGGCAAATGCAGTGCTGCTATCATTAGATTTTGACAAATATGAGCTAGACTCCCCTCAAAGAGAATCCCAACAAATGGCGAGTTTATCGACTTTTTGGCATTTATAGCAAATATCATATCTACCCACTGAAATAGCTCTTGTTTAGTGGTAATCGTAGTATTTAGCGCGTTTGAAAGTTTGGATTTAAACTCTTGTATTTCTTGTAGATAAAAATCCTCCCTAAAATCGCTAAAAATAAGTTTTTTATCCTCTTTGAAATAGCCCTTTATCTGCTTTACAAAGGTGGATTTTTTATTTTTTTTCAAGCTAAATTCACTTATCTTGCTAGGACGCGCACCCTCTATATAAGCACCCTCGCCTAGATTTAGCACCATTTTTGGCTTTAGAGCTTTTATCGCGTTTGTTATCATTTGGCTTGATAGTAAAAAAATTGAGTCGCTATACACTTCGTGGTCGAAATTCCCTCGCACGCGCAAAGCATTGCTTGGTATGCTTGCTTCTTCCTCGCCATAAGCGGAGTTGCTAGCGTGCTTAGCCCTCCCCTTTATGTAGCCACAATCAAGCCCGCACATAAGCACTTCATTTCCTAGCTGACAGGCAAGCGCAAATCCAGCATTTCCCACAAACGGAGCGCAAAACTCCATAACAAAAGGGCTTTTAAACATATATCCACTCGCACTCCCCCCACGCATAAATAGATATTTTTCACTTGCTAGATTTAGCGCACTAGGATTTACCATCTTTCCGCATAGCAAGGGGGTTTTGTCAAGTATTGGGGAGAGATATTTTTCTAGATAATCCACTCGCTCAATTTCGATTTGGAAATCTGGCTCTACCCCTGCTTCTTTTAGTGGCTTTATCGCTGTCCCACAGCTAAAAATTATCATATTTGCTTGATTTTCGCGCAAAAATTCCAAACTAGAATCTAGGCTAGCACCATTTCCAACCACGCAAATAGGCATATCCACGCGCTTGGGATTGACAAGAAATAGATTTTGCTTTTCTTTGCGACTTTTTGGTTTGGCAATATTTTTTAGCGTGTTTTCTATGCCTATCATTTCATCTTCAAAGCTCCCCCAACCTCGCGCATTGCTAGCGTATTCTTCATTTACGATTTGCATAGCAGATTCTATTTTTGGGCTTTTGTAGAGATTGATTTGTGCGCGTAGGAAGTTGTTTGTGATTTTTTGGCGAGCAAAAAAGTTGCGGATAAAAAAGCGATTTACTAAGTCTTTTACAAAAAGATAGCACGCACCATCACTTACACGACTAAAAAGTCTAGGATAATCCACGAAGTAACAACTCACGCGGAACATATCAAGATTTTCTTCAAAAATCAAAAGCGAGTGAAAAAATACTCCCCTCTCAATGATAAACTCCAAAAACATTCCGCCAAGTAGCCCAAAAATACAAGTTGAGGGCATAAAATCCTTGCTTAAAAAATACTCTTTGATTCCATCGTGCTTAAATAGTAGCTCTATAAAATCATTGCACGCCTGCCCTGTGATAGGGAATTTACTCGTATCCATTTTGTCCAAAAAAATGCCATTAGAGTGAATCGTCCATTTATCGTTTTTGAGTGGGGAGAGGCTTAAGGCTTCATTTACGCTTACCATAGTAGAGAGAGAATCAGCCAATGGATATGAAAGCTCGCTAGTGGCGAGGTTTATGATATTTAAGCCTTGCTTATTTATGAGGAGGTTATACTCTGTGGGGGGCTCTTTTAGCGCGTCAAAAAGCTCGGGCGAGGTTTTTTGGAAATACTCCATATTTTTTGCAAAACGCACGGATATTTCTTTTTGTATCGCTTCGTAGTCATTGGATTTTAGCACTTCAAGCAGCATTATGACAACCCCTTTTTGGATTTTGTAAGTGGATTTTAGATTTTGCTAGTTAGCCAAGCCTAATCACATAGCCAAAAGGCTTTAAGCAAATGCCTAATATTGTAGCGTAGAATCAATAATACGCAATCGCTAAATAAGCACATAAACAATTTGTGATTTTAGACACACGCTAGCGATACAAATCTAGCTTAAGGCTCAAGTGTGATTGAGGGAAATAGGCGGATAGAAAAGCCAGATTCTCCCAAAAGCTCAATATATTCATCATTTCCTTGCACCATAAATTTACCGATAAAGTTTTTGATAAAAATCGCTTCAATCCGCTCTGCTTGAGTAGAATCACACGCTTTTTTTGTAACCCCTCCTCCCTCTACTACTATCATTTTGCCACCACCTGCTATTTGGAAGCTAGCAAAAAAATTATTACACCCTGCTATGCCTGATACGCTACTTCCATTGAAAACTAGATAGGCGTTTTCTATGTCGTTTGGAATGATGATTTCATACTCTCCTACTCGCATAGAGTCTATCTCCCATTTTTTTTGTGATATGAGTGAGTAGGCATTTATCCCTAGTATGCTTTGATAAGCCTCTGCATTTATCACGCATAGCACTAAAGCACTTAAAGCACATAGAGCGATTTTACAAGGGATTTTTAGTATCGCTATGCACATATCATCTCCTTATTTTTAAGCCTAAAATCCAAATATAAAAGCTATGCTACTTAGCCAAGAGTGCCATACTAGCTCGCCCACACAAAGCAAATATGCCAAAATCGTAGCCACACAAAGGGCAAGTGAAAAAAGTAGATTCCACCACACGATTTTGGGGATAGAGTGATATATATTGTGGATAAAATCACGCTTGCTATGATTTTTTAGCGCGAAAAACACCATATCAAAAAGTGCGAAAAATAAAAATACATAGCACACGCGCTTAGCATAGATAAAAATCGCCATATAATATGCCTTTTTGACAAAGACAAGTCGCAACAATTCCAAAAAATCGCTATTTGCGATACTTAAAAGATTGGCAGGCATATCACTCCAAACACCCAAAAGTAAAAAGCTAGGATAAGCACACGCTAGATACAGCACAAAAAGCAGGCCATAGTTTTGCAAAATCTTATATCGCACACTCAAAACCGCACACACAAATAGAGCGCAAATCCCCAAAAGATTTGCACCAAACTCCACTACCAATCGCACCAAAGGCACAAAAATAATCATTATATAGCTTAGCGCAGAGCTAGATTCAGCTGTGCTTGAGCTAGAAATATGCTCTATGGAGCTAGGCAGAGCGATAAGCAAAATAACTACATAGCAGGCAAAAATAAACAAGTCCTTTGCCTTGTAGTTGTTTTCTCGTGCTTGATGAATAGACTTAAAAAAAGCGGAGTAAAATCTTTTTTTCAAAATCTTTGTCCTTATGCTTTGTTTTTGTGCGTCAAGTATGCACCAAATATGTGAGATAAACGCACTATTTGGCTTTAGTAGCGACTTTGGGCTTTTATCTCTTGGAGGATTGCTTTTGTCTCATCATTTGGTATAAATGTATTTTGCCTCACTTCTATGTGCAAAAGAATGTCATAGACTTGAGATTGCATACTGACTTTTTTTATCTGTATGGGGAGGTTTATCACCGCACTTGAGCTAAGAGAATCAAGTTTGTCAATGAGTTTCCAAATGTTATCCACGCTTTTTGTTTGTGTTTTAAAAGCAAAGGTTATGCTTCTTGTGCCCTCATTTGGAATCTCACTTTGGCTTACTCTGCGCATTTCTTTTATGGTCAAAAATTTCGCTACAAGTGCTTTTGTCTCTGCTTGTGGGTCAGCATTTTGGAGTTTGGATAGAGCATTTGTGTTGAGGTTTGCAAAGTCATCAAGTCGCTGTTTTGCTGCGCTGTATCCTCTAGCGATTTCCTCATAAATGAGCCTTTCTTTGCGCTCAATGATGTATTGGGATTTAAAAGATTTCATCGTGGGGAGAATATAGCTACTAAAAAACCACAAAATCCCTATGATATACAATGTCGTAAAGATAAGATTCCTAATAACAAGGTCAGGGCTAAAGCTCTGTGATATTTCTTGCTTTGACTGCTTGGGAGGGAATTTTTTAAGCGACATTTTTATCCTTTATATCTCTCGTTTGTGGGTCATATTTGATTTTGGTTATGGGGCGGCTATTTGGGTGCTTTGGCTTGGCAATGGGACACTTGTGCTAATAGATATAAATTCATACCAGCCATTTGATAGTGCATAAAAGCTCACATTTGAGCGTCCAAAATTTGCTTTTAGTGGGTCTTGCAAAGCAAAATAAAAAAACTCTTTAGATGGGGTTACGCCTTTTAAAGTTAAGGAGTTTTCATCTAGCTCCACAGAATGTAGTGTGATTTTATCAGGGATTAGATGAAGCAAGTCTGCTAGTTTATCACGGCGGATATTGTTTTTATCCGCTCGATTATGCACCAAAGTAGCTTCAAATACAAGCCGCTCAAAGTATTCATCAGTGAGTCCTATGCGAGCTCGCAAGATTTTTTGATTTTCTCTGTATTCATCTGTGCGGATATTAGAATTGATGATTTCTTGCTTTAAAAACATATAAAACGCCACGAGGATAAAAGCAGTAACCAAAAAATAAAACCACCAAATCTTGGTTACTTTGGCGATGATATATTTTATCTTGGGACGGACAAAGCTAATCCTCATTGCTCTTTTCTCCTTAATTCTGCCTTGCTTGGTTTATTCTTCTCGCCCAAGTTCTCTTATGGCAAAATTCACAAGCAAAGTTGGCAAGTCAAAATCGCGCTTCACAGATTCTATCATCACTTCTTTTGTGATGAAGTCATAAGCCTCATCGCTTAGCTTGCACGCATCCAAAAATATGATTCTATCAATAAATTCGCCGTTATAAAACGGATTTTGATAATACTCTTTTATGCCATCAAGCAATACTTTGCTTATGACAATAGCGCGGGGCATATCATCATAGTTGATTTTTTTCTCCTCAAGATTTGGGATAAACATATCAGTTTGGAGATTTTCCATAGAAGTTTCGCTCTCCATTTTTTCAAAATTATCAAAGTCATCATCAAGCGAGAAATCTTCAAAATTGCGCAAGTGCAAGGTCGGCCGTTGCTGTTCTTCGCGATTTAGTGCGCTTATCTCACTCTGTGCTAGAAAAAATCCAGAAAACAAAATCTGCTGTCTATTGATAACCATTAAAGCAATATTACTCCTTTGCAAAAGCACATAGAGATTATTACCAAGTGTGGGATAGCTTAGCGAATTTGCTGCGATAAGCAAAAATGGCGAAAACACAAAATCCACACCATTTACAATGTCATATTTTCGCAAATAATCTCGTAGCAATGCTTTTTTGGCAAACACACGGCAAGTGCCAACAGTAATGATTTCGCATTCTTGTGGGCGGACATTTGCTAGGAAAAAATCCTTGCCATTTTTTTGGATTACCACACCTTGTGCGAGGGATTTAAGTAGCACGCTTATGTAAGTGAAAGGATATTTTCGGCGATATTTACGCACGATTTTTACCGCGTCCATTGGGATTTTGTTTTCCCCTGTTTTAAACTCTCGCACAAAAGATTCTATGGTGCGCCCCTTTTTCACGCGCACGACTTTGATAGCACAAGAGAGCGCATCGACATTTATAGAGATAAAAACTTTGCTAAAAAATGGCGAGACAAGTGAGTGTATCAATCCCATTTGGTGTCCTTTTTGGAGATTTTAAGTGTTTTGCTATTTTGCTAAAGCCTCTTATCACAAAATTTATTTTGGCACGGTTTTAAAAGATTTGATTTAAGAAAGATTTAGGCTAAATTGATTCTTATCTTGCAAAATCTTATCGATTTTGGCGACTTTGTCTTGCAGGATTTGCCTTGCCTCCTCAATGCTTAGGCTAGAATCAAGCCTAAATCCCTCAAATCCATAATAGCATATCTCTCCAAAAGGAAGAGGCAAGCAAAATCTGTCCCAAGTTTTAAACTCATAGTATCGGCTAGGTACGATACGACATAAATTGATTTTTTTCCCGCTTTTTTGTGCCATCATTATCAGCCCATCAGCGATATGATGATACGGTCCGCGTGGTCCGTCCATCGCTATGCCTATATCTGCACCGCTTTTTAGTGCTTTTATGGATTGCATTAGGGCTAGCACGCCACCGCGCTTGCCACCAGAATCCGTGCTTCCACGAATGGTTTTCATACCAAACAGCTCACACATAGAAGCTATAAGCCCACCATCAAAATGGCTTGAGCTAATGATATGGACATTATGCGTGTTTGGCTTAGAGCGCAATTTGCGATAAAGAAAAGGCATCATCAGCATTTCTCCGTGCCAAAAACAGATGACTACATTGTCATTTGCCAGATTTTCGTGCAAAAAAAATCGATTTTTGTTTAGCGCATAGAGAATCCAAGTGAGAAAAAAGCCAAATCGAGGGACAAAATAAGCGATAAGCCGTTTTTTTATATCCATAATGCGAGATTTTCCTTATACGAGATTTTAAGATTGTGTATGTGGTATTTTATCGCTTTTTGGGTATTTTGCAAAATTTTTGAAGTGTGTTTTAGAGATTTTATCACACCTTGTTGCGTCTTATGTTTAGCACATTTTGATACAAAAATACTATTTAATAATTTTTATTTATTTGTGTGAGCAAAATTTACCAAAGTTCCATTATCATTGCGTTTTTAAATTCTGACCCAAAAGGGTTAAAAGGAGCAAAAACGACTTTTGAAGAATCTCTAAACGCACGACACGCGTGCAAAAAATTTAGCGACAAAGCGATTTCAAGCAAGGATTTAGATTTCATCTTAGAAGCAGGGCGACTTGCCCCTAGTGGCTATGGCTTTGAGCCGTGGAAATTCATCGTAGTGGGCAATGAGTATAGCGCGCAACTATCAAAATGCTGCTACAATCAAGAAAATGTCGCCACTGCAAGCTACAATATCGTAATCTTAGGGCGAATGGACTTAAAAAGCAAAGATGAGTTTGCTAGGGCGCAAGTGAGGCGATTTGCCACTGATGATGCGCATTTTGAGCAGATTTTGGGCGTCTATACGGGCTGGGCGGATAAGCTAAGCGATGAGGAGATTTTCCACTTCAGCCAAGCCCAATGCCACCTCCCGCTAATGCAAATGATGAATGCCGCGATTTTTAGAGGCATTGATTCTTGTGCGATTGGCGGATTTGAGCGGAAAAAAGTCGAGGAGTTTTTAGGCATCAAAAAGCCTTTTGGTGTAGCAGTAGTCCTCTCTCTTGGATACAAAGCAAGCGAGCCACACCACGACAAAAAGCGTCAAGACAAATCCCAAGTGATTGAGTTTTGGAAAAAATAGCTTTCGTAAAATAACTTTAATGGAAAGATAAAAATCTTATCTTTCCATACCTCACGCTTTTTGCCAAATAGCTTAAAACCCACAAAATCAAAAGCTGATTTTGTGTGGTTGATTTTGCAAACTTTTTATAGACTTTTAGATTTGTTTAGACTTGTAAATTAAAGAAGTCTTTACACCCAATAAACCACCGCCTAATCAATCTTAAGCACCGCTAGGAACGCCTCTTGAGGCAAATCCACCTTGCCGATAGCTTTCATTCGCTTCTTTCCCTCTTTTTGCTTTTCTAGGAGTTTTCGCTTGCGCGTTATGTCCCCTCCGTAGCACTTTGCCGTTACATTTTTGCCCATAGATTTTACTGTTTCTCTTGCGATGATTTTAGAGCCTATGCTCGCTTGGATTGCCACTTCAAAAAGCTGTCTTGGGATTAGCCCTTTCATCGCTTCTACAAGTGCGCGTCCCTTTTCTTGCGCCTTACTTCTATCTACGATGATTGAGAGCGCATCGACTATCTCATTTGCCACGCGAATGTCTAAGCGCACCAAATCCCCCTCTCTAGATTCTATGGGCTCATAATCAAAGCTCGCATAGCCTTTCGTGCAAGATTTTAGCTTGTCATAAAAGTCCATTACGATTTCATTGCTCGGCAGGGCATATTGCAATAGCACGCGATTTTGGGTTATGTAGTCCATTTTTTCTTGCACGCCACGGCGGTTTGAAAGCAGTGTGATGATATTGCCGACAAACTCGCTAGGCGTGATGATATTTGCCCGCACATAGGGCTCTTTGATAAGTGCGATTTTTTGCACTTCGGGCAGTTCGCTTGGATTTTGCACATTTAGCACACTTCCATCTGTGCAATGCACCTCATACACCACCGTTGGCGCAGTAGCGATAAGGCTTAAGCCAAATTCTCTCTCCAATCGCTCCTTTACCACCTCCATATGCAGCAGACCCAAAAACCCTACGCGAAACCCAAATCCCAATGCCACAGAGGTTTCAGGCTCATAGCTTAGCGCGGAGTCATTAAGCGCGAGTTTGTTTAGCGCATCTCGCAATTCCTCAAATTTATCCGTTTCTATGGGGTAAAGCCCCGCAAAGACAAAGGGCTTAGCAGGCATAAAGCCCTCTATTGGCTCTTTTGTGGGCGTTTTTGCATCCGTGATAGTATCGCCCACGCGCAAATCCTCTAGCGACTTTAGCCCCAAGCACACGATACCGATTTCGCCGCAAGAAATTTGCTTTGTTGGGATTTTTTGCACAGGGTGGGGGTAGTATAGGCTTAGCACTTCGTATTTTTTGCCCGTGCTCATTATTAGCACTTCGCTTCCTTGCGCGATATTGCCATCTTTTAGTCGCACTAGGGCTAGCGCACCAAGATAGTTATCAAACCACGAATCATAGATTAACGCCTTTGTGGGTGCGCCCTCATCTCCATTTGGCGGGGGGATTTTCTCTATTATGGTTTCTATGAGATTTTGCACGCCTAAGCCACTTTTGGCACTCACTTGCAAGGCATTAGCACAATCTAGCCCTATGCTCTCCTCAATCTCTATGCTTACCTTTAGTGCGTCTGCGGCGGGCAAGTCGATTTTGTTTATCACGGGCAAAATCTCTAGGTTATTATCAAGCGCGACATATACATTTGCGATAGTTTGCGCCTCTACGCCCTGCGTGGCATCAACCACGAGCAAAGCCCCCTCACACGAGCTAAGCGAGCGCGAAACCTCATAGCTAAAATCCACGTGCCCGGGCGTGTCAATGAGATTGAGCGTGTAAGTTTTGCCTTTGTGCACATAATTTAGGCGCACACTTTGGGCTTTTATGGTGATTCCGCGCTCTTGCTCTATATCCATTGTATCCATCATTTGAGAGTGCATTTCCCTCTCACTTACTGCGCCACAAACTTGGAGGATTCTATCTGCTAGCGTGCTTTTGCCGTGGTCGATATGCGCGATGATAGAAAAATTGCGGATAAGATTTTGCATAGTGCACCTTAGCGATATTTTCGCAAACGAGCTACTAGAGAATCCCCTATGCCCTGCACGCATTGCACAAGGATAATGATGACAATCACAGTGCTAAACAAAATATCAGGCTGATAGCCTTGAAATCCTAGTCGTATCGCTGTATCGCCAAGCCCACCAGCTCCCACAGCACCACCCATAGCCGAGTAGCCAATAAGCCCGATGATAGTGATGACTACGGCATTGCAAATGCTAGGCAGGGCTTCGGCTGTCATCATTTTTATCACGCCGAGTTTTGACGCACCAAGACTTAGGCTAGCCTCTATAAGTCCTTTATCTACTTCATCTAGCCCTCCCTCAAATAGCCTAGCAATGAAAGGAATCGCCGCTATGGATAGCGGGATAATCGCTGCGCTTGCGCCAATGCTAGTCCCTACAATAAGGCGAGAGAGTGGCAAAAGCAAGATAATCAAAATGATAAAAGGAAAAGAGCGGATAATATTTACAACCGAGCCGATGATAGCATTTAGACTTTGGCAGGAAAAAATCCGCCCCCTTTTTGTGAGGCACAGTAGCACTCCCAAAGGTAGCCCAAAAATCACAGCAATGAGGGTGGAAATGCTAACCATATAAAGCGTGTCATAAGTGGGCTGTGAAATCTGCGTGTAGTTATAGATGAGTTTTTGTATGATTAGGTTTTGTAGATTTTGGCTAGAATCATCTAGAGTAGATTCTAGCAAATCTTGCTCACTAGAATCTATAAAAAACCCACCAAAATATGTAGCTATAAATGGACTAAGCAAGCCCAAATAATCCCCAAAAGCAGAATCGATTTTTTGCGCACTGGAGTCAAGCGATATGGCAACTTCGCGCAAAAAATACTTTGGCGATTCTTGCGTGCTTTGTGGAAAATCCTTGGTGGGATTTTGCGGAGAATCTTTATCTAAGTTTTGTTCTTGCGCGGATTCTAGCGTGGCTAATTGCTTCTCATAGCAGATATTGCTAAGTGTGCTTATATCACGCAAAAATGGCGCAACACTTAGGCTAAAAAGTACCAAAATCCCAAGCGCAATAAACAAAAAGCGCACAAAAGCAAGCGATTTTTTAAGCACCAAGCTAGCAGAAGCATTTGCTAGGAAATCTATCAACGCAGAGTTACTTGTAAAATCTAAAAATTGTTTTTTAGGTTTTTTTTTCATTCGTATCTTTTTCCTTATTGTGTTTTGCTGTGCTTTTTGTTTGATTGAGTGGGTTGATTGCGTGGATTTAGCTTGTTTGCAGGATTTCTAGATTTTGTATAACCAGCCCTTTTTGTTTTAGGTAGTCTATGGCTAGCTTATTTTGCTTATCTTGGCTAAATTCTACAAGCAAGTGCCCGACTTTAGTCGTGCTAAGCGGTTCGATATTGCCAGCTAAAATGTTGATTTCTACGCCAAATTTTTGGACTATTTCTGAAATCAAAGGCTCATTTATATGCTCGCCCACAAAGGAGATTTTATAGACATTGCTTGGATTTTTGATAAGTGAATTTACTCCATTGCTAAGGCTTCCGCTAAAAAACTGCGCATCAAAAAGATGAGTAGGCATATATGAGAGCAATTCGCGTGTAACTTCATTTCTAGGTGTGCTAAAAATCTCTTCCACACTTCCACGCTCAATAATCTCCCCTGCACTCATCACGCAGGCTTTGTTGCAGATTTGTCGCACGACTTCAATTTGGTGCGTGATAAGCACGATAGTAAGCCCCAAATCTGCTTGAATGCGCTTTAGCAATTCTAAAATAGATTTTGTTGTCTTGGTATCAAGTGCGCTTGTGGCTTCATCGCAAAGCAAAATATCAGGGTGGTTGCTAAGGGCGCGAGCTATCGCCACTCGCTGCTTTTGCCCACCGCTAAGCTGACTTGGATAAAAATCTGCCTTATCACTAAGCCCGACAATCTCTAGCAGCTCTTTTACCCTAGAATCTATTTTTTTCTTATCCCACTTAGCGATTTCAAGCGCAAATGCGACATTGCCATACACAGAGCGTGAGGATAAAAGATTGAAATGCTGAAAAATCATACCGATTTTTTGGCGTTTTTTTTGTAGCTTGGCTTGAGAGAGAGTGAGGATATTTTCACCATTTATGAAAACCTCGCCACTACTTGGATTCTCTAAGCGATTTATGAGGCGGATAAGAGTTGATTTGCCTGCACCTGAATATCCTATGATTCCCATAATATCGCCCTTTGCCACTTCCAAATCAAGTGGCTTAATCGCGCAAAATCCATTTGGATAGGTTTTTGAAACTTTGCGTAGAGAAATCATAGAATCCGCAGAATCAATAGAAGTCATTTAGCAATCCTTAATCAATCAAAATATAAGGAGTTTAAGAGGTATAAAAGAAGTTTGTATATTGCTATTTTTATGGTGCCGAAGGTCGGACTTGAACCGACACAGGGTCGCCCCTACTAGATTTTGAGTCTAGCGCGTCTACCAATTTCACCACTTCGGCATTTAGCACAATAACGCAGTCAAAAAAGAACATAAAATCCACAATTTTACGACACAAGTCAAAATGGTGCGCTGAGCGAGACTTGAACTCGCACGAGTTGCCCCACCCCCCCCTCAAGATGGCGTGTCTACCAATTCCACCACCAGCGCGTATCAAAAAGTCAAAATCCCAAAAACACAACTAAAGCAAAAAACTATAAAAATAAAAAACCCACCTTTTTAGGAAATTTAAATTTAGATAATCTAAATAAGAATCCAAAAAAAGGTGGGGTAAAAAGCACTAGCTTAGCAATGCTTTAAAGGCATTTACGATTGCGCCTGATTCTGGTAAGAATGGGTTACCATAAATAGCGATAATCGCAAAAACAAGTGTGTAGATAACTTGCGCTTCAATAAGTGCTAGAGCGATAAACATCGTTCCTAGTAGCTTACCGCCGATACCGGGATTTCGCGCAGTGCCTGATATAGTAGCAGCAGCAGCATTTCCCATACCGATAGCACCACCAAGCGCGGCGATACCAAGTCCTACAACACCGCCTGCGACTGATAGTGCCATAAGCAGTGATAAATCACTACCGCTAAACACGCTCTCGCCAGCGAACGCAAAACCTACAAGTCCAAAAAACAAAATTCCAAGTGCTTTCATTCTTTTCTCCTTTCTAGCCTTTCGGATTTATCCCCTACTCGTGCTTTAGAATGTGCGGAGTAATTATGCCAAAACAAAGTTAAAATTACGCTAAAGCTAGCCCGATTTTACCTCGAAAAGTTTCTACAACCACGCATTTGAGAATCTGCCCTTGAGTATATCGCTCTTTTAGTGGCGCATTTTCGCGTGGAAGTTTGCTGATATGTATCAAGCCATCTCCACCTCTTGGTAGCTCAATAAATAGCCCAAAATCCGCTACGCTTTTTATCACGCCGTCAAACACTTCGCCATTTTGGTAAGTCTCTTGAGGGGCGATGAGGGCGAGGATAAAGGCGCGTGCATTGTGAATAGCACTAGAATCTAGTGCGTTTATTTGGATTTCGCCTTTGTCTCTAAAAATATCAATACTCACGCCAAATCGCTCGGTTATGTCTTTTATGGTTTTGCCACCTTGCCCGATGATGTCTGCGATTTTGGCACTTGGCACAGCAAAGACTTCGCTTTTTGGCAAAATCTCATCTTGGATTTTGATATTTTTGCAAGCCTCCTCCATAATGCCTAAAATATGCTCTCTAGCTTCTTTTGCTTGATACAATGCCTCTTTTAAAATCCCAAAATCTAACCCACCTAGCTTTATATCCATTTGCATAGCACTTATGCCTTTGGCACTCCCTGCTACTTTGAAATCCATATCTCCATCGTGGTCTTCTAGCCCCATTATGTCTGTCAAAATCGCGTATTTTTGGCATTTGGAATCTTTGCTAGAGCTTTTTTTGGATTCTTTTGCCACTTCATTGCTAGAGTCCTCACACACAAGTCCCATAGCCACGCCTGCGACTAGCTCGTTTTCTATCCCGCACGCACGAAGTGCAAGAGAGCCACCACACACGCTTGCCATAGATGAGCTTCCATTTGATTCTAGGATTTCAGAGACTAGACGGATAGTTTGGCGATTTGTGTGGCTTGTGGGGAGGCTAGATTCTAAGGCTTTTTTGGCAAGATTTCCGTGTCCTAGCTCTCGCCTGCCTACGCCACCTATCATACTTGCTTCGCCCACACTGAAGCTAGGGAAATTATAATGAAAGCTAAATTTTTCTTTCACAGGAGCGTTTGTAGCAGGACTTGTGGCTTCCTTTGCCGCATTTACCCCGCTAAAGTCATCAAGGATTTGCGCGTCATTTTCACTTCCTAGCGTGCAAGTAACAAGTGCTTGAGTTTCCCCACGAGTAAATAGCGCACTAGCGTGCACACAAGGCAAAATATTTGTCTCAATGCTGATATTGCGCACTTGCTTTAGCCCTCTGCCATCAGCTCTTAGGCTAGATTCTAGTATCATTTTTCGCACTTCATTTTTTTTGTAGAGATTTAGCATTTCTTTTATGGAGGATTGGAGTTCTTTTATTTCTTGCTCGCTAGAATCTTGTGAGATTTTGGATTCTAAGATTTGCTTAGCGATAGATTCTATTTCGCTACTTCGCTCGGATTTGCTCATCGCCTTTATCGCTTCTAGCACGGGCTTTGCGTAGTCTTTGGCGATGAGGTTATATAGAGGTTCATTTGATATGATAGGCTTTAGTGGGAGGTTTAGGGTAGGGGATTTGTGTGGTTTTATGAGCTTTTCATATTGGGTGCAGTCTTTTGCTATTACACCTTGCGCTAGTGTGATAGCTTGGCATAGAGAATCCTCATCAATGTAAGGACTTTTGGTAGAATCACTAGCTTGTTTTTTGCCTTTCATTTCTATCATCAGTATATCTTGCTCACTACCTGATACAAACAAATCAAGCGTGGATTCTTGCATTTGGGTGTTTGTAGGGTTTATCACAAATTTATTTTCTATCCTGCCTACACGCACGCCACTTACAGCAGGGACAAATTCTAGTCCAGATACGAGCAAAGCATTTGCTGCAGCGTGCAAAGCGCATACTTGCAAATCGCTCTCCCCCTCATAGCTTAGTGCAAAAATCGTAATTTGTGTGGGATAATAATAGCCTTTGGGGAAAAGCGGTCGAAGTGTGCGGTCAATAAGCCTAGAGGTTAGAATCTCAAACTCACTTGGTTTGCCCTCGCGCTTCATAAATCCCCCCGGGATTTTGCCTATGGCGTAAGATTTGTGTATATACTGCACTGTGAGAGGCAAAAAATCCTCTTGCCTAGCCTCATAATCCACCGCTACGGTAGCTAGCATAACTGTTTTTTTGGACTCATACCACACGCTTCCACAGGCTTGCTTGGCGACATAGTTGAGTTTGTATCGTTCATCTAAATTTGATAGCGTGATTTCTACTACTTGTGGACTTTTGGCGTGCATTTTGCTCCTTTTTGGCTTCTAGCGCAAGATTTTATCATTTAAGCCGTGCTATTGTAGCACGCATAAACTTAAGTATATTTTATGATTGCACAAAAATCATTCACAAAATTTGCTTAAGTTTTGAAAATTTCATATTATTTGCTTACAAAAGCGGTATCTTTAGAAATATTAAAGAAATATTAAGTTTTTGTCAATCTCAAATTATGTCTTGTGAGTTTGTGTGTGTTTGGCTATTTTTGGGGATTTTGATGATTTTTGGGAGTTATCACACAGATACACATAGCTCAAAATCCCACAGCCCGCAAGTATCATAAGGCTAGATAAAATCTGCCCCATACTAAGCCCACCAAACACGCCATCAATGACAAAATATAGCCCCATTTGAGAGTCTGGCTCCCTCCAATATTCCGCTACAAATCTCGCTACACCATAGCCTATGCCATACACCGCGATAAGCGCGCCATTTTTGTGCAAAAATCTAGCACAAATCGCCACTACGATAAAAAGCACAAACCCCTCTAAAAAGCTCTCCAAAAGCTGGCTTGGGTAGCGTAGCTCGCCATTTACTAGGATTCCCACCACTTGCCCGAAGCTATCATTATCTGGCACGATTCTGCCATATAGTTCTTGGTTTAAAAAATTGCCCAACCTGCCAAAAATATATGCAAGCGGGACACTTATCGCTAGTAAGTCCATTAGCTGCAAAAAACTTTGTTTTTTAAATCTACAAAAAAGCCACGACATAAAAAGAAATCCCACCGCACCACCGTGGAAGCTCATACCGCTAATGCCTACAAAATTGCCATAGCTATCAAAGGGGCTAAAAATCTCTAAAGGGTTTGCCAAATAATAAAATCTATTTGGGTCATAAATAAGCACATAGCCAATCCTAGCACCCAAAATCACGCCCGCTTCTGCCCACAAAAAGTAGCTATCAATCATAGTTTGTGCTATGGAAAATCTCTGCGGAAAATGGCGGATAAAAAATTTGGCAATAAAAAACGCCAAAATAAGCGCGCACGCATAAGCAATACCATACCAATGCACCTTTAGCCCAAAAAGCGAAAAAGCCACAGGGTCAAACTGCGAATAGATGCTATTCCAAAAACTTAAATGCGATTCCAAAAATGCTCCTTAAATGTGAATTGCAAATGTGATTTGCTGGATTTTGATTTTGTGTTTTTATATTTTGGCTAGATTTTATCTAGCTCATCACAGAATCTAGGACTTTGCCCTTTGTGGTAAGTCTAGGGTCGCTATCAATGCTAATAGCAAAGATTTTGTCAAACTCAATATTTTCTAGCATACTTAGCAAGCGATAGTGGTCAGTAGCGATTTCAAACTCGTATTTGTTGTTTTGCTTTAGCTTTAGGACAAAGCCTAGCGCGTGTGTGTTAAACGGATAGGCATCCACAAGCATAAGTCTAAAAGAGTTGTATTTTTGGATATTTTGGGGTTGGGCATCTTTTTTTATTTCATCTTGGCTTTTTGGCATCGGTGGGGTGTGTGGATTGTCGATAAACTTTTCAAGTGCGCCATTGACTTGGGATTTGAAAAGCAAAAATTCCTCATTTGTCTTTACTCTCCCCACCCAGCAGATATAAAGCCTCTCATCTTTTAGCACGACACTTACCACGCGTTTGTTCCTTATCGTATTGTTTTTGTTTGGATTTAGGGCTTTAGCCTTACGCGCAGTGTCCGCTCCCTCGCGTTTGGCAAAAAGATTTTGGGCGCATCATAGCAGATTTTATCCACAAGATAGGCAATGACTTTGTTGCCTAAGAGATTTTGGCAATCTAAGTCGTTTGATTTTGTGGATAGATTTTTCGCGGGTGGATTTTTGGTGGGCAGTTTTTTTGCGGATAAATTTTTTGCAGACAGATTTTTGACAGATTTTAGCTCATCATAGCGCAAAGCATACACTAATGGCACTTGTAGCATTTGTAGCTGGACTAAGATTGGGGCTAATGTATCACTGCTTTGGCTACTTAGGCTTACTAGATTTTTGCCTACAAGATAGTGCAGCGATATTTGTATAAACTCATCACAGGCAAATGCCTGCATATAGACTTTAGTAGAATCTAGATTTTGCCTAGAAGTAGTGATAAGATTCTCGCCATACTTTTTGCTAGAATTTATGTCTATTTTTGCGCTAGGTTTTGTTTTTGTGCCATATTTTAGCACATTGCTCCCTAGCTCCCAAAGTAGCTCATAAACATCATCACTTTTTAGACTTTTTTGCCCTCCAAATATTTGCCCCAAAAGCTGCTCTAAGCCACGCTCTAGCCCCTCAAAGCTAGCCTCTAAAGTCAAATTCACTAGGCAACTTTGAGGTAAAAACATATTCAAAAATCCTTATCTCACTTGCGTGAAGCATAAGCCTTGAAGCATTTAGCCCGCCATAGAGTGTATCGCCTATGAGTGGGTGTCCTATGGCTTGTAGGTGTGCGCGGATTTGATGAGTGCGTCCTGTTAGGATTCTCACATCTAGGAGGGTTTTTTTGCCTTGAATAAATCTCGGTGCTATGTGTGTGGTGGCAGATTTTGCGTTTTTTGCTTTTTGCGCTACGCTTTGTGAGATAGCTAGCGTTTTTGCGGATTTGCCTTTGTAGATAAGCAGTGGCAGGGAAATTTCTTGCTCATCATTTATGATTCCACTTACTAGGGCATTATAAAGTTTATAGACACGATTTTTTGCAAACTCATCTAATGCCTTTTTGGCAAAATCGCTATTTTCTTTGACTAGTAGCAAGCAACCGCTTGTTTCTTTATCTAGTCTATGGAGTAGCTTCCATTCTTTGCCTTGCTTATCTTGGCATTCTCTCTCTACCTCATAGCTATCCATAAACGCAGGTTTATCCACGCACATTATATCCTCATCTTTGTGGATAATCCGCACTTCTTGGACTTGCCTTATGCTAAATCTTGCGCCTTTTGGCAGGGGGATTCTAGCTAGCGTTAGTTTTTTGCCATTTGCACTTACAAGCCCTCTATCAATTAGGGATTTTGCCTTGCTATGCGAAATGTCAAGGCTTTCACTTAGGAGTTTGTAGGCTTTTTGGGCGGATTGATTTGTGTTAGCTATTTTTTTTGTTGTGGTATTTTGGGTTTTCTTAGGGGCTTTGGGCGTTTTTTTGTGTTGTGTTTTTTTTATTTTTGTGTGTTTTGATTTTTGCATTTTTTATCTTTTTTTAAGATTTTTAATGTCTATGCCAAATACTTATCAATAGATTCTAGCAGCTTAGGCAAATTTGAGTGCGTGCTATCAATGTAGCTTTTGGCTAGATTTTTGTAGTTTTTTAGGCTAGATTCTAGCTCATCTTGCTTGATGATATAGGCATTTTGCACCATAGCAAATAGTGCTTTTTGATTGAAAATATGCTCGCCACTTATTAGCACATTTTGAAAATGCGCTGGTTCTAAGGGATTGTGCCCGCCCTCTTTGGCAAAGCTACCACCCAAAATGCTTATGTCCGCTATGGCATAGAAATTATTAAGCTCACCTAGCGTGTCGACAAGCAATATTTTTTCACAAAAAGCCTTTTCATATCCTTGAGATAGGTAGGAAAAAGCTAGATTTTTGGATTCTATGAGTTTTGCCACTTCGCCAAATCGCTCGGGGTGTCGTGGGATAATGGCTAAAAATATATCGCTTTTTTTACTAAAACACTCTTTGCCAAAGGCAGATAAAAAAGCATTGATGATAATCTCTTCTTCACTACTGTGCGTGGAGGCTGCAAGAAATAAAGTGCCTTTTGTCTTGTCATAATTTTTGGTAATAGTAGGTGGATTATATGCTTTTAGATTTCCTATGGTTTGGATATTTCTCGCCCCTAGTGATTCTAGTCTGGCTTTATCCTCATCGCTTTGGGCAAATACACTATCAACAAGGGCAAAGATATGGCGATAAAAAAAGCTAAATCGTTTATAGCGCGGGTAGGAGCGAGATGAGATTCTAGCATTTAGTAGCATTGTGTGTGAGTTTAGGCTTTTGGCTAGAGAAAAAAGCCCTAGCCATAGTTCAGCTTCAAACACGCAAAGTAGCTTTAGGCAAGAAGTCTTGCTAGAATCAATAAAAAATCGCTTGGCATAAAAGGGCAAAAAGATTTCAAAAGGCAAAAACTCCACACGGACATTTGGGTGGCTGGTATAAGTTTCTTTTGCTAGGGTGTAGCCTGTGTGTGTTATGGTGGTAAGGAGGATTTGTAAGTCTTTGTGTGGAGAGTTTGTCTGGCGTGTGGAATGTGTAGAGTTTTGAGAATGTGGCAGGCTTGGCAAGTGTAGCGAGTTTGATAGACTTGGCAAAGGCTGGGTAGAATCTTTAGAGCCTTTTTGTTTGCTTTGCGTAGAATCTTTACTTTGCGCTTGATTTATGTCTAAAAGATTAGACATAATAAATTGCAATGATTTTACTTCGCCATAAGAGCAGGCGTGTAGCCACACTTGTGGAGAGAAATCCTTGCAAAATCCACTATATGTTTTTTTGTCAAACACACGCAATAGTGGGAATATAAATGGAAAAAATCTACGCGGAATCGATACCCTATGCTTGCGTTTAAAACTTGTAAGAACAAGTAGTGGTAGGCTTATGATATATAAACTAAAGCAAGCAACAAAGTAGATAAAACGCAATTTGCACCCCTTAGCGATTGGATTTAGCTTGTCTAAAAGTAGAAAAAGTGTGGGTTTATTTTTCACTTTTTTGCCACTTATTTTACTATCTATTTTTTACCTATTTTCTTGCTCTATTGTTTAGAATATTATCAATTTTTTGTCGTAGCTCTGGGTCGTGTGCGTTTATCTCCCACATAGCTCTAAGCTCGCTTGAGCTTAGCTTCTCAAGTGGGTCGAGTGGAGTTTTATTCTCTTTATTTGATTTTTGTGCAGGTTTTGGCTTTTGTGTGGATTTGATTTCTTGCGCTGGATTTGTGTCTTTTGATTCTGTGCTATTGTAATATTTAAATGAGCAAATCGCTATGACAATGAGTGCTATGGCGATGATAAACTTTAGCAAGCCAACCAATGCGTGCCAAAGACTTGCTAGAAAGCTACTGCCACCCTCACGCTCCACGCGCCTAGATTCCAAAAAACATACAAACACAAGCCCCGCTAGATTAAATACAATAACAATGATGACATAGCCTATAAGTCGCAAAAAACTCATCGCTTTTTCCTGTCATACTAAAAAAACTAGAAAAAGACACTTCCACTTTAATTGTGTTAAAAAACCATATTAGATTTGGATGCTATCAACCTAAAAGTGCTTGTGCCATATTTTTCACACTATTTGCATCTAAGCCTATTTCATTCTTGCTTAAATTAGCATCACTCATTGATAGAATTTCTTTTAGCCATTTTGTGTGAAATTCTTTTGATTTTTCATATCTATTGATACGAGATTTAGCGGTGCTAGTTTTATCCCAATTTTCGTGTGATTTATCCACTTTCTCATAATAAGCATAGGATACAAACCAAGAAGCTCCCATTTTAGATAAAATATCACCACCTTCAAAAGAAAAACTATGTTCAGTTTTGGGTGGTTTTGGCATTTTCTCTGTTCCATTTTGTGATTCTGGTAGAGCACTATCTTGTGTGATATAGAGGATTCTCCCACAATGCGGACAACTGATAATCTCATTACTTTGCAAAATATCAGAGTAAAGTTTGTCATTTAAGCGGATAAAGCAACCACCGCAAGCCTGCTTTTTGACGGGGACTACGCTTGTGTTTTTTGCCCATCGGCGGATTTTCTCATAAAATGTGATGACTTTTTTGTCAATAGCAGCGATAAAGACTTCTTTTTTCTTAAAAATTTCTTGTTGTTGGGCTTTGATTTGAGAGATTTCTTTCTCGCAGATTTCTTTGGTTGTTTGGATACTTGTCTTAAGCGTCTCAATCTCGCTATTTATCTCATTTATCTGTGCATCCCTAGATTCTAGCTCTTTATTTAGTCTAGTGATTTCGTTATTGGAGTGGCGAATCTGCTCCTTTGCCAAATCCTCCTCTATACTCAAAGTCCGCGCTTCTCTATCAGAGCGAGGCTCGATTAGTCGTTGCTGAATATCCTCAATTTTTTGGGAATTAGCTTGGATAATGCCCTCATTTCGCGCAATAGTCAGCTTAGCTTCCTCTTGCATCTCATCTAGTGCGCGAAGTCTAGCTTCTTGCTTTGCTTTTTGGGCTAGAAGTTTGTCAAGCACGGATTGTTTATCTTGCATTACAGGGTCTAGTGCATCTGCTTCTTTGTCGATTTGGGCGATAGCGATAAGCTGTGTTAGATTTTTGTTCATCGTGTTCCTTTCAAATGTAAGAAAATGGGGAAAAATTCTCAAGCATTATACAATTAAGGTGCTTAATTTGCAAATTATTGTGCAAATTATTGTGCAAGAGGGGAGCGAAATGTCGCTCGCTAGCGTAATGTGTAGCGTCAATAAGCGCAATATTGGCACATTTTGCACTCATTGCATCGTGGTATTTTATATCGCTAGTGATTAGACAGATTCCGCTATTGGTGTTTTGCTCTGCTACGCCTCCTCTATGGGCGGTAGAGTTTATTTGTGAATACTTCTCATCTTTTGCTTCTTTTTCTTGTGATATTTGGCTTATTTGTCCTTGTGCGATTTTGTGCCAAAAGCTAGCTCCGCTTCCGCAGACAAAATACACTTGAGAGACTAAAAAATCCTCATTTGGCGCGCTGTAAGTGAGGGATTTTAAAGAGAGGCTAGATTTTACCCTCTGGGCTAGGGAGGCTATGGGAGTGGGTGGCAAAGCACAAAATCTAGTGAGATTGTCGCTACACAAAGAGGGAGAGTCAAACCCCAAAATCTCTTTTGCAAAATATTCATTTAAATGTGTTTTATCAAAGTTTGTGTGCATTGCGATTAGGGCGCAGTTTTTTTGGATAAGGATTTGCAGGATTTTGGCAGGATAGTCTGTGGAATCAAATGACTTAAGCGGAGAAAATATAAGCGGGTGATGAGTGATAAGCAAGCTATTTGGAGGTAGATTTTGCGCAATTTGCAAATCCGCTTCAAGTGCGAGAAAGATTTGCGTGATTTTTTGGCTAGAGTGCCCCAAATTTATCCCGCTATTATCCCAAGATTCTTGCAGGCTAAATGGGCTAATACTATCCAAAATCTCATAGACCTCCCCAAGTGAGATTTCGCCAAGTGGGGGTTTGTCAGGCGAGATTTTGCTAGATTTGATTTTGGCTTGCGCTAGTGGTTTTGTTTTTATCATTTTGTGTCTTTAGAGATTTTTGTGCTAGATTTTACTTGCGCTAGTCTTTCTTCACGCTCGCCCTCTTGCTCTTTATACAGCATTGCGCACGCTTTTGCCAGCTCACGGATTTTTAGGATATAGTTTTGTCTTTGCGCCACAGAAATCGCCTTGCGTGCATCAAGGATATTGAAATAGTGACTTGAAAGCATCACAAAATCATAAGCAGGCAATGGTAGCTTAGCATCCAAGCACCTCTTAGCCTCGCCTTGTGCGCTATCAAACGCGCCAAAAAGCATAGCACTATCTGCCACCTCAAAATGATAGCGTGAGAACTCATACTCGCCTTGTAAATGCACATCGGCATAGCTTGCGCTCTCACAATTCCACGCAATATCAAAGATAGATTCTACTTCTTGGATATACATAGCCAATCTTTCTACGCCATAAGTGATTTCTACCGCGACAGGCTCACAAGGCAACCCACCTACTTGCTGAAAATAAGTAAATTGCGTAACCTCCATACCATCTAGCCACACTTCCCAGCCTAGCCCCCACGCACCAAGCGTGGGAGATTCCCAATTATCCTCAATAAATCGAATGTCGTGCTTTGTCCTATCAATGCCTAGCGTGCTTAGCGAGTCCAAATACAGCTCTTGGATATTGTTAGGGCTTGGCTTTATAAGCACTTGAAATTGATAGTAGCTCCCCAATCGATTTGGATTCTCTCCATAGCGTCCATCTGTGGGACGGCGAGATGGAGCAACATAAGCCACACTCCACGGCTTAGAATCTAGGCTGCGCAAAAGTGTCGCAGGGTGAAAAGTCCCAGCTCCAGCAGGAATATCATAAGGCTGCAAAATCACGCAACCTTGCCTTTTCCAAAAATCTTGCAATGCTAGTAAAATATCTGAAAAACTTTGCACGAATTATCCTTAAGTGAAGTTTGTGGATTTTAGATTTTTTGCGCTTACTATGCTAGTGGTGCAAACAAAATATGATACGCAAATATGACACACCCAAATACGACAAATCCAAACGCAACAAGTAAAAGTATAGTCAAAAGATAGTATTGTATAGCAAAAATGCTTAATTTTTGCTATCTATCATCACAAGTGCGATTCAAAGAAGTGCAACAACAAGTGAAGTGCTTCTCTCAAAAACTTCATTTGAAGCATTTTTGAAATATTTTGCACTCAAAGCCTTTGTGGTGCTTCAAGACAAAATCACTGAAGCTAGATTTAGCCACTTAAATATATATCTGCATTTATCAAGCCTATGCTTTCATTTCTAGAAACTCTTCTCTTTGCAAATTAAGCCTTTCAAACAGCATATCATCATTGCTTGGCGCGGCATTTGCTGCAGTTAGGAGTTTGTCCCCATAAAACACCGAGTTTGCACCCGCAAAAAAGCACAACGCTTGTAGCTCCTCACTCATCGCCTTTCGCCCCGCAGATAGTCGGACATAAGAAGTTGGCATAAGGATTCTAGCCAAAGCGATAGTGCGGACAAAGTCAAATTTATCCACTTCGGGCGTGTCTGCTAGAGGTGTGCCCGGGATTTTTACTAGCTGATTTATCGGCACGGATTCGGGTGGTGTTTCTAGCTGGGATAGCAAAAGTAGCATTTTGATTCTATCATCATTGCTTTCTCCCATACCAAGTATGCCACCTACACATAGCTTTAGCCCTGCTTCACGGACATTTTTTAGTGTGTCTAGCCTATCCTCAAACGAGCGTGTAGAGATGATTTGGCTGTAAAATTCCTGCGAAGTATCTACATTGTGGTTATAAAAATCTAGCCCCGCTTCTTTTAGCTTGCTTGCTTGCTTGCTTGAGAGTAGCCCCAAAGTCGCGCAGGTTTCTAGCCCTAGCTCTTTGACTTCACGCACGATTTGGCAGACTTCTTCTAGCTCCTCTTTACTTGGGCTTCTCCCACTTGCTCCCATACAAAATCTTGAGCTTCCTGCTTGCTTAGCTTTCTTTGCAAGAGAGATGATTTCATCTCTATCCATAAATTTTTCTTTTGCTACGCCTGTTTTGTAGTGGCTTGACTGTGCGCAATAAGCGCAGTTCTCACTACACGCACCTGTCTTTATGCTTAGCAAAGTGCTTGTTTGAATGAGATTTGGACTGAAGTGCTCTAGGTGGATTTTGTGTGCTTCATAAAGTAGCTCCATAAATGGCTTGTAAAAAATCTCTTTTGCTTGGGAAAAAGTGTAAGACATAGCAATCCTTTCAAATCAAATCTAAAATCTTTTTTGCGCAAAAACTAAGGCAGAATTATAGCGAGATTTCACTCTTTAGTAGGCTTATATGTTTTGAGATATTTTTGACTTTGCATTTTTATCGCTAGAGGTTTGCAAAATCATTGCAGGGATTCTAAAACGCATAGCGAAATCCCACGCTTCCCTTTGTGCCATAGTATCCGCGAGTATCGCCATTTATGTGGATTGCGTATTCTATGTTTAGACGCTCTTTTATTGTGTGTGAGCCGATGAAGTAGCCTTGCGCTTCAAAGGCATTGTTATTTACCACAAAATCTAGCATTGTGCTAGATTTTGCAAAGCTAATTTGTGCATTGCTTTGAGAATGTAGCTTTTGCACTCCTGCAAGCCCGACCGTATAAAATCCATTTTTGCCAAAAATCACATACTCTAGCCCCGCACCGATATGAGCAAACACATCGCCAAATCCACCACCACGAAACTCCGCCCCACGCCAATCGCTAGCCTTGCTAATCCCTAATCCAATCGTGCCTAGCGGCTTTAGGATATTTCCATCTATAAGTGTGATATTGTATTTATAATAATTGCTCCAAAATCCCCCAAATACCGAGCTTTTGATATTATCGCCAAATGCACTTGATTCTAGCGAGCTATATGCAAATGATAGGCTTGATTGGAATTCGCTTTTGCCAAAGTGCGTATGCAAATATGCGCCACCACCAGCGATGATTCCGCTTTGCTTGGATTTTTTTTGAAGCAGGTGTGAGCCACCAAAGCTAGCCATTACACCCAAAAGTGTATTGCCTACTACCCTATCATACCCTACGCTAGAGCCATAAAATGCTAGATTTAGCCCCAAAGTGCCTGCATATCCACCAAGTGCGCTAGCCCACGCACTATTTTGATAAGGGCTTAGGCTAAGTGTGGGAGGTGATTTTGGTGCTACTCCTAGCAGCAAAGATATGTCATCATAGTCGCTTTGTATGGCGTTTGGACTTGTGTATGCGGTAGCTTTTGTGCTTGAGTATGACAAAGCAGAGGCAAGCCTTAGATTTTGTAGATTTTGTGGCTTTTGCGTGGCTAGATTTTGCGTTTTTGAGCGCACTTGCAAAATCCGCATTTTAATGCTTAAATCGTTGTTTTGCAAAATCGCGTTTAGATTTTCTCCACTTGATTGTGTGGCAATCTCACGCATAGCCTCCTCATAGCTTGCTAGGGTGGATTCTAGCGCGGAGTATTCCTCTGTGCTAGCGGCTTTGTCGATATTTTCATCATTTGGATTATGCTCTGTGAGGGCTAGGAGTATCTTAGTGTGTGTGCTAGAAATATGCTTGCTTAGCTCGGCAAAGCTACGCGGATTTGATTCCAAAAATTTCACAAGTAGCTTGTTTTCATAAAGTTTGCTTACGACAAAAAGTTTTTCACTATCGCTTATGGTGGAAGCGAAGCGAAAATCTATGCGTTTATCAGCTCTATTATCACTCACACTTCCTGCACTTATAAGTGTGAAATATTTATCTAGCGTTATGTTATTTGCACCCTTTTTTACACTATCATCAAACGCCACGCTTATGCTTGAATTTTCCCCAAGTGTTAGATTTTGTTTTTCAAAAGTTAAGGTTTGAAATCTATCATCGCCATTTTGGTTTGCACCGACTTTGCTAAGCCTAAGTGTGCCGCCTATCGTGGTGTTTGATTGGATATTTTTAGGCGCGGTATTTGGGCTTTGGGCATAGGCTAGATTTGCAAAATCTATGCGAGATTTTTCATCACTTTTGAAATTTGTAGCATTGCCAAAATCCCACGAATTGATAGTTAGATTTGCGCCATTGCTTAAAGTAACATTTGCTAGATTTTCCGTGTTTGACTTAGAGTTTGCAAAATCTAGTGTAATATTTGTGTTTTCTACATTTAGATTTTTTACTTCTAGTTTTGAATCATTATCAAGGCTAAGTGTCGCATTGTGCGAAAAAGTCAAATCTGTCGTTTTTATCGTGCTAGATTTTAGCTTGATATTTTTGCCGATTAGATTTCCTACTAGATTTGTGGTGCTACTATCAAAAATAAAATTCTTTACATTTGCCACCCCGCCGTTTTGTCGTAGTGTAAGATTTGATATGCTTTTTGCTGTGATTGTATCGGCACTAAGCCTTGCATTATCGCTTAGAGAAATCAAATTATCCGTAGAATCAAGCGTGATATTCTCTGCCACAAGGTTTGCACTACCGCTTAAATCCACACTTGCAGTGATATTATCTAGCAAACTCTCTATCTTGCTTGTGCCACTTGCCGTGATTTTGCCACTAAATGTCGGATTTGACATAGTTTGAGTAGATTTATCCTCTGGCACAAAGCCAAATAGCGTGATTATTGTTTGCTTATCGCTCGTGCTGCTTGCATTTATGTCAAACTCTTTGCTTCCTCCCACATAAATATCTATTGTTGAATCTATCCCTTTAAGTTCAGTTTTGTTGGTATTTGCTGTGTTTTTAATCTCTGCCTTACTATCAAGCAAAAAAGTGCCATTTGCTACGCTATTAAATTCAATCATCGGTGTATCAAGTATGCTATTATCGCGTAATGACAAATCTGCTTTTATCAAGCCATTAGTATCCCCAATTTTTAAGCTATCATTTATCTTTAGCTTTGCTACGCTATTTTCAGCACTTTGCAAATATATTGTGTTTTTAACCGTTGAATCATCTATCTTTTTTAGAGTAAGGCTTTTTAGACTTAGATTCCCACCCTCTAGCCAAACATTTGCACTCAATGTGCTATTTGCACCCGTAATGCTAGATTTAACACCCACAATGTCGTAATTTGAATTCTTATCAATATGTGCCAAATCTAATTTACTTAAATCAAAACTATTTACATCATAAAAATGGAATGATTTTTCTACCTTAAGTTTTTCGCCATTATTAGAGTTTTGAAAGATTTGGGATATATCACTCACATTTTTTAAAATAAGATTTTGTATCGTTGCGCTTGCACCACTTGCTAATGAAACCAAATCTTTATCACTCAAAGTCAAATATTGCGCTACTAGATTCGCGCCATTTTTCAAATCCAAACTCGCATTAAAATCAAAAATACTTGAATTTATCGTGCCACCATTTGCGCTAATTTTGCCACGATAGCTTATCGTATGATTTGCGATTTTTTCCTGCTCTGTGCCGATACTTCCACCCTCGACTTTTTGCTGATAAGCAAACCCGCCACCCGTTACATTTTTGCTATCCAAATTATCAACAAAATGCAAGACACCACCACCAAATACCACGCTAGAGCTAGAATCTAGCTCAATGCTAGATTCTAGGCTCGCATTTCGTCCAAGTGTGAGATTTGAATTTGCTAGATTGATTCCACTGCCAAGCGTAAAACTGCGATTATCCCAATCAGGCTGCTCTAAGTGTGATGGTTTGCTTAAATCCATATAGCTAGGCATTCCCTTTTGCGTGCCATTCTCGGCATTTGCTACTTGGCTACGGATTTTGTCATCGCTAATGGTAGCGTGAGTAGTGGCGTGCCCTTGAAGTGCTATATTTCCATTTTTGACTTCCATTTTACCTTGTGTGTTGATATTGCCATCAAAAATAAGCGAAGCCCCCTCACTTGCGGAGGGGGTTTGGGGGAGGGTATATTTCGCACTCGCATTTTTAGCATTTGACCCACCCCCTCTATCCTCCTCCGCAAGGGAGGGGGAATTTGTTGCGTTTTTATACCCACTATACACAATGTCGATATTTGTTTGGTTTGCTTGATTTGTAGAATCAGCTTTACCCACGCTTGCGTGGATTATGGTATTTTCTTTTGTGGCAGTTTTGTTGCCATTTGTATCATATCCAAAGCCCTCAATCTCAAGCGTTGATTTTGTGCTAGAATTTGTTATGATAGCATCACTATCATTTGCCACAATCGTGTTTAGCACAAGGCTATTGCCCAATAAATCAAGTTTCCCACCACCTGTGCCAAAATAAAATCCCATATTTGTATTTTTATCCTGCGATAGTGTGTATGATTTTGCACCCGCTTGTGTTGTGCTGGCATTATTGCTATTTTTTGTCGCGCCAAGTGCTTCTGCTTGTATAAGTGAGAGTTCTCCCCTCCCGCTAGTAATGTAGACATTTTCATAAGCCTTTTTGCTTGTATCTAGACTGACCTTACCCTCGCCGATTTTAAGTGTGCCTAGATTTTCGCCCTCTTTTGTTGGTGTGTAGTTGGTTTTGATGATAAGTTCGCCTTTGCCTATTTTGTGTAGCGAGTCGCCACTAGCATTGCGCAAAGCCCACTCTACGCGGACATTTTTGCCTATGTCAAGCCCCGAGCCTTTGAAGTAGTGATTTTCGCCGTTTTTGTTTTCAAATTTGTAAGTTATCTCATTTGCAGAATCTCTAAATACAAATCCCCCAGCATAGCCACTTTGTGTTCTATCAATGTCTTTTTCTACTTGGATTGTCCCACCACTGCCAAAGATTATGTCTTTGTTGCCTTGTAGTGCCTTGCTTGATAGTAAATTATCCTCCAAATCATTGCCTTTAAGCGACCAAACTCTGCCTTGCAAATCAATTTCTTGCTCTAAGTGCCTTTGATAATCTCTAAAATCTTTGTTTGAAGCAACTGATATTGCACCATTGTCCCTTGAGACAACACCAAGCAAAATCCATTTGCTGTTTTTATCATCATACACATAGATTCCACTACCGCTATCGCCTGAAGTGATTTGATTATAAAACCCACTCATCGGCTTATAATAAAACCCTATCCCAGCATTATAATAATCTGCGCCACCAAAAGTCCCAAATCCACCACCGCGCATTTCCCCACTACTATTTGTGTTGAAACTTTGCACATTGCTCGTTCCTCGCAGCGTTACAATCCCACTACCTGCTTGATAGAGATAAATATCGCCACTGCTATCCCTAAAATCATCTAATTGCTTTTTGAAATTTTCTAAATTTTTTGCTTCATTAGAATTGTTTGTTTTCGTATTGTCAATATCTAGCATTTGTGCTTGCCCCTCAACGACATATTTACTAAGTCGCAAAAACTTTGTATCCCAGCCATAAAGTTTGGAAGTGCCACCTATTTCGCCCTCACTACTTTGCACAGACTGCTTTGCAATGCTATATTTTGTAACACCCCAATCTAGCAATCCATCTGCATTTTCAGGGCTACTTACGTGATTTGCCGTTGCTAGAAATCCTCTCCCCACAGAAGTCAAAGAGCCATAATTACTAGAAGCAGAAAAGTTTGGAATGTGTGGAATACTAAGTTTTGAGCTATCTTTGCCTAGAAATTCTAAGCCTTTTTTACTGCTTCCACCACTATTTGCATTTGCGCTACTTGCACTCTCTTTGAAAGCTCCCTTATTTTGCCCAAAATCCAAAAAATCCCTATAATAAAAATTGCCAATATTTATGCTTTGTGCTTGTGCAAAATACGCAAAAGTAGCAAAAAGATTTAAAAAGCACAAAATTTTAAGTGTATTTTTGTGCATATTTCTTCTCTCTTTAGGCTAATACTTTTTAATAAAATATGTCAAATATGCTAAGCTATCCGCTATGCGTTATCTGCCACACAAAGCCATTTGATTACATATCCACACTAATCCCCCAAATTTATCACTTGGCTTTTTACATTGTGTGGGATTTTCTTTTTGTCCCATTGGCGATTTTTATACACAGAATTTACCTCTTGGGATTCTGCGCCACTCTCTTGTGGGATAGAGCTACTATCTATCATATTTGCTGTGATATGCTTTGGCTTCTTTTTTTTGCTTGCAAACCAGCTCCTTTTTTCTTTTTTGACTTTTTGCTTTTTTGTTTGGGAGATTTGTTTTTCATATTCACTTTGCGTGTCTTGTGTAGCTTGTGGATTTGGTAGATTTTGTGGGGTTGGTAGGGATTGCGGATTTGATATGAATTGTTCATTTTGTGGAGTTGGGAGATTTTGTTGGGTTGGAATTTGGGGTGCTTGGATTATGGATTTTGGCTGACTAAAGCGCACTTTTTTGATGATATTGCCATTTTTTAGCACCATATAGCCGATGATGATACTGCGTTTATAATCCACCATTTCTACAAGCACTTCGCCCTCTCCTAGCACGATTTGCTCACTTTGTGCAAACAATCCAAATGGCACACACACAAAAGCAATGAGCGCAAAAAAGCCCGATATTTGCCGTGAGATTTGTGAATAAAACTTTGTTTTTGGCATTTTTATCCTTTTTGATTTTTTGTGTTTTTAAGAATTTTTACTATACATAATTATCCGCGTATTATATAATAATTATGTTGTTTTTAGCATTAGCCAAAATCGACAATATTCACAAAAAGGCAAACAATGAAATACATAAGCACACAAAACGCCCCACAAGCTATCGGTCCCTATTCACAAGCTATTGCGCTAGATTCTTTGCAAAATGGGCTTATTTTTACCTCTGGGGCAATCGCCCTAAAGCCAAATGGAGAATTTGTAAATGGCGATATAACCGCGCAGACAAAGCAAGTGATGCAAAATCTAGAAGCGATTTTGCGTGAGGGTGGCTCTAGCCTAGATAAAGTTCTAAAAACTACTTGCTATCTAGCAAATATGGAGGATTTTGGCGCATTTAATGCAGAGTATGAAAAAGCATTTGGCTCGCACAAACCTGCTCGCACCACTATCGGTGTCAAATCCCTGCCCAAAAACGCGCTTGTCGAAGTGGAGTGCATAGCGACAAAATAACCATAGCAATGACGATTGATTTGTCATTTTGTGCCGTTTCTCCGTCATTGCGAGCAAATGTGTTAACATTTGCGTGGCAATCTATTTCTTTGCCTGTTATTGAGAGACTTGACAAAGTCAAGTCGTGGCAATATATAATTAAATTTTAATAGGGCAACACCATAGATTCCCATCCATTGCAAGTGAGAGCAAGCAAATTATTCCCATTTCTGCGGTGGTGGCTTTTCATCTCTTGTAACCCCCTCCCTTGCGGAGAAGGTTTGGGGGTGGGTAGATTTGTGTTAGCAGTTGCTGACTTTGCTTGAAGTGCGGAGGTGGGATTTACCCATCTCCTTAATCCCCCTCCGCAAGGGAGAGGGAAACTACATTATACCTACCTGCAAAGGAAAAAGAATCTTTTCGGTCATTGCGAGCGAATGAAATGAGCGTGGCAATCCACTTTGTATTCATTGTCAAAAACAACCTCAAGTAACCCACAAAATCTATTGCTACTAGCTAATGATATTTAGTTTGCTAGCCATTTATACCACCCACTTAAAACCCCTCTCTTTCTATCGCAATACCAAGCTACTTTTTATTACTCCAAATATTTTCACAATACTTCTACTACATATTTCCCTTTCAACATATCTGCCAATATTTTCTATTTAAAATCCGTTTTTTTTTTTTTTTTTAGCATTATCCCTTTATCAAAAAGCACGAAAGTGAAATTAAAAATTAAAGGAGATAAAAATGAATGATTTACACGGGGCGATAGTCCCTTTTCTAAAGGATAGCAAAGATTATAAGCCTACTTTGCTTTACAAATCTACTTACTTTCTCATCGCATCAGGCGAGGATAAAGACTACACAGGATATAGAAGCATAGGCGTTCGTTGGCACAAAAGTAGAAATGAAAGCGATAGCAAACCAAACCCGCTAGGATTCCCGCTTACGCGTGGCACGATAAAATGCTGGTTTATAATGCCTGATGATTTGGCACTTTGCTTATTAAATCACATCAAAGATTCAAATGAATGTGTCAATAAAGATGAGACAAACAAAGCAATACAAGAGATTGCAAAACAAATAAAAGGAGAGTAAAGTGAAAAATATGCAAAGAATCCTTATAAGTGTGTTGTTGGCTAGTTTTTCTCAAAATGCCCTAGCCGAGAAAAGTGGCTGGTTTTTGGGCTTTGATATAGGATATGGTGGCGTGGCTTATTATCAAAGAGAGGGAGATGATTGTCCCCAAGGAGGTTGCGTTAGACCTGAATATGAAAAAGAGCTAAAAAAGAATAGAGGAGGCGTAAATTATGGTTTTGTGGTGGGGTATAAGCAATTTTTTACGCCACACATTGGCTTGCGGTATTATATCAATGCAAGCAACACACATTTTTCACTTGGGGAGTTTAAATATAAATATAGCTTTGTTGCCATTGAAAACAATGAAAATAAAAGTGTAGAGCTAGCTGGTGGTAACATAAACTACGGAGTAAATGTAGATTTTCTAGGAAATTTCATTGCTAATGAAAAAATAGATTTTGGTGGATTTTTGGGTATTGGGCTTGGTGGAAATTATTGGTGGGGAAAAAGTGTTGGGACATCTTCTCTACCAATAAATAGCTTTGAAAAATACGCTCAAACAGTATTGGGTTGTTATTCTTGTATGCATCTTAGTGGTTTTGATGTTTGGCTAAATGTGGGTTTGCGCACAAATATCGCCCAAAAGCACGGAGTAGAGCTAGTATGCAGAGTCCCATTTTTGCAGACAAATATATATTCTGGCGATTCTCATAAAGCTGGTGATACAACGGGAGCTGCTCCTAGACATTGGAGTGAGGGTAATATACAACAAATATATAGCATAGCTGCCCGCTATATTTATAATTTTTAGTGAGTCAATGTCATAAAAATAAATGCTTGTTTTTTGCTACCCACGCGTTAAATGCACTCATTTGCGCTTCACTACCGCACAAGACTAGCTCTACACATTCGCTTAAAAACTCCTCTTTTTGTATGGCGAGATTGTGCGCTTTTAGTATGTGCTTTAGCGCGTTTAGCTCGCTGTATTTTACGCTTAAGTTTAGCATTTCCCTGCGCTCATATTGCACGATTTTTTGGCTAGATTTTAGTGTGTGTAGTGCTTGAAGTGTGGCTTTGGTATAAGACCTTACAAGCCCGCCAACACCGAGCTTAACCCCACCAAAATACCGCACAATGATAATCCCAAAATCCACCATTTCCCACCCGCGTAAAACATTTAAGCAGGGCTGCCCAGAGCTTCCCTTTGGCTCTCCATCATCACTGCTTCGCTCTATGACTTGCTCTAGTGAGTTTATCGCCCTATACGCATAGACAAAATGCACTGCCTTTGGGTGGGCTTTTTTTAGCTCACTTAGATAAGTTTGCAGAGGATTTTGCAAAGGGCTTGATTCTTTTGTTTCTTTTGGTTCTTGCTTAGATTGTGCGCCTTTCTCATCTGTATTTTTGCTTGCCTCATCATTTGGAGCTATGATTTTTATGCCAAATCCCAAAAACCTTGAGCCTTTGACTTCATAGAGACTTAAAGGAGTTTTTGCAAAATCATCACAACCACCCTTAAAGCTAGAATCTGCATCAAAATCTATTGTCTGCATTATGTAGATTTTGTCCTGCTAGAATCACAAATATGATATTTATGCAGCATTTCATCATCAATTTCAAAGCCTTTTTGTCGCAGAGATTCTATCACGGACTTGGTGCAATCTGTCTCTTTTGGCCACTCTCGTGGGTGAGATGGCGAGTGGGATTTATCACACGCATTTACATACACCACTTCATCACAAATGCAAATATCACGCCTTGCATCAATATTATTTACCACCCTCCAAAGCAGCATATAGCCATTATCCAAGTCGTTTTTTGCCTCATCGACAAAAATAGCGATTTTTAGATATTGCTTGAGTGGCGCAAGCACACTTACGCATTCTTGCAGATTTTTATCGCCACTAAATTCTAGGCCTACACCGATTATGGCTATTGGATTTTGCGTATTTGTGCCGTATTGTCGCACTAGAAGTGCGCTAGGCATTATGCTTTGGATTTTATTTTTTAGCTCCTCATCGCCTAGAAGCGTAAAATCCCTGCTAGAATTTTTTGTGCCTATATCCACACCTAGCTTGCCTCCATAGGCATAGTGAGGACTTGCGTGGTCTAGCGCATCGCACACCCCCTCGCTAAATACTAGAGAATCCAAACTAAAATGATTTAGCACATACTCAAAAAGTGCTTGGTAGTCCTCAAGTGGAGGTGCTTCCTGCCCTACAAAAATCGCGTGCTTGACAAAGCTCATCTGCCCTACACCCCAAAACGCGTGCATTATCTGCCGTGCGTGTCCGTAGTATTGTGGGGCGATTTTTGCCAAAATGAGATTATGAAACACGCCATTTTCAGGCATATTATAATCAACTAGCCCGCTAGCACCACTCATCTGCAAAAGTGGCAAAAACACACGCTCGGTAAGATAGCCCATATACTTATCCTCTAATGGCGGCTTGCCAACCACTGTGGCAGGATATATCGGCTTAGATTTCATCGTTATGGCACTTACTTCTAGCACAGGATAATGCTCAATAGGAGTATAAAACCCCGTGTGGTCACCAAATGGACCCTCCTCTTTTGTCCTTGAGGTATCTACCCACCCCTCTATGACTATATCTGCAGTGGAAGGCACACTAAGTGGGTTGCTAAGGCAGCGCACGACTTTGGGGCGAGTGCGCTTTATGAGTCCATATAGCATAAGCTCATAGATTCCATTTGGCAGTGGTGCTTGCCCACACCAAGTATATAGCGCGTCCCCACCAAGCGCGATAGACACGGGCATTTTCTCCCCCGCTTTTTTGTATTCATTAAAAAAATGCGTAGAATCTTTATGCACTTGCCAATGCAATCCAAGCTCGTTTTTAGAATGCACTTGCAAGCGATACATTCCTACATTTTTTTTCTTTCCATTCAAATCCTGCGTATAAACCTGCCCCATAGTGATAAATGGTGCAGCATCTCCCTCCCAAGTAGTGAGAATCGGCAAAGAATACAAATCCACTTCTTTGCCTAAAAATCGCAAGGTTTGCACGGGCGCGTTTTTTGTCATTTTTGGCAGGGTATAGTAGAGCCTACCAAATCGTGCTAACGCGCTAAAAATGCCCCTTATGCCTTTTGGTGGGGATAGATTTAGCAGTTCTTTTATCATTTTTGCGATAGATTCTGGGGAGTTTGAAGCGATTAGCTCCACTCGCTTAAATGAGCCAAAAATATTCATAAGCACGGGCATAGAAAAGCTCTTCCCCCTCTTAGAATCAATAGGATTTCTAAAAAGCAGTGCCTTGCCACCGCCTTTTTTTTTGACTTCCAAATACGCCAAATGCGGAATTTCTAAATAAATATCAAGTGGTGTGTCAATGATTTCTAGCTCGCCGTGCTTGGCAAACAAATCAATCATTTGCTGCATATTTACTCCTTAATAAAGTGCATATAAAATCTTGAAAATTTCTTAGATTTTCTTAAATTTCATTCTGTATCTAAATGCGCTTTTACGCATTCAAATATCGCATCTGGGGCAATGCTAGCAATCTCAAACTCTCCACTTTGGCTAATCACAAAAGGATTGCCCAAAAGCACTCGCTTTAGCCTTGTTTGTCGCATATTTTTGCCCCTAGAGATTTCACTATTTCCTAGCAAAGCTATGCTACAAGGTTGCCATATCGCCCACGCTAGATGGGCTACTCCTGTGTCCCCACCGATGACTATGTCCATATTTTTTAGCACAAATTTTATGTTATTAAAATCAAGTTTTGGTAGCTTTATAGCGCGGATTTGCCGCGATTTTAGCAGGCTTATCATCTCATTTGCCCTCCCCTCTGCCTCATTCCAAATCACATAAATAGTGATATTTCCATAATGCTTTTGAAGCATTCTAGCAAGTGTGCAATATTTATCAATAGGATAGGTTTTTTCCTCTATCGAAGCCTCTAGGACAAAGAGAAATTTTTTTGATTCTAGCACTTCTTTTGGACAAGAATCTAAGCTAGATTCTTTAGCAAAATCTTGGGCATATTCTTGCCCAAATTCTTGGCTAGCTTTTACTCCCTTAGAGCAATATTTTTTGAAGTATTTTTGTGCTAAGTGCTTTTTGTGAGCCAAAAACTTATCATCAAAATCTATCAACTTCCCTGCATTTATCCCAAACCCCTCGCCACGCAAGTCAATCATACGCTTAAACGCCCCCAAATTCATAATCACTCTCTCTAGTCCCTCTATGCTTTCCTCGCTATCGCTTTTTGTGGCTTTTAGCGCACTATCTATACGCTCCAAATCTTCCAAATAATCCTTATCAAGCCTAAGTCCAATGCTCTTTAGAATCTTATGCAAATCCATTCCAAAAGCCCCAAACACTACCAAAAAATTTCTAACCAAAATATTTGTATGATATGCAATATCCACTCTATGTGTATAAAACACGCTAGCTATGCCCTCTCTGCATCCGCGTGCGCTAAATCCCATAAATTTTTTACTACGCAAAAATTTACCTACAAGTGCGGATTTAAGCAAACCCTGCATATCTATGACGGCGTCATATTTCCCACAAGAGCGCATATACCGCCATATTTTATAGATTCCAATGGGGGATTTTAGCCACTTTTTAAATGGCAGTGAATGCAGGCAATCAACACAAGGAGAATCCTCCAAAACCCCACTAAATCGCTCATCTACAAACCAATCAATCTGCAAATCCTCTTTAGGAGAGAGTGCGTTTGCGCTAAATAGGCGCAAACCACCTAGCACACTTGCAGAAACTATCACATCGCCTAGCGCACTTAGTCGCACAATCGCAATTCTTTTCATCGCCTTTACTCTCGCTTTTGCTTGTATTATTTATTTCACACTGATTTTAAGATTTGCGTTATTTCTAAAATTATATCTTAGTCTTTTATATGATTTGTTTTTTTGATGATTTATTTTTGGGCTTATCATTATTTAAGCTGTTTTAAGAGAAAATAACGCAAAAAATCCCACCGCAAATCC
>SAMEA104315434__coassemble_196_pt1 | contig 41036 bp, 41 predicted proteins | sample SAMEA104315434__metabat2_low_PE_003 | metagenome-assembled genome bin SAMEA104315434 (sample SAMEA104315434) | gut metagenome | biome: Monkey gut; feature: monkey-associated habitat; material: faeces | place: China | collected 2013 | reverse complement strand
TAAGTTTTGGGGTTTCATCAGCTTGCACTTCAGGGGCAAAAGCTATCATAGAGGGAGCAAGGCTTATAAATAGCGGACTTTGTGAAGCTGTGATTTGCGGAGGCGTGGATAGCTTAAATACCTTAACGATAAATGGATTTGATAGTTTGGAGATTTTGAGTGCAAAGCCAAGTAGGGCTTTTTGTGCTGATAGAGAGGGGATAAATATCGGCGAGGGTGCGGGGGTGTTTGTGCTGATTTCAAGTGAATGCTTGGCTAGAAATCCTCATTTGGCAGATGATTTTACTATCGCGCTAAAGGGCTATGCAAACAATAATGACGCATTTCATATCACGCAGCCACGCACAGATTTTGCTATGCAGGAGAGGCTTTTGGCTGAAGTGCTAGAGTGTGCCAATCTCACTCCAAGCGACATTGACTATATAAATCTGCACGGCACAGGGACAAGCGCAAATGACGCTATGGAATCTGCCACTTTTGCCTACGCGCTTAATGGTGCGCTAAAATCCACTCCCTCTAGTAGCATAAAGCCACTTATCGGGCATACGCTAGGCGCGGCAGGTGCGATAGAAGCGGGTGTGTGCGCAGAGATGATTTTGCAAAGCATTGGAAGCCTTGATGGGCAAGAAGTCCTTATCCCACATATCTATCATAATGACTTTGATAAAAGTCTCCCACAAATCACCCTAGTAAAGCAGGGCGAGAAAGCCAAAGTGTGCAATGCACTTAGCGTGTCTTTTGCTTTTGGTGGGGATAATAGCGCGATAGTGCTAGGACAAGCCTAGCTACAAACTTGGCTAAAGTTAGGAAAATGACTTAAAAAACGACTTAAATTTTTGGAAAGGAATTTATCAATGAATGATATTGCAAATCTTATCCCACAATCCTTAGAAATGGTGCTTATTGATGAGCTAGTGGAAGTAAGCGAGCAAACTATTTGCACAAAATCTTACATAAAGCCTGATAATGCGTTTTTGCAGCAGGGTAAATTCCCTAGCTACAATGTGCTAGAGATTTTTGCCCAAAGTCTAGCACTATGGCGAACTAAGCAAGAAAAATCTAAAAAAGATTCTAGCACTGCCCAAAACAACAATAAACTAGGATTTTTGCTTGGTGCTAGGGGGTTTGAGATATTTACTCCTTATGTAGCAGTGGGCGAAGCGGTGCAAGCGCATTTGCAAGTGAGTATGCAAGATGAAAATGGGCTAGGTGTTTATGAGGGAGAGGCTTTTGTAGGTGGTAAGCTAATTGCCAAAACTTCTTTGACTGCGCTAAATCCAAATGATGAGTTTTTAGCCCAAATATTGCAAGGAGAAAAACTATGAGTGATATAAGGCAAGTGCTTATCACAGGCTCTTCGCGTGGTATAGGCGCAGGTATAGCTAGAGAGCTAAAAAGACAAGGCTATGAAGTCATATTACACGGCAGAAGCAAGACAGACGCGCTAGATTCTCTAGCAAGTGAGCTAGGTGCAAAATCTCTTATCTTTGATGTCGCTGACACGAAAGAGTGCAAAAAAGTTTTAGAATCTTATGTAAGCGAGAATCCTGCACTTTGGGGAATCGTGCTAAATGCTGGAATCGCTAGAGATAATACATTTGTGGGACTAGAGGAGGAGGAGTGGAAAGGCGTGATAGATACAAATCTACACAGCTTTTATAATGTGCTTCACCCCTTGCTAATGCCTATGGCTAGGGCAAAGCGCGGGCGAGTGGTAGTTATATCTTCTGTCTCTGGCGTGATAGGCAATAGAGGGCAGAGCAACTACGCAGCAAGCAAAGCAGGGCTAATCGGTGCTGCAAAATCTCTAAGCATAGAGCTAGCAAGTAGAAATATCTGTGTAAATGTAGTCGCTCCCGGTCTTATACTCACAGATATGACAAGTGGAAATCTCCCAAAAGAGCAGATTTTGCAAGCTATACCTGCCAAGCGATTTGGGGAAGTGCAAGATGTCGCGCCATTGGTGGCGTTTCTACTAAGCGATGGTGCTAGCTATATCACACGCCAAGTCATAGGTGTGAACGGAGGACTAGCGTGATAAAGCCAAATAGAGTATTTGTAAGCGGATATGGGATTGTAAGTGCGTTTGGCAAATCTTGGGAAAGTGTGAGAGAGAATCTGCAAAAAGGAAAAAATGCCACCAAATACATAAAAGAGTGGGAAATCCACAAAGACTTGCGCTCAAAGCTAGCCGCACCCATAGAGGGCTATACTCCGCCACCTCAATGGAGTAGGAAGCAAATGCGAAGTATGGGCACAATCTCACAATATGCCGTAGAAGCAGCGGGATTGGCATTACAAAAAGCAGGGCTAATGCAAAGCAATGGCGAGATAAACCAAAATATTCAAAATGGCTCTATGGGCGTAGCAAGTGGCTCTAGCACAGGTAGCACTGACTCGACACTGCAGCTTGCCAAAATGTTTTTGGGACTACCTCATAGCTGCAATGCTAATACTTACATAAAGTGTATGCCACACACAACGGCTGCAAATATCGCTATTTTTTATGGACTAAAGGGTAGGATTATCCCTACTTCGTGCGCTTGTGCGAGCGGAAGTGTCGCCATAGGGCAAGCTTATGAAGCGATAAAATTTGGACTTATTGATTCTATGCTAGCAGGTGGGGCTGAAGAGCTATGCCCTAGCCAAGCATACACTTTTGATTTTCTCTATGCTACAAGTCAAAAAAACGATACGCCCTCCCTTACCCCCGCGCCATTTGACGCCAAAAGAGATGGGCTAGTCATAGGCGAGGGAGCGGGGTTTGTCGTGCTAGAGAGTGAGGATAGCCTAAAAAGACGAGGTGGGGAAGCACTAGCTGAAGTGGTGGGGTTTGGTAGCAACTGCGATGGGGCGCATAGCACCCACCCGCAAAGCGATACGATGAAGCAAGCGATGATTTTAGCCCTAAAAGATGCGGAGCTAAGCCCCAAACAAATATGCTATGTAAATGCTCACGCTACTTCTACGCAATGGGGCGACATAGCAGAAGCGAAAGCGACAAATGAGGTGCTGGGAGAATCTATCCCTATAAGTTCGCTAAAAAGCTATCTAGGACACACACTTGGTGCGTGTGGAGGGCTAGAGAGTATCGCGTGCATAGAGATGATGAGAGAGGGAGTATTTTTCCCCACGATAAACCTAAAAGAAGTGGATAAGGATTGCGCACCTCTTTTGTATTTGAGAGAGCCAAAATCTATTAGCGGGGATTTTGTGATGAATAATAACTTCGCATTTGGTGGGGTAAATACTTCGCTTATTTTTAAGAAAGTGTGAAATTGAATAAAAGCAAAAAATAGTTTTTAGTGTTTTTGTAAAAATCATCATATATTTTAAGGTAAAAATAGATGGCAGGATTGGCATTTATCGATAAGCAGGGCAATAAAAAGCTACTAAGCAAACAGGCACAAAAAATGTGGCTACAAACTTTTGGGCTAGATTCTATTGATGATATTTATACGCCCAAATGTAGCGATGAGGTAAAAAAGGCTTTGCAAGGTATGGATATAAGGCTTACAAAGGGCAGTTTACTAAAACTCGCACAAAAGGATAGATTGCAGTATATTCCACAAATCAAGCAAACGCTTGACAATCCAGATATAATAATATATCACGATGAAAATGTTATTTTTGCAAAAAATATAAATGAAAGAATTTTCTTTACAAGTGTGGGGAGTGAATTTGAATCAGGGCTAGTCATCATAAGCAATGCACCCAAAAAGTCAAACACTATAAAAAACAAGATAAAAAGTGGGAAAATAGTGTATCAATCTCCCAAGTTTGAACATCTCCGTTACAACCAAACTTTTACAGATGAACGCTTAATCATCAACGAGATTGACAAGAAAGATTCTACCTAAAATACATTTAAAAGTCAAACTAGAAAAATGCAGAATATACTACAAACTAGCACAAATCAAGCTAGCTAAATTCTATTTAGCGTGGTTTATAAAAGCACTTAGAGATTCTCTAAATTCACTTGGCAGATATAGGCAAGTCTCTTTTGATTCTAGCAAAATTGCCACTTGAGAAGTGTGCGCTTCACACAGCTTAGCACCATTCATATCTACAAACCTATACCCAAGCCTAAAAAAGCATTCAAATTCTAGCAACTCTACTTCTATGCAAAATCGTTTGTTAAACTCTATGGGCGCGATATATTTGCAATCTAGCTTGACTATGGGCAGGGCAAATCCTACTTCTTTCATCTTTAGGTAGCTAAAACCAACTTCATCTAAAAACCTGCACCTTGCCACTTCCATATATCGCACATAGTTTCCGTGCCACATAACACCCATAGAATCTATATCAAAAAATTCTGCTATGAAGTCGTATTTTTTGGTTATGTGTGGCATAGATTCTCTTTTATGCTTACTAGGGTTTATTTGGCAAAATCTGCTTGTAGGGTTACTTTGACTTTTGCCCCTGTATGCTTTACCAAGCATTCAAATTTTTCAGCACTATTAAAAACACCTTTTATGCCCTTAGAATTTGTGTAGCCAACGATATTTACCACCTTGCTTGCTTGTAGTATATTTGCCCTATTTGCAAGGATTGTGAGTGCTTTGGCTAATGCCATTTGACAAGAATATTCTACACTCAAAGAGTTGGCAAAAGCTCGTTTGTGTCGTTGTGTGATTTGTAGATTTTGTGAGATGATTTGTGTGCCCTCCCCACTGCCTAGACCGAAAGCAAATTCTACGCCTTGAGGTAGTTTTGCTTTGACTTGCTCATTATTTAGGGCTTTTTGCAAGTCAAAATAGTGCAACTCACTTTTTGCGACAAGGCAAGAAAGCATACCAAAAGCCAAAGACAATGCAATTTTTAGTGTATTTTTCATTTTCACTCCTTTTTAGATTTTATTGTGAAATTATGCAGTATTTCCAAAAATTTCACAAGTTTATTTTGTGCAAAATGTATTTGTCGTAAATCTATTTGGCAAATGACGCTTTAAGCGTTACTTTGACATCCAAAGCACGCACTAGGCATTCATACTCTTGTGTGTTATTGCTATTTAGGCTTACGATATTTACTGCGGAGTTGCCACCTGCTTCTTGGACTTTTTGTTGGATTTTGGCTAGGGTGATGACAAACGCTTCATCACAAGCACTTTTTATACTATCAAAATGCTTTAGAGCGTTTTTGTGATTTTCTTGCGCAAAACCAGCGATAAGCTCTTTGCCTCCTATATTTCCTAGCCCGAAGTAAAGCCCTATATTAGGGGTTAGCCTAGCTTTTGCTTCATTGCTTTTTAGAGCGTCTGCAATGCTGTATTGTCTATATTCTTTTGAGTAGCCGTTTTTTTCTTTTTGTGCGCCTGATTTTGCTAGCACAAGGGCACTTGATAGCACACATAGACTTGCGATAAGCACGATTTTACACGCATTCATTTCATTCTCCTTTTTGGAATTTATTGCCAAATATTTGTGTCTGCATTATAGCCTTTCTAAGATTATGGTTGGTTACACCAAAAATCATAAAAATTAAACCACGATTTTGGGTTTGCGACCACTCTTTTTTGGAGAGAATCTACATATTTTTGCATAAGCTCTTTTATTTGGGCTTCTTTTGTGGATTTTCGCTCAAAAACGACAGGTGCTTGGCTTATTTGCTCTAGCTCTATTGTGTATTTGCTTTTGATTTTTTCACACCATAGCATTGAGATTTTGGCATTTAGCACTCCTGCTAGCAAAAACGCTCCTTGTGGGAAGTAAGCACTTTTTCCTAGAAAGTCAAACTTGGCATTTTTGCTATTGCTGGAGTGAGATATAGCTACTCTATCGCCCATAATGCCGATATTTACGCCATTTTCTAGTAAATCTTTTAGCCTAAAGAGAGAATCCATATCCAAATCATCTACAAGCATTATGCCTGAATCTGTGATGCTATCTTGCGTGGTGTTTGATTCTTTGTGCTTGCTTAGTCCTTTTAGGAGGGCGATAAAATCTTGGGCTATTTTTTCATACATCAAAATCACAAGCGGGATTTCCCCTACGCTATTTCGCAATGCCCTGCAAACTTCGATATTTCCAAAATGGCTTACCACCAAAATCTGCCCTTTTTTGGATTTTTTGGGGGTTAGTAGCTCGTTTTTGATAGCCTCCATATCGCGCACTTCTATGTCTTTGTCATCTATTTTGCCTAGCCACGCAGCGATTTTGTCGCATATCGCGCTACCAAACTCATAAAAATTGCTATATATTTGATAATTTTTACGACATTTTCGCGATATTTGTTTAAGTATGTTTGATTTTTTGCTAGGTTTTGGATTCTCATTTGGATTTTGGCTTTTGTAAAAGGCTTCTAAATTCTCATAAAATCTTGCGATATTGCGCCGCTCATTTGGCGAAAAGACAAAATACACTCCCGTTACAAATGCCACACATAGCTTCAAAATTGGGCGTAAAATCGGGTGATAAAAACAACCTACAAGCACGAGCGTAACCTTTAGCCAAAAGCTGCTTGCGCATTCGTTTTTTTCATACCAATGCTTTTCTTGCCATTTTTTGTCTTGCGATTTTTGATTTTGCAAATTTTTTCCTGCTTTATTTGGCTTTTTTACTCAATTATTACTTGCTTTATTTTAATGCTATTTTTCCACTAGAGCAGATTTTGTCATTTGCATAGAGTGTGAAAGATAGCCTACCCTCATTTTTTTCTAGCTCTAGCCTAGCGTTATCACAAGGACGCAAAAAGCTAGAAAACTTCACGCTTTGGATTTTGCTAATTGATTCTAGTGATATGCCTAGATATTTGCCTGCATTCTCAAGTGCAAACCCCAGCTCTACAAATCCCGGGACAAGTGGAAAATCCGCAAAATGTCCATCGAAATAAAAACACCCCTCATCAATGTAGGCTTCAAGCGTGCAGGTTTTGACTTCATTTGAGAGATTTTGACTTATTGGGCGAAATGTGGGGGTAATCTTTGCATTGGCGCATTCCTCAAATGCTTTTAGTGTGATTTTGCCTTGCTCATTGTAGGGTAAGCAAGAGCGGATATGAAAATACCGCAACGCACTTATAATTTGAGATGATAGAGATGATTTGATAGCGGATTTTATGCCTTTTTTGCCAGAGACTCTAAACACCTTTTTGCCCTCATCGCTTAGCACTATTATCGCGCTTAAGCGCGTTTGCCCATCTAGCTTGCCTACGCGGACATTTTCTATGAGATTGGAGCTTTTTAGGCTAGATTCTACTAAATCAAGGTTTATGCGGGTTTCATTTAGTTTGATAATCCTATCATATCGTCCTAGAAGTGTGAATGTGCCATCACTATGGATTTTTGCGCAATCATTGCTAAGGAACTCTGCCCTTTCGCCATCAAAGCTATCAAGCCACGCGCTAGAAATGATAAGCCTAGAGCTAGAATCTAGCTTTAGCTTCACGGGTGGAAAGGCGTGAAATGTGCTTTGTGTGCTAGATTTTTGGGTGTATTTTTGTGCTTGATAGCCTATTATTCCCGTTTCGCTACTGCCATATATCTCTATAAAGTGCTTCAAATCATCGCCAAATCGCTTCTCTAATCCCCCTCGCAAGCGACTATCTAGTGGCGAGCCAGCGCAAAATATCGCCTTTGGTGGGGAGATTTTGCTTATGTCATCTTTTTGCACAATGTCTAGGGCGGTGGGTGAGGCAAGCAAAATTACATTTTTGTGCGTATCTAGCGCGTTTGTCAAAAAGTGATGATACAAAAACTGCTCTTTTAGCACCACTCCGCCACACACAAGGGGCAAAAACACTTTAAAAGTAAGCCCAAATAAGTGCCTATGGGGAATCGCCCCGATAAAAGTAGGCATATTATCTTTTGTGTAATCATTTAGGTGGAAAAATTCTACCAAAAACTTCGCTTCACAAAGCATTTGGTAGATATTTTTGGCGATAAATTTTGGCTCTCCGCTACTGCCTGAAGTTTGGATAAAAAATCGCGCTTTATCTAGGTGGATTTTGGGTAGGATTTCACTAAGGGTGCTATTATCAAATGAGTTTTGTAGTGGGCTTTTATTTAGCTTTTGATTGCCACCCCCCCCCCCTCCTATATTTTTGCTAAGTTGTGTTTTATCAACTAGATTTTGGCAAAAAAGCTCGCTATTTAAAAACTTGCTATCTAGTAGTAGCATATCATTTTGCGTATTGCTTGGGGAGTTTAGCAAATAAGGCTCTTTATGGGCTAAGATAGTGCCAAAAAGTGTCGCTATAAATTCATAAGTATCATCTAAAAAAATGCCTATTTTTGAAAACTTGTAAGCAAGCGGGGAAGCAAGCAGTATAGAAGCGATTTTGCTAGAATCTAAGCGCAAATCTTGCAAATTTTTGGTGGATTTTATCTCGTCTTTGGAATGCTCTTGTGAAACTCCTTTAGAATCGCTAAAAATGATTTTTTCACTAAAGTGCTTAAACATTATCTAGCCCTTTGTGCTTGCGGATAAAGTAGTAGTTGCGATATATCCACTCTATGCCAAATAATAATCCCAAAGCTACATAGCAGATTCCACCACAAAACAAACTCCAATAAAGTTTTTCCTCTAGCAGTGCTAGGGCAAAGGCGATAATCGCACTAAGCCCAAAATACGAAATCCAAATCTTTGTAAGAGTGCGCGTATAAGATATGACATACTTTGGCAACTGCTTTGAGGAGCGCACTCCGTGTGAGTGAGTGGCAAATCTTGTGATGATTGCCTCGCCTTTTAGGCTAAGTGCAAACACACATAGAAGCAAAAGATATACGCATACAGGGTAAAAATACACGATTTCTAGCTTGCTTTGTGCTTCGCCAAAAAATCCACCAAATCCACCAAATCCACTAAGAAACTCTCCCAAAATCTCTCTAAGAAATATAATCCCAAAAAGCAGGGCAAAAATACTGCTTAGTGCTTTGTTTGCGCTGTGGCTTTTGCGACTTAGAAATGCTTTTATGCCCCAAGCTAGTGCCATAATCCCCGCTACCGCGCAAATATTTTCCCCAAAATACACAGCAAGTGGATAGGAAATGCTTAAACACACAAACACCACATTAAACGCGACTAAGGCGCACTTTTTGGCAAAGTCTTTATCATTTTGCAACTTGAGTGCTTTTATACCATCTTTTAGAGGACTTAGAAATGTATGAGAAAATCTATGAATTTTTGGCATTTTTTAGAATCTTTAGGATTCTTTGTTTGCGCTAAGTGTTTTATAGACAATGTCTATGATGTCTTGGAGGGTTTGGACTTCCTTGAAATCGGGTGCTTCCATACGATAGCCTGTTTTTTTGCGGATAAAGTCAAGCAAGTCAATCGCATCAATGCTATCAATCTCTAAATCGTGGTAGATTTTCGCCTCTGGCGTGATTTTTTCTTCTTTGATTTCAAAAAGCTCGATTAGCGCACCTTTTAGCACTTCAAAGATTTCTTGTTTTTCCATTTATACTCCTTGTGGTTTTATGATTTGGCTTAGGCTTTTGCTTGCTCGGCAATGTATTTGCTAAGATTTGCCACACTATAAAAAATCTCTTTTAGATTTCCTTGCTTGCTATCTAGCTTTAGCCCGTATTGCTTTTGGATAGCAAGTCCTAGCTCTAGCGCATCTACGCTATCAAGCCCCAAGCCATTATCCTCTGTGCCAAAAAGCGGCATATCATCGCCAATATCACTAGATTTCATATCGGGTAGATTTAGACTTGTGATGATGAGGTTTTTTAGCTCCTCTTTTAATCGACTTAATTCATTTTGGGATTGATTTTGTGGTTTGTCTGCTTGCATTCTCTCTCCTTATAAGTGTGTTGTAAGTGTGCTGTGAAGTTGCTTGGTTAGCATTCATTTAGTGGTGCATATAGATTTCCTAGATATTCGTGCAGAGCGCGAACCCTTAGAGAATCGCTTTTGTCTTTTGCAAAATCATCTAAGATGATTTGATTTTCTAGCGAAATCTCGTAGCGTAGTGTTTGAGCTGGCGTATTATACCATTTTGAATCTTTTTGTAGGCTTTTTGGGTGCATTTTGATAAAAATCGCACTTAAAGATTTCGCGCCGTGTATTGCTATGTAGCTAGCGGCTTTGTGGAAAGAAATTTTATCTTTTGTGCGAGTGCCCTCTGGGAAAATCAGCAGAGATTCTCCGCTTTTTAGAGATTCTATGCTTTTTTGTAGTAGCTCTTCATTTGCGGTGTTTAGGATATAGCCACTTGCTTTTATCGCCCCAAAAAGAAAGATATTTTTGCTTAGAGAGGCTTTGACTACGCAGTTTATACGCGCAATATTTGCAAGCAATAAGACAACATCAAGTAGTGAAGGGTGATTTGCGATGATGATTTGGCTAGGCTTGGCAAAGGGGATTTTGTCAATCGTGGTGTTTGATTTATTTGTGGATTCTATCATTGATTCTTTTGTAGATTTTTCTACTGATTTTTTTGCTGTTTCTTGCGCAAATTTTTCTACTGACTCTGCTACTGATTCGTTTGCTTTGAAGCTATAACTCACTCTTTTTGCAAGGCGCATAATCCACAAAAACAACGCCCACGCATAGCGCACCAAATCGCGACTAAAATACTGCACTTTTTTGTAGCGATGAAGCCTAAGGACGATGATTGGGATAAAGATGAGATTCCCACTAGCACAGATAATCCCAAAAACCACAAATCCAAAGCAAGCAAAAAGCAAAGCAAGTATTTTTTGACAAATCGTTTTTGCTTGTTTTGTTATTGCCTTGTGTAGATTATTAGGCATTTTGTAGCTCTATGTGCCATTTAAATGAATCGTTATCAATGCTATAAGAAATGCTTTTGGGGGCGTCTTTTTTTGATATGGTGTTTGTAGCTGCTAGTAAATCTAGCTCACTTAAAATGATTTCTAAGTCATTTGGGCTTGGTGCTTTGGTGTGTGGTTTGTTTATCTCTAGTGTGGCGTAAAATGCTTTTTTGCCCGCTTCTTTGTTTTCTCTGTTATCTACCTTGTGGAGCTGATTTGGCAAACTCACAAGGGCGGCTAGGAGTAAAAAGTCTAGCGCATTTTTTTGTGGATTTTGTTTATTTGAGGTGTCGGGGGTGCTTGAATTTTGCGCTTTGTATGCTAGATATTCACGCGCAAGCCCCTCATAGTAGCTTAGCACAAGCACTTTGTTTGTGTGCTTTGCGTTTGTATCGGCAGATTCTTTGTTTTTAGCTCCTTTATATGCGATTTCTTGCAATCGCATATATGCGTTTATCATCGCGTATTCTAGGCTAGGATTTGCCGAGATTGCGCTTATTTCGGCGTTGTTGTTGTGGGCTATGGCGAGCAGTGCTGGCGTGGCATTTAGCACAGACATAGAAAAGCTAGTGGGGGAGAGTAGGTAGCTATCTTGCAGGCTTAGTAGCATACTAAAACAGCGATTTATCTCACCCAAAGTGGAGCTAAACACGATAGGGATAGAGCCTAGATTCCATTCGTTTATTTTTGGCTGAAGTAGGCTAAAAACACATTTGCTAGCATTGCTAAGTCGCCTACGCTCTAGAGGCGATAGATGAGAGAGGGCAAAATCTGCTTTGTAAGATTGAAGTTGAGCAAAATCTAGCACATTTTGATTTTGTGATTTTTGCGATGAGATGAGAGAGGGCAAATCGACATTTGGTGAGATGATAGCTGATATGTCATTGATAATGAGGTGTAGCTTATTCATTTTGCTCCCAAATGTTTTAGAGATTTTGGCTAGGATTATAACATACATTTTTTCATTTTCTATGCTATAATACCCGCTTATGTGCGCTTGCTTGGTGTTTGTAGTGCTAGTTGTGGCATTTAGCTTAAAATCCAAAATCGCATATAAATTTTGCTAGTCTTTTAGGATAAACCCACTTGGGATAAGCCTGCATAGCGCATTTCGCGCTTACAACCAAAGACAAAACATAGGGGTAAAAAATGTTTGATTTTCTCTTAGTGCTTGTAACATTTGGCGTATTTGTTGGTATATTTATGTGGAACAACAGCGATAGTCAGCTCAAATGAGATTTTCTAAATATTGCCTAAACACTTTAAATAGCCTTTGTTATATTTCACAAATAGCTTTGTGGGCTAGAGCGAGCTAAGAATCAATACTTCTTAAATATTTTTCAAAATAAGCACTCAAGTAGCACATTCGCGCAAGACATTTTGCACAAAATCTAAGGACTTAAATGCTACCACATTTCTCCAAAATCCAGCGGTTTATCATTCGGTGGAAATCCCGCTCTTTGGGACCTGATATAGATTCGATTATCACGGTGCTAAGTGTGCTTATCTATATGGGCAAATCTGACAAAAAAGAAGACAATATGGATAAGCAGCTAGGCATAGCAAAGCATATCCTCTATGATAGGCTAAAGCTAGGCGGAATCGCTAGCTTTGTCCTAGAGCGTGTCATCGTGGAGGTGGGGGAGTTTATTGATGATGAGGGTAAATATATCCGTGCACGAGAAAAAGCCTTTGATGATTTTGTCCAAAACATACAGCTTTATAGCTTTGCCCTAGATATGCTAGAGGGCGAAGAAAACGCCTCAAAACTTGAAATGCTCCGCTCTGTGATACAAAAATCCTATGATGAAACATATAGCCTAAAAAAAGAAAGCAAGCGAATTTTGCAAGTGCAAGAATCGCGCTTTTTGCACTGATATTTGGCTAGCTAAACTAGAATCCTTATGGAATCTTTAAGGAATATAAAATGCTTGCAAATCCCACATATCAAAGACAAGCACGAACGAGTGAGTGCCAGATTTCAAGTGAAAACTTCAGCAAAATCCTAAAAGGAGCGTATAAATGAGCACCGTATTTAGCAAAATCATCAAGGGCGAAATCCCTTGCAACAAAGTCTATGAAAATGATGAATTTTTGGCGTTTTATGACATCGCACCAAAGGCAAAAGTGCATATCCTAGCTATCCCCAAAAAAGAGCTAAAAGATTTCAACGAAATAGATGCCACGCTTATGGGGAAAATGAGTGAGTTTATCCTAGAAGTCGTAGAAAAAGTCGGCATAAAATCTAGTGGCTATCGCCTAATCACAAACATAGGCAAAGACAGCGGACAAGAAGTCCCGCACTTGCATTTCCATATCTTAGGTGGGGAGCGACTTGGTGGGAATTTTGCCTAAACTCATCTGAAATATCGAAAAATACTAGCAAATCTACAAAACCAAACAAAATATAGAGCTACCCCAAAGATAGCAAAAAGTCAAAATCTACCAAAATCCACAAACAAAAATAGGAAACTAAACAATGCAAACCCTCCAAAACAAAGCCAAAATCCTCATTGAAGCATTGCCATACATACAGCGATTTGGTGGCAAAATCATCGTCATCAAATACGGCGGGAGTGCTATGGAAGATGAAAATCTAAAAAAAAGCGTGGTGCTTGATATTGCACTGCTAAAATCCATAGGATTTAAGCCTGTCATCATTCACGGCGGTGGCAAAGACATAAGCAAGTGGATAAATAAGCTAGGCGGGGAAGCGAGGTTTGAGGAGGGGGTCCGCGTAACTGATGAGAATGCGCTACAAGTGGCTGAAATGGTGCTAAACTACATAAACAAATCTTTGGTGGGCTATATGGGGAGCTTTGGTGTGAGGGCGGTGGGGATAAGTGGCAAAGACGGAGGCACGCTAAAGGCGAGCAAAAAGCTCATAAATGGCAAAGATATAGGATTTGTCGGTAGTGTAGAATCTGTGGATACCAAGCTTATCACAAGCCTAATAGAAAATGATTTTGTCCCTGTGATATGCCCTGTGAGTGCTGATGAAAAAGGGCAGGGGTATAATATCAATGCTGATGATGCGGCTTGCGCCATAGCGCAAGGGCTAAATGCTGAAAAGCTAGTGTTTTTGAGCGACATAGAGGGGATATATAAAGACTTTAACGACAAATCAAGCCTAATCACAATCCTTAAAATAAGTGAGGCAAAGAGCCTCCTAAAAAGCGAGGGTGTGAGCGGAGGCATACTTCCTAAGCTACAAAACTGCATAGAGGCAATAGAAAATGGCGTATCGCGCGTGCATATCATCGATGGCAGGATACAGCACTGCTTATTGCTAGAGTTTTTTACAGATAGAGGCATAGGCACGGCGATTTTGCGCGACTAGCTTTTGTGTGATAAATCCGCACTCAACACAAAATCCAAAAAAAAATCAAGGAAAAAACAATGAAGCATAAAGCACCAAAACAACCTAGTAATACAAAAAAAGATTCTAGTATCTCCCAAGCCCAAAAAAGTGCGATTTTGCCCATATACTCGCGACAAGAAGTTGTGTTTGCTTATGGTAAGGGCGTGTATCTCTATGATACAGAGGGGAAGAAGTATCTAGACTTTGGTGCAGGCATAGCGGTAAATGCGCTAGGATACGCGCACAAAGACTTCACAAATGCCCTAAAAAAACAAGCTAGGAAGCTACTACACATTTCCAATCTCTACTACAACACCCCTGCGATAAAAGCTGCCAATAAGCTAGCAAAAGCCTCAAACCTATCAAAAGTATTTTTTACAAATAGTGGCGCAGAAGCCATAGAGGGCGCACTAAAGGTAGCAAAAAAATACGCTTATAACAAAGGCATATCCCACCCCAAAATCATCGCTTTTAAAAACTCTTTTCACGGACGCACTTTGGGTGCGCTATCTGTTACGGGAAATGAGGGCTATCAAAAGCCTTTCAAGCCTTTGCTAGATTGGGTAGAGTTCGCTGAATTTAACGACATAAAAAGCGTAGAAAAAATCATCGCCAAGCAAGATTTAAAAAAAGATTCTAAAGTATGCGCGATAATCCTAGAGCCTGTGCAAGGCGAGAGTGGAATCCTCCCTGCCAAAGCGAAGTTTTTGCGCGAGTTGCGACATATTTGCAAGACTAAAGATATATTGCTTATCCTTGATGAAATCCAATGCGGTATGGCAAGAAGTGGCACTATGTTTGCCTACCAGCAATACGGCATAATGCCAGATATTCTTAACACTGCAAAAGCACTAGGTTGTGGCGTGCCTGTGGGGGCGTTTGTCCTAAGCGAAAAGGTAGCCAAAAATTCGCTTACAAAAGGTGAGCACGGAAGCACTTATGGGGGCAATCCTTTTGCTTGCTCGGCAGTTTGCAAGGTGTTTGAGGTTTTTGAGAAAGAGGGGATTTTGGAGCGGGTAAATCAAAATGCAGTGCTACTAAAAGACGCGCTAGAATCGCTAAAATTTGACTTCATAAAAGAAGTGCGAAGTGTCGGGCTACTAGCAGGTGTGGAGCTAGATGAAAGCGTGAAAATAAGCCAAGTGATAGAATCCGCTCGCAAAAAAGGGCTAATCATCTTACCCGCAGGCAAAAACACTCTGCGCTTTGCTCCACCGCTAATCATCAAACCAAAGCATATCAATCAAATGCAAAAAATCCTAGAATCCACCTTGAAAGAATTTGCATAAAAGCGCGTAAATTTGCAAAAGCACATAATTTTGCTTAAAAATCCTTTGGCACAAAATCTTGCGCTAATTTTCTGCCAAACCGCCCAAAATCACAAAAATAAGCCCGAGATTATCTACTCATAAACTACACGCTATCCTAGCAAAACTACATAGTGGGGACATAAAAATCACAAATTAAAAAATGTGTATTATTTGTCAAAATAATGAAAATATACATAATAATAAACCAAAAAAGAGTTATAATCCAAAATCTAAGTCTTGCCCACTAAAATCTTAATATAAGGCGAAGCTATGAAAATCTCAAATCTACCCCAAAAATCTCTCCCCCCCCCCCCCTCTAAGATTTTTTAATAAAATGTTGAAATCTGTTTTGACACTCTTTAGAGTGGATTTTGCAAGGCTTTTTTTGGAATCCAAAAAATATTTTAATAGATTTTGCGCTTTAGCTTTTGCTTTTAGCGTATTTTGTGGCAGTGCTTGCTTTGCTGAAGTGAGTGGTGGATTTTTCGGTGCGCATTATGGATATAGTGAGTTTAGGCAAGTATCTAGTGGCACTTTTGGTTTAAGTGGCGCCCCTATCGCCACAGGAGCGACAAGGATAAAAGCTGATAGCTTTAGCACGGGTGTTAGCTTAGGATATAAGCATTTTTTCAATCCTTATGTAGGGCTACGACTTTATGGCGAGATTGGCGTATATGTGCCAGAGTTTAGGTTTGAGGGAGAGGTAGAGGACGCCACGCTTGTAAGCTATGGAGCAAATTTGGATTTGCTAGTGAATTTTATCGCAAAGCCGCAGATAGATTTTGGGATTTTTATCGGTGGTGGTGTGGGGGCAAATACTTGGATTAGCAAGGAAATAGAGCAACTTAAAAAGGACATTACAGATTATGGCTTGGGGTTTAGGGTAAATGATACAAGGCTTGATGTCGCGCTAAATGCGGGGGTGCGATTTCACTTTGCTAGGAGGCACGGCATAGAGATAGGTAGTAGAGTGCCTTTTCTCCCTGCTGTGGTGCTAAGTGAGAATCTTAACCAAGCAGGTGCAAGTATAAATCTAAAGATTGAATATGTGCATATATACAATGTCTTTGTGCGATATACTTTTAGATTTTAGTAGATTTTAGGGGGAATCTATTTTAGTCGCACTTTAAGCTACTTTGTGAAAAGCTAGCTTGCAAAAATCACACAAAACTTTGCAAAATCCCACAAAATCTCACAAAAACTCCACAAGACTTCACAAACAAAACTACACTAAATCAAACCAAATACGCCAAGATAAATATAGCTAAAATCTATATCCAACCGTGGCATTTGCACCATAGAAGTATAGGCTTTGCCCAAGTGTTTTAGATATGCTTTGTGTGCTGATTAGCGATTGGATAGAGGCTTCTACGCCTAGAGTTACGCCATTTGTGAAGTCTTTTTGAAATCCAAGTGCCCCTCTTACCTTGTGGCTATGAGGTGGCTTAAGGCTAATAGAATCTGTGCTAGGATACTCAAACACTATGGATTTTTGCGAAGATAGGGCTAGGTATTCATACTCGATTTTGCCTAGCAAAACTCCTTTTTTGGATTCTGCATTCTTTAAGTCGCGCTCTACACCAAATGCCCTTTCTTTTAGTCGCAATCGCGCTTCTAGCCCCACGATAAGCCCTAAATGATAGGCTTTGTAGCCCTGTGTCTTTAGCGCGATAGAGGTGCTTTGTGGTGCGTTTGATTGCCCGCTAGATTCTGCAAAGCTAGGCAGTATATTGACACTTTGATGAAGTCCAAGATATGGCGTGGCTATGAAGTTTGATAAGCGCACCACCTCATAGCTCACGCTAGAATCTAGCGCGACTTGATAGAGACTTAGGCTAGATTTTAGGCTAGGATTTGCCCACAAAAGCCTAGTATCCACTTCCCTATGTGAATCTATAAATGTCATAAATCCACCAAGCCCAAACTTTAGCCCAAGCCTAGCATCTCTAGTGAGCGGTATAGAAAATATCGCCTCTGCTCCTGCGGTGTGAGAAGTAAGGCTTGAGCCATAAGAAAGAAGTGTGCTTGTGGCACTATCTTTTATCGCACTATAAACATAGCCTGCCTCTATCTCAAGTGAAGAGCTACCAAAATAGCTTGCAAAATCCCTTGCATATCCAATCCTAATCCCACCGCTTCCTCCAGAGATTTTGCTACTAGATTGCAAAATCCCTCCTATGAAGCCTATTTCTAGCGAGTTTGTTTTGATTTTGCTTGTGCGGCTTGTGTAGGATATGGGATAGGATAGGTTTGACTTCATTATGCTTATAAGGCTAAATGGTGCGGATAGGAGCGTGAATGCACTTTGGTTTAGCAAATCTGCGCTTTGAGTTAGGCGAGGGGAAGTCGCGCCATTTGTAGTGTAGATTTGATTTCCTAGTGCGTTTAGGGTGGATTTTTGGTTTGACTCTAGTGAGGAAGTGAAGCTAGAGATTTTGACATTGTCTAGTTTTACGGTTAGTTCGGTATTTTGTAGATTTGAAGTGGCAAATTCTGTATTGCCATTGCGAAGAGAGATATTGCTCCCGCTATTAAGATTGCCTGTGATAAGTTTATGAGTTCCCTCATTTGCACCTTGTGCATCAATGATGATTTGCCCAGAGTTGGTTACGCTACCCACAATCTGCCCCATTTTGCCACCTAACGCACCGATTGTAAGAGTGCTACCAGCCTTGTTTTGCACTCCACCTGTGGCACTCAAAGTCCCACCATAGATTGAAATGGTGGAGGGTTTAGAATCATAGATTCCGCCGTCTCTAATAGAGCTTCCACCTAGTTTTGAAATTAGAATGCCACTTACACTCATACTTCCCCCGTTGATTGTAAGATTCCCACCACCACCAAATTGAGCATCAAATGTATTAAATCCACCAGCCACGCTACCCGTGCTATCCACGCTCATATCTTTTGATTCTAATCCATTATAAAAATTCCCCACTACGCTTACACTCCCTCCATTTAGCGTAAAATTTGAAATCGTATTTTGTATGCCTACGCTACCACCTACATTATAAACATTACCATTGAGAGTTGCCCTGCCTCCATTATTTATAAATTCATTTTGAAATCGTATTGCTTTTGTTGCAGAGATTGTGAGGTTTGCACCTTGTGATATTGCGGTGCTGCCATCGTGGATAAAAAAGTTTGCATTGCTAAACTCCGCTCTAGCGTTTTGGGCAAGACTTAGAGAAGTGCCACGCGCAAAACGCACTTTTGATTCGCCACCATATTCTGAGCCTTGCGGATTTATCGTATTCCCACTTGAGATAACGCGAAAACTCGCGCCACTACCCACACTCACGCTACCACTCTCAATCGCTAGGGTGTGAATGCTTGTAAGCGTGGCTTCAACCCCACTGCCTATACTAAACCCACCAGAATAAAAAGTCGTGGTATCATCGCGCACTTGCAAGGTGTATTGCGAAATAGCCGTGCCATTTATGCTAAGGTGTGGATTGCGATTAAGCCCGATTGTCGTCATCTGCCAACCTTGAGGGCTTTTGATAGAAGTGATAGTATCCTGCCTTTGTCCGCCATTTAGCGTGATATTGCTAGGCAACGAATAATCCGTGTAATCAAGCGCGTAAACACTGCTTCCCCCACCCCCCAACAAAAAAGTATAAAATCCCAAAGATATTAGCGCATTTTTGGCAAAGGCTAGGTGGGTTTTTGTAGGTGTCATAGTGCTTCACACTCATAATATTCCGTAAATCTATGCTTTTTGAAATTTGGGCTTTTTGGGGACTACCAAATCACTGCGAACTTCGATAGTGGTGTGGACATTTCCGCGTGGATTAAATTCTGCGGTGAGCTTTATCCACTTGGGCTTTAGCTTGGATTTTAGTGTGGAGTAGATTTCGTTTATGCTTGCTTCGTGGCTTATGTGGCGCGACATAAAGGAGTTTATGTAGAGTTTGATAGCTTTTAGCTCTACAAGCCATTTATCAGGGATATACTCTAGTCGCAAAGTAGCAAAATCAGGGTAGCCACTGCGCGGGCAAAGGCAACAAAACTCGGGCAAAGTGATTTTGATAATATAGTCATTTGGTGCGGTGTTTTGCCACAGCTCTAAGTCTTTTTGCACGGTAAAGTTTTGGATTTGCTTCTCTCCGTATCGATTTGACTGCTTGGTGGATTTTACATTTTTGTTTAGGAGTTTGTTTTGGGGTTTGTTTTGAGATTTGCTTGGATTTTTGGGTGGCATTTGATTTCCTTAAGTCTTGTGGATTTGCTTTGTTGGTATTTGCCTTTGTGAGTGTTTATTTTGCAAGTATTTATTTTTGCTAAGGTGGGCTTATTTTGGGAATTATAGCACGCGTGATGAAATATTTGATTTGTCAATAGCGATTTTGGTGCATAGATTTTGCTAGATTTGGGAGGCGAGGGGAGTGCTAGAGGATTTTAGTGATTGCGCCATAGTGCTACACCTTTGGCACTACACTTTGTGCATTTTGTGGACATTGCGGATATTTGGGTGTATTTGTGCAAAAAGCAAGTGGTAAGACAAATCTAAAATCTAACAATCAGCCTTGCATTTAGCGTATAGTTTTGCTGTCGTTTAGCATTTGCAGAAATGCTAAATCCATCTTGATTGACACCGAAAAAATTATCAAACACGACAGCAGAATGCACAGACTTGATGAAAGGGAGCTGCCCAGCAAACTCAAAACCAAATCGCCCCATATCCACTCGTAGCCCTGCGTTTAGTGCGAGGTTTACATTGCCTATACCAAAATCCTTGCTTGGTGTGCCAGAGAGGTTTAGCAGTCCTGTGTATAGCCCTGCAAACACGCCAAATCTGTATGATTTTTCATTTTTTTGGGTGGCGATTAAGTTGGCTAGTATGTCAAGCCCTATGCCGTGTCTAGCCCATATCGTTTGGGCTGGATTGGCAGGGAATTTGCTATGAGAAATGTTTATATCGCCATAATACCTTAGCCCCACATACCTGCCAAAAAAGTGGCTACCACCTAGCATAAGCCCGTAATTAAGCCCGCTAGCTTTTTTTGTGGGGTTTTGAGTGCCGTCTACTTTTTCTTGCATTTGGGATTGAAGCCCACCTACTTCAAGCCCTAAGAAAAAGTTGTTTTTTGATAGATTTCTGCGTGTTTGTTTTGCTTGTATTTTGGCTTGCTTTTTTTCTTGCTTTTGGGCGTATTTTTGAGCTTTTGTTAGATTTTTGGTGGTTTGTTTATCTGTTTGCTCATCTGCAGAGGCTCTATTTGCACTTTGCATTTTTAGGGCTTCTATTTCTTTTTGGAGTTGTAAGATTTGCAAATCTTTTTCTTGCGCTTCTGTCTGCGAAGTAGCTGAAGTGCTACCTTGTGCTAATGCTAGGCTAGATGATAAAATCACTGTGCTTATTGTTGCACCTATCGTTGTTTTTGTCAAGGTGGTAGAAAGGCATTTCATAATGTGTCCTTTTATGTTTGGATTTTGCTTATTTTAGGATTGGGGGGTGGGTTTGATTGGAATGTCTTGCGTAAAAACACGAAAGACACATAATTGTAGCGCATTTTTTTTTTGTTAAACAAGGTGCGGGTTTTGTGTTTTTGGTGCTTTTATTGATTTGGGTTGTTTGGAAATGATTTGCTAAAACGGTTAAAAAATAGCCAAAATCCAAAGCAGAATCAAAAAAGCATAAAAATCTTGGCAGGACAAAAGCAGGATAAAAAGAGTGGATAAACGCAAAAAAGATGAAAAAGTGCTAGTGGGATTCTAGGAATTTTTTGGCAACTTTTATGTGGAGGATTTGGGATTTGACTTGGTTTTGTTGAGATTCTAGCATTGTGATGATTTGGGCTAGAATCTCTTTTGTCTCCTCTAGCTCTTCTAGGCTATATTTTGCTAGCTCTTCTTGGCTAGGGAGATTGTCTACCGCTATGCCTGCTTTGGCAGAGTCTTTGGAGATAAGTGCGATTTTTAGCTCATTAAGCCAATTCATTGGGGTGGATTTCCCTCCACGCTTCAAGTAGTCCTTTTACGACATTTACGACAATGTCTACTTTTTCGGGGTTGTTTTCGACATTGGCTTGGGTTAGGAGTTTGATTTGATGAGTGTATAGCCCTGTGAGATAGACTGCTACTTCGCCTCCACGCTCATAGTCAAGCACATTTAGTAGCTCTGTGAAAATATCAGTTACGCGGTTTATGTAGTAGATTTTTTTCTCAATGTCGCCATTTTCCATATTTACTTTGATTTGTCCAGCGAAGCGCAAGATTCCCTCATAGAGCATTTCTATGAGTTTAGCAGGGGATTCCACAGAGATTTCGTTTTGTTGGTAGAGGGAGTAGGCGTTGCTTCTCATTTGGGTGTCCTTAACTTTAGGTTCTAAATTCTAGGCTTTGCAAAGCTATTTTCTAGCGATAGATTGGTCTATCATCATTTGCACCGAGCCAAAAGCGTTTTTTGTCTTTGCTATTTGGCTATCATAGGCAGCAAACCGACTTGCCATCGCTTCATACTTGCTATCAAGTAGCTCATTTGCGCTTTTTTTGTCTTTTTGCAATTTTTTTGCATCGCGCTCTAGTGATGAGCTGTATGATTCAAGCCTTGAATTACTACCATCGACTAAATCCCCCAAAAATTTATCGATTTTGACAAAAACTCCGTCAATATGGACATCTTCGCCTTTGTAGTTTTTTTTCTCATAGCCGTAGAAAAACTCCTCTGTTTCTTGTGGCTGGCTTGATACTTGGGATTTTAGAGTGGATTCATCTAGGAGCATTACGCCTTTGTCATTTAGCGAGATTCCATAGTTCATCAAACTTCGTAGCTTGGAGTTTACTAACTCCGAGTAGGAAATCTCTCTATTTAGTGCGGTGCGGATAGAGCGAATGTCGCTTACGCCATTAAAAATCCCTGCGATTTTGCTATCTTCATCAAAGCGAGTGCTTTCATCTAGCTTTGGCACAAGCTCATTATAGGCTTTGACAAAGTCTTTTACTTGCTCGATGATAGCTTCATCATCGCGCCCTATGCTGATAATAGCTGGCTTGCCCTCTTCGGTGGTGGATTTTAGTGTGAGAGAAACACCATTTATGACATCATTTATCTCATTGCTTGGGCGAGATACTCGCGCTCCGTTGTAGGAGATTTCTGCGTCTTGGGCTTTTTGGACATTTCTTACTTTGAAAAGCGACTCTTGTAGTTTGGAGTAGTTCTGTATCGTTCCTGCACGCAATCCTGTATCCTCTAGTGCTTGCTTATCTGCTGGGGTGTTTGTGCTGATTTTGATTTCGCCTACTTCGGAGTATAGCTCTAGATGTCCTTGCCCATCGGTTTTAGCGTGCATTCCTGCGATATTTTCTATCGCTTCGGCAATGATTTTGGCATTTTGCTCGCTAGTGTTTTTTTCTTTTGTCATTTTTGCCAAATCAAGTGGAACCGTGCCTATGGTAATCGTGCCACTTAGCTTGCCTGCTTTTACGGCGTTGCTTGCTTGGTATATGGGGTCATCGCCTGTTTTTGTTTGTCTAAACCCTAGCTCACGCGCTTTTGTCCCCTCGACTTCTATCTCATTGCCACGCAAGTCATTGATGATAAGTCCCTTGCCGTCTTTGTCAAGCCCTATGTGGATTTGGCTATCTAGCAAATCTTTTAGCTCACTATTTTGCGTTATTGCTTCTTTTATCGCTTCTTTTAGTGCAAGGGTAGAATCCCCCAAACCATCGGTTTTTAGCTTCACGCTTACAGATTGGGTTTCTCCTTTTTTGTCCTTTAGCTTTAGTGTCAAATCCCCATCTTGCAAATCAAGGACATTGCTAGAAATGTTTTCGGTGCGTAGGATAGAGCCAAAGTAGATTCTGCTTTCATCGCCCATTCCTTTGGAATTCATCATTAGCTGATATGGCTTAGAGCCACCTGTTTTCATCACTGTGCCGATGACTTCGCCATTTGTCTCATCAGTGATTGCTTGGGCTACATCGCCTACTGACATACCGCTTACTATGTCGATAGTGTAGGTTCTGCCTTTGGTGTAGAAGCTTAGCTTGACATCACTATCGCTAAATACGCTATCACGGCTTTCAAATTTCCCACCCACTTCGTTTATGTCGCCTTGTGCGAGGCTATGGACATCGATTTTTATGTCTTGTGGTGGGACACCGCTTGATACGCTTGCTTTTATGGCGTCATTGTTGATTTCTGTGCTTCGTCCTAGATAGCTTGAGTAGTCGCCTAGTGTCCTAGCAGGAGCGCGGAGTGCGGATATGAGGGTTTGGATTTCAGTTAGGGTTTTTTGCTTTTCGACATTTTCTTCCATTTTGCGCTCTATGGGCTTTACCATAGCTTTTTCATCAGCTTCTCTTAGCTTATCAATGACTTCATAGCTCAAAATCCCGCTTCCAGCGCCTAGAGAGTTTATTTTGCCGATTGCCATTTTAGCTCCTTATCGTTCTTTTGTGGGTATCGTGTTTGGCTTTTGATTGGTGGCTACTTGTGTTTGCTTTTATTTGTAGCTACCAAAAATCGTTGCAAAACTGTCGCAAAACACTGCAAAATCACTGCGTTTCCAAGCAAAATCTACGCCAAGTTTGCGCTTCGTGCTTTTGCTTGTGATTTTGCTTGCGCATTCACTTTGCATATTTTGTAGTTGCATTTTTGCACTCCTACATCTCTTTAGACAAAGATTTGTCTTTGGTGAAGTTTTGCAAAATTTATTTTTTGTGTATGAGCTATTATCGACTTATTGCAGGATTGTTTTTAGTTTTGTGTGCTAGATTGTGGTTTGGTGGCTAAGATAGTAGCGCAAAATGCGCTAAAATAGAGAACTAAAAGCAATCAATAAAAATAAAGCAGGAATTTGGAGTATTTTAAAATCTATGCAGGGTATTAAAATTGTGCAAGAATCAAAAAATCAAGGGAATTTTAGTGGTGTTGCAAAGAATCATAAAAGAATCAAAAAGCTAGATTCTAATAAGGATTTGTAAAATCTAGCTTTGATTTTTATAAAAGATTCATATCTATCTTAGTCTATGAATATGTCTTAACTAGCTATTTGTCTTGCTAGAAAATAGCTCTTGCTAGCTTGTTTTATCAAAGATAAGTCCTAGCGTTTCATTCATTTTGCGTGCAAGCTCTATGGCATCTCTGCTAGGAATTTCGCGGATAATCTTGCCACTATTTGGTTCTTTTACCGTTACTACAAGCCCTCGAATATCCTCGCTGTAACTGAAATTTATATCCGTGCCAATATCACGCATTTTTTTATTCATTTCTTTGCTAAGATTGACTAAATCTTGTTTAGTTTGCGCTGAATCTTGCTCTTGCGTGGCTTTGCGTTTTTCATCTTGCGTTGCGTTTGAAGCGCGTAGATTTGAAGCTCGCACGGTATCCATTCCTCGTGCTTCTCCTGCAGAACTAGCCATATTATAAAGAGTGTCTCTAATAGTAGAGACTTGCGCTGTATTAACCTCTGCCATAATGACCTCCTTGTGATTTTGGTTAGGTTGAACACCAAATATCGACTATTTATAAAAAATTTTTATTTGCTTTTGTTTATTTGCTTTTTGAGATGACTTCTAGTGGGTCGATATGCTTATCCTTTTGGGTTATTTCTAGCCCTAGTCGTTGGGATACTCTGCCTATGGTGTAGCCTTTTTTTACGATAAATCCGGGCTTGACTGTCGGGGCGATTTTGTCAAGCTGGGAATATATGGTAAATATTTCATTACCGTGCTCAATAACCACGACTTTTTTTAGCATAGAAGAGACTTCTTTGGCAAAGACTACTTTCCCTTCAAAGATATTTTGCACCACAGCATTTGGCACTTTTGATATGAGCGTTATGGATTGGTTGAATACTTTTAGATTATAGACAGGGTCGTTATATTGTCCAAAGCTCTGCTCTACGGTGTAATACTCTAGTGGCGAGATAGTCTTTGGTCCCGTATATTTCATCACGGGGACATCTTTGTAGCTATTTGCCACCTGCAAGATTTTGGGTGCTTCTTTTGTAGGTGGTGCAGGGGTTTGCACTTGTGGGGTGGTAGCTTGCTGGGATTTTGCTTGCTTTTCTCTCTCTAGCCGTTCTTTTTCTTGTCTTTCTTTTTCGGCAGCAAGGGCTTTTTGTCGTTCTTTTTCGATTTCTTTTTGGGTTTTGGCTTTTATTATGTTTAGCTCTTGGAGGATATTATCAAGCCCGTCTCTTTCTTTGCTGATTTGGAGTAGTCTTTCGTTGTAATCATTTAGCTCGGCTTGAAGTTTTTCATTTAGTAGATTTTGCTCATTTATCATTCTTTGGAGTTGTTCTTTGCGATTTTGCTGTGTGCCGATTAGATGAGTGATTTCATCGATATTTTTGGTAATTGAGCCGATTTGCTCGGCGATTTTGCCTTGCTTTTCACTTAAGCCTACGATTTTTTCTTTTGTCTGTTTGGTGAGAATCTCAAAAATATCCTCAAGTATGACATCATCTGGAGAAATCACACTTTGTTTGTCAAGCACAAGCTGAAATGTCAAGTCTTTTATGATGAGGTTTGCGATATAAAATTGGATTTTGGATTTTTCTTCTTCAAGCGTTCTTAGAGCTTTTCGCAAGCCATCTAGCCGTCTTTCTTGGGTTTGGTTTTGGCTTTGATTTTGGGTTATGTTTTTTTGGATAAATGTGATTTGTTCGCGTAGTTTTGTGATTTGTCGTTTGCGCTCGTTTATGGTGTTGCCAAGAGTGGTTAGACGATTTGAAATTTTGCGCTCTTCTTGGGCTTTTTGCTGAAGTTTTGCCTTGTTGTCTTGTATGTCTTTTTCAATGTCTTTTATGCTTTTTGTGTTTGCGCTAAGTGGGCTTAGTCCTGCTAGCAAAGCACACGCACTAAGTGAAAGAAGCACACTGCCAAATGCGCTAGATACGCTTTGCAATTGCTTTGGCTTGTGTGCTAGCCTAGATTTTGCCATTATGCACGCCTTTGGAGTAGTATCGCTACGATTACGGAGGAGAGGCACACAAGCAGTGAAGTAAATAGCAAAATCATAAAATCAATCGCAAATCTAAACATTTCTTTTTGTAGCTCTAGTGCTTGGACGATACTTTCTGCCATAGAGGTGTTTGCACCATACAAAAACACAATGATAATCACACAAGTAGAGATAAGCGCGTCATAGATAGCATTTCTAAAGAAAAAGCGGTTTTTTAGCCAAAATCCCGCACCCATATAGCCCATAATCTCTATGCGTCTATGATGCTCAAAATGCCAAATGCGAATCTGGTCTATCATCAGCAGTAGGCTTAGTATGGCTATAAGCACTGCAAAAAGCTGCGTGCTAAACTTGACTAAAAATAGCAAGCGATAGGTTTGGTTGTGTGTCTTGCTGAAAGATTCTGCTTTGATTATGCTTGGAATCTTTGCAAGGGTGGATTCGATTTTTTCTAGTCGCTTGAGATTGGGGAAAGACTCTAGCTTAAGATTGTAGTATAGGGATAGTTGCTTTTTGACATTTTCGTAGTCTTCGTTGTTCATATTGGTGCGGATTTTATCTAGCACAAAGCTCGGGTCAATAGGCTCTATTGACATAGCTTCAGGGATATTTTGCTTGATAAAATCCAAACTTAGCTTTTGCTTGCTTGCGATGACTATGGAGTAGTTTTGAGAGAGTTTGTCCTCCTTTGTCTCCACAGCACGAGAGACAATCAAAAAGCACTCAAATGCAAAAAGTAGTGCCACCAAAGGCAGAATCAAAAAGAAATGTTGCTTAATGTTGCTCATAGATTGCATTCCTTTCTCCATCGATTATCAAATGACGATAGTTGATATTTATCCGCACAGGCACGCGGTGAGTAACCACCATAATCGTCATCTCTAATTGCTCATTTGCACTCTTTAGTAAGCTCCAAATCATATCGCTTGAGAAGTCATCAAGATTGCCTGTGGGCTCATCAGCGAGAATAAGGCTAGGTCGATGTGCGATAGCGCGAGCCATAGCCACTCTTTGCTGCTCTCCACCGCTTAGCTCTAGGGGGCATTTGTTTGCTTTGTGAAGCAGTCCTATGTGTGTTAGGAGTTTTTCTGTTTGGGTGTGGATAGCGTCTTTTTTGTAGCCATTTATGTGCATAGGTAGAGCGATATTTTTCTCCACGCTCCATTCTTCGATTAGCTTATAGTCTTGAAACACAATCCCTATGCGTTGTCGTAAGCGGGCGATTGCGCGTTGATTGTGCTTGGATAGGTTTATATCAAGCACAGATAGATTCCCGCCCATAGCTAGTAGCCCACCATAAAGCGAGCTAAGAAGCGTGCTTTTGCCACTTCCGCTCGGTCCAGAGACAAATACAAAATCTTTGTGGTGGATTTCAAAATTTGCATTTACGATGACAGGCTCTTCACGCTGATAGCCTAGTGTTAGATTTTCTGCTTTGATTACGCTCATAGTTTCTCCAATAACGAGATAAATCTTTTGTGCGCCTCTGTCGTGGCTTTTGTAGGGAGTGGAGGCTCTTTGAGATAGTAGGAGTCTACCTGCTTGTGGCACATCTCAAATACGACTACGCAACTCATAGGCTGGGCAAAATCCCCCATCCTCACGATAAAAGCAAGCCTTGCAAAATCTTTGGATTTTTGGCTAGCAAAAATATCGCTGATATGCAAAAATCCATTTGCAAACACCTGCTTATGATTGATTAAGCTACTTAGTTTTGGCTGTTTTGTCAAAATGGATTTTACCAAGTTTTTGTCAAAAAGAAAATGTGATTTTAAAAGAATTGCACGATTTTTGCGCAAAGATTGCACTTTTAGCGTAAAAATATTTTTGTTTTGTCTAAGCCAGCGGGCTTGGTATTTGCTGATGATTTGGCTAGATAGTGCTTGGGTAGAATCTTTTGAGTTAGATTTTTGGCTAGATTTTGGGTTGTGTTCTATCGTGGCAGTGGGGTTTGTTTCGCCATTATTAGCAAAATCGTTTTTTGCAAAATCTTGCGGTGTTTGAATGCAAGACTCTATCGTCATTTTTTGTGTCATTTTTCGCGCTATTTTTGGGGTGCTTTGCTTTTTTTGATTTGGTGGGGATTGTAGATTTTGGAGGTTTTTAGATATGCTAAGTGCATCTTTGAAGTAGATTTCATCATCAGTTTTTAGCTCCAAAATCCCACCCTTTTTTAGCACGCGAAGTGCTATGGCTAAAAAATGTTCGCTAAAAACGCGGCGAGAGGGCGAGTCATTCCACGGCACAGGGAAGTGCAAAAATATGCAATCTAGGCTATTTGAGGGCAATATCTCTAAAAGCACCCTTGCATCAAAATGCAAGATAAAAAGATTTTGTAAATTTGAAATGGCAATGTTTTTTAGCACCTGCTCAATAGATGGGGTATGCACCTCAAGTCCTATGAAAATGTCATTTGGATTTTGCTTGGCAAGGTGGAGGATATGTCGTCCGCTACCAAAGCCGATTTCTAGGAATATTTTAGGAGATTTTGCGGGGAGTTTGGCAGGAGTTTTTGTGGTGGTTTTGGTAGTTGCTTTATCGGGCTTAGATTTGGGTGTGGCAGAATCCAAACTCATCTCAAACGCGCTAAAAACTTGCCCTAGTAGCTCCTTTGGCGAGAGTAAAAAAGCTAGGGAGTGATTGCTAGTGGGGTGTGAAGTTTGCGAGGTTTGCAGGCTGGGGTGGTGCAAGTTTAGGTTTTGTGTGTTTTGATTGTGCTGATTTGATTTTTGCAAATTTTGCAGGTTTAAATTATCTAGGTTTAGATTATGTGAGATGATTTCATAGTCTTTGCTTATGACTTCAAGTGCGGTTTTTAGCGTTGCCACAGGTGTGGGGCGCGTGATTTTTAGCCCATTTATCAGCAAATCATTACTCCGTGCTATCTCTTGGAGGAAAAATATATTTTTGTCAAATTTTATGGGGATAAGGGCTAGATTTTGAGATTTTAGGCTTTGGAGTTTGGGATAGATTTTTAGATTTTGGGTGTGGACAAGTGAGGTGGCGGCAAGTGATTTGTTTTTAACCGTATCGCTTTGGTTAAGCGTGTTTATTGCACGAAGCAGAGCGCACTCTTGGTCTAAATTTGTTTTGGTTTTTTGTGCGAGAAAATGTGGCATTTATATTGTGCTTTTACTACTCTATCATTAGTAGCACTTCTTTGCTTGGGGCAGATTCATTGCCCTCGCTATCAAGCGATACGACTTGGTAGGTGTATTTTTTGCCTTTTTGCATTTCTTTGTCGGTAAATACATTTTGCGTGGTGTTGCTAAATCGTAGTTGGGTGGATTTTTTGCCATTTTCGCGCCGATAGATTGAGTATGCTTTGACGCGCTCCAAATTTATCACTTCCCACTCAATCACTGCTTTGCCATCTTCTATGGTGGCTTTTGAGATTGTGGGGGAGGGCAGTGGAGGGAGGGTAGAGCCTAGTGTGGCAGATGAGGGGGGATTGCTCGCTACACCGTCTTTATCAATAGCGATGACTTTGTAAAATCTCTTTAGCCCCTCTTTATTTTGTTTTTCATTTTGATTTTGTTTGTCGTTTTGCCAAAAGGTTTGATTTTTTTGGAGTTTTTCTACATTTTCGGTGTAGGTGGTTTTGCGTGTTTTTGCGATAGATTTGTAGGGTGAGTCTTCATTGCTTGTGGCATAGATTTCATAGGTTTTTGCTCCCGGGATTGCTTCCCAAGTGAGTGTGATTTCTTTTGCTTTGTCGTTGCTTGCTTGGAGGGTTTCTACCATTGGCGGTTTTGCGCGGGTTTTGCCCACTGCTACTTCGCTAGGGAGTGATTTTATGCTGTTTATGTCTTGGGCGATGATACGGTAGGAGTATTGTGCTTCATCATCGAGATTTTCATCAAAATATTCCACAAGCAAGCGGTTTTTTACTGTGGCTATGTTTAGGAATTTGCCCTTTGGGCTTTGCCTTTGGATAATGTAGCGCACAATGCTTGGATTTGGGTGAGGACTCCAAATAAGTTTTACTTGCTTTGCGTTGTTTTGAGAAGCGATGACTTTTTCGACAGGGTCAACAAAAGAGGTTTTTATCACAATAGAAGCGGATTTTTTTGAAGTGGCGTTATTGTGCCCTAGAGTTGCGATTTGGAAAGAATACTCCGTCTGTGGCAATAGGGAATCTAGCACGAAGTGTGTGGCGTTTGGATTTTTTATGGTGGCGATTTTTTTGGTGGTGGAGTTTTGGTTGTTTTGATAAAGCACAAACCCCTTGATATTGGTATTTTCTAGCAATTCCCACTCAAATGCTATGGAGCTGACATCTGCAATGAAGCGCACTTTGTGAGCGGGGATTGTGGGGAGATTTTCATCAATTTTTTCTTCTTTGTTTAGGAAGCTAAAAGTTTGGGTTTTGTTAGCACAGCCACTAAGCGATAAAATCAGCAAAAATGCCACGAAAAATAATATTGCAAAGTTTGCCTGCTTGAGATTGCTTGCTGGAGTTTTTGGAGGATTTTGTATAGAGTGTGGACTATGTGGTGTTTTTGTGGTATGTGGTAGTGTCCTCATCATCAAACAAGCCCAAAATATTGGGGATTTTAATCGCTTCATCAAACTGCCTTTTTCCGAAAATTTTTAGGCAAAATTGTAGCATATCATCAAAAACACTCGCACAAAAAGCGTGGTATTTTTGGGTGTGTGCTAAATCTTTTGCATTTGCAAAATCAATAGAATCTGTGGTGATAGAATTGATAAGATTTGCAGGCATATATAGCAAGTATGCGTGCAAAAATACGCGCGGGGCAAATGCCTTTGAATGCTCTAAAAGCAATGCTTTAGATTCTTTTTTCATTGACTCTAGGCTAAAGCCATAAGTTGTGTCGTAGAGAATGTGGCGATTTAGCTTTTCTAGGTGGGTGCGGATTTGGTGGGTGCGTCCTGTGTAGAGCTTGGCAGCTATGAGGGTTATTCCATTTGTTTGATTGCTTAGCAGGGGGGCAAATTCGCTTTTGGCATAGCGAGCACTTTGGAGTAGATTTTGTGGCGCGTTATTAAAGCTATCTATGTTTGCCATTTTTAGGCGGTTTTTGGGGTGGCGAGCGATTTTGGATTCTATGATTACACGCTCTTTTAGGGGAGAATCTATGAGGGCTAGATAGTATCGCCCGATATTTTTTGCTTTTAGCTCACTGCTTAAAATTGCGTGTGAACCGTTGTTTTTGGCAATGATGATAGCTCCGCTTGTCTGTTTGTCTAGTCTGTGGACTATGCCAGCCCTTTGTTCTCCTGCAAGGTTTGATAGCATTATATTGTTTGCTTTTAGCCAATCCACAAGGGTTGGCTCTTTTAGGCTTGGTGCGCTATGGACACACAAAAATGGAGTCTTGCTAAGAATCATAAAATCACTATTTTCATAAATTCGCTCAATGTGGATATTTTGGTGCTGGCTTGATTTTGGGTGTGGGTTTGTGGCACTTGAGTTTGTAGCATTTGAAAGAGTAAAATCAGTGGATTTTGCGCTCTCATCTGTGAAATCTAGGGTGGTAAAATCTGTGGTAGCGCAATTAGGTGTAGAATCTTGTTTTTTTATGTGGATTTTATCATTTTCTTTTAGGAGGATTCCACCTTTTTTGCAGGGCTTATCATTTAGGCAGACAAGTCCTTTTTTGATTAGGTTTAAAACTTGTGATTTGCTTGCATTTAGAGCTTTTGTGAGGTATTCATCAAGGCGGATTTTATCTATTTTGTTGAGTTTGTTTTGAGGTGGCTTAATGTGTGTAGGCGATTTAGAATCTAGTTCATTTTGTAGAAATATTTGCATATTTTTATCCTTTATTAGACTAGAAAGCGCATTATTAAGTGTATTTTGATTTTGCGTGCATTATAGCAATTTTTGGGGTATTTTTACGCAAAGTCGCTATAATGTCGCCTTTTTGGCAGCGGATATTTTGCAGGATATACTTTGCACCAACTTCGGCGATATATTTCGGAGAAAATATGCTACTAGACATACAAAATCTAACAAAATTTTATGGCACAAAACTCGCACTTGATAGCGTATCTCTAAACTTGCAAGAGGGTAAGATAGTGGGGCTTTTGGGTCCAAATGGTAGTGGCAAAACCACGCTTATAAAAGTGCTTTTGGGGCTGCTAAAGCGGTATAGTGGGGAGGTGAAGTTTTGTGATAAGCCAATCGATGATATGGCAAAGGCGCATATTGCGTATTTGCCTGATAAAAACCATATCCCATTGCATTGGAATCTAAAATGGGCTTTTGAGTTTTTTGGCGATTTTTTTGGCGATTTTGACTATGAGCGGGCGGAGGATTTGAGCGAAAGGCTAAAACTAGATACAAAATCTAAGATAAAGACTTTTTCAAAAGGCAACAAAGAAAAAGTCGCTCTGCTTTTGACACTTGCAAGAAAAGCTAGGCTTTATATTTTTGATGAGCCAATAGCAGGAGTAGACCCTGTGGCGCGAGAAGAGGTGTTTTCTCTCATAATGAGGTATTGTAAAAATAGCCAAGATACTTCAATAGAATCTTTGCCAAACAACACAAATGAGTCAAATAGCACAAATGGCCATAATAGTGCTAAATCTAGCAAAGAGCATAATCCCTCCGTGCTTATTGCTACACATCTTATTTATGATGTCGAGCAGATTTTAGATGAGGCGATATTTTTGTCTTATGGCAAGGTTTTGGCACACAAGTCTGTGGCGGATTTTACGCGAAATGGGCGTGAAAATCCTATCAATTTAGAGCAGGCTTTTAAAGAGGTTTTTTAGAGTATTTTAAAAAGTTGTGTTTTAGAGTGCCTTGATAGCGTAGAAATCTAGTGTCATAAAATATTTGTAGATTTTGTATGTTTAAGGAGTGTTGCAAATGAGGAATCTACTAAAGTATGAAATCAAAGAGGGATTTTTCCCATACTTGGTTATGGGGGTGGTGTTTTGTGTGGCAGTGGTTGGGATTGTAGTGATGATAAAGCTTGGAAATGGGCAATATATTTTTACTTCTCCTAGCGATTTGCTTTTTGTCGCAGTATTTGGTGAGATTTGCTGGTTTTTGCTGATTTTTAGTGTGATTGGGTTTGGCGTTGTGCAAGTGATAAATATCATAAATGCTTTTGGAAAGAATCTTTTTGGTGTGTATGGGTATTTGCTTTTTTGTCTGCCTTTGGGGGTTGATAGGATTTTGCTATCAAAGGTGCTTGGGTGCTTTATTTTAATCGGTGCTAGTTTTGTGTATTGTGCTATGCTTGGATTTGGTGCGTTTGTGTATATTTCAGATTTTAGGTTGCTAGGAGCAGTTGGCGAATTTTTTGAGCGACTTAGTCGTGTGGATTTGGGGATTAGTATGGCATTTTTTGCGATACATTTGTCGTATTATCTTTGCAAGATTCTTGAGTTTTTGTTGCAGATTTTGCTTACTTTGGCGATGCTTAATTTTTTGCGCGTTTCAAGTTTTCGCTCTGGGGTTGGGATTGGCATTTTTATAGGGATTTCTATTATGACAAGTATCATAGGGGCTGCGTGCAATGAGGTTTTAAACATTGTGGGGATTTTGCCTTTAAGTGCTTCAATGAATGGTTTTTGGGATTCTTTTTCACTATTTTCTATCCAAAGGGATAATTTTGTAGACTTTATGAAAGATTCTCTTAGAATCTCGCTTGTGATTTATAATATTTTTTCTTATATTGTTACGAGTTTGGCTTATTATTTGTTTGCTAGGTATTTGATTGTAAGGAAACTTGAGCTTGAGTGATTATTATTTTGATATTTTTACTGATATTTTGGGTAGTTGTGTAAAATTTTGGAGGGAATTTAAAAAAGTGTAAGGTTACAAAACAAAGCAAAAAAGGGCTAATTTTGTGATTTTGTGCGCTAATGTTTTGCCTAATTTTTTAGATTGCAAGCAAAGTTTTGTGTGCTTTAGGGCTTTTGGAGTGCAAAAATTACTCTAAAATGCCTAAAAACCTTGACAACAAAAAAGCAAAAGTGCTATAATCCCTCGCAATGCCGATTCTTTATGGTTGGAATCGACCAAATTCCTAAGTCAAGGATATTTAATGAAACAAATGCTTAAAGAACTAGGCTTGAGGTTGGGGACTGCCTTTTTTGCCGCAGGGTTGGTATTTGCTTCGCAATCTTTTGCTGCGACAGATGATGATGACGAAGACGATGAAGAAGAGTATGACGAAGAGGAAGATGAAGAAGAAGATGAAAGCCCAAGCACTACGAGTGTTTCTGCTTCTCCTAGAGGTTCAGGAGCGGCTAGGAGTGGTTTGCCCGCTGATTTTCCTAAGGAAAATGAGATTATAGAAATTGAAGTGGTGGGCATAGGGGTTGCCCCTGCTGATTGTTGCACTCCTGCCCAGGCTGTGGCTATGGCGAAGCGTTCGGCAATAGTCGATGGCTATCGGCAGCTCGGCGAACAAATGTATGGTATCAAAATCAGCTCAACTGATACGGTGCATAATATGGTGCTTAAAAATTCTCGTGTCAAAACGCGTGTAAATGCTGTGATACGCGGAGCACAAGTGCGAGATAGCGCGTGCAAAGAGGGGATATGCCAAGTCAATATGGAGCTAAAGCTAGATAGTCGCGTGTGGTCTAGGATTTTTGGATTTTAAGTAGCTTTTTGCGGCGTGGGGCGTAAGAAGCGTTTAGCAGTCTTTTTGTGCTTGTGGCTTTTAGAAAAGTCATCTTTACATTTGAGAAAGCCTCTTTTTCAAATGTAAAGATTCTAGTAGGACTGCTTTATGATAGATTCTAGTGCGTCTTGATATTTTAGCTTTTTTTGTAGCGAAAAAGCATAGAGTGGTTTTCGCATTTTTTTTGGTATATGTGATTTTCTAGCAAACTCTCTAAAATCTTTTGGCAATGTTTCTGCCCCACTTCCTTCATCTACGACACTCATAAAGATATACATTTTTGATTGGGTTTCTAAAGAATCGCTAAAAATGCTAGTAATATTTTCTAGCATAAAGCCATTTGTTTTTTTGCTAGATTTTATTAGAATATTTTTTGTATGATTTTTTGTGTCGTGATTTTTTGCTATCCTCGTTGCTTTGCTTTGCCTGCCTACTTCGCAGGAAAACCCACAGCGCACAATCTCTTCTCTTTGGCTAAAAGACAACACATAGCCACATTGCTTGGCTAGCCTATCTATGCAGTGAAGTGCTTCAAGCGTGTTTTTTGCGCTTATTACACAAAATCCTCCAAAATCTTTGATTTCTCCACTATATAGCGCGTTTTTTTCGCCCTCAAGGATAGCAAAGCTTTTTTGCAATCCTTTGCCAAAGCACTCTACAAATTCATTTGCAAATCGCATACGCACAAAGTTGCGCTTATATGCGCTATCTGTATTGCTAGAATCCTCAAAAAACTTTAGTCCTAGCTCTTTGCAAAATCCTAGAATCTCGCTTTTTTTTAGCAAAAGCATCGGACGGATAATAGCATAGCTTACACTCTTTTTTACAAGCCCTTTTTGTCGTTTTTCTAGGCTTTCAAATCCTAGCATAGTGCCAAGCCCAGCCCCCTTACCAAGCTGCATAAGTAGCCACTCAACTCTATCATTAAAGTGATGAGCCAAAAGCAGATTTTCATATCCCAAACGCGCTATAAGCTTTTCAAAAAATTCATAGCGAAATTCTCGTGCGTTTGCTTCAAAGTTTGATTTGATTTTGGGACATTTTTTTACAAAGCACTGCTTGTGGTATGTTTTTGCCAATGCTAGGGCATACTTCACTTCAGCTTTGCTTTGCTCCCTCACGCCATAATCTATGATAGCTATATCAAATTCTACACGATTTTTAAGTAGCAAAAAAAACAACGCCACAGAATCGGACCCACCCGAAAAAGCAAGGAGGTTTTTGCAAGATTTTGAGCTTTTCTCATTGCTTATATTTTTTGTTTTTTTTGTGGAGTTTTTCGCGCTTATTTCTTGTGATTTTTGTTTTAGTGTGTCTATGTGGGCGAGCTTGGATATTATTTTATTTGGCATATTTGAGTGTTTCTCCATAAGTGTTTTTGAAAGTGTCTCTAATTGGTTTTGCGTGATTATTTCGACTTTGTGGCAAAGCCCTAAATAGCAAAACTACAAAAATCAAGCAAACAAAAAAGATTCCAAGCATTTTATTTGAGCCAATACTTGCAAAAGCCATAAAATCTCGCAAAATCTTAATCAAGCCCTTACAAAATAGACCATAACTTTTATTCACTTCGTAGGACTTTTGCTTAATATTTCTTTGATATAATCCACTCTATCCAAACACATACCAAGCACAAAGGAGCACGCAAGATGATACTACAAGGCAAAAAGGGACTAATCGTAGGTGTGGCAAACAACAAATCCATAGCCTATGGCATAGCAAAAGCCTGCCACGAGCAAGGTGCACAAATGGCTTTCACTTATCTAAACGAAGCATTGCAAAAACGAGTAGAGCCTATCGCACAGGAGTTTGGCTCAAATTGTGTCTTAGAGCTAGATGTAAATAACCAAACTCATTTAGATTCTCTAGCGCATAAGCTAAAATCTAGCTTTGGCGAGATAGATTTCCTTGTCCACGCTGTGGCGTATGCTCCCAAAGAAGCATTAGAAGACGCGTTTATCAACACCACAAGAGAAGCCTTTGATATTGCGCTTGGCACTTCGGTGTATTCGCTACTATCGCTTACTCGTGCTTGCTTACCTGTGCTAAAGGATAATGCATCTGTTCTCACACTTAGCTATCTTGGTGGGGTGAAATATGTCCCTCACTATAATGTGATGGGCGTGGCAAAAGCAGCACTAGAATCTAGCGTGCGCTATCTTGCACGAGATTTGGGCACACGCGGAATCCGCGTAAACGCTATCTCTGCAGGTCCTATCAAAACCCTTGCAGCAAGCGGTATAGGAGATTTTAGAATGATACTCAAATATAACGAAATCAATGCTCCACTCAAGCGCAATGTCAGCACGCAAGATGTTGGTAATTCTGCTATGTATTTGCTAAGTGATTTGGCAAATGGCGTAACGGGCGAAATCCACTATGTCGATGCGGGATACAACATAATGGGTATGGGAGATGTAACCAAAGATGATGAGGGCAAGACGATTTTGTGCTGGGATAAGCAAAGGGAGGAATAATCCGCTAGTGTCATCGTGGCTAAAAATCCGCTATAAAATCTAGCTAGATTTTATAGCAAAATCAAAAAAACAAAATCGTAGCTTGTAGCCTAGACATTAGCTTTTGTTGGTTTTTTGTGCTAGGCATTTTGTGCTTGGGATTTTACTTAAAATAATTTATAAAATCCTTACAAAATAAAGTTTTTAAGTTTGCTAGATTTTGTGGGTAGAAAATCAAATCTTTAAGCAATGTTTGTGGAGGTTTAAACTGATTTTAGACTTGATTTTGATACAATTTTGGTTTTTAGCAATCTAAGAAATATATTTAAATTCAAAACACAAGGAGTATCAATGGAGAGGCTAGGAAGCAGGAGTGATAGGATAGAAGCACACGGCTTGCGCGAAGTTTTTGCAAGCTTTTTGAAAAACGAAGCATTAGGTGGGATAATCCTATTTTTTGCAGCACTCATAGCGATGATAGTGGCAAACTCGCCTTTAAGCGAGCATTATTTCAACTTTTGGCATATAAGGCTTGGAGTAGAAGCGCAAGGGCTTATCCACGCTTTTCCAAACGCGTCTTGGCTAGAATCTTTAAGCGCACATTCGCTTGGATTTGGAGCAGAAGATGGTAGCTTTTTTGTGGGCTTTAGCATTCATCAGTGGATAAGCGATGTGCTTATGTCGGTGTTTTTTCTTATGGTTGGGCTAGAAATCAAGCGCGAAGTAGTCGCAGGAGAGCTAGCTAGCTTCAAAAAGGCGATTTTCCCTGCACTTGCCGCACTTGGAGGTATGATTGTCCCGGGGATTATTTATTTTGCACTAAATGCAGGCACACCTAGCGCACACGGATTTGGGATACCTATGGCGACAGATATTGCTTTTGCGCTTGGGGTGATAATGCTACTAAAAAGCCGTGTGCCTATGGCTCTAAAGGTGTTTTTGGTTACGCTTGCTGTGGTTGATGACTTGGGCGCGATAGTTGTCATAGCGATATTTTATGCGAGTGGCTTGCATTTGGGGTGGCTTTTTTTGGCAGTGCTATTGCTTTGTGGACTTATCGCACTAAATAAATTTGGAATAAAATCTCTTACGCCTTATCTTTGTGTGGGTGTGCTTTTGTGGTTTGCGGTGCATTATAGTGGTATTCACGCTACGATTGCAGCAGTGGCAGTGGCGTTTTGTATCCCTGTGCGACCTAAGATTTCGTTTGCAGAATTTGCCCCGCTTGTCAAAGATACGGCAGATAGATTTGATGAAGATGAGGACAACAAAGGCACGCAAAAGTTTTTGAGTGAATCTCAAATAGCTAGTTTGCGAGCGATAAAAAATAGCCTAAAATCTGTCCAAAGCCCGCTAGGACGACTAGAGAGAGCATTGCAGCCGTGGGCAGCATTTGTGATAATGCCTCTTTTTGGGTTTGCAAATGCGGGGGTTAGCCTAAGTGGTGCAGATATGGATTTTGGCCATATTTTTAGCGTAGATAAGGTGTTTTTAGGCGTGGTGCTAGGGCTACTTATCGGCAAGCCTTTGGGGATATTCCTCATCACATTTGTATGTGAAAAAATCGGCATAGCAGCTCGTCCTAGCGGAATCTCTTGGGTGCAGATTTTGGGAGCTGGAATGCTAGGGGGCATAGGCTTTACGATGTCTATGTTTGTATCTGATTTGGCTTTCCGCGGGAGTGAGTATTTTGAGATAGCGACAAATGTTTCTAAAATCGGTATCCTTAGTGGCTCGATTCTATCTGGGATTGTGGGGGCTGTTTTTTTACTTTTGGTATCAAAAGTAAAGAAAAATACATAAAACAAGTGTTACAATAACGACTTTGTTTTAAGCGTGTTTGGATTATCAAGCAAACGCGCTTAAATCTATAAAAATACATTCCACAAACAAAGGATACAAAATGGGTAGCAATTTTGGTGAGATTTTTCAGGCACTTATTCCTTTTATCGTGCTTTTTGCAGTGTTTTATTTTTTGCTTATCCGCCCGCAACGCACGCAAGCGAAGCGACACAGAGAAATGATAGAATCCCTAAAAAAAGGCGATAAAATCGTATCCACAGGTGGCTTTGTCTGCGAAGTAATCAAGGTAGAGGATACATTTTTTAGTGTGAGGCTAAGCGATGATAGCACAGCAAGGCTTTCAAAAGATTTTGTTTCTTTCAAAGTCGATGACAGCGCAGAATCTAGTAGCACGCAACCCAAAAAATAGCCACTCTTAACAAAAATCTGCTAGCAAAATGAGCAAACAAAAAGTGGCTATGTGCTTTGCAAGTGTTGATACAAGGCTTGCACAAAAGGCGAAGCTGACAAAGGCAAAGTTGGCAGAGGCAATGTAGTAAGGTAGCTACTAGCAAGTAATCACAAATAATCACAAAAAAGTAATCAAATGAAACTAAACAATCCACTAAGTAATCCTAGACTTTTGACATTTATCATAGCCATTATCTTTGGTATAGCTTTTTGTGTGCCTAGCTTTTTTGACACAAAGGGACCAAAGATTACGCTTGGGCTTGATTTGCAAGGCGGACTAAATCTATTGCTAGGAGTGGATACTGATGAGGCTATCAAGTCTCGCTATGCTTCTATGGCTTCTAGCATAGAGTATGAGGCGAGCCAAAAAGATATTTTGCTAAATTCCCTCCAAGCACTTGAATCAAGCGTGGAATTTGATTTGATAGATAGTGATGATACAAGCGGGCTTAATGATATTTTGGGCGGTATGCGCGGTGTGAAGTATGATTCTAGTGATTTGCACTACACGGTGGTAATGACACCTGAAGAGCTACAAGAAGTGAGAAATCAAGCCCTAGAGCAAGCCATAGCCACCATTCGCAATCGTTTGAATGAATTTGGACTAGCCGAGCCAAGCGTAACGCGTCAGGGCAGAGATAATATCCTAGTAGAAATCCCCGGACAAGAAAATCTATCCCAAGAAGAGCGTGTGCGAAATCTCATCTCTAAAGCGTCATTTTTGCAGCTAATGGCAGTCGATGAGGGAAGCAACTCACGCGTGGAGTCTATGAGTGATGTAGAAGCCCAAAGTTTGGGAGATGTTATATTGGAATATGCTGAAACCACCAAAGAAGCAGAATCTTATAAAAAATACAATCCAAATGGCACACCAAAGCTACTACTAAAGGCTGTGCCGATTTTAGATGGTTCAATGATTACCAATGCTAGAGTGGCGTATGATGAAAATAATCGCCCTGCGGTTGCGTTTGAGCTAAATTCTGCGGGTGCAAAGCGATTTGCGGATTTTTCTGGAGCTAGTATCGGCAAGCGAATGGCAATCGTGCTAGATAACAAAATCTACTCCGCGCCAACTATCCAAGCACGCATAAGCTCTAGCGGGCAAATCACGGGGAGTTTCACTCCTGAAGAAGCCACAGATTTGGCTATCACACTTCGCTCTGGTGCGCTGCCCGCTCCGCTAGCTGTGCTAGAGAAGCGCAGTGTGGGACCAAGTCTTGGGGCTGATTCTATTAGGTATTCTATGATGGCATTGATAGGTGGATTTGTGCTGGTGGTGGGATTTATGATAGTGTATTATAGTATGGCAGGTGTCATCGCCTCAAGTGCGCTCATCATAAACCTCGCACTAATCATTGCCGTAATGGCAATCTTTGAAGCAACTTTGACGCTACCCGGTATGGCTG
>SAMEA104315434__coassemble_190_pt1 | contig 42543 bp, 29 predicted proteins | sample SAMEA104315434__metabat2_low_PE_003 | metagenome-assembled genome bin SAMEA104315434 (sample SAMEA104315434) | gut metagenome | biome: Monkey gut; feature: monkey-associated habitat; material: faeces | place: China | collected 2013 | reverse complement strand
AGCTTCTGTGCTAGCTTCTGGAGCTGGAGTAGCTTCAGTTGCTGGAGCTTCTGTGCTAGCTTCTGGAGCTGGAGTAGCTTCAGTTGCTGGAGCTTCTGTGCTAGCTTCTGGAGCTGGAGTAGCTTCAGTTGCTGGAGCTTCTGTGGAAGTAGCTTCTTGTTTTGGTTTGTCATCTCCACAACCAACAAACAATACGCCTAGAGCTGCTACGAAAGCAAAAAGAGCCAATTTTTTCATAGGATTCTCCTCAAAAAGTGAAATTGAACTGAAGTTATAACATAAAAAAAGTTAATTGACAAAGAAATTTGCAAAATATTTGCGCAAAAAACACATATTTTGTTAATTTTTCTATAAAATACCCTCACAACACTTTAATATAGCGATATTTTAAAGTGAGATTTTAGCCACGCAAAAATCTAAAATATATAAAATCTACTTAAATAACTACAATAATATATAAGCAAAGTCATCGCTTTAGCTAAAATCTCTAGTCAAATGCCCTGCCAAATCGGCACAAAACGACAATATAGCGACAAAACCCCACAACAAAAGGAGCAAAAATGCAAAATCTAACCATAATAAACCTTGATGCCAAAACCTTAGGTGGCGCGGATTTGAGCGAGCTAAAGTCCTATGGCAACTATATAGAATACCCCACCACCACATATCAGCAGACTTATGAGCGCGCAAAGCAAGCAGACATTATCCTTACAAATAAAGTAGTCCTAGATAAGCCCATCTTAGAATCCCTGCCAAATCTCAAACTCATCTGTGTAACCGCCACAGGCACAAATATCATCGACATAGACTATGCCACCTCACGGGGGATAAAGGTAAAAAATGTAGCAGGCTACTCCACGCTAAGTGTCGCACAGCACACGCTCACCCTAGCACTAGATTTCCTAAGCCAAATCCACTACTATGATAACTATGTCAAGTCTGGTGCGTGGTGCAAAAGCGATATTTTCACTCATCTAGGCATAGGCAGGGCTGGAGTAGCAGGGAAAAAGTGGGGAATCATAGGCTTTGGTAGCATAGGGCAGAGAGTAGCGCATCTAGCCAAAGCCTTTGACGCGCAAGTGTGCTACACCTCCACAAGTGGCAAAAATGACAACCCAAACGCAAAGCGCGTAGAGCTAGATGAGCTACTAAGAGAATGCGACATCATCTCTATCCACGCCCCGCTAAATCCTGCGACAAAAAATCTCATAGATTCTAGCAAGCTAGAGCTACTAAAGAGTGGCGCAATAGTGCTAAATCTAGGGCGCGGTGGCATAGTCAGCGAAGAAGCAGTGGCAAAAGCCCTAAAAAATGACGCGGATTTTTACTACGGAACAGATGTGCTAGAGAGTGAGCCTATGAGGGAAAATCACCCATTTTTGGATTCTGCACTTATAAGTGGCGGGGAGCTATCTCATAGATTGCTTATCACGCCACATATTGCTTGGGCTTATGGCGACTCACTAAAAGAGCTAGTGGCTTTAAGCATAAAAAATGTCATAGACTTTGTCAAAAATGGCGAGTAAGTAAAAAGTAAGTGTAGTAAGTAAGTGGAGAGATTTTAGCTTCGCAAAATCTGCGAAATAATCACAAGCTACAAGCCCCACAAAATCAAAGATAGAACCTTAAGAAGCCAAAATGAAAAAACTCTACCAAAGCAGTGCAAATCTCGATAAACGCGCGATTAGCAAATTTCTTTTAAGCGAAGAGATTTTGATGGAAAACGCCACAAACGCGCTTGCTTCGCTCATATCTAGGATTACGCACAAAAAAAGTGTGATAACCATAGTCTGCGGTAGCGGGGATAATGGAGGCGATGGCTACGCACTTGCTAGAAAGATTAGGGGGGATTATCTCGTGCGCGTCTATGAGGCAAAAGAGCCAAAATCCACTCTATGCAAGCTCCAAGCCCAAAGGGCGCAAGTGTGTGGCGTAGAGTGGGCAAAAAAGATTTTGCCTTGCGATGTGGTGGTGGATTGTCTTTTTGGGAGTGGCTTTAGCGGTGAGCTAGGGAGTGAGTTTATCACGCTACTAGGGCAGATGAACTCTTGCGCTAGGGTAAAAATCGCGTGTGATATTCCAAGCGGACTAGATATAAGCAATGGCTTTGATACGCGAGTAAAAGAAGCGTTTAGGGCGGATTATACACTTTGTATGGGTGCGCTAAAGATAGGGCTTTTTAGCGATAATGCAAAAGATTTCGTAGGCGAAGTCATCGTAGGGGATTTAGGCATTAGCTCGCAAGACTATGAAGTGCAAAGCCAATTTTTTTTGCTAGAGGAAAGCGACTTAGTCCTACCACAAAGGAGAGAAAAATCCTGCCACAAAGGCGACTTCGGGTATGTCGCTTTTATCTGTGGAGAAAAGCTAGGTGCTAGTGTGCTAGCAGCAAAATCTGCCTTGCGTATGGGAGCGGGCAAAGTAAGCCTGATAAAAGATTTTGGCAGAGATTTAGACAAAGACGGGGGGGCAAAAGATTTTAGCGATTCTACGCAAATAGAATCTAGCCAAAGCAAATCTAGTGATTTTGCCCTCATCGCTACAAACCCAGAGATAATGCTAGAGCGTGGAGTGCCAAAGGGTGCAAATGTGCTTGTAGCAGGAATGGGACTAGGGCTTAGCCAAATAAATGCGAGCCTAAAAACCACACTAAAATCCGCCCTAGCAGATTCTAGTGTGGATTTTATCGTGCTTGATGCGGATATGTGCTATGCGGAGTTTGTGGCAGAACTGCTAAGCGATGAGGTGGCACAAAGCAAAATCGTGCTTACTCCCCACCCAAAAGAGTTTGCTTCTCTAGCCAAAATCTGCTCGATTTTGGAGGATTCTAGCCACACAAATGAGGGGCAAGCAAGCCAAGAGATTGATTTGGTGCTACAAAACCGCTTCTCTCTAGCCCTAAAATTTAGCCAGACTTATCCCAAAGCCACCTTGCTACTAAAAGGTGCAAACTCCATAATCGCCCAAAATGGCAAGCTATACATAAACCCGCTTGGTAGCCAAGCCCTAGCCAAAGGCGGAAGTGGCGATGTGCTATGTGGTGTCATCGCTGCATATCTAGCCCAATCAGTAGCCAAAGCCACCCCAAAAAAATCCCCGCTAGATTGCGCGATAAATGCTTCTTTAGCCCACGCGCTTGCTTCTCATAGAGAGAAAAACCCCTACGCGCTTACTCCACTGCTACTAATCGAGCATCTAGGAAACCTCTAAATGACACCCCAAGCCACCAAAAATCCAGCGCAAAATCCAAAAACCGCTGAAATCTATAAGCTATATGAACTATATCTAGCAAAATCTTTTGGTGTAGACTACATAGCCCAAGCCACTCCCCAAGTCGCCCCAAGCAAATCCCTAGAATCAAGCCTAGCCACGCAAATAAAAAGCTGCCACCTCTGTGCTAGAAGCAAGCTAGACACACCCAAACTTGACTATGTGCGAAGCGATAGCGTGGTGGTGTTTGTAAGCGAATTTGCTATGGGTGATATGGCAAAGCCACCAAAATCAAATCCACACAATCCCCCCTCGAATTTTTCGCCATTTCTCTTTGACTCCAAAGGAGCGCAAATGCTCCAAAACATCGCCCAAAATGTGTTTAAAACCGATAAATTTAGCGTGCTATCCCTGCTAAAGTGCGCCACTAGAGAATCCACCCAGCAAGAGCGCGAAGCGTGCAAACCCTACCTCATATCCCAGCTATCAAAAAGCCCAGCCAAAGCCGTAGTGCTTTTTGGCGAAGTGGTGTGTGAGAGCGTGCTAGGGCTAGACTTTAGCCACAAAGGCGTAGCACTAGATTTGCTAGACAAAAAGGCAATAGCCACCTACTCTCTCTCACAGCTCCTACGCAACCCCTCGCTAAAAAAGCAAACCCTAGCACATCTCCACACACTACTTCAAGCAAGCCCGCTAAATCCAAACTAGATTTCTAGGCATAATGTCTTTTCATCGCTTTATTTTTACAAAATCTTTTTTTTAATTAAAACTTTCGCTAGCAAAATCTTTCTACAAAAATCTTTGCTTCGCAAATCCCACATAACCCACGCAATTACCAAAATCAAATCCACAAAATCTCGCTACCTTATCCACTACCCCAGATTTTGTGCGCTCCACATTTTGGCATACTCGCCCTCTAGTGCGAGTAGCTGCTTATGCGTGCCACTCTCTACTATCTCTCCGTTTTTTAAAAACACGATTTTGTCGCAGTTCATCACGCTTTTTAGTTTATGCGCGATGATGATGACTGTTTTGTCTTTTGCTAGGCGGTTTAGTGCGCGCTGCATCGCAAACTCATTATACACATCAAGGCTTGAAGTGATTTCATCGAGCAAGATTATGGGCGAGTTTTTGAGATTGCACCGAGCGATTGAGATTCGCTGTCTTTCCCCACCGCTTAGGCTTGCCCCACTCTCGCTTACCTTTGTGTCTATGCCATAAGGTAGCGCATTTACAAACTCCAGCGCGTTAGCAGATTTTAGTGCCTCTTCTATCTCTTCATCGCTTGCGTCTTCTTTGCCAAAGGCGACATTAGATTTTACACTTCCGCCAAAAAGATAAGGGTTTTGAAACACCATAGAAAATTTCGCCATAAGGCTTTCGATTTCTAAATGAGCGATATTTTTTAGGCTAGCTTTTTCATTTGCATTGCCGATTTTGATTGTCCCGCTACTTGGCTCATAAAATCTAGCTATGAGCTTGACTAGCGTGCTTTTGCCCGAGCCAGATTCTCCTACGATTGCTAGGCTAGATTTATGAGGGATTGTGAGATTTATATCTCGCAGGGCGAAGTCTTGTCTTTCTAAATTCTGCTTATCAAAATCTTGCTTGCTAAAATCTTGCTTGCCATTTTCTTGCACATTCTGAAAATTCTCGCCTTGATTCTTGCCCCTTGCGCCATAGCTAAAGCACAGATTTTCTATGACTATGTCATTTCCCTGCGGGATTTGCCTATCGCTTCCGCTTACCTCCCTTTGCGCCCTCAAAGCTAGGATATTTTGCCCAGATTTAGTGAAGTAGCGCAGCTCGATGAAATTTATCGCAAAAGTCATTAGCGGGACAAACGCCTTAGAACCCACCAAAATAAAGCCCAAATACTCAATCACCGAGAGTTCCCCGCGCAGCAAAAACTCCCTGCCAAAGCCTATCATAAGCCCGATTCCAGCACCCATACACGACACCACAGCAAGCGCGAAAGGCATTAGCCCCACTTCGATTTTTATGCTTTCTTTGCGCAGATTTTCAAAGCTCCTCTCTAGTCGCTTGAATTTCTCACCACTTAAGCTATGTGCCTTTATCGTAGTGATTCCATCAATGTATTCGTTTATGTGGTTTGAAGCGTCCAAAACCGCATCGATATGCTTGGTGCTTAGATAATCGCTAAGTCGCCTCGTAGCCCATAAAATAACCACCGCCAAAGGCACGCACGCAAAAAACGCTAACGCCATTTGGTAATGATAAATCGCTAGCCCCACAAACACCACCACACTTACCACAAAGCTCCCAAAGACTTGCGGGACAAGGTGGCTATTTGCCTGCTCGATGCTAGCAAAATCTTTCATAATGCAGTGGCTTAGCCTTGAAGGGTTTGCACTCTCTAAAAACCCTAAGGGTAGCTTGCGGATATGCTCGGCTAGCTCTATGCGCCCTTTTGCGCTTGCTTTATAAGTGCTCTCAAAGTTTGCCCTATACGCAGGGATAGAGAGATAATAGCCCGCTATCATAAGCAAAAACCCCACCGTGCAAATAAGCAATAGCTCGCCAAAGCTAGCTTCTGCCCCACCCAAAAGCGAGCCCTCAAAAAACGGACCCAAAACCCTAGCGACAAAATAAATCACCACAAAAATCGTGCTAAATTTTGCTATCTCTGCCACGCTTGTCCAAAAAAGCGATTTGTAAAATCTAGGCATATCATTTAGGGTGATGATTTTTAGCATTTGCAACATTTTTGCTCCTTTGTTAGTTTAGTTTTTGCGCCTTATGCGCGTTTTAGCGCGGTGTTTTGCTTTTCACACGCTTTTTTAAAATTTAAATTCTGAAAAATTCTCACACTTTGAAAATCTAAAAGCCCAAAATCCCCCAAAGCCACCACCTCCAAATCTAACCCTCCAAAATCTAATTATTGATACTCCACTTTTGTGTGTCGTTGTAGAGATTCCACAGCTCCTTATACTCGCTACTTGTCTCTAGTAGCTCTTTGTGCGTGCCAAAAGCGATGATTTGCCCATCTTGCATTAGCGCGATTTTGTCGCACTTTAGCGCGGAGTTTAGCTTGTGGGCTACCATTATGAGTGTTTTGCCTTTGGCTAGGTGGGACAAAGCTTCATTGAGTTTGGCTTCGTTCGTGCTATCAAGTGCGGAATTCACCTCATCTAGCAAAAGTATTGGCGCGTTTTTTAAGATAGCGCGGGCGAGGTTTATTCTTTGCGCTTCCCCACCACTTAGATTCATTCCCTCTTTGCCTATGACACACTCAAGCCCGTATTTATCGATGACTTCTTTGCATTGCGCGAGAGTAGCGGCATTTAGCACTTCCTCATCGCTGGCTTCTTTGCCTGCTTTTATGTTCTCACGCAATGAGTCCAAAAACATAAAATTCTCTTGAAAAACAAAACTCATAGATTGCATTAAATCGTGCTCGGCTATGTCTTTTATGTCGATTCCACCGATGCTTATGCGCCCGCTACTTGCGTCATAAAATCTCCCAAGCAAGCGTAGCACGCTAGATTTCCCCGAACCGCTTTTGCCAACTATGGCTAAGGACTCTCCCTCTTTGAGTGTGAAGCTAACATTTTTTAGCGCGTTTTTGTCATAAGGCTTGCCACTAGAATCCATATAGGCAAAATCCACGCTCTCAAACGCTATGTCAAAGCGCGTTGGCTTTTTTGGATTTTGGCTTTGTGGCAGGGGCTTTTGGCTAAAGATTTTATCTATGCGCTCCACGCCCTCGCTTATTTGCATTAGCTCGCCACTTAGGTTAAATAGCCGTAAAAACGGCGCGATAAGTCCATTGCTAAGCAAAATAAAAAACACACAAAGCAAAATGTCATAGAGATTAAAAGTATCGCGCGTGATGAAGTAGGCACAAAATGGTAGGGTAAATAAAATAAAGCCATTTACAAGCGCGCTAAAAATCCCAAAAGGGCGCATACATTTGTAAGTAAAGCCTAGTGTGAAGCGATGATACTCCTCCACACTTTTGGCAAAATCTTGGAAAGAGCTAATGCTTTTGCCAAACATTTTTACCACACTTATGCCTTTGACAAACTCGATACTTGAGGCGTTTATGGATTCTAGTTTGTCAAAAAACTGCTCTAAGCAGTGCTTCATCTCCTCTTTACTCTTGCCATAGGTGCTAAACTGCACGCATATCGCCACGACATAAGTCGCCACACACACAAGCCCTAGCCTCCAATCACTCATCAAAAAAATCACAAATAGCGCGCTTGCACCCACCACCGATTGGATAAATTCTGGAATTTTGTGCGCGACAAAGTTTTCGATTTTTTCGACATTTTCTTGCAAGGTTTTGTGAATCTGCCCCTTTGTATTGTGCGTGAAATACCCTAGCGGGAGGCTGGCTAAATGCCTTGCTAGCCTTAAGCGCAGATTGTATAAAATCCTATACGCCCCAAAGTGGCTAAGCGTGAATGTTATGCCATTTAGCAGCATCGCTACAAGCACGCTAGCAATGGCTACAAACGCACACCAAAAGACAATTTCTTTATCGACATTGCCTAAATTGTATGCGTTTAGGATAAATTCTTGCACGATGTAATACCCCGCAACATAAGGCACAAACTGACAAATCGCCGCAAGCGAGGAAAGCAGGCTTGAAAAAATGAGGAGTGTCTTTTTCTCCCCGCTTAGCTCAAGCAAGCGCAAGATTCCTTTTTTTTGTTTTTGTGGCGATATTTTTTGTGCTTTTTGATTTTGTGCGTTCATCATTGCTCCTTTAGATTTTGTGTTTAGGCGATTTTTTTATTGCACACAACGATACCAAGTGCGATAATAGCAAACAACAAAGAAGCACAAAAAAGCACTCCATAGCCATTTGCCACACTGCTTTCAATCCCGCTTTTTCCCAAGACTTCGCGCAAAGAAATGCCGATAAAATCGCTAGAGTGGCTACTTAGAGAATCTAGCTTTTCTTGCGCGATAAAAAGCCCTAAAATCTGTGAGGCAAGCACGCCACCTACGACAAAGCAGGCATTTTCAGCCGAGCGCAAAAAGCTAAAATCCACACCACTTTGTGTGCTGCCCTCACACCAGCGCATACCAAGCGAATACGCAAACACAAAAAGGGCGCAAAAATACACACTCACTCCTGCTAGCCCAAGCACGATAAATGCGTGATTTTGCCATAGCCACATATTCACTACTAGCCCTACAAACACCACCACACAAAATCCAAGTAACGCCATAAACGCCCTCCTAAATCCAAGTGCGCGGATAAACAAATACGCCAAAGGCGAGCCTACAAACATAATCGCGCAATTTAGTATCGCACTAAAGATTCCAACCACTTGCAAAGAAAATCCAATATAGACTAGAAGCATTGTGCTTGTGGTATTTGCTAGCGTGATAGGGAGCATACACGCACACAAAAATCCTAGCTGCCACCATAGGCGCGGAGTTTTTAGCGTTTTTAGTATGGAGGGCGTGGATTTGGTGTCTATGTGGTTTGTGTTAGATTCTTTTGTGGAGTTTGTAGATTCTTTATTAGGCTCTATATTGCCATATTTGCCACTACTATTCATAAGCACAAACGGCACACATAGCACAGCCACACATATAGCCATTGCATAGCAAGCCACGCTAAAGCCAAACTCCTCATACACAAAAAGTGCTAGCACAATCCCAAGCACTCCACCCACACCAGAAGCAAGTAGCATTATGGTATTTAGCGCGACTTTTTTATCCGCGCTTGTTTGCTCAATAGCGATTGCATTTAGACTGATGATAGCACACGCCCCAAGCAAGCACATAGCCCCAAACACAACACTCATAAGCAAAATATCACTTGGAGTGCAAACCGCCCCAAGTAGCACAAACCCAAGTATAGATACAGCTCCAAGTGTGAGGCAAAGTCGCTTAAAATTGCGAGCGTGCTTTTTGCGATAGGATTCTACAAGCCCCGAGTAAAAAAAGCTAAGCATAAAGGGAATCATACTAAGATAGAGCAAGCCTATTTGCTGTGGCGGCAAGCCATTTTTGGCAGCAATAGCAGGCAATGCACCATAAATCATCAGCGTAAAAACACTCACAACCCCATACACACCAAAAGAAATGGCATAAATCTGCATATTTGCCCCTAGTATTTATATGCGATTTGCGCACCTAGATTCCAAGGGTTGCCTACCATATAGTAAGTAGCCATTCCTTGAAATGAGCGAGAATATAGCGCGTATTTGGTGTTTGTGGCGTTTTGGGCAAAGATTTTTAGGGCTACATTTTTGATTTCATACCTTGCAAACAAATCCAAAACCGCATAAGGCTTTTGGGCTAAATCATCGCTCCTGCTTAAATCCTCAAAATATTGCTTGGTATAAAATCTTAGATTCCCACCTAGATAAAATCTATGCACGCCTAAGCGCAAGAAATTCCAATCAACATTTGCGCTTAGACTAAGCAGTGGCGAAAATTTGAGCCCCTTTCCTCGCACATCATAAGGCACTTGCTGATTTTGGCTTTGGGCGGCGTTATAAAAATCCAAATATCCTGCGTTTTTGCTAGAGTTGGTATATGAAGCACTCCCTATGTTTAGCCCAAGCCCTGCACTCACTCGCTCTCCATAGTAGCCTATATCTGCATCTAGCCCATAGCTTTGTGCATCACCTATGTTTTTTATGGATTGTTGAATGGCATTGCCTACATAGGATTGTCTATCTTTGATAAACATATAATACACCGCTAAGTTTGCCCTTAGCCTAGAGTCCAAAAACTTCAAATGTGAGCCAATCTCCGCGCTATAAATATACTCGGGGTTGTAGGGACGCTGGTCGCTGTTAGCATAGGGGAATTTGGCAAAGCCACCTTGCTTTGTCGCACTCGTGCCACTAATGTAGATTTTGGCATTGTCGCTAATGCTAAAGCCAAAAGAGATTCTAGGGTCAAAGCTATGCCAATCTTTGTAGGCTTTGTAAGGCTGTGTTATCCCTGCTCCCGGGGACACGGGGGCATTCATACTGCTATGCAAATACTGATACCTAGCACCTACTCCTATGTCAAAGTGCCTACCGATAGGGAAAAGTGCGTCTAAAAATAGTGCAGCAGTGTTTATGCTCTCTATCGCATTCCAATTCGCACGAAATCCAAATGCAGTTAGTCCTCCGCCATTATCAGCGATAAATCCGCGCATACCATTGTCTGTCTGCAAATATTTATAATACGCCCCAAAGGTTGTTTTGATTCCGTTTTTATACTCGCTATTTAGGCGAAGCTCCTCTAGTGCTTGAGTTACATTATAAAAATATCCGTTTTGTTTGGTGGCAAAATAGCCCTTAGAAGTATTTGGAGAAGTCCCAACTATGGGATAAGTATTTAGTAGAGAATCACTTTTGCTAAACGCGCTAATGGAGCTTAAAATATGCTTGCCAAAATCATACTCTAGCTTTAGAGAAGCACTATTTGATAAGGATTTGTGCCAAGGATTTTGCGCATAGATATGCGGGGTGGCTAGCCCTGCGAAGCTGGATAAAGGCGGAATATCCCCCGAAATCTCATAGCCAAAATCTGTGGCATTGTTTTGAAATTGCTCTTTTGTGAGGTAGAATCCTTTGGAGTTGTTTGGCATAAAGCTAAAATTATAGCTTAGTGTCGCTAGAAACGCACTTGTAGGTGCGTAATACAATGCCACACCACCTAGAATGTTATCACTTGTCTTTTTTACTTCACGCCCATATTTGATGAAGCCATTTTCGTGAGTGTAGCGCAGATTTGCTTTGCCCCATAGCTTGTCTTTGATAAGCACGCCACCGAAATATGCGTTTAAGTCCTCATAGAGTTTTGAGCCTGTGAGAGAGATATTTGCATAGTTGCCTTTCATAGGATTTTTGGTGCGGATAGAGATAAGCCCACTTTGTGAATTCTCGCCATAAAGCGTGCCTTGCGCCCCGCGAAGTAATTCTACTTGCTCTACATCTCCTAAGGCTTGGATAATGAAATTTGGGCTTTGAGGCACGCCATCAACATAGAGATTTAGCGTGGTGGAGTAATAATCGCTGCTTGATACTCCGCGCAAAACCGCCATAGGAAACACGCTTGAGCCATCGGAGTTTTGGATTTGTAGTCCTGCAAAAGCACTGCCTAGCTCATCGGTGGAGTTTATGTTTGCATTGGCGATTTGCTTTTCTTTGATGACTTGGACGCTAGAATTTACACTTGATACTTCTGCTTCGTATTTGTTTGCAGTGGTGGTGATTTTTTGTAGCTCGTGGGGTTTTAGATGCTCATAAGTGCTATGTTTGGTGTGGCTATCTGTGGTTTGGCTAGAATCTGTGCTAGATGGGGGTGCTATGGTGCTAGATTGTAGAGTGCTTGGCACGCTTGGATTTTGTGCGTTTGCTAGCGTGGCTACTAGCAAAATTAGCTTTAGCTTTTTTGTCGCTTTTGGCAAAGTATTCATTTTGGCTTTCCTTTTATCATTTTAAGATTTTCATTTACGAGGTGGAAAAATTTAGAACAAGACAAATGATAATAAAACCCAAAAAATTTTTCTACCTCAAAATGCCATAATTTTTTGCAATAACGCGTTTTGCCATTTTTTTGATTACACTTTGCATTTTTATTCTTTTTTGTGTGCTACAATGGCGACTTTTTAAGGAAATTTTAGAGTGATTCTCATATTTTGAAATATAATGAGAATGCCATAGCCAAAATCATCAAAAAGCCAAAAATCTCCACAAAACACATTTAGACATAAAGCACAAATCACCACAAAAATCAAAAAATAAGGAAAGAAAATGAGCGAAGCAAGGTTTCTAAACAAAGCAAGAGATTTTAGCAGGCACTATCAAGCATTTGCCAAAATCGGTGGCACGCTAAAGCATTATCAAGCAAACCAAAATGGCATAAAAGAAATAAAACTTGAGTGCAAAGACTGCAAAGTAGATATAAAAACCTGCTCTATTTTGCAGGGGGTGTCGGTGGATTTTGGGGAGTTTGTGGGGGATTTTGGGTGTCTAGACTTAAGCTATGATAAGCCAAGTGTAAATTTTGGGCTAATACAAAGTGGGTATTACAAAAGTAGCTGTGATGGGCAAGACTTCGCCCTAAGCGATGATGAAATGTTTGTCATCTCGCCAGATATGCACGATTTTGGGCAAAGCGCGAAAGCACAGTGCAAATGCGTGCAGATAAATATCGACATACAAGAAGCGAGTAGGGAAATAAACGCGTTTTTTAGTGAATTTGATTTGGAGAGATTTTATGAAATGTCAAACCAAAATCCATATATTTTGGATGCTTGCGTGCGCGATAAAATGCTTTTCCACCATATTGAGCAGGCTAAATGCGTAGATATGATACGACTAAAGGTGCTTGAGTGCCTGCTAGAGATAGATATGAAGCTAAAGCAAGCCAGAGTAACAACAACTTGTCAAAGCGCGCAATGCACCACAAAGGCATACATAGCGCGAGTAAAGGAGTATTTGCAAGCAAACTATTTTCTAAGCCAAGATGAGCTAAATTTGCGTGGTTTGAGCGAGAGATTTAGCGTGTGTGTAAGCAAGCTAACGCAAGATTTTACCAAATATGAGGGAATCTCTATTTACCAGTTCTTAAAATCCTGCAAAATCAACAATGCTTGCAAAGCCCTAAAAGATGGCAAATCTATCTCTTGCGTAGCAAATGAAGTGGGCTACATAAATGTATCTTGTTTTTGTAAAAACTTCAAAGAAAAATACGGCATAAGTCCGCGTGAGTTTCAAAAAATCGCTAGATAACCTTGATAATAGCCAAGTCTAGTTTTGCCACTCTTTTATCGCTTCTAAATCTTGCCAAAAAGCCTTTTTCACTTCGATAATTGCTTTGGGCAATAAAAGCACCAAACTTCTTTTTGCATTACAAAGAAATGCTACAATAGATTTTGCTTTTTATAAATCAAAATGAACTAAAGTGGCGGAATTGCCAAAACAATCATCAAAGTGGTGTAAGTGTGGTGCAATAGGTGGAATCCAAATTGCTAAGGCTATATTTTAAGACTTTATAGACGCATAAGGAGCGTAGAATGACTTTTATTGATAGTATTTTTGCCGAAGAAGTGCTTGACTCTCGGGGGAATCCCACCCTCAAAGCCACAGTCGCTCTAAGTGATGGAACGATAGAGAGTGCGATAGTGCCAAGTGGTGCAAGCACAGGAAAAAGAGAGGCAATAGAGCTACGAGATGGCGACAAGTCGCGCTATCTTGGCAAGGGCGTGCTAAAGGCGTGCGAGAATGTGGATGCGATTATTTCAGACGCGCTTGTGGGGACTAGCCCTTATGACCAAGCTTTCATCGACTCTACGCTAAAAGAGATTGATGGGACAAACAACTACGCAAATATCGGCGCAAATGCTAGCTTAGGCGTGTCTATGGCGGTGGCTAGGGCAAGTGCCAAAAGCCTAAAAATCCCGCTATATCGCTATCTAGGTGGCGCAAATGCCATAACACTTCCTGTGCCTATGCTAAATATCATAAATGGTGGTAGCCACGCGGATAATACGGTGGATTTCCAAGAATATATGATAATGCCACTTGGGTTTGAGGACTTTGATGAGGCACTGCGAGCAAGTGCGGAAATCTACCAGCACCTAAAAGCGATTCTAAAAAAATCCAAGCATATCACAAGTATCGGCGATGAGGGGGGATTCGCACCAAATCTTAAAAACAATGCCGAGCCAATCGAGGTGATACTCCAAGCCATAGAAAAAGCAGGATATAAGCCAAAAGAGCAAGTAGCTATTGCCCTAGATGTCGCTAGTAGTGAGCTAGTAGATGAAAAGGGAATCTACCACCTAGATGGCGAGGGCAGGAAGCTAGACTCTGCAGGAATGGTAGAATACTATGAAACACTATGCGCGAAATATCCTATCGTATCTATCGAAGATGGGCTAAGCGAAGATGATTGGGAGGGGTGGAAGCTACTTACCAAAAAGCTAGGTGGCAAAGTCCAACTTGTGGGAGATGATTTGTTTGTAACCAATGCAGAGATTCTCTCTCACGGAATCAAGCAAAAAATTGCCAATGCGATTCTAATCAAGCCAAATCAAATCGGCACAGTGAGTGAAACTATGCAAACCGTGCGCTTAGCACAAAGAAACGGCTATAAGTGCATAATGAGCCACAGAAGTGGGGAGAGCGAGGATAGCTTTATCGCGGATTTTGCAGTGGCTCTAAACACAGGCGAAATAAAGACAGGGAGCACAGCTAGAAGCGAGCGAATGGCAAAGTATAATCGCTTACTTGCCTTGCACCACGAGCTAGCAAAGCCTCACTATCTAGGCAGGGAGCTATTTGGCTAAATCTTTGTGTAAAAGCATAGAAATGTAGCACGAAGTGCAAAACGCGCAAAAACCGCGCAAAAAGCCTAAGAAGTGTAAAAATATGCTTACACAAAAAGCCACAAAATCTAGTAACCGCCACGCAAGTATTTGCAAGCAAAATCTAGCCTAGAATCCCAAAAACAAAACTAGGCAAAACGGAGAGCAAAATGCAAAATCTTTGGTATTTCCTCTACACACATAGAAAATACGCTTTTTTCTTGCTATTTTTGGCAGGGGCTAGTGCGTATTTGACATTTTTGGTCGTGGGGGAGAATTCTTTGGAAGTGCTACTTCACAATAGGGAGCAAAAAAATGCCCTGCAAAAAGAAGTCGATACCTTGCAAGCTGAAAATGCTAGATTGCAAAAAGTGCTATTTGAGCTTAGAGGACTAGAACCGTGAGTAATCAAAACATACTACAAGACATACTAAGTGCTAGCAAACTAGGTGCTATCAAAATTGCGCAAACTCGATTTGTCGCATATTTTGCATATTTTGCGCCCGCCCTGCTTTGTGGCACACTTTTTTCACTACTAGCTATTGATTTTGCGCTGGCTAGGGAGAATCCATTTGAGCCGATGAGTCGCCCACAAGAAGATACTTTTAAATCCCCCAATGCAAAAAACTATTTCAAAGAGTTTGACTTCAAGCTACCTAGCACCGCTAGAATCCTAAAGACCGTAACCATAACATACCAAAATATTGATGGTAGCACAGAAAGCAAAACCCTAAACATTGATGAGGGGATTGATTGGCATTTCCCTATTTTGCTAAGCCAAAGAAAAGCATTTCTAAATGAAAAAGTGCAGCACTACACTATCACGCCTTTTGATTTTTTCACTCAAAAAAATCGATTCTATCTCTTTAGTGCCAACACTATTATCCGCTCTTTTGTGCTTCCCTCGCCCTATCGCATCATCATAGACATAGACAAAGCAGAGCAATACGGCTTGCAAAAGCCTCCGACATCTAGTAATGGATTTGTCCCGCTAAATGTCAAGTATTTCACCAAAGCAGCCCTAGATGTGCACAAAGATTTCTATCGCTTCATCATCACCCTTGATGGACAATACACCTACCACATTGACAAAGAAGTGGATTATTACATTATCTCGGTAGAGTGATTTTGATGCTTAGCGATGCAAACATTGTCCTAATCGGCTTTATGGGCAGTGGCAAAAGTAGCGTGGCTAAAAATCTTGCCAAAAGATACAGCCAAAGTCAAAATCCACCCCAAAATCTACCACAAAAGACACCGCGCAAAGACACCGCGCAAAGATTTGCGCGATTTGTGCTTGATAGCGATGAGATGATAAGCAAAAATTTGGGTATGAGCATCAGCCAATACTTTAAGCGCAGGGGCGAGGAAGCGTTTCGCTTGAGGGAAGCGGAATTTATCGCTTGGGTGTGCTCAAGTGTAAAAAACGCTATCATCTCCACAGGTGGAGGTATGCCGATTTTTAATGATGTAAGACAAATGGGCTTTGTGGTGTATTTAGAGATTGGCTTTGATGAGATTCTCTCAAGGCTAGATTCTATCCAAAGGAGCAAACGGCCACTATTTAGAGACCTAAAAAAGGCTAGAGAGATTTTTCTATATCGCAAAGATATTTACAAAAATACCGCAGATTTAGTCATCGATGCGAGCAAGCCACTAGAATCTATCACGCAAGAAATACTAAATCATTGCTTTGCAAAAGCGTGAGTGTGGCTTTAAGCGTGAGGTGGGCTAAAGCAAATATGCGTAGCAAAACCAAATCCACCAAAATCTAGCAAATCTAAGGCACAAAATGCTATGGATAGACATCACAGACCCAAAATACGCGCTGTTTTTTAGCTCTCTTTTGCCACATTTGCGCGAAATTGACACCGTGCTAGTTACCACGCGCAAAAGTGCAGGCTATACCGAGTGCGCTTCCTTGCTAGAAAAGCTAGGGATTGAAGCAATTTGCATAGGTGGGGAGAGTGGCTATGGTGGGAGCGGGCTAGAGGATAAATTTTTGGCTAGAATCAAACGGCAAGAAGAATTTATCGCACTTTTTAAGCGCGTGGGCTTGCCTAGAGTGTTTCTCACAGGTGCTAGCGCAGATGGGACGCAAAGTGCTTTTGGGCTGGGGATTCCTGTGGTGAATTTTAGCGATACGCCTATGGATAGCTTTGAGGGTGGAGAGGAGCATATCACGCTTTTATCGCGCCTTAGTTTGCCCCTATCAAGCCTTATTTTTTATCCATTTGTAGTGCCAAAGGAGGCATATAGTTTTTTTGGTGTAGCAGAGCAAAATCTAATCCCTTACAACTTTATCGATGTAGCATTGTGGCTAGATATAGACAAGCTAAAATTTAGCCAAGAAGCAAAAAACGCATTTTTGCAAAGGTTTGGTTTTGCTAATGAAAATAAACCACTAATCTTGGCTAGAGAGGAGGAGTATAAAGCTCACTATGTGAAAAAAAAATATCCGCTTTTTTATGAGGCTTTGCACGCGCTTGCTAGGGAGGCAAATATCATCATTATGCCCCGCTATGAGAGAGAATATCTAGAAGCTGAATTTGGTAGCTATCCTAGCGTGCGTGTGGTAAAAGAGCCACTTTTCACGCACGAGTTTTATCCCTGCATAGATATGCTATTAGGTGGAGGAGGAACTATGAATCTAGAATCTAGCTTTCTAGGCATACCCACACTATCTACTCGCTCACTTTTGCTCTATCACGATAAATACTTGCTAGAAAACTCTCTAATGCGCCACGCAAAAAGCCCAGATGAAGCACTAAAGGCGTTTTTTGACTTTGGGCAAAGAGGCTTCATAAGACAAGAAAATCAACGCTTTTTTATCCCAAAAGGCACGCTAGAAGTGCAAAATATCATTGCCCAAATCACAAATAGATTTTATAGGTAATTAGCCTTGTTTTGTGGCTCAAAAAGAAGTCTTAGGATTTTTAAGGTGTTAGATTGGAAAGATTTAAGAAGTTAAGATTTTGAGCTGATAAATGAGGATAGATGAAGCAAAATTTGAGAAAAAATGAAGCGAGGGGAAACGAAGTCAAATGGGGGGAGAGGCAAAATCACAAAATCTAGCAAAAGCACTCAAGCCCGACACAATTATTGCGCTAGGCTTAAGTGCTACTTGCGCTATTTTTTGATTTGCTGAATGTATTTGTTTAGTCGCTCTTTTGCCTTTGGTTGCTTAAATATTCCATCATTGATAGCAGCTGCATTAGTAGCTTTACCTACTTGGAATATGCCTACCATACCCATTGGTGTGTGAGGTATGCACTCATACACATACACGCCCTCTTTTTTGGGTGTGATAGTGAATTTCTCGCCCTTATTTCTCATCATCGTTTGAGGTGTTTGGAATTTCTCCGCACCTGCTGGGATTACTACACTTCGTGCGTTGTGTGTAGGGTCAGTGGCTACAAATGTGATAGTATCACCGGGCTGAATATGCACAAACGCTGGCTCAAATACCATAGGTCCCTCTGCGCCTTTGTTTAGCATTTTGATTTCATAATCCTTTGCAAACGCAAGGCTACAAGCTGCTAGAAACGCCAAAGCTAAAAGATTTTTAGTAGTCATACTAAATCCTTTGTGAAGTAGATTTCTTATCATCGCCCAAAAGGTTTTGTGAAAGATTTTGCAAAAGGTTTTGGCACATTTTTGCAAAATCAGCAAAACCTCTTTTGGCTAGAAAGATTAGCCAAGACTTTATCAAAAATTCAGTTAATATGTCGAAAAAATCACGCAAAATTTCATATATTTTTTTAAGATTCTGTGCTTAAAAACCATAAGCGACTTAAATCTACTTATGCCACGCACTATTAAGCGATGAATGGCAATGAGATAGCCAAGATAAGCAATGCTACAAACAATGTATTAGGGCAATGTATATAGATAAATCCTAGCCCACCTCATCATCTAGTGCAAAATCAATAAAACTCTGCACTTCATATTCGCTTTGCTTCTCACTATGCTCAATGCTAATAAAAATGACTTTTTTATATTTTTTTGTGAGCTTTTGTAGCCTTGCTTTTAGTAGCGCATCATTTGGAAATGGCATAACAATATAAGCAATATCATTTACCAAAAAATCGCATTCCTCATCATAGCTTATAAGCGGTTTTGGCGTGCTAGATTTTGCTTGGGTAATCTCACTAAAAGGATTGCTATACTTTAGAAGCAGCTCACAAAACACCATATTTTCAAAAATATGCTGGAAATGTGGCGAAGCACTAAGTGCGTAAGGCAGGGCAAAATTATACAAATACAGCTTAGGCTTTGAGCGATTTTGGGTGTGGGGGAGCAAAAAGATACTTTGCTGGGATTTTAGGCTTTCTATGAAAGCATATATCGTGTCTTTGGAGGTTTTTAGACTTGATTTTGTTTTGCGCAAAAGGCTATACGCACTAAAATTTTGCCCCTGAAAATCCAAAATCTCTTGGAAAATCCGCGCGTGCTTTTGATAAGCAAGGCGGATAATTTCTTGATTTCTAGCGGTGTGCTTGGACTCTGTGAGAAAAGGCATTTCAGGTAAGTTGCCACTTTTTAGAAATGTCGAAAAAATCGATTCTAGCTTTTGGGCTTTGCTAAAGCTTACAAACTCCCTAAAGCTAAGAGGCAAAACCCTCACTTGCCTAAGGTGTGCAAAATATTGTGATAAGCCCTGCCTATCACAAATAGGATTAGCACAAACAAGGATAATATTGCTAAGATTTGGCAGAGTAAGCGTAGACATAGTAGTCCTAGATGAGTTGGCTTTGAGAGATGAGATAAGCTGGGGACTAGATGATGAGCTAAAGGCAAGGGAGGAAATGTCATAGTTGTCCACCACGAGCAAATCAAAGGCTTTTTCCAAAAATGCTTTAAGCAACTCCTTTTGGGTGTCCTCTATGCAAAATCTCATATCAGCACAATCAACAAACACAACGCGCTTGGCATTTTTGGCATACTCAAGTGCAAGGGAGGTTTTACCACTTTTTGGAGGACCATATATCAAAAGAGGTGTGTCTTTTTGGGGATATGGACGAGGCAAAAAAGCGTAGCTAGCCCTGCTTTGCTCATAGAGGATATTAGATTCTAGCATTTTGATTTTGTAGCAGATTTAGCCAAGCCTATCGCACTTCTTTGATATAAGCTACTGCTTCATATACGCTATCAAAACTTTTGTCCGCTTGACTTTCTAGCCCCTGCCCATAGCCACAGCGCACCCACAGCGCATTTACGCCTGCGTTTTTGGCAGATTCTATATCTAGTATGGTATCTCCTATCATATACACCTTTTGCTTTGGTGCTATGGGCAAAAAGCTAAGCGCACGCAAAATCGGCTCAGCATCTGGCTTTGGCTCGCTTACATCTTCGATACCGATGACTACGCCAAAATACTTTAGCAATTCAAAATTTTCCAAAATCTGCTTAGAGTAAAGCCCTGTTTTTGTCGTTACCACACCAAGATGGGCAAACTCCCTTGCCAAAATCAAAGCCTCACGCACCTTTGGGTATAGCTTTGATTTCTCTATGCAGATTCTGCGGTAGTGGTTTTTGTAGCGGGTTATGCGGGATTCTACTTCGATTTCTCCAAACCCCACACGCAAAAACATTTCCCTCAAAGGCAGTCCTATCATAGAGCGCACTTCTTCTAGACTAGGTGCGTATGCCTCCTTGCCCTCCTCCTCTTCGCACGCTCGGCAAAAGCTTGCATAGATTCCCTCCAATGAATCTAGCAGTGTCCCATCCAAATCAAACAAAATAATCTTTTTTTCACTTGTCGCGTTGCTAGATAGATGGGCATACCCTTGCGTAGAATGCGCAATGATTTTATCCCCACCTTTTGTGTCATTATCAGGCTTTAGCTCGATTTTTTCATCGCTACTTTGCGCTACACTCTGTGGGGCTAGCTCAAATTTATCTTGTAAATCATCATTTTGCAAATCCTCATTTTGCAAACTCTTGTTTTGTGAGTTTTGCTGTGTGTCTTTTTTGCTACTCTCATTACTCTTTTCACCCAAAAATTTACCAAAAATATTAGCCACGATGTTTTCTCCTTTTCCACAATGTCGCTCCACTAGGAATCTCACCTGAGAAAATCCCATATCGCCACTCATAGCACATCACGCCAAAAGCCACCACAAACGCGCACACTTGGGATAATGGATAGCTAGCCCACGCACCATCTATACCATAAGTGTGGCTAAGAGGTGGTAAAAGTATAGCTAGAAATAATATCGTATAGCAAATAGTGATGATAAAGGAACTTACCGTGCGCTGCACAGATTGCAAAAATATTGCACACACGATATTTATCCCAAAAATCACATAACCTATGTAGTATACACTCATAGCTTCTATCGTGCGCTCTGCCAAACTAGAATGTGCTAGAGTGGAATTCTCTTTTTGCAAAAATAGCTCCACCAAATATCTATCAAACCCATAAAAAAGTGCATACAGCCCCACTCCTATGACAACCACCATAGCTAGCGAAAACAAAAACGCTATCTTTAGTCGCGCAAAATTCCCCGCTCCATAATTGAAGCTAGCGATAGGCTGCAAAGCCTGCGATACAGATAGCAAAACCGTAAAAAACACGATTCCACAATACATCATAATGCTATAAATTTTCACGCCATCATCGCCTTCGATTTGAAGTAGGGTAACATTAAAAAGCAACATTACAGCTGCTGCAGAGACTTCTGCGATACTCTCTGGGATACCGCTTTTTGCCGAAGATATGATAGAAGCGATAGAAAATCTAGGGATAAAAAATAGCTTGCCTTTGTGAGAGATAAAATGACTAAAAAGCACCACAAAACCGATGAGATGTGCGCTCACTGTGGCAAGTGCGCTACCCTCTATCCCCATATCACACACAAACAAAAACACATAATTTAGCACGATATTGCTAGCAGAGCCCACTATCATCGCTATGCTTGCCAAAATCGGGCGTTTGTCATTGATGACAAAAATATCACACAAAGGGTGGAGTATCAGCATAGGTGTGCCTAGAAATATCACTTTTATGTAAGCAAGTGCGAAGTCTTTTATCTCGCTTGAGATGGGCTTATTTGCCGTGAGTGCTGTGATGATAAAGTCTGCAAAGCAAAATCCAACTATGCTGATAAACACAGAGCTAATCGCCACGAAATAAAAAATCGAGCAAAACACAAGCCTAGCCCTATATGCGTGGTCTTTGCCCAAAAAATACCCCACAATCGCTGCCCCACCAAAGCCAAATAACAACTCATAGGCGATAAAAGCGGGAAAAATAGGCCAGCAAATGCCAATCGCTGCTAAGCCATTCTCTCCCACCTTTTTGCCGACAAAAATCCCATCTATCGTAGAGTAAGTAGATAATGCTAGCATAGCAAGAAGTGCGGGGATAAAGTAGTAAAAAAATAGCTTAGGGATAGAATCTGCTTTTAGGTCGATTTTTGTGGTGTGTGCGCCACTTTTGTCGATGTGTGGTAATTGGCTTTGTGAGGGGTTTGGGGGTTGGCTTTGTGTGGTTGGGCTTGGTGGTGTGGTGTTTTTCATCGCCATTTCTCCCAAATTTATATCTATGTGCTTTGTCGTATGCCTTGCTAGTTTTTCATCGCTACTGCTTCATAGACTTTTTGCAAGTTTTTGTAGCATTATACAAAATCTCTAAAAACAAACACCAAAAGATACAAATCCCTCTTATGCTAGGATTTTGCTAGAAATCCTTAGTAGAGATTTTGTAGCAAAATCCACTTTTAAACATTTGTAAATTTCTCTTGCTTTCATTTGTGAAATCTTTAATTATATTTGCCTATTTTTCTCATTTTCGTGCCTATTTTTTCACTCATTTTTTCACGCTTATATTCCTACTCATTTTCGCACTCATTACCCCCTCATCTTGTAGCTCACTTTAGTGTTCTATTTTTGCTTACTTGGCTTATCTTGTGGATTATCTGGGTCATAGATTTTGTTTGTTTTGCTAGGGCGGATTTGGTTATCTAGCTTGCGCATATCAAATGGCTTGCCACCATTGCTTAGCGTTAAAATCTGCTTTTTGAAGTCATAGCTATTGTTTGCTTCATTGTAAGTGCCACCTGTGATTTTGGCGATGTTTTTTAGAAATTCTAGATTCGGACTTAGTGCAAAAGCGTGGATTTTGACTAGATTATCCGCGTTTTGTGGCGAGTTTTTGACAATGCTAGCGTTAATGCTTTTGGTTAGATTTAGCATTGTTTGTGTGTTGCGCGTATCATCTGGGCTTCCTGCTACGATTAGATAGACTTCCTTTTTTAGTCCATTATCTTTGGTGAAGTTTTTTATAGAGCGGATTATTGCAGCATTTGTAAGCACGACAGTAGACTTGATAGCTTGCACGCTATTTACCGTGTTTGCAAACTCTTGCATATCATAAAAAGTCCCCAAATTCTCCGTGCCTCTATTTGAGAAAATCACAAGCGAAATCTTGGCAAATTGCTTTTCTCTATCGCCCAAAATGTGTTTCGCCACAAAGGGTGCGATTTCCTTAAACGCCTCTATGTAGCCTTTCATTGAGGTATTGACATTAAGCGCGATTGCGACTTCTTTTGTGGGATTTTTGCTAAGGTATATGCCAAAATCGCCATTGCGAAAGTTGCTAATCTTAAAGTTCTGTTTTTCACAAATTGCTTTGATTTCTAGCGTGCCATTATCCAAAGTGCCGTTTGTGAGGGCATAAGAGATACGCCTATCCGCGCTTAGGTAGAGATTTGCATTAGAAGTGTTATCAAAGATTCCGCCATATAGCACACTGCCACCAAAGGCGATAGCGCGGGATTTGGTATCGGTGTATTTTGTGCTATCTATGGTGCTGTTATTGCTTGCATTTATGGTGCTTTTGGGCGAGGCACTTCGCGGGGTAGCCTGCGCTCCACAGCTACAATCCGCGCCATAAATAAGTGCGTGGAGTTCTTTGTTTATATAGGTTTCATCGATTGCTTCATCATCGATATTTTCTACACTTCCTACACAACCTGCACCATTTGCACTACCTGCACTCTTTGCACTCTCTGTGTTCTGCGCGTAAAGTAGTGTGAAGCTAGCACATACAAATGCGATTATGCCCACTCTCACTAGCTTTCTTAGTTCCCCTAGTTTGGCTTGCCCATATCGCCTCATTTTCGCCTCCTTGAATAATGCTGTTTTACCTGCATTGTAGCACAAATTGCCACAACAAATCGCTAAATTAAGGAGATGAAACCAAAGCCCTGAAAAATCTCTTTTCCTTGAAATTTCAGCAGGGTGAGCTTTATACGGCTCTATCTTATCTCAATCTCTGCTAAAAATAGACTTAGCCATTTTTTGCGCAAAAAGCGCACGCAGTAGCTTACACAGACACGAGACGCGCACTATTCGTGCGCTTGTTTGTATCGCTCGCTTAAGCTTTTTGCCACATATATTTTTATCCCCCGTCTGCCAAATAAATGTGTAAATTCTACCCACAGCCGTATTTTTTTCATATTTTTTACGCGCTTTTTTAAATCATATTAGGTAAAAAAATATATAACCTTTCTAAGCATTCGCTATCATAATTTCATAGATACCAAATGCTAAAAATCTATAAAAAAAGGAGCTAAAATGTCTATAAAAGGTTTTGCTATGCTAAAAATCGGCTCGGTTGGTTGGATAGAAAAAGACGCTATCACGCCTTGTGGTCCCCTAGATGCAATATGTCGCCCGCTAGCGATTGCGCCCTGCACTTCAGATATTCACACAGTTTATGAGGGCGGTATCGGCGAGCGACATAATATGTTTTTGGGGCACGAAGCAGTGGGCGAAGTCATCGAAGTTGGCGAGCTGGTAAAAGATTTTAAAGTCGGTGATAAAGTCATAGCCCCTGCTATCACGCCTGATTGGGGCTCGATAAACGCACAAAGAGGATTTGCCCAGCATAGTGGTGGTGCGCTTGCAGGGTGGAAATTTTCAAACTTCAAAGACGGCGTGTTTGCAGAAAAGTTTCACATAAATGAGGCTGATGCAAATCTAGCACACCTCCCTGAAAATGTCGATGTCGCCGATGCGGTAATGCTGTGTGATATGGTTACCACAGGGATTCACTGCGCAGAAAATGCTGATATAAAGCCGGGTGAGTCTGTGGCAGTTATCGGGCTAGGACCTGTGGGGCTTATGGCTTGCGCAGGTGCAAACCTAATGGGTGCTAGCGAAATCTACGCCGTTGATTGTATAGAATTCCGCGCTGATATTGCCAAAAAATATTACGGAGCAACGCATTATATAGATTTCACAAAAGGTGCGTTTTTTGACCAAATCAATGAAATCACAAAAGGCAAGGGAGTAGATAAAGTCGTAATCGCAGGAGGAACTACAAGCACGATAGGCGAGTGCTGCTGCTGTGTAAAAAATGGCGGTGTCGTATCAAATGTCAATTATCTGGGCACGGGGGATAATATCACTATTCCTCGCGTGGCGTGGGATGTGGGAATGGGACACAAAGACATAAGAGGTGGGCTAACCCCCGGTGGACGCTACCGAATGGAAAAGCTAGCCTCTTTGCTCTCCACCAAAAAGCTAAATGTCAAGCCACTCATCACACACAAACTAGAGGGCTTTGGCAAGATAGAGGAAGCACTAGAGCTAATGCGAAACAAGCCAGCAGGGCTTATCAAACCTGTGGTGGTATGCTAGAGCCATAGAAGTGTTTTTAAGGGGTTTAGTTTTTTAAGTCGTTTATAAGTGGAGGGGGTTGTGGCAGTCATCACAAAAAGCGTGATTTAGATAGTTTTAGGTGTTTTGAAGCACTTTTGGTGTTTTTTGGCATTATAAAATCACAAAAACACAAAACTCAAAATCGCTAGCGTAGCAAAATCCAAAAATTCACTCTAAATCTAGCACAAAATCTACAAGTCTAACAAACATACCCGACAATAATCTGCTTCATAGCATTTGCATCAATCATTTCTATGTCCAAAAGCATTTTATAATAAGAAATACACCTAAAATTATTACAAAACTACACAAATGCAAAAATTTCATCAAATATTTTCTAAAAATTCAAAAAATATTTAATCTTTTGGAGTAAAAACGCTTTTGAGGGTTTAAGCAAATGCAAGTTTTACTCCAAAGGATTTTAGGTAGATTTTGGAGTAAAATCTATTTGCAAACGCCTCCAAACAAATAAAGCAAACTCACGCTATTAAGCAAGATTTGCTAAAAAGGGTAACTAAAAGTGTCGGTGTCGCTTTCCTCTACTCTAAGGGCTTAAAACAGCTTTATTAGGCTTCCTATGTGTCTAGTAAGTGTCTAAAGATTCTTGCAAAATACTTTCTAAGCATTCTAAGCTAGCCTTAGAGATAGAATCAGCGATAAACAAAAGCCTTTGATTTTTTGGATTTTGCCAAAATCAAAGCAAACTTATTTTAAGGAGACAAAATGTCTAAAACAATGAAAGCCGCAGTGGTAAAAGAGTTTGGCAAACCCCTTGTCATACAAGAAGTCCCAATCCCCGAGCCACGCGATGGAGAAGTGCTAGTAAAGATTGAAGCGTGTGGTGTGTGCCATACAGATTTGCACGCAGTCGATGGCGATTGGCCTGTAAAACCAAACCTAAAAGCCTTAGGCAGTGGTGGGTTTATCCCGGGACACGAGGGCGTGGGCTTTGTAGTCAAAGTCGGCAAAGGTGTTACACACATAAAAGAGGGTGATGCGGTGGGAATCCCTTGGCTTTATAGTGCGTGTGGGCATTGTGAGCATTGTATGGCAGGCTGGGAGACATTATGTGAAAAGCAAGACAATGGTGGCTACTCGGTAAATGGAGGATTTGCAGAATATGCCATAGCTGATGCAAACTATGTGGGAATCCTGCAAAAAGATGTGAATTTTTTAAATATCGCGCCTATTCTTTGCGCAGGGGTAACCGTCTATAAAGGGCTAAAGGTTACAGAAGCGAGACCGGGGCAGTGGGTAGCTATCTCTGGTATAGGCGGGCTAGGACACCTAGCGGTGCAATACGCAAAGGCTATGGGGCTAAATGTCGCAGCTATTGATGTGAGTGATGATAAGCTAGAGCTAGCCAAAAAGTATGGAGCAGAAGTCGTGGCAAATGCTAAAACTCTAGGCGAAGAAGGCACGATAAAGAAAATCATAGAAGAAACAAATGGTGGCACTCACGGCGTGCTAGTAACTGCTGTGCATCCCATCGCTTTCAAGCAAGCACTAGGCGTGGTTCGCAGAGGTGGCACTGTGGCTATGAATGGCTTGCCACCGGGAGAATTCCCTGTAAATATCTTTGATATGATTCTAAATGGCGTAACGATTCGAGGCTCGATAGTGGGCACAAGACTTGATTTGCAAGAAGCAATAAGATTTGCCGAAGAGCAAAAAGTCCACGCCCATGTCGCTCCTGCCAAGCTAGAAGATATAAATGACATTTTCGCTCGTATGAAGCAAGGCAAAATCGATGGGCGAATGGTGCTAGATTTTCGCGCTTCATAGTCGCTAGGCTAAATGATATTTGGAGGGGAAAAAGTGTAAAGAGGGGGCAAAAATGAGTGGCAAAGGAGGGGGAAAAGAATGAAAAAAATGAGGGGGGCAAATCCACCAAACGCGTAAAAAGCAACAAATACAAAAATTATAGATAATCTGCCAAAATCACACACTATCAAAAACTACTACAATAAGGACAAACAATGCAAGCAAAACAATCAACACAGCAAGAAACACAATCTAAAAAAACAAAAATCCTCCTACTTGGCGCGGGCTATGCAAATATGAGCTTGCTTACGCGACTAGATAAAGAAACGCTTAGCAAAGCACAATTTAGCATAATCACAAAAGAGCCCTACCACTACAAAAGTATCTGCCTGCACGATGTCGCTTCGGGTAAGCACGACAAATCCGTGCTTTTCAATGTGGATTCTACACTAGATAGCAAAATCAATGTTATCCAAGATGAGATTACAAGCATAGAATCTAGCATAGTCAAAGGAGCAAAATCAAGCTATGAATACGACTACCTTGTCGTGGGGCTTGGATTTGGGAGTGATGATTTTGGCATAAAGGGCGTGAGAGAGTATGCCAAAAGTATCACTTCTTATTCAAGTGCGAGAGAGATTTACGCCCTCATACTCTCAAAGCTAGAGGGCTTGCGAGAAAAAGACGATGATGAAGCAAGGCTAAGTTTCGCAGTGTGTGGAGGTGGCTTTAGCGGGATAGAGTTCGCAGGCTCTCTAGCCGAAGAGGTGGCGAAAAAATGCAGTGAATTTGGCATAGATTTTAGCAATATAAAGATTTATTGCATTGAGGCTGCACCTAAGATTTTGCCTATGTTTAGCGATAGTTTGCAAAAAGCAGGACGCGACAAGCTAGAATCTCTAGGCGTGCAAGTGCTTACTAGCTCCAAAATCCTAGAGTGCAAAGCGCACTCAATCATCATAGAAAAAGAAGCCACACAAAGCGAGATAGACGCTGATGTCATCATCTGGACAGCGGGGGTAAAGGGCAATCCCGTGATAGAAAGCTCTCCACTTTTTGGCAGCACGATTCTAGCTAGGAGCAGGGTAGAAGTCGATGAGTTTTTGCGCCCCAAAGAGTCCGCTAGGCAGGATTGCGCCCAAAATAGCCCACAAGAAGTGCAAAATCCTAGCGTGCTACCAAATGTCTTTGTGCTAGGGGATTGCGCTAGCTTTAGAAATGAGCCAAGTGAGCGGTTTTTCCCTTCCACAGCGCAACTAGCACGAGAGCAAGGCAAATATCTAGCACAGGTTTTCCAAATCCTGCTAAAGAAAAAGACACAAAAAAAACTAGCTCAAAACAAATCCCCATATGGCAAAAAAATCCTCCCCTTTAGATTTACCCCAAAGGGCAGTATCTGCTCTATCGGCGAGTCTTATGCACTAGGCGCACTAGGTAGCTTTGAGATAAAAGGACGCCTTGCTAGCGTGCTAAAAAAAATCATAGAATCCCTTTGGAATTTGCAACTAAAGGGATTTTCTTTGTGATTTAGATGGATTTTAGTTTTGGAGGAATTTAGGGGGTTTAAGCTAGATTTAGCCCAAGCTACAAAAACGCAAAATCTTTGTAAAAATTGCGCTAAAATACGGCACTATTTTTGCAAAATCTAGCACAAACAAACCACAGCCAAAAGGAAAAAAATGCGAACACAATGGATACAAAAACGCACAAATGATAAAATCAAAACACAGCTATATTATGCCAAGCAAGGAATCATCACAGAGGAAATGCGCTATATCGCAAATATTGAGCATATATCCGCAGAAGTGGTGCGCAAAGAAGTGCAAAAAGGACGGCTAATAATCCCAGCAAACATAAACCACACAAACCTAAACCCTATGGGCATAGGCGTAGCCCTCCGCACCAAAATCAACTCCAATATCGGCTCAAGCCAAATCATAAACTCCATAGACGAAGAAGTCCAAAAGCTAAAAGTATCTATCCAATACGGCGCGGATACGGTTATGGATTTGAGCACGGGCGGGGATTTGGACTCGATTCGTTGCGCTATCATAGATGCTTCTAGCGTGCCTATCGGGACTGTGCCTATGTATCAGATACTCCACGATGTGAAAAACGATGTCTTAAAGCTAAGTATTGATTCTATGCTAGCCACACTAGAGAAGCAAGCACAGCAGGGCGTTAGCTACTTCACCATTCACTGCGGATTTTTGCTACGCCATTTGCCATTTGTAGCTAAGCGCAAGATGGGCATAGTATCACGCGGTGGTAGCCTAATGGCAAGCTATATGATGCACTATCATAGAGAAAATCCATTTTATGAAGCATTTGATGAGATTTTGGATATTTGTCAAAGATATGATGTCAGCTTGTCGCTAGGGGATTCGCTTCGTCCGGGCTGTCTAGCGGACGCAAGCGATGAGGCGCAGTTCGCCGAGCTAGAAGTGCTAGGAGAGCTAGCAAAAAGGGCAAATGCCAAAGATGTCCAAGTGATGATAGAGGGACCGGGACATATCCCGCTAAACCAAATCGAGCGCAATGTCAAAATCCAAAAGCAGCTTTGCAATGAAGCACCATTTTATGTGCTAGGACCGCTTGTAACGGACATCGCTGCAGGATATGACCATATCGCAAGTGCTATCGGTGCGTGTGTGGCGGCGTGGAAAGGTGTGGCGATGCTTTGCTATGTAACGCCAAAGGAGCATTTGGGACTGCCAAATGCAAATGATGTGCGTGAGGGGATTTTGGCTTACAAAATCGCAGCGCACGCAGCAGACATAGCACGAGGCAGAATCGCCTCAAGGGTGCGAGATGATGCGATGAGTGATGCACGGTATGGATTTGATTGGGAGAGGCAGTTTGAGCTAGCACTAGACCCGCAAAGAGCGCGAGAATATCACGATGAAGCACTACCCCAAGAAGTGTTTAAAAAGGCAGAGTTTTGCTCTATGTGCGGACCGAAATTTTGTAGCTACAAAATCACTCAAGATATTTTCAAAAAATATGGCGATAAGGACACGCATAAAGAGGACAAAAGCTCACGCAAAATGGCTTAAATCACGCCAAAATCTAATCCCAAAGCCCCCAAATCTAGCCTCACACAAATCAGCAAAAATAAGACCAAAAAATCCTAAAAAATGGGGGGAGGCAGAGTAAATTGCCAAAATAAAAATGCGGAGATAAAAAGCAAAGTAGATTTCAACGCGGGACGCAATATAAAGCGTGACACAAAGCCCAAAATAAAATCAGCAAGATAACTAGCAGAGCAAACTTTGGCTAAAAATCTTTAGCCAATCCTCTTTAGCCCGAGATTTCTAACCGCCCAAAACTAATGAAAACTATAAGTATAGCGCAGAAGTATGCTATAAGGGTTATATATGGTTGTATTGGTTTCTATGTGCTTGTTTAGATAGGCTATTTGATTACCTGCATTATCATTCTTTTTGGGATAATCATCGTATATTTCATAAAACGCCCTACTTCCAAAAAAAGACACCCTAAAGGCAATCTCCACTCCGTGCACCTTTTGCAAAGTCCCTCGCAACCCCACATTTAGAGTCATATCAAAGCTCGTTATATTGCGCTTTAGCCCACCTAGTAGGGATATGTCATTGGCTGCTAGATTTGCTTCATAGAAACCTCTTAGCTTATCCAAATCTTTGCCAAGCCAAGTATCAGCCCCGATACCAAACCCCACAAACCCACCAAAACTAGAATCCCCCATTACTATAAAATTCCCTAGCAAATCCACATTTGCGCCGTAGTTTAGCATTGTGGCATTTGCTTTTGTGTTTAGTGAGTTTTTGCCCCTCGCTTCAAACGCAAAGTGCGCGACATTGATATTTGCATAAGCCCTTAGCCCAAAATAGCGCGTTACAAATAGCTTATACCCCGCGACAAAACCATAATCCACACCGCCATCACTGCTTAAGCCATCGCTTCCCTGCCCAGCATCACTGCATACAGGGTATTCCACACTAATATCTGTGGCTTGGCATTTATAATAGCTAGATTTTATCCCCCCCCCCCCCACTCATTCCTATTTCAGCTCCTACAAACGCGCCACTTCTTTCAGCACTCACATTGCTAGCCACACTAGCAAGCGCAAACAAAGCTACAAACGGCTTGAAAGCAAAAAACTTCTCGCCCAAAATTCTGCAAACTTTTTTCATCTTTACTCCTTTTGTTTATTTCATTTGCGTCTTACACGCACATTCCCACATTGTCGCTTTTTGCACTATCTTTTATGCAAAGATTCTTTCAAAATCCTACACCAAAATCTTGCCAAATGACTTTTGCACAATGCCTCCCGCAAGATTTTGCACTATCCTTGCACTATTTCGCGCTTTTTGCTTTAGCTTTAGCACGCTTTTTCACTGCCATTATATCACTTTTATATCACTTTGCATTATTCTTGTGGCTCATCAGGCAGAGGCATTATCTCCTCACTTGTGCCGATTTGCTCTTTGATTTTACCTACTATTTCGCTAGCTAGGGCTTTGTTTTCTTTTAGCGCGGCTTTGGCGTTTTCTCTACCTTGTCCTAGCTTTTGGTCTTTGTAGCTTAGCCATGCACCACTTTTGTCGATGATGTCTAGCTTGATTCCATAGTCGATTATCTCGCCCTCCCTGCTTATCCCCTCGCCAAACATAATATCAAACTCCGCTTCTCTAAATGGTGGAGCGACTTTGTTTTTTACCACTTTTGCTTTGGCTCGATTGCCTATGTGCTGCTCATTTTGCTTTAGGCTTGCGATTCTGCGTATGTCGATTCTCACACTAGCATAAAACTTCAGAGCGTTCCCGCCCGTAGTCGTTTCTGGGCTGCCATATCCCATAGTGCCGATTTTCATACGAATCTGGTTGATAAATATTAGCGTAGTGTTCATTTTGTGCAAAGCACCTGTGATTTTGCGTAGCGCGTGGCTCATAAGCCGTGCTTGTAGTCCTACGTGCTGGTCGCCCATATCGCCATCGATTTCCGCTTTTGGCGTGAGGGCTGCCACCGAGTCGATGACTACCAAATCCACCGCCCCACTCCTAGTCAAAGTCTCTAATATTTCAAGTGCTTGCTCGCCATTATCTGGTTGAGATACAAGCAGATTTTCCGTATCCACGCCAAGCCGCTTGGCATAATACACATCTAAAGCGTGCTCCGCGTCAATAAACGCCGCAATTCCGCCATTTCGCTGACACTCTGCTACGACTTGTAGTGATAGAGTGGTTTTCCCGCTTGATTCTGGTCCATAGATTTCTACGATTCTACCCTTTGGAATCCCCCCAATCCCTAGTGCCATATCTAGCCCCAAAGAGCCTGTGGAAATAGAATCTATTTTTTCTACTTGCTTATCGCCAAGTCTCACAAGCGCACCTTTGCCAAACGCCTTGTCAATCTGCTTTAGTGCTAGCTCAATAGCTTTTTGTTTATGTTCATCTTGTGCCATTTATGTCCTTTTAATTGAAATAAGCCGTGATTATACTCAAAATCCATTTAAGATTTGCTTTAGCGTGTAATGATTTGCTTCTAGGCTAAATCCTCTTATTTTAGCATTTGCTAGATTCCTTGCCAAAATCGCAAGAACCTAAAGCCAAGATAAAATCGCTTCTTTGACTTTGCTTGGCTCAAGCACTTCTTTATGCACGATAGGTTTGTCAAATAGGCTTAATATTTCCTCCCCCACTTCTGCACCTTTTTCTCGCATCTTTACGATAGCTTTAAAATCGCTTAGCTCCTCCCCACTACTATTTGCGCTAGATTCTATCCCTTTTAGCACACTAGTGGCAAATTTACTCCACTGCGCTGTGGAGCAGATAAGTGCCTTTGTGCCTGCTCCATTTTTTGCACAAAGCTCTAGATATGCTCCATAGCCTAGCGCGGTGTGCGTATCTAGGATATAGCCCTGCTTGTATGCCTTGCCTACTAGCTCCAAAGTGTCGCTATCATTTCCATAGTAGCAGCCAAAATACTCTTGCAGTTTTTCTAGCTCGGCTTTTTCTAGGGCATATTTGTTTGTTGATTCTAGGCTTTGCATAAGCTCATTTGTCCGCTTCGCACCAAATAGCGCGAAAAGCACGCGCTCGACATTGGAGCTTTTTAGTATATCCATAGCAGGCGATACACTTTTGTGTAGCTTTTTGCTAGAAATGTCATACACTCCGCTTGTGATAATCTCGCTTAAGATATTGTTTGCATTGCTTGCGATGATGATTTGTCGTAAATCCAGCCCCGCGCATTTGGCAAAAAACGCCCCCAAAGCATTGCCAAAATTTCCGCTTGGGATAATGCAGTATATCTCCTCGCCAAAGGCTATCTTCCCACTCTCTACCAAGCAAAAATATCCCCAAATGTGATAGATGATTTGGAATGCTATGCGTCCGAAATTTACCGAGTTTGCCGCAGATAGCGCATAAGATTTCGCCTCTAGGGCAGATAAAAACTCCTCATCATTTAGTAGCCCTTTTAGCAGGCTTTGCGCGGTGTCAAAGTCCCCATTTATCCCTAGCACTTTTAGGTTGCTTGCACTTTGGGTTTGCATTTGTAGGGCTTGGACTTGGCTAGTGCCACCACTTGGGTAGAGGCAGATGACTTTTATGTTTGGTTTATCTGCAAAGCTATGAAGTGTAGCAGGTCCTGTATCTCCGCTAGTAGCGGTAAGTATAAGGTAGTTTTGTGGTGTGTCTTTGGCGCGTTGTGTGTCTTTGGCTAGATTTTGCTCTCTTTGTATAAGCTCGCTAAATATCACACCAAATGGGCACAACGCCATATCTTTAAAAGCCCTTGTCGGTCCGTGATACAGCTCCAAAAAATGCGCATTTCCCACGCTTGAGATAGGTGCGGGATTGCTAGGGTTATTAAAGCTATCATAGCTAGCAAGTGCGCTTTGTAAAATCCTAGAATCTAGCTCTAGCCCAAAGTGCCCAAAGACTTCTTTACACAGAGTGGCATATCGCTCATTATTTGGTGTAGATTTTAGTAGTGAGAAAAGACTATCAAAGTCAATGCTAGGGATTTGGCTAATGCTCCAAAGCCCTTTTTTTGGGGCATTGGGAGAGAGTATCGCGCTAGAGAAATCCACACTTTTTGTGGAATCATTCCGCTGTGTGGGGACTTCGCGCGTAGAGACAAACGATTGCATTTGTGTCCTTTGTGTGTAGAGATTTTGAGGTGCTATTGTAGCGTATTTTGGTTTGAGCTTTGGCTTAGCCAAAATAAATTAGCAAAATCTATGACTTGCCTAAAACTTTCCCGCACAAAACTTGCTTGCAAACCAAACTTGCACAAAATTTCGCTTGCGCAAGCTAGCGCAAAACTTACCCGCAAAACCTATTTGCATTAGTTTATTTAGTATATAGTGTGAAATCTTATCTATCCAAAATCTTAATTTATCAGCGAAAAGGACAAAAATGGATTTTAACTACAAGCTAGTAATGTTTGGATTCCCCGCACTTTGCGAGGACATAGAGGAAGTGAAACTACGAATGAAGCAGATTCCACTAGAGAGGGCAAAAGCAGAGACACTAGAGCAGTGCTACCTCATAGAGCTAAAAACAGCCAAGCACTACAAAATCCTCTGCGATGAAAAGGGCTACTTTATCGACAAAAACGAGAGCGATGAATAATAAAAAGCAATGCTAGAACAACCAAGCATAATATAAAAAGTGCATAAAAGCGGAAAAAGCCTAGCTAGCATTTTGCTAGCTAGCGCAATGACAAGTATAACAACATCTAAAAAGCAAAATCCTAGTGATTTTCCGCAAGGATTTTATTTCATAACGATTCCCCTCAGCGAAACAGCAAGTCAGCTAGAATTTACTAGAATGTATAAGAATACCCTAGCGTTATGATGAGGTTTCGCTCTTCGTATTTGGTGGCAGTGCCTTGCTGCCCACCTGTGTTAGTGGTTAGCGTAGTGGCAATGGTAGGGATTCTGAAGTTTAGGCTTGCGTTGTGATGCTTGCCCATATAGACTTCTAGTCCGACATTTACAGGTAGCACAAATCCACTCGCGATTTTTGTATCTATTATGGTTGTAGTGCCTGATTCTTTGGTTGTGTTAAGTGCGTATGTCGCGCTATACCCCGCACCTAGTCCCGCATAAGCACCTAGCCCCACGCCATTTAAGTCAAAAAACTTAAATGTAGCTTCGACATTCCCTGCTACTTGATTATATGAAGCAAGCAGGGAGGATTCGGATGTGGTATTAGTTTCTGTCGTAGTGGTGGTATTATATGCAAAACCATAATGATAGTTTGCATAACCTCTTATACCCACCCATTTGTTGAAAAAGTGCGTATAGCCAAGTTTCACTCCGACATTTCCAATAGGAAATACGCTACTTTCTGTTGTGGTTGTGTTGGTAGCATTAGTTTCTGTGGTAGTTGTTTTCCCAAAATTAGCCTGATACCCAACCTCCGCACCTAAGAAAAATCCGCTTATATCCCCGCTTTTGCCACTTTTGGTAGGGGGGGGGGTGGCTGCACTAGCTAGGCTAAGTGCCACAAAAGCCGCAGCTCCCAAAGCCAAGTTTGTAGCTCTTTTTGTGGCTATCAAGTTTTGTCCAAAATCAATATTCATCGTTTCTCCTTTTGATGATTTTGTGTAGCGATTTTTGTTTCATAGATTTTACAAACACTACCTAGTTTTTAAGTTAATCTTAAAAAAGCTAGGGGTAGATTTTCTATCAATAAAGTTACAATAAAGTTAATATGATAAAAAATATTTGGCAAGAATTTTAAGAGGGTTTTAATAGAACTTTAAGCAATGGTTTTGCAGATTCTTTTTGTTTTTGTTTGGTGGATTTTTGATTTTGACTAGCGCGACTAGGGGCGAGTTTTAGCATTGTCATATTTGAGCGACATCATCTATACAAGCTATTTGTGGCTCATCATTTGGAACATATTTAATATTGCCATTTTTTTGTTTTTTATATTTTAATATATTTTTGTCATATTGAGCTTAAGCGCACTTACGAACTATCCAAACAGCCGAGCGCAAGTCAAAACCAGCACAAAAGTAAGCAAAAATCAAAGAAATTGACTAAATCTTGCAAGCGCGTATTTTAGGACTTTGCGAAAAATGTAGTTAGATTTTGCAAGTGGACAAATATAGCATTTATCGGGTTAAGAAGCGTGATTTTTGCAGTCCAAAATCTATGCTTGATAAAAAACTCAAAAAATGCAAAACTTGCATTACAAGAAATCTTACAAAAGATTTGCGTTCTTTGATTTTTAGCTGTATTGACTTATAAACGGATTTAAGTCTCGTAAAAGGTTTATGTAGGGCTTTTTTGATTGTCTTGCGTGGTAATTTTTGCACTTAGTTGGCATAAGCGTTTTGTGCCTATTATTTTGTGTTTTTTGGTGCGTTTGTGCTTTTGTTTTGGTGCGTAGGGTGGCATAAATAGCTTTACTCCGCATCAAATCGTGCATTTTACACACTCTACCCAAAGTCATCTTTTTCCAAATATTTAGATTGCATAAGCAAGTTTTTTACCTAATATGACTTAAAAAAGCGCGTAAAAAATACAAAAAAATACGGCTGTGGCAGAATTTACACATTTATTTGATAAGCGGGGAGTAAAACTACCCACAGGAAAAACTATTATAAAACATCTAAGTAGCTATATGGGTTCAAAGAATAATAAGATAAGAGAAGTAAGTTAAATAAAACTAAAGCAAGATAAAAACAATACAAAGCAAGATAAAATGAGATAAAGTGGGATAAAGCGAGTTAAAGCAAGTTAAATAAAGCTAAAGTAAGACAAAGTATTTTCCCCAATCCCTGCATCGACCTACATTCCCACACTTGCAAAGTGCAGTATCATCAGCGAAGAGGAGCTTAACTGCTAGGTTCGGAATGGAGCTAGGTGTGTCCTCCTCTCTATAGACACAAGGAAAAGGGAAATAAAGGCAAGACAAAGACGCTTACCCAAACTTAAGCCTCATAAAATCTAAGATTCTACATATCAACCTGCACTTAAGAAGTAATATTTCACTATCTATAAATCTTAAGATTTTGTGATGCTTTTGCTTTGGCTAGGCTTTTACACTGCGCAAAGAGAGTATAGAGCTATATATCTCTTTGGCTATTTTTTTTGCCCTTATTTCCATTTTCCTATGGGGATAACAAACGCTTGATACACTAGAATTTTATTGTTTTTATGCCTAAAGACATTCTCCTTTGTGTGTGCTTATATTCGCTTATGTGCCATCTGCATAAATAAGATTTACAAGAAATAAATCACTATAAACCACTTACTACACACAAGCATTCTAAAGAGTAAAAACAATAAATAGCTAGCTATCAACCATTGATAATAGCCCAAGGTAACTAGAGATAAGCTAGATTGTAGAATCTAGACTTAAATAAAAATACACCAACAATATATAAACCCTTGCTTTACCCAATTTGATACACTCAATAAGGCAGTAATTAGAACACTTAACGCTATATAAAGAAATAAGCCAAACGGTCTATTAGTAGTAGTCAGCTAAACACATTACTATGCTTACACACCTACCCTATCAAGCAGCTAGTCTTGCTGCGACCTTCAGGGAGAGTTAATCTTGGAGTTGGCTTCCCGCTTAGATGCTTTCAGCGGTTATCACATCCACGCGTAGCTACGCAGCGATGCTCTTGGCAGAACAACTGCTACACCAGTGGCGTGTCCATCCCGGTCCTCTCGTACTAGGGACAGCTCTCCTCAACTCTCCTGCGCCCACGGCAGATAGGGACCGAACTGTCTCACGACGTTCTGAACCCAGCTCGCGTACCGCTTTAAATGGCGAACAGCCATACCCTTGGGACCTGCTCCAGCCCCAGGATGCGATGAGCCGACATCGAGGTGCCAAACCTCCCCGTCGATGTGAGCTCTTGGGGGAGATCAGCCTGTTATCCCCGGGGTACCTTTTATCCTTTGAGCGATGACCCTTCCACACAGAATCACCGGATCACTATGACCGACTTTCGTCTCTGCTCGACTTGTTTGTCTCGCAGTCAGGCTGGCTTATGCCATTACACTCTACAAATGATTTCCAACCATTTTGAGCCAACCTTTGCAAGCCTCCGTTACTTTTTAGGAGGCGACCGCCCCAGTCAAACTACCCACCAGACATTGTCCTACTTGAGGATAACTCAAGCTAGTTAGCCCACAGAAACATTAAGGGTGGTATCTCAAGGACAGCTCCATCTCCACCAGAGTAGAGACTTCAAAGCTTCCCACCTATCCTGCGCATAATGCTCCCATGTGCAGTGCCAAGCTGTAGTAAAGGTCCACGGGGTCTTTCCGTCTTGCCGCGGGTAGGAGGAATTTTCACCTCCACTACAATTTCACTGAATCTCTCTTTGAGACAGCTCCCATCTCGTTACGCCATTCATGCAGGTCGGTATTTAACCGACAAGGAATTTCGCTACCTTAGGACCGTTATAGTTACGGCCGCCGTTTACTCGGGCTTCAATTCAATGCTTTGGGTTGCCCCTGACAAATCCTCTTAACCTTCGAGCACCGGGCAGGCGTCACACCTTATACTTCCTCTTACGAGTTTGCAAAGTGCTGTGTTTTTGGTAAACAGTCGGGAGGGACTCTTTGCTGAGACCACTTGCGTGGCACACCTTATCGCGAACTTACGGTGCTAGTTTGCAGAGTTCCTTAAAGAGAGTTCTTTCACGCGCCTTAGAATACTCATCTCATCTACCTGTGTCGGTTTGCGGTACGGGCAATAGTAGCTAAACTTAGAAACTTTTCTTGGCACGACGGTATCAGTGATTCTCCCCGCTATCCGAAGACTTTGGAGAGCCTTTTAGGCTTGACATACAGAGGCGGATTTGCCTATCCTCCAAGCTGCACCCTTAGACTAGCACTTCCATCAGCTAGCTCACCTAACCCTATGCGTCCTTCCATCGCACACTACTATTGGTATTGGAATATTAACCAATTTTCCATCGACTACCCATTTCTGACTTGTCTTAGGACCCGACTAACCCTACGATGACGAGCATCGCGTAGGAAACCTTAGACTTTCGGCGAAGTGGATTCTCACCACTTTTATCGCTACTCATTCCTGCATGCTCACTTCGCATCGCTCCACCACTTCTTGCCGATATGGCTTCAACGCAGATACGAACGCTCTTCTACCACTCTATGCTTTCACATAGAATCTACAACTTCGGTGTCTATCTTAGCCCCGTTATATTTTCTGCGCAAAATCACTAGACCAGTGAGCTGTTACGCTTTCTTTAAAGGATGGCTGCTTCTAAGCCAACCTCCTGGTTGTCTAAGTAACTTCACATCATTTTCCACTTAGAATAGAACTTTGGGACCTTAGTTGGTAGTCTGGGTTGTTCCCCTTTTGACGATTGATTTTATCACCCACCGCCTGACTCCCAAGATACGGCAATAGGTATTCGCAGTTTGACAGGGGTTGGTACCGCGGTGAGCAGCCCTAGCCCAATCAGTGCTCTACCCCCTATTGCTATCACTTGAGGCTATACCTAAATATATTTCGAAGAGAACCAGCTATCACCAAGTTTGTTTGGCCTTTCACCCCTATCCACAACTCATCCCAACCCGTTTCAATGGGCACGAGTTCAGTCCTCCATAAGCTGTTACACTTACTTCAACTTGGTCATGGATAGATCACTTGGCTTCGGGTCTGCAGCATCTGACTTAACGCCCTATTAAGACTCGCTTTCGCTATGGCTTCGCGTGTGCTTAACCTTGCCAGATACCACAACTCGCAGGATCATTATGCAAAAGGCAGTCCATCACCCTGATAAATCATAGGGCTCTGAATGATTGTAAGCAAATGGTTTCAGGTTCTATTTCACTCCGCTCACTGCGGTTCTTTTCACCTTTCCCTCACGGTACTTGTGCGCTATCGGTGTAGTAGTAGTATTTAGGGTTGGAGAGTGGTCTCCCCTGCTTCAGGCAAGATTTCTCGTGTCTCGCCCTACTCTGGATACTGCTACCTAGCAATGTCTTTTCGCATACGGGATTATCACCCTCTATGATGAGTCTTTCCAAACTCTTCTGCTAAGACATTGCAGTGGATATTGCAGTCCTCAACCCCGAGTGCAAGCACTCGGTTTGCCCTTTTCCCCGTTCGCTCGCCGCTACTAGGGGAATCTCGTTTGATTTCTTTTCCTCTAGCTACTGAGATGTTTCACTTCGCTAGGTTCGCTCCATTAAAGGTAATGCGCATCACTACGCATTGGGTTGCCCCATTCGGATACCTACGCATCAAAGCTCCTTGACAGCTCCGCGTAGCTTTTCGCAGTCTAGTGCGTCCTTCATCGCCTCTACTACCCAAGGCATCCACCATTTGCTCTATTGTAGCTTATGCCTTTTTGTTAAGTATTCTTACATTACCGCCTTATTGAGTGTATCATTTTAGCCTGTTGTGAGATTCACAACAATGCTTAAACAAAGACTTCAATAAAGCAGGGTTATTGTAGTTTTATTTTACTTAGGCTATTAACAATGAAAAATCAAATAACACGACTTATAAAGTCTAATGCAAATCTTAAGCTCAAGTCATAAATCCTAAGCTATAAACCCTAGCTACGCTAAAATCTTACCAAAGTTATAAAATCTAGCAAGAATCTAAAGTGATAAAATCTAAGAATCTAGGAGGATTAAAAATCCAAATTAGAATCTAGCTTGGGATAGAGAATCAAAGTAGATTCTAAGAGTTTAGAATCTAAAAATAATGAAATCCAAGAAACTAGCACAATCTAGTCGCAAAGAGTCTAAATAAAGTGGATTTTAGATTCTAGTAGATTTTATTCAAATAGCATAAAATCAAGTTAAAATCTAGCTAGAATCTAGCACTATTGTGATGCTTCTCTAGGTAGCATTGCAATAGCAACTTTTTTAGATGTTCTTTTTAGATTCTCTATGTAGATTCTCCTAAGACTTGCATTAAACCTTATAGAACAAACAATAAAAACAAAAACTCTAAGCTAAAACTAAAAATCCAAGCAAGTTAATCTAGTATTTGGGTTGCTGATTTTAACCAAATTATTTTTTAAGTAATTTGGTTTTAACCAACCATTTCTAATTAACTCTTTTAATTAGCTTTAATTAACTTGGGATTTTAGATAGACTTAAGCTATGGTGGAGAATAGCGGGATCGAACCGCTGACCTCCTGCGTGCAAAGCAGGCGCTCTCCCAGCTGAGCTAATTCCCCTTATTTGCAAAGATTTTCCTAAAAAACTTAAGAAATCTAGCAATCTAAGAAATCTAAAATAACATAACAAGGATAGGCTAAAGACTACAATGTATTTCCTAAATCTAACCCATAAACAAGTTCATTGCCACTAAGCCAAAAATAGACAAGAAACAAGCTATGGTGGGCTTAAGAGGACTTGAACCTCTGACCTCACCCTTATCAGGGGTGCGCTCTAACCACCTGAGCTATAAGCCCATATTGAATCAAATAGGACAATAATCTCTGAAAACTAAGCAAGAATCTAAAGGGCGTAATGTGCCAACTCTATCAACCAAAAATAGCAAGGTTGCAAGCAAGCTAAACAAATAGCTTGCTTTTTTCTCTGAAAGGAGGTGATCCAACCGCAGGTTCTCCTACGGTTACCTTGTTACGACTTCACCCCAGTCGCTGCATCCGCCGTGGGCGGTAACCAATTTAGTATCCCGACTTAAGGCGAATACAACTCCCATGGTGTGACGGGCGGTGAGTACAAGACCCGGGAACGTATTCACCGCAACATTGCTGATTTGCGATTACTAGCGATTCCAGCTTCATGTAGTCGAGTTGCAGACTACAATCCGAACTGAGAGGTGTTTTTGAGATTAGCTCCATCTTACGATATTGCAGCTCTTTGTGCACCCCATTGTAGCACGTGTGTAGCCCTAGGCGTAAGGGCCATGATGACTTGACGTCGTCCCCACCTTCCTCCTCCTTACGAAGGCAGTCTATTTAGAGTGCTCAGCTTAAACTGCTAGCAACTAAATACGGGGGTTGCGCTCGTTGCGGGACTTAACCCAACATCTCACGACACGAGCTGACGACAGCCGTGCAGCACCTGTTTTCAAGCTCTGGCAAGCCAGCACTCCGCTATCTCTAGCAGATTCTATCAATGTCAAGCCTAGGTAAGGTTCTTCGCGTATCCTCGAATTAAACCACATGCTCCACCGCTTGTGCGGGTCCCCGTCTATTCCTTTGAGTTTTAATCTTGCGACCGTACTCCCCAGGCGGAATGCTTAATGCGTTAGCTGCATTACTGCAAGGACAAGCCTCACAACAACTAGCATTCATCGTTTAGGGCGTGGACTACCAGGGTATCTAATCCTGTTTGCTCCCCACGCTTTCGTGCATGAGCGTCAGTAATGTTCCAGTAGGTCGCCTTCGCAATGAGTATTCCTCTTGATCTCTACGGATTTTACCCCTACACCAAGAATTCCACCTACCTCTCCCACACTCTAGAATAGCAGTTTCAAATGCAGTTCTATGGTTAAGCCATAGCATTTCACATCTGACTTGCTATCCCGCCTGCGCACTCTTTACGCCCAGTGATTCCGAGTAACGCTTGCACCCTCCGTATTACCGCGGCTGCTGGCACGGAGTTAGCCGGTGCT
>SAMEA104315434__coassemble_173_pt1 | contig 45526 bp, 38 predicted proteins | sample SAMEA104315434__metabat2_low_PE_003 | metagenome-assembled genome bin SAMEA104315434 (sample SAMEA104315434) | gut metagenome | biome: Monkey gut; feature: monkey-associated habitat; material: faeces | place: China | collected 2013 | reverse complement strand
CGTGGTGCGCACGGATAAGCGCGATGAGTTTCAGCAGTATTTAAGCGACAATGGCGTGCAGACGATTATCCACTACCCTACACCGCCACACAAGCAAGGCGCGTATAAAGAGTGGGAAAATCACAGCTACCCCATAAGTGAGGAAATCCACCGCACAATCATCAGCCTCCCTATCTCGCCTGTGATGAGCGATGAGGAAGTAAATAAAGTCGTGGAGGTGGTAAATGCCTACTAATCCAAAAGTATCCGTTGCGCTCATAACCTACAATCAGCAAGATTATGTTGGAAAAGCGATTGAAAGTGTGCTAAATCAAACTTATCAGAATTTTGAAATTATCGTAGGTGATGATTGCTCAACCGATGAGACTACTAATGTCATAAAATCTTATAAAGATGAACGAATCAAATATTTTAAAACAGATTACAATATGGGCATAAATGGGAATTTAAATCTTGTTGTGAGTAAAACAAATGGGGATATTGTAGTCCTTATTGGTGGAGATGACAAGCTAAGAAAAAATCATTTAGAGTGTATTGTGGATAATTTCACAAAAATGAGAGATGTCGATGTGCTTTATAGTCATCTTTGTGCTATTGACAAATATGATAACTATATCAACGGAGAGAATGAATGTTTTGAGCATCTTTCAAATAGGACAAATGAAGAAAATATCTATATGGCTTTTATGGATAAAAATATCTTAGATTCTCCCGGAATGGCAATGAGAAAAGGAGCTGTAAAAACAATCTTTCCACTCCCTTATTCTATCGTTAATGTCCAAGATTACGCAATGCACCTTGACATTTTTGCAAACGGATTGCAAATCTATGTCTTAGATGAGATTTTGGTTGATTATAGAATCTTTGATGATGGCAGAAATATATCACTTAATAACAACACATCTATCGCACGAGAGCAAATGGAAATCGCTCCACTTATGGATTATTTCTTAAAAATTCAAGATGTAGGGCTTTTAAAAAGAGTTTTCAAAGATGAGATTCAAAAGCATAATATAGAGCCCTATGAAGATACTATTCCTTTCTTTTTGGGACAAATGGCTTTACTCTCACCACACTACAAACGCAAAGAATGGGGCTATCACACCATAATGGAATTTCTACGCGATAAAAAGAATTTTGATATTGCAAATAAACGATATGGCTTTGAATTTAAGGACTATCTCAAACTTATTGAAAAAATATCATTGAGTGAAACAAAGAGTGAAACAAAGACAAAGTATGTTAAAAAATATAAGAAGTATAAAAAACTTTTTAAGATTATTACAATAATTGTGCTTGCAGAAATTTTGATTGTGCTTTATCTCTTAATAAATTAGCCTATTACTACTTTTCCCCTCACGCCACACCATATCGCAAGATTTTCGCCCACAATATATCTTTGCGCCTTAGATACAACCATTTTTTCATCATCACTCATAAATAGTGTTTCTCTATTTTTATTGAACGAATATGGTAAAATATGACTTGATACACTAGAGATTTACGAATTCGCACTTTTAGTATGCCAAAGGTAAATTTAGGTTTAATATATATTATTTTACATTTAGAATTTCCGTTTGAAATAAACCATAAAAGTCACAAATACTTGGAATATATATAGTATAATAGCGAATTTGAGATAGTTTTGTAGCACAATAAGTAATCTTATGTATAGTCACAGATAAGGATATTGCTTTGTTTAGCTTAGAAAATCCCAAATTAGTCTGCCTAATGCCAACTTACAATAAGCAAGATACCCTTGCCAAAGCAATAGAATCAGTAATGAAGCAAAAAGCAGATTTTGCCTATAAGCTCGTTATTTTAGATGATTGCTCAAGCGATGATTCTTATGCCATTGCGCAAGAATACAAAAAGCGTTATCCCGACAAAATCGAAATCGTGCGCAATGAAACAAATCTAAAATTGCTAAAAAGTATCACAAATGGATATTCGCTATTAAAAGGCGTTGATTATTTTTGCGTGCTTGACGCTGATGACTATTATATTTATGACAAAAAATTTGCCGATGCAGTGGCTTTTTTGGAAACGCATAAAGACTATGTGATATATATGTCAAATGTTATATTACTTAAAAATGGTGTTAGAATGCCTTTCAAAAAAGTTAAAAAAGACTTGATTGACTTTGATTGGAATGATTACAAAAGAGGAAAAGGGGTTTTTATTCAAACAAGCGGAGATGTTTATAGAAATATATACTTTAAAAATGGTATGGATAAAGAATTTTTAAGAGGGACTAAAGAGGATTATGGCGAGGCATTAAGGGCTGATGGATTTAGATTTCCTTGGCATTTAAAATCTGGGAGAGCTTATTTTAAAAATCATTATGAAAGTGTTTATAATTATAATGAACAGGGTATATGGGCTGGTAGTAACGATTTTGAAAAAAGTCTGGTAAGTGCACAAATATTTGTTGCTCTATCAATACTTCTGCCCAATGAAACAAATTTTTGTTTAAAACAAGCCAAAAAGAGTTATGATAAGGCTATTGAAGGTTTAAGAAGTAACAGCTATTTTATTTCAAAAAATAAAGATTTAATTTTTTCGATATATTCAAGAACTTATTTGAGCAACAACCCTATTTTTAAAAATAAGACTTATGAAGCAAAGAGATTTTTTCAGGGTATTTTTTCAGTTAAAAATTTACCAAATGAGCCTTATAAGGTTTTAACTATTTTTGGCTTTCGTTTTAAACTCAAAAGAAGAGTTCTAAAGTGGATATAGCAGTCATCATTGTAAGATATATTAGGCTAGTCGCTAGGGCTTCTCTAGCGGATATGAGCAATGAAATTTGTATAGATATGGATAAGATAAATTTCCCAAAATACAAAAAGGATTTGAGTGCTATCAAGTAGGAATAAATAGCTAAGGAGAAATAGTAATGAAAGTAAAATTTATACAACGATTGATAACAAAATATAAAGAAAAAAGAAAAGCAAAAGGGATAAATAAAATCATAAAGCGATACAGATTTATTCACATAATGTTTAATGACAAATTCGGCAAGCCTTTTGTGGATTTTTTGAATAGAAATTTTGACACAAAAGAGCATTTAGTCCTTTGCAAAAGAACTTGTGATGAGTTTCCTTTCCCACAAGGAGAGAATGTCATAGAGATTAAAATGTTTCGATATTTAAGTTTTAAAAGAGTTGAAAAAGTATTTTTTCACTCTTTATTTGACCACGAATCCATAAAATACCTCTACAAGCATAAAGATATTTTACAAGAAAAAGCCTATTGGCAAATTTGGGGTGGGGATTTGTATAATGCACCAAGAGATGAAAAAAATGACTTTGTAAGAGAAAATTTTAGGGGCTATATTACCGATGTAGATGGCGACAGAGCCGTATTAGAAAAACGCTATGCGACCAGAAAAAATAAAAAATTTTATCACGCGACCTATACCTTTCCTGTAACGCTAGATATGATAGATAAAGCAAAAAATTCACTCAAAAAACGAAACGCTACCATTATCCAAATCAACAATTCTTGCGATGACTCTACCCTAGAAATGCTTGATATATTATCCAAATTCAAAGATGAAAATATCATCATAAAAACGATTTTATCTTATGGCAAACTTGAATTTAAAGAGCAAATCATTGATAAAGGCAATGCTATCTTTGGTGATAAGTTTGAATTCATTGAGACGATTTTATCTCCACAAGAATATGCTAAATATGTCAGCGAAAACGATGTGCTAGTGCTTAATCAAAATCGTCAGCAAGGCTTAGGCAACTCTTTCCTTGCCCTAGCATTTGGAGCAAAGCTCTACATTCGCTCAGAAATCAGCACTTATGACTACCTCATATCAAATGGAAACAAAGTCTTTGACAGCACACAAATAGCACAAATGGGCTTTGCAGAGTTTATCGCTATTGATAAAGAGACAAGACAAAGCAATATCCAAAATTCATTAAAATTTTTTAGCGATGAATATGCAAAAAATTTATTTGAAAAAGTGTTTTATGATTCGCTAGAGTATTGGCAAAATCGTGCTAAAAAGCACGGCAAACACTCTGTGTATAATATGGCACACCCACGAAATGAGCTGGAATCTGTCGATAAATATCAAGAGCAGATTTACTCAAATGTGCTTAAAAAGCATTTAGATGACAATGGGGGGGGGCAGAAGCTAGTGGCACTAGATTTTGGATGCGGACCGGGGAGATTTGAGCCTATGCTTTCAAAGATAGCGCACAAAGTCTATGCGACTGACCCCATATCTACACTCATAGAGCTTGCTCCAAAGATAGATAATGTGGAATATCTCTTGCTAGGAGAAAATGAAAAGATAGCCTTACCTAGTGATAGCGTGGATTTGGTATTTGTGAGCCTTGCGCTTGGTGGTATAGTCGATAAATCGCAGCTAAAAATGGCAATAGATGAGCTAAAACGAGTAGCAAAGCCAAATGCGCTGTTTTTCATAGTGGAAAATACCGCAAAACAAGATAATCAAAGATATTGGCATTATAAAAGTGCAGAGGATTATATCAATCTCTTTAAGCCAATAGGGCTAAAACTAGAAACGACTTATGAGGACATAAATGAAGAGATTAGCATAATGGTGGGGAGATGAAGAATGTTTGCAACAATATATCCAAGACAAATGATTAAGGTTTATTTGTTTGACAAAAATAATACAAATAAAAACAATTTAACAAGGATAGCCACAAAATGACACCCAAAGTTTCCATAATAATCCCCATTTATAATGTAGAAAAATATATCGGTCGCTGTTTGCAAAGTGTCGTAGGGCAAAGTTTTTATGACATTGAAATTATTTGCGTTGATGATTGTTCGCCTGATAATTCCTTGCAAATTGTCCAAAAATATGCTAAGCAAGACAAGCGAATCAAGATTGTCAAAAACCAAAAGAATTTAAGACTCGGGAAGACTCGGGAAGCCGGGTTTTTCTCCTCAAGTGGCGAATATGTAACATTTGTCGATTCTGATGATACAATCTGTTTTGACTATATCGAAAAACTTTATGATAAGGCTAAGCAAACGGGCGCAGAGGTAGTAAAAGGTAATACAATGCTAATATTCAAAGATGGGACTACAGCCATAAAACAAGAAAATGCTATGATGTACAAATTATTAAAAAATGGCGAATATTTATTTTTAGCAAACTTCCACGATTTAACCAACCTACTGATTAGCAGAAGTTTTATGCTAAAAAATAATATAATGCCAGATAATATAAACGGTGATGATTGTTGTGCTATAAGAATATTTTATTATGCAAAAAATATACATATAATTGATGAGGCAATCTATTACTATTGGTATGGGCAAGACACAAGTTTTTCCAATAAAATAATAAATGAATCAAGTTTTAAGATAAGGTTTGATTATATATCATCACAAATCAAATTGATAAATTCTTTTGAGGTAGATAAAGAAACATACATAGCCTTTGTAAAGCAACATTTGCAAAACGCGTATCAAAGTGTGCGAAGAGTTTGTCAATCCACAAATATGAAGTGGAAATATTTGATTGCAAATGAATTTATCCGCGTTATAAATGAGGAAATTCAGCTTACAAAGCAAGAAAAAGAAAAATATATTTTTATCCCTATGTGCAAAAACATTGCCAATGCAATAAAGACAGGTAATGCTAAACTTTTGGTAAAACTTGCTCAAGGAAAATCAAAAGTGGCGAGTAAATTTGTCAAACCAATAGCTAAAATTCTATCAAGTATACTGATATTTAAAAAGCCTAGAAAAAAATTACGAAATAAAATTTTAGGCTGGTTTTATATCTGTGATTCACTTTTTGTTGCTAGTCAACCATAAACTTTATATTGCTTGATAGGTGGATGAAACTATAAATAATTAGGAGAATGCTATGATACCATTTAACAAACCATTTGCCATAGACAAAGAATTTGAGTATATTCAAGATACCATAGAAAATAGCAGCATAAGAGGCGATGGTATCTATACTCAAAAATGTCATAACTTTTTAGAGAGCTATTTACCAGCGAAAAAGTGTTTGCTTACTCACTCTTGCACCGCAGCACTTGAAATGGCAGCCATACTTGCAGATATAAAGCAGGGCGATGAAGTGATAATGCCCTCTTATACCTTTGTATCCACAGCAAATGCCTTTGTGCTAAGGGGTGGAGTGCCTGTTTTTGTAGATATTAAGCCTGATACAAAAAATATCAACGAAGATTTGATAGAATCAGCCATAACCGAGAAAACAAAGGCTATCGTCCCTGTGCATTATGCAGGTGTAGCGTGTAATATGAATAAGATTATGCAAATAGCTAGCAAGCACAATCTCATCGTCATAGAGGACGCTGCACAAGGTGTATCAAGCACTTATAACGGGCAAAAACTTGGCACGATAGGCGATATAGGGTGTTTTTCTTTCCACGAGACAAAAAATATCATCTCTGGCGAGGGGGGGGCTATCATCATCAATAATGATAAATTCATACAAAGGGCTGAAATCATCAGGGAAAAAGGAACGAATCGTTTGCAATTTTTCCGTGGTGAGGTGGATAAATACACTTGGGTTGATGTGGGCTCATCATATCTGCCATCAGACATTATCGCTGCTTTTTTATACGCACAACTACAAAATATAGATAAAATCAACAACAAAAGATTAGAAATTTGGAATGAATATCATCAGTTTTTTGAAAGCTATGAAAAAGAGGGTTTGATAAGTCGTCCTATCGTGCCACCAAACTGCACACATAACGCACATATGTATTATATCATTTTTGAGAATCTGCAAAAACGAAGCGAGTTTATCGCATTTCTCAAAGAAAATGGTATAAACCCTGTATTTCACTATATCCCACTTCACTCATCTCCTGCTGGGATAAAATTTGCAAAGACGATGGGCGATATGCTTATCACAAACCAAGTAGCCGATACGCTAGTCCGAATGCCGTTGTTTTATGGGCTTTGCGATGAGGATATGAGGCGTATAAAAAGTATAGTGGAAAGATTTTTTGAGAAATTTTAAAGCAGTATTTCAAAAAACATAATATTTAGGGGACGGTAATGCTAAATGATTTAATTTTAGAATACAAAAGATGCTTTACAAATAACAATAAAAATGATTGTCTAAAAATCAGTTACCAACACAACAGTGTAGGTGTTAATTTATTTTTTGATGCTTACGATGAGCAATCATTGGCTTTATCTATAATATTAAATTATGGGAAAGAATGCTATTTTACACCTATTGACATAAGATATTTTGAATGCAAAAACATTTTCTTTTTAAAAGATTGCCCTAGTGCAATACTCTACCAAATAATGTCGCCTGAAAGAAAGTTAAATTTGTTTTGCAAAAATATGAGAGAACATATAGAAGAATACATAACAAAAAGCAAAAATCAACAGATAAATTTAAAATGTGATTATGGCGATGAATGTTTTCGCGAAGCACTTGAAAAGTCCAAAAACAAGCATTATATTACTCCATTTTTACACCATATAAGAAACACTAAGATGAGCAACGAACAATTTACAAGGCTTAAAGATGAGCTTAGTATAGACAAAGAAACTCTTAAAAAATTACAAAAAAATGGAAGAACAATAGTTACAACAAATGACCCTTTAAAGCGAAAAACACTTACAATGATATTGGACGAAGTAGGATACAAAATTTAGAAAAATCAAACCTAAAAGGAGCAATGATGAACGGAATTGTAGGATATGCAAAAAGCAGCACTCTATCACAAATAGATAAGTGTATCAAGTTGATGAGTAGGCACGACTTGGCAAACCTAACTAACACCTTTATAGATGATAAAGTCGAGTTTGCGCTAGGTGGTTTAAATGCGCAAAATAGTGCATATAACTCTATTGGGGGGGGGGGAGCAATATCCACCTTGCCCTATGTGGAAAATGCTACAATTTAGATGAGCTAAATAGTCTTTTTCAAACTTCTTGCAAAAACTTTTTTGACATTATCTGCTACTCTCACAGGCAAAATCTCCTAGCCGAACTCTTAAATCAAGCCGATGGCGGCTTTAACTTTATTCTTTATGATTCAAAAAATGAAAAACTCATCGTAGCTAACGATAGATTTGGCTTAAAGCCACTATATATTTACACTCATAATGACAATTTTGCTTTTTGTGGAGAGCTTAAAGCGTTGTTATTGCTTGATTTTGTGGATAAAAGCATAGATAGCGATTCTTTTGAAATGTTTATGAGTTTGGGTTATATTTTAGGCTCTCACACTTGGTTTAAGCATATCAAAAGACTTGCACCTGCTAGTATGATAGAGTATCATCTACCGACAAAAAAAGTAAATTCGAAGCATTATTGGACTTTTGCGGAAATAAAGCAAGAAAATATATCCTTTGATGAAGCAGTAGATAAGGCGTATTATCTATTCAAAGACTCTATAAAAAGGCAAGTGGATTTGGAGCTTTGCCCATCTGTTTTGCTAAGTGGTGGCTCTGATTCGAGACTTTGCCTTGCGGCGATGAGTGAAATCTACCCACATTATAAGCCCTATACAGCGACATTTGGCGTGAAAAACTGCTTAGATTTTATTTTGGCTCAAAAAGTCTGTGATGTCATCGGCACAAGAAATAATGAATTTTTGTTTGAAAATATCGATTGGCTAAATTTGAGAAAAGAGCATTTGTATAGTATGGATTGTGCACATTCTCTAATGCACTTACACGGCTGTGAGTTTGATTTATTCCCACAAGAATCAAGGCTTATTGTAAGCGGATATTTAGGCGATGCTGTTTTTGGCGATAGCTATCTGCCCGATAAAAAACTCTATAATCAAAGGGTAAATGATGAGATTGCAGAGTTTTACTATGGAGATTTTGCCAAATTTAGCGGATATAAAGATGAGTATTATGACATAGCAAATCCATTGCCACTTCACTGGATAAACAGAGGAAGTAATTTTATCAATATGGCTGTAAGTTCGGATACAAGCAAAACCAATATCGCTTGTCGTCCGTTTTTTGACAACAAAATCATTGAGTTTGTCGCTTCTTTGCCAAATGAGTATTTGTTTGGGTATAGATTCTATAAATGCTTGGCTTTAAGGCATTATCCACAATTTTTTAAACACATAGGGCGAAACTCGCTAATGCCACTCCACATAAACAAAAATTTGGCATATATCGCAGATAAAATCAAATTTAAAATCAATAAAAAGCTCCAAAAACTAGGCTTTATCCCAAAAGTTATCACTTCCTACACGGACTATGAAAAATGGATAACACAAGAGCCATACAAAAGCCAAATAAACGATTATCTCTCATCAAAAACAGCATTTTATAAACGCTTTTCAAGTAGATTTGCAAACCTTGATATATGCAAGGGGCGAAATGATTACGCCGATAAAATCCTAAAATTAGTAAGCATAGAAATGTATTTTGAAAAATTAGAAATTTACCTATAAAAGCAGGGGGTAATTATCTATTAGCCCATCAAAATATGCAAAAATTCACAAAAGTTACAAGGTTTGTGGTGCTCTACCGATACAAACACCCAAAACTCTTTATTCACCCCACAAAAAGATTGGCACAAACCCCTTTTTACTTACCCTCAAAAGCCCTTTTCACTTGCCACATCCAAGCAAACATACTGACAAAATCAACCACAAAAAGCGCGGAATACAATTCGCTTACAACATTAGCCTTAGTTAAGCCGTAATTATCTTTGATATTATAAAATTACGCCCTAGCTAAATCCACACAAAGCAAACAACCAAACTTAAGGAGAATTGATGGCTACTTGTTTGGACTTTGAAAAGCAACTAAAAAGTATCCAAGATGACATTGATATGGCATCTATGCGCGGAGACAACGCCGCGAAAGCTATCCTAGAAAAAGACTATCAAAAAGAGCTAAAAAAAGTTTTTGGCAATATGAGCGACTACCAAAAGCTCCAGCTTGCTAGACACCCAGACCGCCCTTATGCACTTGACTATATGGAGCTACTGCTAAAAGACGCTTATGAAGTCTGTGGAGATAGGCATTTTAGAGATGATAAGGCGATTGTGTGTATGCTTGGCAAGATTGATGAGCAGCCCACTATGGTTATCGGCGAGGAAAAGGGCAGAGGGACAAAAAACAAAATAGCACGCAACTTTGGTATGCCAAATCCAGAGGGCTACCGCAAAGCCCTAAAAGCCGGAAAACTCGCTGAAAAGTTTAATATCCCAATCCTTATGCTTGTCGATACAAGCGGTGCTTATCCCGGAATCGGCGCAGAAGAGCGCGGGCAGAGCGAAGCTATCGCCAAAAATTTACAAGAATTTGCCGTCCTAAAAGTCCCTACGATTTCGATAGTCATAGGCGAGGGAGGTAGCGGTGGTGCGCTAGCGATTGCGGTGGCTGATAGACTAGCGATGATGAAATATAGCATTTTTAGTGTGATTTCGCCAGAGGGGTGCGCTGCGATACTATGGAATGACCCAAGCAAGATAGAGTCCGCCACAAAAGCGATGAAAATCACGCCCGATGAGCTAAAAAAAGCTGGCTTGATTGATGATATTATCCCTGAGCCTCAAAAAGGAGCGCATAGGGATTTGCAAGGCGCGGCAGATATGATAAAGTCCTACTATCTAAAAAGCGTAGAAGAAATCCTAAAAGACAGACAATACCTCCAAAAACGATATGACAAAATAATGCGCTATGGAGCATTTAGCGAAAGCTAAAGCAAAGCACAAATAGCCATAAACCCAAAAAACACTAATATAAACCTCACTAAACGCAAGCAATAAACCAAAATCAACGACAATAAAGCAAAATCTTGCAAAATCAATCAAACTAAAAAACGCAAAATCTAAAACCACCAAACTAAAAAAGGACAACACAAACTTATGTTTTTCAGCATAGAATTTGGGCTAGCATTTTTTGCCTTTTTTGTCGCTTATTGGCTATGCCGTGCCAATCATCGCCTCCAAAACCTAGTCCTACTCATCGCAAACTACGCTATCTTGCTCCTACTTGGCAATGCCTTTGTGGCAATAGTGCTTGCTTGCTACACGCTATTTATATATGCTGCGAGTATCGCCATAGCCAAAAGCGAATCAAAAGCCGTATTTTTGGCGTTTGTAGCCCTTAGCATTTGCAATCTTAGCTTTTTTAAATACTACGCCAATTTCAAAGACGGCTTTGAATCCATTTTGACATTTTTTCATCTAAATATCGCAAATATCGATATTTTGATGCCTTTAGGGCTTAGCTTTTATACATTTGCTTCTATCACTTATCTGCGCTCCATCTATGAAGCAAAGCGCGACAAAGCCACCCTCTCATACCAAGCACCATCTGATGCCTCAAACATAAACCCCACCACACAGATTTTGCCAACTAGCCCTAGCGGCGTAGCTGATTATGTCATAGAACAAAACCCCAAACTACAATCCCTCCCAAATCTTGCGATTTATCTCTCATTTTTCCCCACTATCATAGCAGGTCCCATAATCCGCAGTGATTTCTTTTTCTCACAGCTCCACGCCGCTAGATTTTGGCGAGCCAAAAACGCTCACCTCATCATCGTGCTACTTTGCTTTGGGATTGTCAAAAAGGTGCTTTTTGCCACCTATGCTTCTAGCTACTCCTCTCCTATCCTAGCAAACCCACTCAACCACAACTCCCTAGAGCTAGCACTTGCTATGTGTGGGTATAGTGTGGAAATCTATTGTGATTTTAGCGGATATGTGGATTTGGTAAGCGCAGTAGCATTGATGCTAGGATTTGTCTTGCCACCAAATTTCAATATGCCCTATATGGCGCGAAATCTCAAAGATTTTTGGGCTAGGTGGCATATCAGCCTATCCACATTTATAAGAGATTTTATCTATATCCCGCTTGGTGGCTCAAGGTGTGGATTTTTGCGCACGCAGTTTGCACTGCTTGTGTCGCTTGTGCTATCAGGCATTTGGCACGGAAGCACGATAAATTTTATGATTTGGGGGCTAGCACACGGACTTGGGATTGTATGGCTAAACACACTAAAGCACTTTAGCCATAATTATAATAGCACCACGCCAAACCTAGCTCAACAAGAAAAACCTATCAAAACTTCTACGAAAACCACCACAAAAGCCTCTGCCAAATCAAAAAACCCCCAAAAAGATTCCACCACTCCCAAAGATTCCAAAGACACCGCTACAAGCCAAAATAAACAACCTAGCCCATATCTTTTTGGCTCTAGTGCTTTTGGAGTGTTTCTAAGCTCATTTTGCACCTTTGCTTTTGTAACGATAGCGTGGGTGTTTTTCCGCTTTAGGGAGCTAGATGAGTCGCTTGGATTTTTAAGCGCGTTTTGGGAAAATCTATCCAAACCCATTTATCTAAGCGAGACACTTATCGCGCTTTGTGGTTTGCTACTCTTTGCGCTCTACCCCAAGCTACAAAACTTCAAGCGAAGCTGTATCTACGCACTTTACAAAGTCCCACCCATTGCCAAACCACTTGTGCTAGCATTTGTTTGGCTTGTGGCGTTTTGCTTTATGCCAGATGGGATTCCAAATTTCATTTATGCCAATTTCTAGCAGGATAGATTTTAGTATGGCGACTTTTGAGATTATAGCGGAGCAAAAAGCAGATGAGAATCTATGATTTTATCCTAACCCTAATAGGGAGCTTTATCCTTGTTGCATTGATGATGAATGCCAGCATACACTCCTATATCGAGCAAAAATACCACCTTGAGATTTTTGATGCAAATGAGCCGATTTTGGAGATTTTGGGTAAGCCAAAAGCGTGGCTTGATGATTTGAGAGAGCTACTTTTGCCAAGCGTAGAGGAGCTAGCACTTTCCCAATCCATCCAAGATGAGCGCGAAAAATCCACAAAAGAAAAATCCGTGTGGGAAAGGCTTATGGGCACAGAATCGCTTGATTCTTTCTTCACACCAAAAGAAGAAACGCGCTATCCATTTATAGACAAAGATGGCAAGCTAGTGCTAAAGCAGGATTCGACTTTTATTTTCATAGGCGATTCGATGATGCAAGGCGTGGGACTTACGCTAGCTAGTGAGCTAAAAAAACGCGGATTTAGCGTGATAAATATCGCTAAGCAAAGCACAGGACTTACTTATACGCATTTTTTTGATTGGGGCAAGGCTCTAAGGGAAGCCTTTACCAAAAATCCGCACATAAATATCGTAGTGATGATGGTAGGGGCAAATGACCCATACTCTATGCCAAAGATGAAGTATGGAAGTGATGAATGGGTAGAAACCTACTCATCTCGTATCAAAGAAATCATCGATATTTCGCTAGAAAATGACGCGGTGGTGGTGTGGTATGACGCACCTTATGTGCGAAAAGAGCCACTAAACACAAGACTAATCTTTCTAAACACGCTTTATAAATCCCAAGTAGATAGCGCAAAACAGCTGCTTTTGCACGCAAATTCTGCGCTTGCCCCAGATGGAGTCTACACTTCTTATGTCAAAAATGAGCAGGGCAGAAGTATCCGCGTGCGTGGGGAAGATGGGATTCACTTCAGCGGGGAGGGCTCAAGGGCTCTAAGCAGGCTACTACTAGAGCGACTAGAAGTAGTGCAAGAGCAAATATCCCAAGATGAAAGCACACAAAGCATCACCAAAACTACCCCGCACACACTAGACACCCCAAGCACACAAAAAATCCAATACACTTATGACACAGACAAGCCAAAATCAGCTCCCACCAAGCAAAAAACACAAGAGATACAAGAACCAAAAGAGCCAAAAATAGAATCTATCCAAGCAATAGATTCTACCAAAAATGACTTAGAGCAATACAGCGATGAGCAAACAGCAGAACAAAACCAAAACAAAGATAAAAAAGAAAGCAAAAGAGAACAAAGAAAAAGCAAAAAAGCCCAGCAAGACAAATCCCAAGAAGAGCAAAAATCCCAAGAAATAGTAGTAGAAAAAATCAAAGACATTCCACAAGAAGAGCCAAAACCACAAAAACGCAAATGGAAAAATATCTTTGAGAATAATGAAAAAGAGCCTAGCGATGAGTCCACAAAAGAATCAAAAAAACCACAAAAAGATTCCAAAAAAGATTCTTTAGAATCGCCAAAAGATTCCCACATAGAAAATGGTGTAGAAAAAGGAGTAGAAAAAATCAACGATAAAGCCAATGACAAAAATCCACTAGAATCAAACAACTCCAAGATTAAGAAAAAGGGTGCGTAAAATGCAAAAGATTTTATGCTTTTTTGTGAGAGATTTTAGGCGTTTTAGGTGGGGTTTTGCGCATTTTAGAGGGAGATTTGCACGATTTTGTGTGTCTTGCTTAGCGTTGTTTGTCCTTTTTGCAGAGCTAGCCAAGACAGATACCCCAAAGCCACAAGCAAAAACACAACCAAAAGCACCACAAGCAAAATCCACCCAAAAACCAAAAAGCACCAAATCCCCTCAAAAAACCCCCGCAAAAACAAGCACAAAAGCCAAGCAAAGCACAAAATCCAAAACTCCCGCCAAATCCGCCACAAAAAGCAAAACCACTCAAAAATCCCAAAAAGCAAAGAAATACACACCAAAGCCTTTGCCAAATGAAAAAGAAGTGCAAGACATAGCAAGCAAAGCAAAAGTAATCAACTATGGCGAGCCAAATCTAGCAAGGCTAAAACGCGCACTAGAGGGCAAAAATGAGCTAAAAATCCTAGTCTTTGGCGACTCACATATCGCAGGAGATACCCTCACACACCAATGGCGCAAAACCATTATGCTACCAAATTCTGTGGGGTTTATCTACCCTGTCTTTCCCACCTATCATCAAAATCTATTAGTAAAAACCATTAGCAAAGACTTTGAAGTGCGAAATTCACGCATTGATGCCTACGATGACTATCCTTTCGGTGGCGTCATAGCTAGGGCAAAAAAAGAAAACGCTAGCGTAAAAATCACGCTAAAATTCCCGCCAGAGCACCAAGACTTCCTTATCCGCATAGTGTTTAAATCACCAAATAATACTTTGGGTGCGTTTCTCATAAGCGATTCTAGCGGACAAAGCTACCGACTGCAAGCAAAAGAAGCAGATATGTGGGAGATTTCCCAAGATTTTGCCCTGCGATTCCCCATAGAGATAAAATCCCTACTGCCAAATGCAACGCTTGGAGGGTATTTTATCTACCAAGATTCCAAAAATATAGCCGACACTTCGCGCACGAGCAAATCTCGGCTAAGCAAACTAGAAAAGCTCCCCATAAATGAGCAAAAAGAAAGCGAGCTAGATTCTAGCGAAGAGGCAAGTGAGGAGTCTAGTCAATACAAAGATGATTCACAAAATCCACAAAAATCCCAAAATCCACCAAAATTCTCTTATGCAAATCTCACAAACCTCCCCAAAAATACCAACAACCTAATCGCTCATATCGGCTCAAATGGCGCACGAAGCGATATATGGCGCAAGTGGAATCAAAAAGCACTTAGCGACACGCTTTGCGCGTTTAGATATGATTTCATCGTGCTATCCTATGGCTCAAATGACGCACTTGTGATGCCACTAGACACAAAAGCGTTTGAGCAAAATTATAGCTCCTTAATCGCCCTAGTTCGCAAGTGCAACGAGGGCGCGGCTATCTTGCTTGTAGGACCGCCAAAAGTCATCACCAAGCCAAGAAAGGCAAAAAACTACCGCATAGCACCATATTTTGTCGCCGTGAGAGAATCCGTAAAAAAAGTAGCAAAAAAAGAGGGAGTGCTATACTTTGATATGCACGAGTTTATGGAGGATAGCGGTGGCAAAGACGCGTGGGTAGCAAAATCTCTATCCAAAAAAGATGTCCATCTCACACCTTTTGGCTATTCTCTTGTCGCTGATGGCATAGCTTATGGACTGCATAAAGTGCTAAATATCCAAACCAAAGAATCTAAAGAGATAAAAGAATCTAGGGAAGCAAAAGAATCTAGAGATACAAAAGAAAATATCCCCCCCACAAAAACAAATAAAAGTGAGCAAAAACCCGAGCTAAACACCCCTGATGAAAGCTCCGCCCCACAAGAAATCTGGCAAAGCAAGATAGAGTGATATTTTTTGCTTTGTCTAAAAGCAAGTATTTTATAGCTTCTTGTAACTCATTACGCTAGGCTTTATGGAGTGATTTTGCTTATTTAGCTTTTTTGTGTGTGTATTTAGAATCCCTCGCAAACATAATCACACGCTACACAAGCCCACCTAAAGCAGTCGCAATGCCTCTTTTATAATGTTTTGGGTATCGCTAGCACTGATTTGTGGGAGGACTTTTTTGATTTCGCTTAGTTTGTAGCCCAAACTCTCAAGCGCAGCGATTGCTTCAGCTTTTTGAGTATCATTTGCAGGCATTGCTTTATCACTAGAATCTAGCGCACTTTCTTGGAGTATTTGAGAGCAAAATCCAGCCAAATCAAGCAAGATTTTGCCTGCAGATTTTGCACCCACACCGGGCACTTTTTGGAGTAGCTTTATATCCTTGCTTTGGACTAATGAAGCAAAACTTTGCGGGCTAAATGTGCTTAAAATCGCCAAAGCCACCTTAGGTCCCACGCCATTTATCTTTAGCAATCGCTCAAATGTGCTTTGCTCGACTTTGTCTAAAAATCCAAAAAGTAGCTGTGCATCCTCACGCACGATATGTGTCGTGCGTAGCCTAGCGACTTGCCCCACCTTTAGCTTCGCGCTTGTTTGCACGCTCAAAGCCACCTCATACACCACGCCATTTGCCTCTATCTCCGCACTCATCGCGCCTAGCTCGACTACATTGCCCACTAGCCCACAAATCATTTTTGCTCCTTATTTAGATTTTAGTTTGAAGTTCTCATCTAGGATTATTTCCCCGCTTTGCCCCTCTTTTAGCTCCAAGCTATCAAGCGCGTTTTGTGTATTTACTTTCGTAAATGCCTTTGCAAAATCGCTATCTAGCCCACTGCTACCAAAAAACCCGCTACCAAAGTCCCCGCCAAAATCCCTACTAGAATCTAGCGCATTATCTTTTTGACTACTATTTTGATTGCTCTTTTGGATATTTTTTTTGCTAGCTTGGCTAGATTCTAGCGCACTCAAATCTGGCTTTGCTAAAAACACATAGTTATCATACCCCCACACTTCTTTTATGGCTAGGCTTGCCTCTTTTAGCCTAGTTTTTAGGCTAGTGATTGCTTGATTGCGCGTGGCTAGGACTTGCTTTTGCAAAAATTGGATTTTTCCTTGCAAGATTTGGCTTACATTTGATTGGGCAAGTGCTTCTTTGTATCTAGCGGCATAAGCCTCATCTTTTAGGGCAATTTGCTTTTGATACTCGGTAAATCCACTCATCTTTTGCAAAAATTGTGTCGCACTTCCTTGCTTGTTTTCCCACACTTCTGCAAGTTTGGCTAGCTTTGAGATACTAGCCTTTTGGGTGGCAAAATACGCACCTGCTTTTTTGCTCCATTTGGCAAATACCCCTCCCGCATTGGCACAAAAAATCATCTCATTTTGCCCGCCTTTGTTTCGCCCTATCGCACAAGATTTGGCAAAAAACACGACATTATTGCTTTTTAGCTCGTGGATTGTAGCGGTGTCTGTGGCGATTTTTGCACCATTTGCTCTCAATATTTTGGCATTTTGGGCGATGACTTCGCCATTATCTAGATTTTCTATTGCGCAGTGTGTGCACTCTAGTTTGCCCTTGTGAGTGCGGATTTGGGCAGCGTAGGCTTTTATGTGTGCGCTTTTGTGTGTAGAGCCTTGCACGATTAGAGTGTGGGCTTTTATCCGCGTGTTTTCAGCGATACAGCCACGAGTTTTTAGGCTTCCCACCTCACACCACACACCCGCACCTATCGCATCCTCTGCAATGTCATAGCAAGATATTTCTAAGTCTATATGCCCTCCTGCTAGCAATGGTGGAGTGTTGCGAGTATTTAGCGCACCACTTGGGATTTGGAAAAACTTAAACTCGCCATTTTCTATGCGGATAAATCCCTCTTTTTTGGCAGTGTAGATAATCGCTTCAGCTGTGTCGCTAGAATCTATATATTCCTGCCTTGTGGTGATAAGTTTTTGTGTGTCTATACTCTTTGGAGTCTCATACTCCCCAAAAAGATTTCGCCCAGCATTACCCAAAATTGGCTTATAAAGAAACGCTACTTGCTCCCCCTCCCTCACGCCAAATACCGCATTTTGTGGGGCTTTGCCATTGCTAGCTTCCCAAGTCTCTTGCGGGATAAATCTAAACCTTGCTTGCTTGCTTGGCACATATTTTTTAGCCTTTAGCAAGCAAAATATCTCCTTTTTTTTGGCAGGATTTTTAGCGATAGATTCTAGGATTAGCCCTAGATTTTGCTCTACTTCATTGTTGCAAGTAAGCATCACACCACCAACCACAAGCGCACTTTTGACTTGCTCATAAAAATCCTCGATAAAGCCCTTATCCTCGACTATACAAAACGCCTCATCAAAGCAAATATCCACCTTGTAAGAATCTATCTCTAAAGCAAAAAGTGGCTCTAGCACGCGAGGAAACACCCTCATATCACACACTTGGCTAATGCTAAAATACGCGCTATCATATAGTGGCGAAGATATAAGCGCGTCTAGCTGGGCTTGGCTTAGCTCTATTTTGGTAGTGCCCTCACTTGAAGTGAAGTTTTTATCACTAGATTCTAGCAGGGCTAAAATATCTGCAAATTTTGGGGTTGGCTTTAGTGCGTTGCTTAAAGGTGGTTTAGGCTCACTAGCTGGATTTTCCTCACTCAAAAAAAAGCGTAAGTTTTGGAGGCGAAAATCAATATTTTGCAGTGTGGCGTGCTGATTTTTGGCACAAAATTCAGCCAACGCTTTAGACACGTTTGTGCAGTCTTTGATTAGCCAAAAGCCCGAATTTTGTATGCTTTGGCTTTGTAGTGCGTGCTGCTTAGGCTGCTCTAGGCTTGTCGTGTCGATATATTCTTTCATCGTTTTTAGCTTTTGTCTTTTGGTGCTTTTTGCAGTGTTTTTGTGGTATTTTTTGCGCTAGATTTTGAGGCATTTTGCGCTAGATTTTGTGGTGGATTTTTCTTTGCCAATACCTCTCTTACCACCTCTCTATCATCAAAGTCAATAGTTCTTTCCCCCAAAATCTGATAAGTCTCATCGCCCTTACCAAGTATGAGCAAAATCTCATTTGATTCTAGCTCCTCTATGGCTTGTGCTATCGCCTCTGCCCTATCACTCTGGCAAACTACACGCCTATGATTTGATTTTGGAATCCCGCTTAAAATATCCTCTATGATACTTTGTGGATTTTCACTTCTTGGATTATCGCTTGTGATATAGAGCTTTTTGGCATATTTGTAAGCACAAAGCCCCATTTTTGGTCGCTTTGTCCTATCTCTATCTCCGCCTGCGCCAAAAACAACGGCGATTTCCCTCCCTCTAAAGCTCTCAAAAATCTGCTCCATACCATCGTGAGTGTGGGCAAAATCCACAATGATAAGCGGAGAATGGCTTACAACCTCCATACGCCCCTCTACACCGCCGAAATTTTGCAGTGCCGCACCGATAGATTCCAAAGAAATTTGCAAAGCGGTCTTTTTTGATTCTTTTAGGCTTTTCACACACAAAATCGCAGCTAGGATATTATATAGATTATGTTTGCCGTAGAGATGCGCATTTATGAGGGTTTGCTCAAAGTTTTTTTGCTCTTTTTTGTCCCTATTATCTTTGTCTTCGCCACTTTTGCCATCAAAGCTGATATGCGCACTTATACCATCATCTAGGCTATAAGCATCTGCTTTTAGGTTTATTTTTGCTAGTCTACCCTGCTCAATAGCATAATACAATACGGAGTTTTTGAGAGTATTTTTTATGGCGTCTTTTTCTGCGCCTTTGCTCGCCACTCCAAAATTTTCATTTAGCCACGCATTTGGCTCATCGGCATTGATGATAACACTGCCCCCACAAGATAGATTGTCCTCATCAAGCAAAAAGCTATTTTTCACGCGGATATACTCCTCCAAAGTCTTGTGGTAGTCCAAATGGTCGCTTGTGATATTGGTAAGCACCTTTGAGGCAAACTCTAGTCCCGCCACGCGCTCTTGGACTATGGCGTGAGAGCTAACCTCCATAATCACAAAATCACAATCCCTGCATTCTAGCAAAATCTCATACAGCTCCAAAAGGCTTGGTGTGGTAAGCCCTTTTGGGCGGATTTTTTTGTCGTTTTTATACGCTCCACGCGTGCCAAGCAACCCACAAGTATAGCCCAAATCAAGCAAAATCGAATAAATAATCGCTGCGGTGGTGGTTTTGCCATTTGTCCCTGTGATAGCTACAAGACTAGGCAGTGGAGCAAACATAGTAGCTAAATCTTTGGGTGTGATGATAAAATCTCGCAAGTTTTTAAGAGGGATTTTGAATTTTGCCAAAGAATCACAAAAAGAACTATCCAAAGTATTATCACAAGAACCCCCCAAAAGTTTGTCGATAAAGCCCTCATTGCCCTTAGTGCGGATAAGCAAAGAGTCCGTATCTAGCTCTCTTGTATCATCGGTAATGTATTTTTTGTGAGCGTATTTTGGATTTTGCCTAGACAGAATAGACAAATTTGCAGGGATTTTGATTTTCATTAGGCTTGCTTTTGTGGTTGTTTTTGTGGATTTTGCTAGTTTGGTTTTATCTAAGATTTTGGCTTTTACTTTGTGGATAGAATCTAGCTTTGCTAATTTTTAACTCACCATAGCTTTTTTAGCTTCTTAGTTTTTTACTAGTTTTTTAACTTTTTTCTAATTTTTTAGCTTCTTGGGATTGTGGGCTATTTTTTGGGCTAGCTCATTTTTGTTTTGGATAATGCGTAAAATCTCTTTGTTGCGCACGATTTGGGGCATATCCTCAATATAAGATAGCGCGATATTTTCAAACCCATTTTCAATCAAATCTTTTAGAAAAGTATAAAAATCCTCCCTAGAGGTAAAAATCACTTTGGTGCTAAAGATAAGATTTTCAAACACTTCTTTGAAGCCCTTTGTCTCACACATTTTTTGGAAGTCCTTATACGCCACGCCATCTAGGACTTCAGACTCGAGATTTTCCTCTTTTTGCATTGTTTGTGAGATTTCACTTAGTCCCTCATCAAAGGAAGATAGCAAATCAAGCATCTGCCTTTGCAAATCCACCCTGCCAGAGCGAGGTGTGGTGGATAGTAAAATATGATAAAGCTCATTAAACACTTCTGCTTTTTTTGGAAAATCTGTGGCTATATCAGCGATAAGCACGCCGATTTTGGCTTCCAAATCGCCACTATCTAGACTCAAAGCCTCGCTAAAAAACTTCATAGCACCCAAATATCGCCTTTCACTTAGCGCATCAAACCCCTTTTTGATGAGTTTGCGTTTTTGCGGGTTGTATGAGGGGATAGACTCTAGCATATTTTCTCCCTAATCCTTACATAGTGCTAGCACACTTACTTTTTGTCTTTATCACGCTTACCAAATAATCGCATAATTCTAGCAAAATTTTCTACACATTTTGCACACATAGATTATAATGCGCTCTTTTTGCAAATCTGTAAAAAGAGCTAAAAATCTACTTAAGGAGAAACCAAATGAAACACGACTTTAACCAAAAAATCCAAAATGTGCTAATCCTAAATGGCGGTATGGAGTATCGCGAAAGCAAGGGCAAGCTAAACCTTGCATTTTGCGAGATAATGCAAAGCGCGCTAGAAAATCTAGGCAAAAAAGTGCAGCTAACCCATATCGCGCAGGGCTATGAGATAGATGAGGAAGTGGCAAAGTGGAAATGGGCTGATTGCGTGATTTTGCAATTCCCGGGCTGGTGGATGGGCGAGCCTTGGATAGTCAAAAAATACTTTGATGAGGCTATCGGTGAAAAGGCTGTAGGTGTGCTATTTGCAAGCGATGGACGCAGTAGAGAGAATATAAACAAACGCTACGGTAGTGGCGGGCTGTGTGCGGGCAAGGCGATGATGCTAAGCACGACTTGGAACGCGCCTTTGTATGCGTTTAATGAGGTAGGAGAGTTTTTTGATGGGCGCGGGGTAGATGAAGTGTTTGCGCATATTTATAAGATTTTTGCATTTTTAGGATTCACGCGGTTTTTGCCGAGCTTTATGGCAAACGATGTGCATAAAAATCCAAATTTTACCAAATGGGAGAGGGATTTAAAATCGCATATAATGGAGAATTTTGGGTAATTGCTACAATCTTACAACAAGACAAAGAAGGATTAGAAGCAATACTAAAAATATGTGGCTAGACTTAAGCAAACCGTTTAGATAGGAAATTTAATCTACAAACTTGCAAGATAAATAGGAGTTAAACTATGAGTCAAAAGCACGAAAATTATGAATTGCTAAACTTGCTTGGCTACGGACTAGCAAAGTTTGATAATGATTTTATTAAAGAGTTTGGCTACAAAACAAAAACAGATTTTTTTAATTTTTTCGTGGATAGAGGCATTGTCAAAACCGCAAGTGTGGTAAAAAATCGTATGGATTTGTTTGACTACTTTTTCCCAAATAATCCACGCAAAGGCTGGTGGCAAAAGGGCGATGCCTACATTCATAGAAAGCACTTGATTGATTCGCTTTTTGGCGATGAAAATGTCGCAGGGTTTGCAAATATCGTCAAACTTATGCTTAAAAAAGAGTATCAAATTGAATTATCCCACAAAGTAAGCCCCTTGCTTGAATCTAAGTTTAAAAAAATGCAAAGCACGGGGCTTGAAGCGGAATTATATTTTTTGCATAATTATAACGAGATTGAGATTTTGCAAAATGGCAAAATCACGGACGCTAGGCTTTATGGCGATGGCTATGATTTCTTTGTAGAAACCACGCAAAATGGATTTTTGTGCGAAATCAAAGGAATCCGCGAATCTAGTGGCACTCTGCGACTAACGCAAAATGAATTTGAAAAAGCGCGAGAATTTAGCGAGACTTACTTGCTTGTGGCGGTTATGGATTTGCAAAATAGCCCAAAATTTAAAAGCATTCTAAATCCGCTTGAATCACTGCGCTTTACAGAAAAGATTTTGTGTCAAAAAGAAATCAAAGAATATCATTTGGTGGGGAATTTGGTGGTATAGCCACGCTAAAGGCTTGGCAGGGGAATCCAGCGCATAAAATATCAAAATTGCTTGGAATTTCTTTTTGCGTGGATTCTTGCGTAATGTCGCCAAAAAGTGGCGTATGCGGGAAGTTTAGCGAGTAAGTTGCTTTAGCATTTATATCGATTTCACTAGCAAATACACACCGTGCGTGAAGTTTGCTAATTTTGTTTTTGGCGTGGCTTGTGGATTTGGCATATAGTTCCCCCCCCCCCGCAGGTGCAGGAAGCATCAGTGCTTGCGTGCAGAGATTTTGCACTATGTTGCGACATAGCACGGCGTAGCGCGAGATGAAATCCCCCTACCCCAGCAAATAAATCCACAAAATCCATTAAACCACCTCTAGTGCTATCCTAAGTCTTTATCAAGCTTTCTCAAAGCACAAATACTAGCTTGAAATGGCAGCATTTCTGCAAATGCAATGACTTTTGGGAGCAAAACTTTGTGAGTTTTTGCTTTGTCTTAGATTTTTTACGCGTATATTTTTGGCAATAAACACAAAATTTACTTAAAAAGACTTGGGATTTTTTGCACGATTTTTGGATAGGCTTGATAGATTTTGCCACCTAGCAGTGCGCCATTTTCTTTTTTGCTTCGCTTCACTCCATCGCTCCCCCACGCACCCCACTGCTTGAAGAAAAACGCGACATTTTGCGCTTCGCACTGCCTTTTGATATTTAGCACCCACTCCTCTTTCATAGCCCTTGCATTAGCCCCGCTCTCACCCCCTGCGATGACCCAATCAATACCGCGCAAATCCAGCTCGCCCAAATCGCTTATGAGTGGCTCGCAAGATAGCCACCTCACGCTTGCGCTCAAATCGCGTATCAAATCTATGCGCAATTTTACCTTGCTAGATTCTACCGTAGTGCCTAGCCACACATTTGGCGGAATCTCACGCTTAGAAAAATACTCCTTCATTGTGTGCGGACGCTTGGTTAGGATTTGGTATTGGTGGTGTGGAGTGTCGGCTATCACTTGAATTATACGCTCCAAAAAGCCAAAATCCATTTTTTGATGAAACAAATCACTCATCGAATTTACAAAATACAGCGTGGGCTTTTTGTTGCGCTTGGGCTCATCTAGCCTTTGAGGGAGCATTTTAAAAGCAAAGCCATCTTTATAGTCAGGATTGCCAATAGCTTGCAAACGCTTTGCCATAGCTTCGGCATAGCAGTTTTTGCAGCCACTACTTACTTTGTCGCAACCTATGGTGGGATTCCAGCTTGCTTGTGTCCATTCGATTTTAGTGGGCTTCATTTAAAATTTAAACCTTTTTGCTGCCTAATATCTCATTGATAAAAATTTAACTTAATTTTTGTGCGCCATATTTGTTTTAATTCAATGATTCTTATAAATCCCTCTACTTTATCACAAAAATAATATCAGCTAGTGCCTTATATTGCTTTTGGTTAAATTCAAACTCAACAATATTTTTCAAAAATTTTGTCCTATCAAAACTATCCAAATAATCTAAAATCTTTGGTTTAAGTAACTTAAAATTTCTTTTTAGTTTCCACGCCTGTGTGAAATCATCTAAATCAATCAGCACGATAAAAATCCTATTTTCCGAGCCAAACCTCATCTCGCCTTGATTTTCATAAAGCCACTTAATTAGTGTGTGTTTATTTGCCATTGTCGCTTGTATGATTTCTGTATTTTGCTTTTTGATTTGATTAAGCTGTGAAATCGTCAAATCATCATTAGAATCCAAAATTTGTTGTGTTATTTGATATTTGATAATGTCCTCTTTGCATTCTTTATCAAAAGCAAAAGAATGTATTTTTGCAATCTTTTTTAGCAAAGTGAGTTCATTTTGTAATCCTCTCATCTTTCTTTGCGCTTTCAAAAACTCTTTTGGAAAATAGGTAATTTTTAAATCAATAGGAATATTTTGAATGAAAAAATCCACGCTTTTTATTTTGCCAACTGCTGATATTACATTAGGGTGGGACTTAAAAATATGCTCGGTGAGTATTGTTGTCCAATTATTATACCAACTACTTAGTGTGTAGTTTTTTACATTCTGTGCTATATCATTATCAAGTTTGCACAAAATGTCATCATATTTGCAAATCTCTTTTACAAAGGAAACGATTTGTTTATCTAGCGAATTACTAGAATCCCCACCCCAAGCAAAATAATCCATTTTATAAAGCTCAGATTCTATAAACCCAAAGTCTTTTTCTAATGTCTTAATTTCATCTTTGTTGTATTGTGATAATACAAAATCTATTTGTTTTTGCGTTATTTTATTATCCAAAACAAGATTATAAATTTCTCTAAATTTTTGTGCTTGAGTTTTTGAAGTCAGTTTAAATTCTAGTTTTTGCTGTATAAAATCTAAAATCTCATTTCTAATCAAAGATTTTATTTTAAGCCACAAAACACCGCTTTGACAAAGATTAAATTGATATAAATCCTGTGAAGCAAAAATCTTGCTCCACTCTTCGTAAGTTTTCATTTTGCATTCCTTAATTTAGTTTTTTGGACTACAAACAAGCAATATTTCCTTACTACCCTTTACGCTACCCTTTCCACCTACGCTATTTTGATATGACTTTTCTTTAATCTCTACATTCTTATATTTTCCTGCCAACTCTTTCATAATGTCAATGCTTGGAAAACTTCTATCGTTGTAGCTAATAATCCAATATGGTATTTGCAAAGCGGTGTCAAATAATTTTTCAAATGAGGGCAATATATCTGCTTTTGTGTCAAAGCCACTATATTTTTTGGGCGAATAACGCTTAGTGCCATTGATAAATTCTTTGTCTTTCCAATATTGCGTATATGTCTCAAGCAAATGATAAAAGGCTTGATAATCAGCGTGGCTTCCGCAATATGGCGGGTCAAAATAGATTAAATCTACCTTATCTTTTATCAAATCCACAAACTCAATCGCATCTAAATTGTAGCTTTTGTTGTCTTGCAAATTATCAAAAATACTATTATTATAAGGCTGTATGAGATTTAAAAATATATCTTTTATTGGGCGAATAAGGTTTGGATTTCGCTTGATTCTATCCTCATTTTTTGCATAGTTTAGCGCACTCGTATGGGCAAAATGCCCCATTGTTACTTTTCGTGTTATGCTTCGATTGATAATGCTAAAAGCTAATGGCTGTTTTTCTTTGGAGATTGATTCTATATTGCTCCTAAAAGAATCTAAAAACGCCGATTCCTCCTCCTTAAAGAAAACACCTGTAAATAATTCTCTCATCAAATTAAAATCATTTGGGTTTTGATTTTCTTTTAGCAATATCTCTATGTCATCGCTACTAAGTTTAAAACGCTTATTTTCTACCAGCGATTGTCCTATTTTATGGCTAAAAGATAAAAAATCATTCGTATAAACCTGATAACCATTTTGCTTAAAAAAATAAGCCACAGATTGAGACCCAGCAAAGGCATCTGCTACACTTTTGATATGAGTGGGCAAACACTCTCTAATAAAATCCAAATGTTTATATTTAGAGCCAAGATATTGCGGTTGTGGAAAAGCAAAATGATAAAAATCGCCAAATAAACTAGCAGACATAGCATTCCTAATTGTTATATTTTGCGCAATTATAGCAATATTATCATCTTATTGTGTGTGTTTTTGGATATAGATTTACCCTACCATATCGCCCCTTACACCAAGTCCTGCTAAGCCTTGCTAAGATACAAAGTTTTTTCAAAGTAGTTTCAGAATCTAGATTCTGAAACTACCTCTTTATCGCGACTATCTTTTTGCGACTAAATGGGCGACTAACCCCCCAATCCCCACTACATTTTCTCGTGGAATGTCCTTGAGATGACATCAAGCTGCTGCTCTTTTGTGAGCTTTATGAAATTCACCGCATACCCACTCACGCGGATTGTGAGCTGCGGGTATTTCTCTGGGTGCTCCATAGCGTCTTTTAGCATTTCTTTTTGTAGCACATTGACATTGAGATGATAGCCCTCATCGGCGAAATACCCATCCATTAGCGAGACGAGATTTTGCTCTTGGGTCGCTCTATCGCTTCCTAGCGCACTAGGGACTATGGAAAATGTATTTGAAATCCCATCTTTTGAGTATTTAAAAGGCAATTTTGCTACCGAGCAAAAGCTCGCCACACACCCGTTTGTATCGCGCCCGTGCATAGGATTTGCCCCCGGGGCAAATGGCTCTCCAGCTTTTCGCCCATCAGGTGTAGAGCCTGTTTTCTTGCCATAGACTACATTTGAAGTAATCGTTAGCACACTCATCGTAGGGGTAGATTCTCGATATGTAGGGTGCAATGATAGCTTTTGGCTAAAGCTCTTTACCAAATCCACCGCGATAGTATCCACCCTATCATCATCGTTGCCATACTTTGGATACTCGCCCTCTATCTCAAAATCCACTGCCAAGCCCGCTTCATTTCTCACAGGCTTTACGCGTGCGTATTTTATCGCACTTAGCGAGTCTGCTATCACGCTAAGCCCAGCTATCCCCCCTGCCATAGTGCGCACGACTTCTTCATTATGCAGTGCCATTTGCATTCGCTCATAGCAGTATTTATCGTGCATATAGTGAATGACATTAAGCGTGTTGATATACAGCCTTGCAAGCCAATCAAGCACAATATCAAGTCGCGCTTTTACCTCATCATAGTCCAAATACTCGCTTGTGATAGGTGCTATCATCGGTGCTACTTGCATTCCTAGCTTTTCATCTTTGCCACCATTTATCGCATAGAGTATCGCTTTTGCGAGGTTGCAGCGCGCACCAAAAAACTGCATTTGCTTACCGATTTTCATAGGGCTTACACAGCAGGCAATCGCATAATCATCGCCAAATTCTTTCAGCATTATCTCATCGCTTTCATACTGAATCGATGAAGTATCGATACTCACCCGCGCACAAAAATCCTTAAAATTCTTTGGCAAGCGCGTATTCCAAAGCACCGTCATATTTGGCTCGGGCGCAGGTCCTAGATTATAGAGCGTATGGAGGAAGCGATAGCTCATTTTGGTTACCAAATGTCGCCCATCCATACACATTCCCCCGATACACTCCGTAACCCAAGTGGGGTCTCCGCTAAAGAGTTCATCATACTCTGGCGTGCGCAAAAATCTTACCATTCTTAGCTTCATCACAAAATGGTCTATCATCTCTTGGATTTGGTTCTCATCGTATTTGCCTAGCTTCAAATCACGCTCGGCAAAAATATCCAAAAATGTGGAGATTCTCCCTATACTCATCGCCGCGCCATTTTGCTCCTTTATCGCAGCAAGGTAGCCAAAGTAAAGCCACTGAATCGCCTCTTTTGTGTCTTTGGCAGGCGCGGAAATGTCAAAGCCATAGCTTTGCGCCATAGCCTTTAGCTCATTGAGTGCTTTGATTTGCTCGCTTATCTCCTCACGCAAGCGGATTACTTCCTCGCTCATCACATCAGGGGTAAGCTTTTTCTTTGCTTTTAGCTTCTCATCTATGAGCCTATCCACGCCATAGAGTGCTACGCGGCGATAATCCCCTATGATTCTCCCGCGCCCATAGGCATCTGGAAGCCCTGTGATGATTCCTACTTTGCGTGCTAGGAGCATTTCATCACTATATGCGTCAAACACGCCGTCATTGTGCGTCTTGCGATATTTAAAGACATTTGCCACTTGCTTATCCTCTTGCTTATCATAAGCCTTAAGCGAGTTTAGCACCATTCGATACCCACCAAAAGGCATTATCGCGCGCTTTAGAGGCTCATCGGTTTGCAATCCCACGATGACTTCCAAGTCTTTGTCTATGTAGCCCGCCTTGTGCGAGGTAATCGTAGAGATAATATCCGTGCTGACATCATACACGCCCTTGCGCTCTCGCTCTAGCTTCATAAGTGCGCACACCCGCTCCCAAAGCTGCTTTGTCGCGCTTGTCGGGGCGCAAAGGAAGCTATCATCGCCATCATAAGGTGTGTAGTTCTTTACAATAAAATCACGCACATTGATTTCATCTTGCCATAGTCCTTCTTCAAATTCCCCAAGAATTTGGATTCCTCGTATTTCACTCATCGCTACTCTCCTTTCGCGCTTTTTCGCGCCTAGATTGTGTCTCTCTACTTTTTGTCGCAAAATCTTGCATAAACACTGCAAAATCTTTTGCATAGATTTGATTATACACTTTCGCACTTTTAAAAAACCTTATTTGCAGATAAAATGCACTATTTTTAGACATTTTTTTACAAAATTGCACACTTTTTTGGCAGGTTTTAAGATTTTTTCTAGAATTGCCAAAAATTCTAAGCAAAAAGATTTAGCACAATTTTTTGCAATGACTACGGCATATAGTTTTGCATTTTTGCTTATAATGCCAAGCAAAAATGCACCAGCGCATTTTAAAAATACTTAACCACAAAAATCCTAGAATCTAAAAGGCAACAAAATGTCAGCTGCTATGATAATGCTTTTTGCCGTTGGCTTCATCGGTGCGATAACGCCCGGACCAGATATGCTACTTGTAGCTAGAAATACAATACTCTTTGGTGCGAAACGCGCCCTAATCGTGCTAGGCGGAATCGCATTTGGGTGGATTTTTTATCTAGGTATCATCTACTTTGGGCTTACACACCTACTATCAAACGCCTACTCTCAAATCGCACTAGGAGTGCTAGGAGGCTTGTATCTAGGCTATATTGGTATCAATATTTTGCGCACGCGCTATGATAAAAATTGTGATAAATCTAGCGCAGATTCTGCGCTTGCGACACTTAGCACAAAGCCAAATGACAATGCGACAAAATCTAGCGCAGATTCCAAACAATCAGATTCTAAGCCTGATACATTTTTGCGAGGGCTTGTGGTAAATCTCTCAAACCCCAAAGCGATTTTATTTTTTGGCGTGGTGGTTACGCAATTTATCGGGAAAGATTTAGCACTTAGCATTGCTGTGCTTTTTGTCTCGCTTGTGAGTGCGTTTGTCTGTGTAGTGGTGGTATCTAGCTACTTTAGAAAGCACATTACCTACAAGGTGTTTTTTTATATAGATAGACTAAGCGCGGTGTTGTTTTTAGGATTTGCCTTGTCGCTTTTTTATCACGCCTTTTGCGTATATGCCGAAATCACACACTAAAATACACTGCCAAGATTGTAGCCACAAGTCCAGCCCCAAGCACACCAAAGCTCACAAGCCTATCTTTTTTGCAAAACGAAGTCATAATAAGCCCAGAGAGATAAAAAAGCAGTAGCGATACGCCAAATCCCATAGCCAAAAAGTCAAAAAAATGAAACTTAAAATCCCCCACTTCAAACTTGCTTCCATTTGATTTGTGCATAAGCAAAAGCACGCCATAGATATTTCGCTTAGTTACTTGCAGTATGATTTCTCCATTTCGCTCTTTTATGATACTTGCGCCATAGTAGACATTGCCCATACTTGGATTCCCGCGAAACATTTTTATACTCGTATCTTTGGGGATTTCTAGGCTATTTTCCTCTAGGAGTTTTAGGATTAGCTCTTTTTCGCTTCCCCTTTTTGGCATAGATTCTAGTGGGATTTTTACGATTTCTGCGCCAGAGTTTTGACGGATTTCATAGATATATCCTACACCTGTTATCGCATAGATAAGTGCGAGAGGGAGAAAAAACAAGCTCAAATAAGTGTGTAGCTTTATCCAAAATTTTTTGGGGATTTTGGGAGATTTTATCTTTTTTGCTAACTTTTTTAGTCGTATAAAACGCCTTAGAAAACGCACATTTGCGATTTTTAGGATTTTTTTCACTATTGCTCCTTTTGGGATATGCTTGAGAATGTGTTTGCGGTTTTTATGAAATTTTAAAAGCAGGTATTATAAAACGAATTTGTAAAATAAGTGTGAATTGCAAGATTATTTTTATATCCAAGATTATTTTTATGTCAAAAATTTTATCTAAGATTTTTTATGAAGCATTTTAGAGTTTTCGCTACAATTATGAGATTTTACCCCCGAGTTTACCACTCCCAAAACCACGCCAAAAATGAGGGGAGGACAAAATATCAAAAAAAGAAAAGCATAGAATATGGCAAATACAAGGCGCATAATGACAACTTCGACAACCAAAATAACGCCCCCACTACCAAGCACACGCAAAATCACACAAACTCTCAAAGCTAAAAAATACATTCTAAGCACAAACCACACCGCACTTCCCTTGATACTCCTCATACTTCTCATACTTTGCCTACCACTTAGCCTCAAAGCCAAAAGCGACTTTGAGCGACTAGGCGATGTGCTAACCCTAGCCCCTGTGGGCGTGCTAATCGTAAGTGTAGGGATAAAAGACTACGAGGGCGCATTGCAGCTTACCGCTGGCTCTTTGCTTACTCAAGGAATCATTGAAGTAGTCAAAAGAAGTTTTGAGCTAGCACACAAAAACGGACACAGCATAGCCTTTGCCAAACGCCCTTGCTGTGATGACTACAAAGGTATGCCAAGCGGACACGCAGGAGGGGCATTTAGCGCGGCTGGATTTGTTTTTTATCGCTATGGGTGGAAGCCTGCACTGCCACTTATCGGGCTTGGGATTTTGACAGACGCTTCGCGTGTATATGCCCATAAACACTCTATTTGGCAAGTGCTTGTAGGAAGTGCGATAGGCTGGGGAGTGGCGTGGGGACTTACCACCCGATACAAACCGCGCAAACTCCTAATCACTCCCGAAATCAGCACAGACATAGCAGGCAAAGGAGTGTATGGCTTGCAAGTAGCTTACACTTGGTAGTTTGATAGCTTTTTCTTTTGGATAGTAGATTTAGAGCTAGTGAAAATCTCTCATTTCTTAAGTAAGTATTTGCTAGCTATTTGCTACAATAGCAGTTTTAGATTTTGACTTTTGTAATCAAAGGCTTACACTTATGAGCACACCACACAATCCCCCCACCAAATCAAAAGCAGATTCTACAAAAAAGACTTCTGCAAAAACCACCCTAGCTTCCAAAAGCTCCGCAAACAAAATCTCCACAAAACAGCCAAACCAAACAAGACAAACCTACACTATCCCCAAGCTCCCCAAATCCAAAAACCTCCCAAAATCCACGCTAAATCTACACAAAGACATTAAGCACAAATGGAATCTATCCGCGCTTTTTGCTAGCAAAGATGAGCAAGCAAACAAAAAGGCTTGCCCTAGATTTTGAGGTAAAATACAAAGGTAAGCTAAGCGAGCTTTCCCCGCAGGATTTTGGCGATGTGATTGCTAGATATGAGGGGCTTATCGAGCGTATTGAGCGGGTGCTGACATTTGCGTTTTTGGTATTTGCAGAGGATACGACTAAAGGGGATTTTTATGCCAAGTATGAGCTAGAATCTAGCGAGATATATGAGCATCTTGTGTTTTTTGAGCTAGAGTTTTGCGATATAGATTCTACCAAAATCACAAAATTTATCGCTCAATGCGAAAAATACGCTTTCTACCTACAAAATCTCCTAGTCAAAAAATCCCACAAGCTAGACCTAAGTGCAGAAAAAGCCCTCATTGCCACTTCAAGCGTAGGAGTTAGCGCATTTAGCAGACTTTTTGATGAACATCTAGCCAGCCTAAAAATCGGTGCAGACAAAAAAGGCGAGGAAGAAATCCTATCCCTACTCCACAGCCCCAAGCGCAAGATAAGGCAGCAAGCCCAAGAGGATTTTACAAAAAGCTTGCAAGAATCCACGCCACTTCTTAGCTATATCCTAAATATGGTTCGCAAAGATTTGAGCATACAAACACGGCTAAGAAACTACCCAAACAAAGAAAGTTTCCGCCATATCAGCAACCAAATCAGCCAAAAAAGCGTGGATTCGATGATGAAATGCGTAAATGCAAACTTCCACCTTGTCCACAGCTACTACGCGCTAAAGGGAAGCATACTTGGGATAAATCTAAAAGATTTTGATAGATACGCGCCTATATTTGCAGAATCTAGCCCAAGCAAAACCCCAAAAGCCTCTCAAGCAAAATCCCAAAAAGAATCCACCAAAATATCCTACGCCCAAGCCCTAAACCAAGTGATTCTAAGCTATGAGAACTTTTCTCCTAGCTTTGCCAAAATCACGCGCAGGGCAATAAAAGAAGGCTGGGTTAGCTCCCACCCCACGCCAAACAAACGAGGTGGGGCATTTAGCCACGGAGCCACGCCAAAAGCCCACCCCTTTGTGCTACTAAATTGGACAGGGAATAGACGAGATGCCTTTACCATAGCACACGAGTTTGGGCATATGATTCACCAAGAGCTAAGTAAAAATGTCGGCACACTAAACCACGACACGCCACTTACCACCGCAGAGACGGCTTCTGTATTTGGAGAAATGCTGTTTTTTGACTACCTAAAAAGAGAGCTAAAAAACAAAAACGCCCAAAAAGAGCTACTACAAATCTATGCTGGCAAGCTAGAAGATATTTTCTCCACCCTCTTTCGCCAAGTCGTGATGACAAATTTTGAAAGGGCTATCCACGCCAAAGATGGTGAACTAAAGGCACAGGATTTTGACAAAATCTGGCAAGATGAAAACGAAAAAATGTTTGGCAAAAGCCTAAAACTTACCCAAAACTACGCAAGGTGGTGGAGCTATATCCCTCACTTTATCCACTCGCCATTTTATTGCTACGCTTACTCTTATGGGCAGCTATTGGTGCTTGCGCTATTTGGGCTATACAAAAGTGGCAAATGCAAAGACTTCGTCTCAATCTACCCCGACTTTTTATCAGCAGGCGGGAGCAAATCCCCAAGCGAGCTAGTGGGAGCATTTGGCTTTGATATAGAATCTAGCGCGTTTTGGAATATCGGTATAAACGAAGTGCAAAAACTGCTTTGGGAGTTTTGCACCCTCTGCAAAGAACAAGGCATAAAAATCCCCAAAAACGCGCAATACTCTCTCGTAAATATCCGCAAAAAATCCACCAAAACCATAAATCCAAAAAGTAGCACTCTAGGCACAAAGCCAAAATCCACTAAAAAAGCCTCAAAAAATCCTACAAACAAAACCAAAAAATACCCACTAAATCAAAATCTAGCACAAAGCAAAATTGATTAAAGGCTAAAAATGAATTCTTCTGCAGAATTTGACGGAATCTACAACGCCTTTTGTGCCAATATCATTGAGTTTTTCAAGCAAAAAAGGCAGTTTTTTTCTATCGTGTGCGACATAGAGCGCGTGAGCTTTGAGCCACCTTTGAGTGAGGAAATCCTAAAAGGCTTTGGCTCGGGCGTGAAGTTTGCTATCGCTTATGATACATTTGAGAGCTTAGAGATTTTCAATGACGGGTTGCATCCGTTTAATAACGGCGGATATGTGCATTTCGCAGCGGGATTTGGTAGCGATAATGTCGTAAGTAAAGTAACCGTAGAGATTCGCGGAATCTACCAAATCAGCACAAACAATACCCAAGATATGGAAATAGTGGCATTTATGAGACTTGATTCTAAGCAGATTTTTACAAAAGAAAGGCTAAAGGGCGAAGAACAGCTAGAAGACATAAAAGACCTAAACAACGATGAGCTAGACTCGCTAAAAGCTATCATCTCTAGCGATGAAAATAGAGAACTCCTAAAAAGCCTAAAATCCGCACTAAAAAAATAAACCCCCAAACAACTACAAAGCAACCAAAACACTCTCTAAAAGGCTATCTATGAGAGAAATAAAGGACATAAAAGTAGGGCTTATCACTTGTGGAAATGGAGTGGGCGATACTATCATTTCCATAAAAGCACTCTATATCGCCAAAGCACTCTATGGGGCGAAATGCGTGCTATTTGGCGAAAAAATAGCAGACACTCTTTGCGCAGGCTTTGACTTCATCGATGAAGTAGTGGTGCTACCATACAATAGACAAGGATTTATCCTAAACCAATACCAAGCCCAGCTCCTAGCCCAAAATGATGAACTAAACCCAGCACAGCTTTATGCCACAAAGCCCAAAGTCAAAAATGCCATAAAAATCGACAAAAAAGCAAACAAAATCGCCACCCAAAATCTCATAAACACTTTCAATAACCACCACCTAGACTACCTCATAGTGTCCTCCCCTCGCTCTATCAATATTGCCCTAGCCAAATCTATAAATGCCAAAAAAGTCTTGTGTATAACCAAACTAACGAGCTTTTTTTCGCCCAAATGCAAAACCCTGCCCATCTATGCCAAAAAAGAGACTTACAAAAGAGTGTCCTTTGAAGAGATTTTGTGCCTCTTTGTGCGAATGATAAACCACAAAATCTATGATGAGAAAATCTCTAGTTTAGATTTTGCTCCCACAACATTTACCACCACCCAAGCGCACAAATTCCGCATAGCAGAATTTCTACATAAGCAAGAGTATCGCAAACACCTCATACTGCTAAATCCATTTAGCGTTAGTGGGCTATATAGCCTTAGCAAAAATGCCTTTTTAGACATAGCAGACCGTATAGAAGCAAAATTTAGCGATTGCACCTGTATAATCGCTACTTACCCAAAAGTGCATAATGAATTTATGGAAGTCATAAACAAATACCAAAAAAAGCTAAAAAATCTACTCATATTCCAAAATGATGATGATATATTCAATCTCATAGAGTTGTGCAAGCGCGTATCTTGTGTGATAACACCTAGCACAGGAGTAGCTCATATCGCAGCAAATGTAGGGACTCCCACCGTAGCCCTCTATGGAGAGGCAGATATAAATAGGTGGATTCTAGGAGGGGGGGGGGAGTAGCACACAGCTACACAAAAGCACGCTATGTGCTTTTGGAGCAAAATCTATCCTATCTAAGAGTGCACCCTAGCGAGGAAGCGCACTACATTGATAAGGTAGTAGAATCACTAAAAGAAGTGCTACAAAGTGAATCTAAATAATATATTTGAAATATCACAGCGATAAATACTATAAAATCCAAAATAAATTAGACTAACTTTATAGCAAGCAAGTCGTTAGGATTTTTTGGTAAAATATTGCTTTGCAAAACCTCGCAAATGACAATCGCGACACAAATCCACAGCAAATCCACACAACTCATAGCAAAGGAACAATACTATGACTAAAATAGGCTTTTTACACTTAGAAATTTTTTGCTTCGACCCTAAGGCAGACTATGAGTTTTACTTCAAAAAACACAAGATTTCTTATACGCACGCCAAGCCTAGTGGCGAGCAAATCAGCACAAGCCAGACTTTGGGCGAAATCTTAGCGCGTATCTCTAGTGCGCTAGATATATGCGTGGATACAAATGTAGGGCTAAAAATCAATGGCATAGCCCTACTAGGTGATAATATAAGCGATGAGCTAGGCCACAAAGCAGGCAAAGAACATAAAGATATTTTAAGCAAAGAAACTAAAGAAACTTTGGGTGCGCTTTTGGAGAGATTTGGCAATGAGTGGCGCATAGAGCCGCTAAGCACACTCTATGTCAAAAAAGACTTGACTCTAGATATGCAAGCTATGTGCTCCAAGTATGGGGAGTTTTTTGACAAACATCACTTCATAACGCAAGATGAAAGAAAATCCCTAAGCAAATATCTCCCGCTAAACCTCATCAGCACGCGAGATGATGACTACTTGGGCGATGGATTTTTCCTATTTGTAAAAAGGCTTGCACAAAAACATAGCGAGCATTTAGATGATTTGCTAGAATCTATAAGCGATACCAAAAATGGTGTCCTCTCATACTCAAGCATCCAAAACCTGCTCTATAAGCCAAATCCACAAATTGATAGGGATATAGAGTGGCTTATAAACGCACTTTTAGAGCAAAAACGAGAAATCCGCCAAGCCCTAGTCAAAAACTCCAAAAAAGATTTTGATGATACTAGCAATTTGACAAAATCTAACGCTTCTACAAATATTATTGATTCTACAAAGGACACGACTTACATACTATTTGACGGCTATGATGGCAGTAGTGGCAAAGAATCTAGCGAGCTTATTACCTCCTGCCAAAAGCTATGTGAAAAGCTAGAAATCCCACTTGCTAGCAAAGCTGATAACTCTAGCAAAAACGCACAAGTAAATGTATCCTTTGCTTATAATGGCGGGTATTTCACTTACATAGCAGATTTTGACTTTTTTATCAAATGCACTCTAAGCAATATTTTGCAAGCTAATTCTAACGGCTATACACTTTTGTTTGGCGACTATGCGAGCTTCTGTGAAGCAAGGCTAGCACTCCAAGCACTATCTAGCGCAAAATCCAAAAATAAAAACGCGCCAGAGCTTACAAAAGAGCTAAAAAATTTTATAGAATCTAACCACAATGCCGAAGCGATAAATCGCCTACTTAGCCAAGATTCTATCGCTTATATCGGAGATTTGCTAAAGGAGCGTTTGCACACCTTTGCGCATAGTGATGAGAGTAGTGCGCTTAGCGTAGTGTCTTTTATCTCAAACACAACTTCCGCGCTAGAATCTAGCCTAGATGAAATTGATAAAAATAGCTACATAGAGCGCATACAAGGCATTTTTGACGCACTAAATCAAGGCTCAAAAAAGATTATCCTAAAATCTTATATCGCACAAGACTTTTCTCATTTAGCACAGCTAAATGAACAATGCTATTTAGAAGAATCTGCTAAAATTCGCTTCGCAGGAATTGATGAGGGTGCGGATTTGTTGCTTGTAGATAGTGTGGAGCAATTCCGCGCCTTTGATACGCAAGCCAAAAGCAGTGCCAAAGCCTACGGACGCGATATGGATAGCACCAAAGCAGTATTTTTGCCAAGCCTTATCTTACTTGTGCTAGAAGAGATTTTGGGTGTGGAGTCAAAACAAAAATCAAAAGCAGTGTAGCCAAATCATAAGCGTAGCGTAGTATAGCGTGGTGCATAGTATAGCAGTGCGACATACTTTGGCGTAGCACGCAGATTGTATTTTGGCATAAAGAATGCTTTATTTGTGCTTACAAAGCATTTTGCACAAAAAGGAATCGCCAAATGAAGCTTTTTTTGAAAATATTGCTTGCCTCGCTAATCGCTATGTGTTGGAATTGGATAGCACCAAATTCTAGCGATGTAACAATCACGCTTTTTATCTTTGTGCTAGCGGTGCTTATGATGAATCCCGTGAAATTCCAATCCCCAGAGAAGCGTGAGGAATATATCCAAAAACTACGAGAGAAAAAGGAGCAAAAGCTCGCCATAGCACGCAAACAGCAAGAAGAAAAAGCAAGGCTACGCAATGAAAAATTTGAGCGCGAAGAGCGAGAGAAAAAAGAACTCCAAGCAAAAGTCAAAGGCAATAGAGGATTTTAGATAAACTTTTAGCTTGCTTTGAAAGTGCTTTTAAGCCCAATCTCTAAGCTAGTCTAAATAAATAGATTTTGCGCTACATTTGCATAAGCCAAATCAGCACAAAAACCAACAACAAGCCAATAATAAGGAGTAGTAAATGACAAGTTTTATTCTACTTGTGATAGCTGGAGTGGTAGTGTATTATCTCTACACCACTTTTGAAGAATACCTAAAAAACCCGCTTCCCTCCCCGCAAAAACCACAAGAAAGACAAGAGTATTCTATAAAAGACAATCCATACTCCCTCCCCACTCCCCAAGATAAGCTCAAAAACTCCTACGCAGGCGCAAGCATATCAATGCTAAATATCCTACTCCAAGCGGGCATAAGCCAAAAAACCCCTAGCCTTTTGCAAATCGTCCTTCTTGATAACTTCATAAAAAATCTACACCTCCAAGAATCCCAAGAAACCCACCTAAAGCAAATGCTAAATGGCATAGATTTTAGCCAAATCATCTCCAAAAAAAGCCAAAGTCCCGCTACTAGCACAGATTCCAAAGATAGCGACACTCCTATTTCTACGCTTGCCCAAATATTTTTAGACAACACCTATGGCGAATACAAAAAACGGCTACATTTTGTGGGGTTTGCCCTCACTCTTGCGTGGAGCGATAGAGTGCTAGAGGAAAAAGAAAGAGAGGTTATTTTGGATATTGCAGCGTTTTTGCAGCTAGAAAATGACGAGTTTAACGAGCTATATGACAGCTTTGAAAATAGATTTGGCACAAAAGCCAGCGAGGCAGATAAAGCAAATGAGGCAGATAGCACAAACCTAGTAGAGCAATACAAAAAAGAGCTAGAAGCAAGGCAAGAGCAATCTAGCTTGCAAGAAGCCTATCAATCCCTTATCCAAAAACTATGCTCAAAATCCCAAGCAGCAAGCGAACCACAAGCCGAGCTTTTAGCTAAACTCCTAGCACTAGAAAGCGCGTATAACGCCAAAAATGCTTAAGCCCCACAAATCTAACAAACCCTAAAATCTCTGCAAAAGTGCTAGCAAGTTATCAAAGTGTGGCAAAAAATAGCGATAAAGAGATAAAAAAGGCTAGAAATTATCACAAGTCAAAATCAATAAAATATATCGAAATCTACCCACAAAACCACCCTCCAAAACCACTTAAACACCCTCATTAAAACCTAAAATCTTAAAAACAACTTCGCCCACAAAATCTATAAAATACACAAACCTCACGCAAACCAAATCCCACTCTCCCAAAAACGCAAACAGCTAAAACCAGCGCAATGCCTAAGCCACACAGCTTGCGCAAACCCCAACTCAAGCACCCACCCAAAGCTACCTAAAAAGCAAAATATAATCATATTGGCTTAAAATCTGCGCTCCATACTTTTTGAAATATCTCTTAGAAGTTAGATATTTTGCTTTTAGCATTCCTATGCTTAGTGTCTTTGGTGTTTTACCTATATTTGCCACCTCCTTTGGACTTGTAGCGTTTTTATCTATGGCTTTCTCTTCTTTCGCACCCAAAGTGAGAAAATCCTCTATATGAAGCGGAATCCCAAAAGTCTTTGTGATATGATAATTCCCCGCTAGCAGTAGCACGAAATCCCCCGATTTAAGAAGCATATCAGCCATACGCCTATCCTTATACTGCTGCACTTGCGTTAGCCTCTCTAGCAGTGTCGCGTCATTTGTCTTGTGGGATTTTGAGATGATTTTGCTTATGCGCTCTTTTACCTCCGCGCTTGTAGAGACATTGCCCGCTATGGGCTCTGCGCCCTTATAAATGGTGCTTATTTCTTGGTGTGAGAGATTCCCTGCGATTATCTCAAAGTTTGGCGCGTAAAAGGCGTATTCTACAATGTCTTTATATTGCTGATAGTCCCACTTCCCCCAGCCTAGCGCAGTTTTTAGATTTTCTTTTTGTATTTGTTTTTTGCTCTTGCTTGCCTCATCTATGTGGCTTTGTGCCTCGCTACCTAGCATTTCTAGCACAAGTGCAAATCTCTTGCACTCTCCCCCCTGCCAAGCAAAATACGCATCCAAAGCCTGCATAATCAGCAGTTGGGCTTTGTGGTGGGATTTTTCATCGTGTTTTTCCCCTAGCAAGAGGATATTTGTATCTGCGATTTGAAATATAAAATCCGCAAAAGAGAGACTTTGTGTTTGATTTTGGCTTGCTAGATTGATTGGGGTTTTGGCATCTTGTGTAGCACTAGATATGATATAGACGCCCAAACTTTCAAAAATCCCTTGAACTTCTTGGAATCTATCTTGTGCGATTTTTTGGAGATTTTGCGTTTGATTTGCTAGTGTTTCTTTGATTGCTTGTGTATCGTTTTTCACTTGCTCTTTTTCTTGTTCTTTTACTTGCTTTTCTTGGACTTGATTTTCCCTAATTTCACAGATACTATATAGCCCTGCACTCCCACTAGTCAAAGCCTTTGCTTGCAAACTTCCCTGCAAATATGGCAGACAAGGCAAACACGCCAAAACCCACAATAAAACAAAAAATGACTTAAATGCCTGATTTGATATTTTCTTAAAATTTTGCATTGCTAGCACCTTTCATTACCATTCCATAATTATAAGAACTTTTTGCGTATTATGCCTATTTTTTGTAATAATACCTGCCCAAAAACACCTAAACTCATCTGCATAATTTTAGCTATCCTATTGCACCTATACACGCTCTCTTTTGCGATATGATAGCACAAGCCACGCTAGCAAAAAGCAAAATCCACCGATTGCAAAAAACGCAAAAAAATGTCCCATAACACTAGCAAATTCCGCACCCATTTGATTTAGGCTAATAAGCCCGCGAATCCCGTGAAATGCTGGAATCAAATACGATAGCTCACGCAAAAATGCAGGCAAAAGCTCACTAGGCCAGATAAACCCCATAATAAACACCAAAGGCATCGATGATACAAAAATCACTTGCGTTGGGATACTCTCATCGCTAAAAAAACTCCCCAAAGCCACGCCGCACGCCACACAGCACGCCATAAATGGCAAGCTAAAGCACCAAAAATCACTAGCACTCGCGTGGATATGTATGCCAAGCGTAGGAAAAAGCACGCCAAAATAAAGCAAAAATAGCACACTATAAATCCCGACAAAAGCCAAAATCCTAGACAAAATAAGTTTCCAAATAGGCACAACCTCAAAATACCCATCATAATCCCCACTAAAATCCACGCTAGATTCTAGCCTGATATTTCCACCAATATTTCCCCCACTTTGCTCCCTAATTTTTTCTAATTTTTGCCATTTCTCTTTCCGCACCCTATTTTGATACGCGCTTAGGATTCCACTTCCTGCGATAGAAGTCTGATGCAGTATAAACACAAGCACCGCTGCAAGCGCGTAGTTTGCATAACCTAGATTTGTATTATATAGCGGGATAGATTCTAGGGTAATGATTTCACTAGAGCGCAAGGAGGGTTCTTTTTCCTTGCGTAGCTCATCGCTTAGAGCGTTTATGGCGTTATGCACGCCCTCGACTATCGCGCCATATATGAGGAAATACGAGGCATTTCCCATATATGACACCACAGAGCCCACGCCCTTTTTGGCATTTGCCTCAAAGCCTTTAGGTATAAGCATAACCCCATCAGCTTCAAAGGTTTCAATTAGGCTTTGCGCCTTTGAGATAGAATCCACCTCTTCAAGCAGGGCGATTTGTGGAGTGCTAGAAGTAAGAAAAATAAGCCTCCTGCTTAAATCGCTTTTGTCCTCATCTATGATGACCAATCGCTGCTCGGTAACGATGTCATTTAGATATGGCATAGGATATAGCACTCCATACACAAGAGAGCCGATAAAAACAACCATTACGACAAGTTTATTACTAAGTATGGCTTTGTATTCGCATAGCAAAATCTGCAAAAATGATATGCCTTGCTTATTCATATTTTTGTCCTACTTTTTTTGCTACACTTGCTACTAGATTTTTAGGCAAAATCTCCCAATCATTCCTTAGCGCGTAAATCCCAACCCCAAGCGCAAAAAATAGCAAAAACCAAAGCATTCCCCCCAAAATCTCAAACCCCAAATCCGCTCCACCACCATAATTTGCCTGCTGTATAAAAAGCTCCATAAAATGCGAGATAGGCAAAAATTTACTCCAAAAAAGTGCTAGCACATTCATCGCACTTTGCGGATAAGTAACGCCCGCAAACGCAAGTGAGGGCGCGGTATAAATCGCCACAAAGCCCACTGCCTTTTTAAAGTCATTTAGCACTGATTGAATAAACACCACCACACCATTTACGCCAAGCACAAGTAGCACACTCCCACACACTAGCACTCCCAAATCCCCTCGATTTTCAAAGCCTAGCTTTTTTAGTAGCACGATTTCGCACAACGCCCAAAACACAAACACGAGCGAATTAAAAACATAGCGTATAAAAAGGCTTTTTGGGCTGCTTGGGGTGTGTCTTAGCAAATGGAGCATACCTAGTGCGCTTAGGATTTGTAGCATACAGGGCAGAAGCAAAGTCAGCATAAACTGCGAGTAATTGTTGCTAGAATTATACAGCGGAATGATTTGAGAAAATATCGGCATAGAACTTGCAATAGCAAGGTTTAGATTTTTTGCTTTGATTAGATTTTTGCCACTCCATTGCTTTGCATTTAGCGTGCCTACCACTCCCTCTAATGCCCCACTTATAGCCTTGCCTATAAGCACAAATTGAGCATTAAAATACAGCACTATTTGCACACCATTTCCCTGCTTTATATCCCTTTCATAATTGCTTGGAATCACTACAAGTGCGTAGATTTGGCTAGTGGCTAAGTCCTCTTTTGCTTCTTTTATTCCCTCATAAGATTTTGCGATTTTCACCGCCGCACTAGAATCTATCATAAACAACGCTTCTTTGCTCTCCGTGCTTCTGTCAAAATCCACCACACCTATGGGCAAATCTCTAGGCAAGCTAGCCATAAACACCGCATATATAAACCACCCAATAAGCAATGGCAACACAACATAAATCAAAAATAGCACCTTATGAGTGCTTAAACATCGCAATGCTTCTTTGATAGCAAATTTCCTAAAAAACCTTGCTTTGCGAATCGTAGGATTTTGCGCACGATTTTGATAAGCCCTAATATCTTGCGCTTGATTTTGTTTTTCTTTGACTATTTGTGTGGCATTTGGCTTTGCTACAAAATCCGCAATATTTTTTGCAAAATCAAAATCTAAACTTGCAAGTTTAGATTTTGCTAGATTGGATTTTGAGTGTGCAAAATCCAAAATCACATTTTTTGTGCTTTTTAGATTTTGCCAAAGTTGCGCTACAAGCTGCTTTGCGTGGTTTTTGAGCAGCTCTATTTGTGGCTTTGTAAATGTGGCATTTTTTAGCGAGTTGATTTTTAGCGTGGTATTTTTTAGATTTTGAGATATTTTTGCACAAATATTTTTAGAAGCATCTTTATAGGCATTTTTTGCCTGCTCCCACACACGCAAGCAAGTATCAAAAAACTTCTTTAGCCATTTCTCTAGCCTCATTTCTATGCCCCTTTTTATCCGATTTTAGCTATTTTTATTTTGCCAAATCTAGCCTTACAAATCCTTGCAAAATATTTGCGTGAAATCTACTTGCTTGGCAAAGTTACCACCGCGCTCATTCCTACGCGAAATTCGCCATTATTTTCTAGTGGCACAGCCTCTATCTCAAAGCTTTTTAAATCATACCCCTTAGAAGTAGAAGTCGCCCTCCAAGTAGCAAAATCCCCCATAACTGCGACATAACGCACCTTGAAAGACGCTTGTTTGTTTAGTGCGGGGATATACGCGCTAAACTCACTCCCCACGCTAAAGCTAGGCAGATACTCCTCTTGCACACTTAGCTTTAGCCACGCATCTTTATTATCCACCACCATTACCACAGGAAATCCACTAGGACTTAGCTCGCCCTCGCTTAGCAAAATATTTGCCACCTCGCCATCAGCAGGAGAAAACGCCTGCATATCCTCGATATAAGCCTCCACCTCGCTTAGCTGTCCAGCTGCAGCGATTTCTTTTTGGGTAGCGGCTTCTTTGGTTTCTTTTGTCGCGCCATCTAGGGCGATTTTGTATTGCTGATAGGCAGTGTTTTCGCTAAATTTCGCATTTTGATACGCGGTATAGGCTTCATCTTTTCTTTGCAGGCTTGCCACGCCGTTTTGGTATAGCTCCTCGATTCTCTTATAAGTCTTCTCGGTTAGCTCTCTCATAGCCTTAGCACTATTGTAAATATCTCGCGCAGATATGATACTCTCTACGCGTGCACCTTTGTGCGTCTCCTCTGCGATAGCCTTTGCTGCTTCATATCCTGCTTTTGCTTGGGTTAGCTTAGCTTCTACTTCAGGGGATAGTATAGTGAAAACCAAATCGCCTTTTTTCACCATATCACCCCTTTTTACAAGCACAGAGCCTACGCGCCCTGCGAGCTTGGAGCTTACGGAGTATTGCTTAGCTTGTATTTGTCCTTGTATGGTTTGAGGTTTGGGAGCATAAGCCTTATAAAAGCTAATCACTAGCCAAAGCACCAAAATCGTGGCGATTACCACCACAAACCCTACTTCAAATCGCTTTTTCATTTTCACTCCTTTTGTTAGATTTTTGTTAGATTGGCAAGTTTTTCATTAAGTATCACACCTAAAAAGCACTGCGCTACTCCAAATATCCATAAAACTCATCTATCTCATCGCTTAGGGCAAAGAGCTTCGCAAGGGCTAGAATCGCTCTATATGCGGAAGTTTTTTGCTCAATCAAAGCTGATTGCAAGGCATTTTGCGCATCGATTACTTGCGTGCTTGTAGCCATTCCCTGCTTGAAAGCATTTTGCTGAAGTTTTAGATTTTCCCTTGCTAGAGATATGGAGGATAGCAGGCTTTTATACTCCTCTTTTAGATAGCTTGCTTGGGCGTAAGTCTTTTGGGTTAGTAGAGTTAGCTCTTTTGTAGCTTGAGATTTTAGGCTTTGCGCTTCTAGTTGAGAAATCTTTGCGGCTTGGTATTTTTGCACCCTCGCAGCAGGAGTGAGGATAGATACCTTTGCAGCCAAGCCCACGCTAAAAGTAGGCATAGCTTGGATAAGCAAGGATTTTTGACTATCGTGGAAAATGTAGTTTCCAAATGCAACCACTTGAGGCATAAACGAGCCAAAAGAGAGCTTTTTTGCTTCCTTTGCCGCATCGATTTTCAAATCCGCGCTAGCAAGTAGTGGATAGCTAGAGAGCGTCTTTTCTATGAAATATGATTCTGGTTTGAGAGGTTTATCAAGCAGGCTTAATGACGAAGTGGGAAATACATTTGGCG
>SAMEA104315434__coassemble_137_pt1 | contig 58591 bp, 52 predicted proteins | sample SAMEA104315434__metabat2_low_PE_003 | metagenome-assembled genome bin SAMEA104315434 (sample SAMEA104315434) | gut metagenome | biome: Monkey gut; feature: monkey-associated habitat; material: faeces | place: China | collected 2013 | reverse complement strand
CTTGCGGCGTAAGAAATCTTTTTGCTTTTGTGATTGGGTGGCAAAAATTCTAGCGTGTAAAAATCTACTCCTTGTGTATAGCCTCTTTGCAAAGCACCCCAATCATTCCACACTTGGTCGCTTCCTACTATATAGCAATCCGCCTCATATTCTTTGCCAAAACCGCTAAAATCTTGCAAATCATCACAATGAATCGCGATATTTTCTCTTTTAAATCGCTCAAATTCTCTCTTTTTATTTAGCATATCGATTCGCTTATTATCAGATTTGCCTATTTTCGCCTCCTCTAGCACTTCTCGGATTGCCTCTTTTATCACTTTTTTCAACGCCTCATTTTTATCTTTTTGAATCCGTCTATTATATTTATCAAGGCATAAAATATATGCTAAAAAATATCTACGCGCCGTAGTTAAATGCTCTAAAAATATTTTGACACACGACTTTTTGCTTGGCTTTTGCGCTATGCCACCAAATGGATGTGCATAGATTAGTTTAGTCTCAAACTCTTTGTAATTATCTCTCAAATATCGTTGCAACGCATAGGCTTGAAGTATATGTCCATAGTTATCAAGTCCAGCACAATAAGTGATAATAGCGATGTTTTTTTTCATTGTTCCAGCTTTCGCTCAATTTGCTTTACTACGCGTAAAGCCTCTCGTTTTGCTTTCTTGCCAAGTGAGAGTTTAGGCTTATTTGCTTTTCGCTCTTTTTCCTCTGCTTCTTTTTCTGCTTGTGTTTTTGTCTCCATATTTATGATGATTTCCAAAGCCTTGCTTTCCTCAAAATCATTTGTAAAAACCTCTAAAAGCATAGGTTTTGTGGATATTTCAGCGGTGAAAAACTCTTTTGCCACCTTTTCATACTCATTTTTATCACTTGCGCTAAGATAGATAAAGCCTAAATTTTTAGCGTAGTCTCTTACAAGAGTGGGCGATTTGTTGCCAAAGTGTCCTGCCGCAGCACAAAAATCATCGCTAGATTCACCAAATAATGCACTCAAATGCCAAAAATTTTTAAACTCAGTTCCTTTACCGTTATTGACAAGTAGGATTCTAAGATTTGCACCTAAATGCCTATTGCCAAGTGCGTTCATATCATAGAAAAACGCCAAATCACCCACGATACAAAATACAAGCCTATTTTTATCTGCCAAACTCGCACCAAGTGCTGCACTCACGCACCCATCTATACCAAAACCGCCGACATTGCTATACGCTCTCACGCCTTGTGGAAACTCAAAAAAGTTCCACGAACGAATCGAATGCAAAATCCCCAAATGAACCACTGAATTTTGCGGGATAAGATGATGAGATTTATGCGCTAGATAGATATTTGAAAAAGGAAGTTCAGGCACACTTGCCCATAGATTTTGTAGTCGTTCCTTGCAAGTGGCGATATAAGTTTTTGAAGAATTTGAAGTAGCAGAGTTTAAATTTAAAGTGGAATCTAAGCTATGAGACGAATCGGAGTAGGTCGCCCCCCCATTCTCAGCAAAATCATTTAGGGTATTGTAAGTTTCAAAAAAGGCGATTTCAGGCATCTCAAAGACATACTCGGTATTGCGAAAAGTATCTCGTATCTCGCCGTCCTCACTCACTCTCCATACACTTTTGCCCTCTATATGGTTATATGCGCTTACTTCACCCAAATAGATAATCACATCAGGGAACAAAGTCCGTGCGCGTCCTTGCTGCTGCATAGTGCTGATACTATGCGCCACGCGGTAGTTGCCATAATACCCACTCGTATGGTCGCAAAACACCACCGCATCATATTTAGCGCAAAATCTATCGATAGATTTTACCAGCTCATCGCTCATTGCGCTGTGTGAGCCTAGCAGTATGCCTACTTTTAGCTTTTTGCCATTTTCATCGCTTAGTGGGATTTTTGGCAAAGCAAAGCGGGTTTTGCCCTGTGTGATTCGCTTTATCACGCGCACTTGTGGCAACTCTTTGACACTAAAATCCGCACTATAACTCGTCTCTAAATTGATATGCACAGGTCCCCCACCAGCGCGGAAAAGCTCCAATATGGCTGCATTTGCTTTCACCTCACACGCCCATAGCTCATCGTCATTTTTAGGAATCCCAAGATAAACACTATGCCTTGCAATGTCTCGTGGTGGGTTGCTCCTGTCTGTTACTTGCGGGATAAGATGTCCTACTTTGTCGATATTTTGCGTGGAAGTGATAGCAAGGATAGGGAGCTTACGATAGTAGGCTTCTGTAAGTGCGCTCATATAGTTTCTAGCGGCGGTTGCGCCCGTGCAAGATAGCACTACCGCTTCGCCACTCTCCTCGCTAAGTCCGCACGCCATATATGCTGCACTTCGTTCATCTATGGCTGAATACAGCGTGAAAAAGCTATCATTTTGTGCGCTACGAGCAATGGTAATGTTCGTAGCGCCCGGAGAAACGATGATTTTGCGGATATTGTGTGCTTTTAGTAGAGCTAAAACAATTTGTGCGTTTTTGTCTGCTGTGTAATGAGAGAGATTATCGGGGAGTGTGGTATTTTTTGGTTTCATTTTTAGTCCTTGCATTATTTAACTTCAAATCGCTATTATACTTAATTCACAATAATTATGTCAATATCTACCACGCATTTCCTCAAACACAAATCGCAATTTATGCCACCTATACAAAATCCTAGCGACAATTTTATCCCAAAAGCCTTTGGCGTGGCGTTTGTAGGATTTAAGATAGTTGAGTTTGTTTTGCGCTCCGCGTATTTTGTCTAATGACATTCGCTCGGCACAAAGTGCGTCTTTGTGTCCCTCATCGGCGTAGTCGATATAGTCAAATTGGGGATTACGGATAAATTCCTTTATACAAAGTGTGATATGATTTTCTAAATCGCCCCCCCCCATAGCGGTTTTTCGCCATTTTGGGTAAGCAAAGCGTTGATTTTAGAACTATCAAATTTTCTATCAAAAAGTCTATCATAAATGACTTGATAAGCATTTTTGGTAAAAAATTCATCGCGCTTTGCAAAAACGACTTTGATTTGTTTGCCAAGCTCTTTTGAAAGCACTTTTTGATAAATAGCTAAAATCTCTTCCCAACGCACAGAATTTTCACTAGCGATATGATAAGTTTCGCCATAGCTTTTGGGATTGCCCACTATTGCAGCGATAGCTCGGGCGACTTCTAGCGCATAAGTCATAGTCGTATAATGCGTGGCTATATCTTTGAAAAACACTATGCTTTTGCCCTGCATAGCTCGATAAAGCCACAATTCTTTTTCATACACACCAAGCTGTAAGCGAATCTCGCTAAAAGTAATATATGGGCGGATTATGGTGTAGTGGCGTTTGTTTGAATGGGCTAAAATGTTTTCTTGTCTTGCTTTGGCAAGGGCGTATTCATCGGTGGCTAGATATTCTTTGTCTTTGCTTATATCAAGCAATCTAGGCGAATCCTCCCTCAAAGGCTTATCACTGCTTGCATATACCCGAGATGAGCTTAAAAACACATAATGAGTGTATTTTGCTAGTAGCAAATCCACTCTATCTAAAAATTCTAGTGTGTCATACACCATAAAATCAACCACGCAATCATACTTGCACGAATCAAGTAAATTTGAGACAAAATCCAAATCGTGCGCGTTGCCCTGAATGTAGCAAATGTTTGATTTAGAATCAAACCTACGCCTTGAAGTGATATGCACCTCATCGCCTCTATCTGCAAGAACTTGTGCTAGATGAGCTCCCATAGCTCCCGTGCCACCTAAAAGTAATATTTTCATTTTGTGTAGTCCTTAATTTTATATTTTGCTTATTATTTTTTGGTGTGTTTTTACTTTTGACTTAAGGATTCTTACTCAAACTCCCTAAACACCGCGCCTATGTCAAGTCCGTTTATGACTTCATCGCCCCTTTTGTCAAGTATGCCTTGTGCGCCCTCGATTAAATCTTTGCTAGAGATTCCGTGTGCGATAGAGATTTTTGCCTCTAGATACGCGCTTAGGTGGTCGCACGCTTTTAGGAACTCCCCGCAGATTGGCTCATACTCATCGCTATTAAACTGCGCGAAAAGCTCCTCATAAGATTTGGCATAGTGGGGGAAGCACTCGATTTTATAGCGGTTGGCAAACTCATTTTGCGTGAAATACACAATGTCTTCTTTTATGTTGTCTGGGACTTTTGAGAGGATTTTCTCTTCCACAGCTTCGCTCTCTATTTGCTTGATAAACTCATCTAGCCCTAGCACATTGTGCTTGATAGGGGAGATAATGTCGCGGGTAAGGACTTCGGGCAAATCGTGGAATAGCCCGCAAAGGAAGTGGTTTATGCGCATCTGCTTGCACGCACCCAAATCAAGGCTAAGCAAATACGCGCTTATAGCGACAACTAGCGTGTGTCCTAGCACGGAGGTTTCGGGGATTCTAGGGGTCTGACTCCACCGCTTCTGGAATCTTAGCTGCCCTAGCATAGTGATAAGCTCGCGCACATCTTCATATAGCGCGATTTGCTGCATTCCTGCGAGATGATAGTGGTCTTCTACCTGCTTGTCGATGATTTTTTTTATGTTTTGCACATCATACATTTTGGTGTTGAAATGATAGATAATGTCAAACTCCCACTTAGAAGCGTAGTAATGCGCGGCTTTTAGTATCTCGCACTCTAGGCTAGGGCTGTGTGAGGCGAGGTGCTCGCTAGAAGTGAGATACTCGCCCATCTGGGAGAAAAACTCATACTCGCCTAAGTCCCCTTGCAAGGTCGCAAGAGTGAATTTCACTAGCTCTTTGTTGTGCCTAGTAGTTAGCTTGTGGAAAACGGGGGGCTTTATGTCGGTTAGGATTATTCGCTCAAAAAACTCATAGCAAAACTGCAAGATAAGCCGCTCCCAATCGATACTCGCGCCATTTATATGCTCCTCATAGCGCGCAAGCAAGTAGGCGATAACCATTTTGTGTGCCTGCTTGTCAAGCTCGACAAACTCCACAGGGCAGGCTTGGTCATTCCACCGCCTTATGGACGCGGCGGTAAAGATTTTGCGCAGGAGAGAGGGCTTTAGTCGTGGGGATTTTGTGGGATTCATTGTTTTGCTCACTATCTAGCTTTGTGCTAAAATCTTATGCTTTTCTCACAAATATATTTATCGTGCGGGTTGAGTTCATTTGGCGCGATATATGCTTTTGACTAGTCTTTTTTGAGTGCTTCATTTACGCGCTCTATGCTTTCATCTAGTGCTTTATCAAGCGCGTTTTTTATCGCCAAAATCTGCTCATCGCTACTTTTTGTAGAATTTTGGGCTACTTCTACTTTGGTGTGGATATTGGAATTTAGCTCGCTTTTTTTGCGCTCTTTGGATTTTGCTTGCGTGCTTGAGGTTGCGTTTGAGGACGCATTTGCTTGGGCTTGAGATAGTCGCAGGCTCATATTGACGCTTGCGGAGAGATTTTCTTTGCCTTGTTCTTTATCTTGGTTTTGGGCTATCCCAAAGCTAAACACCCTTACTTGCAAAAGCGGGATTTTGCTATCGATATTTGTGCTACTTAGGGCGATACATTGGGATTGTGCTTTTGCCTCAAGCGAAGTTTTGATAAGGTTTGATGGCAAGTCTAACCATTGGGCATCTTTGAGTGGCTCTATGCGTCCGTTTTTGCCCTCGATAAAAATATTTGTCGTGTTAAACTCGCTAGCAACTTCGACTTCTAGGCGCATAGGCAAAAACGATGGGCAATCTTTGGGTGCTACCACACTTGGCAGTGAATAATACCCTACACTCGGGGTTTGGGTTTTGATTTTTATATCAAAGCAGCCTTGCAGATTTAGCCCCACAAAAACCGCGCAAAGCGGGATAAAAAAATGCTTAAGCCCTTTTGTTAGGCTTCCTAAAAACACCTTTGCTTCTTTTATAAACACGCTTGCAAAATCTAGCAAAAAAGATTTTGTGGTGTTTATATGGCGTGTATCGCGTGGCACTCTATTTGTATTGTTTGCGTTGCTCATTTGGTTGTTCTCCCATTTGTGTTTTTCTTTTGCTCGCCAAATAGCGTAGAGTATGGGTTTGCATTAAATTTATCAATCAAGTTGCTAGCTTTTTGAATCGTAGAATCTAGATTTTGCAATGTCTTTTGGCTCTGGCGAAGCGTGGGGCTTAAAATATCTTTTATGTCGTATTGCCCATTTTGGACGCGCTCGTTTAGATTTTTGCTTAGCTCGGCGATTTGTGCGCTAGCTTTGTTTAGCGAAAAAAGTGTGCGGTTAATGTTGTAAATGTTTTCCTCATTTAGTAGAGAATCCACGCTTTTTAGCATACTTGCCACCTCCTTTAGCGTCTCATCTGCCTTATCACTTAGCTTGCCAAAAAACCCTTGCTCAAGCTCAAGTCTTGGCTCATCATTTGGAGTGATGATTTCCCCTGCTGGATTTTGCTTTAGGGCGAGGTAGTTTAGCCCTGCTAGCCCTTGAGAATCGATGACTAGGCTTGAGCCTTTGGCTATGGGGATAGATTTTTCTATGAGTAGGTTTAGTCGCACCACACCTACTTTGCTAGAATCAAAAGCGATAGATTCTACTATGCCGATAGAGATGCCTTTGTATTTTATCGGTGTCTTGGCACTTATGCCTGAAATGTCATAAGTAGTTTGGATAAAGTATTTTCCAAACCGCTCATCGCTACTCATTCCTAGCCGTCCAAACCACATTATAAACGCTATTAGCGCAACAATCACGGCGAAAAATATGCCACCGATAAGCAAGTAATTTATGCGTCTTTCCATAGTCGCTCTCCTCTGTTGCTGAAAAATAGATTATCGCTTGAAAGGGTGCTTATGCTTTCTTTTAGCTTGTGCAAAGTTCCCAAAAACTCTATTTTACCATTTTTTAGCATTAAAAATCGATTTGCCGTATCACGCACAGAATCCAAATCGTGCGAAACCATAACAATCGTCATTTGCAATTCATCTTGGAGCTTGCAGATAAGCTCATCTAGCTTTTGTGCGCTTGCAGGGTCTAGCCCGCTTGTAGGCTCATCTAGGAACAAAATCTGCGGGTTTAGTGCTAGGGCGCGAGCTAGTCCTACGCGCTTTTTCATTCCCCCGCTTAGCTCATAGGGGTAGAGATGATAAGCGTTTGGCTCTAAGCCGACTTTGGCGATTAGGGATTTTGCGATTTCTTTTATGGTGGATTTGGGGTAGTCGCTGTATTCTTCAAGGAGGATTCCTACATTTTCTATCACTGTTAGTGAGCTATATAGCGCACCAAACTGAAACAGCACACCGCAGTGGTTTAGAAAATGTGTGGGGTTTTTTAGCTTCCAAATGTCTTTGTCAAAGATTTTTATCTCGCCACTTTGTGGTGGCTGAAGCAAAACCATAGTTTTTAGTAAAGTGGATTTTCCGCTCCCGCTCCCGCCCAAAATCCCAAAAATCTCGTTTTGGTAAATGCTAAAGCTGATATTGTCGTGGATTAGGCGATTTCCATAGGAGGTGTAGAGGTTTTTTACCTCAATTATTGGCTTGCCTTTGGGCGCATTTGTAGATTTAGTAGAATCTTTTGGTGTAGATTCTAGGGTAGATTTTTTTGCAAAATCTTGCGTGAATAAGGTTTTTTTGCTCATATCTCAAGCCTTGCGGTGATGAATGAAAAAATCGCATCAATAGTGATACACCAAAATAGTGCATTTACCACGCTAATAGTCGTAGCCTGCCCTAGCTCTTGGGTGTTTTCTCGTATGCAAAATCCCCTAAAGCACCCCACTAGCGCGATAGCAGCACCAAAAAATGGTGCTTTTATCACTCCTATCCAGAAATGCACCCAATCCACCGTCTCATAAAATCGCTCAACCCACGCATTAAACCCAATCCCCACTTGTGCAAACACAGCTAGCATACCGCCAAGTAGGGACATCGCATCGGCTAAAAAAACTAAAAAGGGCATAATAATCACCAATGCCAAAAATCGCGGAATCACTAGAAAAACCACAGGATTAAAGCCCATAGTTTTCATCGCATCAATTTCCTCTGTAAGCCTCATAACGCCGATTTCTGCGGTGAAGCTAGAAGCACTGCGCCCCGCGATAACAAGCGCAAGGATAAAAGGACCCATCTCGCGCAAAGATAGTTTTGCCACAGTCTCTACGCTCATAAGCGGTGCGCCTAAGTTTTCTAGCTGGACAGCTCCTTGCAGTCCGATAGCAAAGCCTGCGATAAATGCCGTAAGTAAGCTCACAGGCAGTGCTTTGAATCCTGACTCGTTTATGTGATAAAAAAGTGGAGCGATACGAATCTCACGCGTAAAAATAGAGCGACCAAGAAAGTAAAAAGTCATACCCACGAAATTTACAAAATCAACAAAACTCTGCGTAAACTCACAAATATAACGGCCTAAATTGCTAAATGCTTTGCGCCAAAATCGCTTCGCTCCGCGCACATACACACGAAACATACTAGCAAAAGTGCGTGGCTTTTTTATGCGCATATTTTCACAGGTTTGGAGGATTTGGCATATATGGCTTGGGGCAATGATTTTGGGGGGGTTGGGTGGATTTGATGGACTTGAGGTGGAGTCTAAAGGGTTTTGGGTGCTAAAATCCGTTGCACGAGCATAAATTTGCTGCAAAAAATATGTCCCAAAGACAAAATCGATTTGACAGCTCTCATCAAATTCGATAGATTCTATGGGCGTTTGCAGGGCTTTTTTTAGGGTTTTTAGAGTTTGCTTAGGTGTGCGAAAATCCCAAACCCCCTCCAAAATAATGCTTTTTTGATTTTGTGCTTGATTGCTTAGGAAGTGCATTTTTGGTGTCATTTATAAACCTTATTTGGTTAGAATTTTGCTTTTTCATAGAATCTTAATAGAATCTTTGTGATAACGAATCTTTATAGGGCTTAAAGCAAATATTATACACTTTTAAAGGGTAGAACTTGACAAATCAAAACAAAATACCTTGTATAAATGCCACAAAAAATGATAGCAAAAATGCGATGAGTATCACGGGTAGATTGGCTTTTATTTCGGCTTTGCTTTTTTTTGTCTTTTTTGTCCCTCCTATAAGTGCAAAAAACCCTCCTAAAAAATCCACACAGACTACCCAAACTACACAAGATAGCCAAACTGCAAAAATTACCCAAGAATCCGCAGAAAATGATACAAAATCCACCACACAAACTGCAGAATCTGGCGAGCAAAAAAGTAGCGCAAAAAAGGCAGATGAGAAGCCCATACAATCCCAGCCTTGCAACGAGCTTTGCGAATACATAAGACAAAAAACCTCCACCACCAAGCACAAAAACGGCTACTTCATCGGTGTAAATGGTGGCGCAAATGTCCTAGACATATATGGCAAACTTGTTTGGCTTCCTACCTTTGGGCTATCATTTGGGGTAAATAGCTTTTTTACTCCCTATATCGGTGTGCGCGGATATGTGAGTGCTGATGTGGGGTTTGGGGATTATGAAGGGGTGCTAGGTATGCTCTCACTTGGAATCGAAGCCCTAGCGGAGTTTAGCCTAAATAAGCGCAAAAGTGTGTTTTTGGGAGGGTTTTTGGGGTTTGGTGTCGATGGATATGTGTATTATGATAAGCGGGATTTTTCTAGCTTTAGCAGTATGCGAAAAAATGGTGGATTTTATATGCAGGGTGGGATTTCTTTTGCGTTTTTGCGGCACAATCGCCTAAATATCGCTGCTAGAGTTATCCCCGCTAGAAGTGTGAGAGATTTTAGCACCGCAGTGCTTGCCTTTGGGCAGTATAGCTATACTTTTTAGCTTTGTGCTCTCTGCAGGGGTGTTTGCGTGAGGTTGTAGCATTGTAGCTTTTTGTGGTGGCTTTACATTTTCAATAATCTAGCATAAGTTCTAGCAAGCCCAAACCTACTAAACTTCTTAAAATCCCAAAATTTAGTGTAAAATACCACCTTGCAAATCCTTAAAGGGCAAAGATTAAGGGGCAAAATATCTTCAAGGGGTATGAAATGCAAACACAGAGCCAAGCAAATCAAACGCCAATCCAAATACCAAATCAGCTAAATACCACCACCAAATCAACCTCCACCAATCAAACCACCCAAATAACAAAAACTACCAAAAAACCTAACAAGCACAAAAAATCATCACTAAAAACCAAACTCCTGCTGTCTGTGATGAGTGTGCTAGCACTTATCATCTGTGCTATGCTAGTCTTTGGCTACTTCTATACACAGCGCACAAGTGCTAGCATAGAAGCAAAAATAGGGCAAGCAAATCTGCATAGTGCGTATCTATCTTTGCGTGCGCTTCAAGAAATGATAGAAGCGGATTTGTCCTCTATGGCGAAAAGTATCTCTATGCTTGATAAAAACGATGTCCTAGCACAAAGACAAGTCCTCTCCCAAGCCATAGCACTTCACAATCAAAAATCAATGAAACTGCCCTACCTAAGTGCCTTTGTAACTTATGAAGAAGATGGCAACACCCTTATCCAAAATTCTCTAGCCAATCAATCCTCGCCCAGCTGGGATAGTGCGCAAGGATTTCGCACGCGCTCGTGGTATGTGCAAACAAAGCAAAGCTTTGCTATGAATATATCTTCTAGGGAATATAGCCTTGAAAATGCAGAATATCAAAATAGCGAGCCAAATCAAGGGGATAAAAAAGCTATGAAATCTATCGCTACTTTGCCGCTTATCATCAATGGCAAGTTTAGCGGTGTCATCGGTGTGGATTTTGCACTTAGTGATTTAAGTAATGTCATTGATGAGCTAGATAGTGTAGTGGGGAGTGGGGAAGTGCTACTGCTTGATTCCGCGCTTGAAGTCATCGCTACAAAATCTAGTGCGGATTTTGCTAGTAGAGTGCCAAAAAATCTGCAAAAAGAGCTAGAAAAACTACAAAAAGACAATCTGCAAAAAGGCACTTTTAGCTACAAAGAGGGTGGCAAAAAACGAAGTGCTAGCGTAGCGGTGCTACCTTTTGGGTGGTATTTGCTTATCATAGATGATGACAAATCCTCATTTGCTGGGACTTCTAGTGATTTTGGTGCTTCATCTATGAGTGTGGGCTCTAGCGCGGATTTGGCTAGTGGCAAATCTTTGGGCGATTTTGTGCCTGCGCTACTTGTAGCTGTGGGTTTGCTTTTGGTTGGGTTTGTGGTAGTAAGCGTGTGTATAAACTCTGTTATGAAACCTATGGAAGATGTAAAGCAAGGGCTTGATGACTTTTTTGCATTTCTCCAAGAGGAGCTAAAGGGGGATAAAGATGACAACAAAGATAGCGCAAATAGTGATTTTGCTCCACTAAGGACGGGTAGTATTGATGAGTTTGGTAGCATATCTCAAGCCATAGCGCAGCATATTTTCCTTATGAGAAAGCGACTAGATAATGACGCTAAAGCTGTCGAAGAGATAGAGATTTTGGCTCAAAAGGTAGAGAGTGGTGAGCTAAATGCTAGAATCACAAAATCCTATCCAAACCCACACCTAAGCAAAATCACAAACACCATAAATGCAATGCTAGAAAATATACAATCAAAAGTCGGCACAGACCTAAACGAAATCAATCGTGTATTTGATAGCTATACAAAGCTAGATTTTACTACTGAAGTAGCAAATGCAAAAGGACGCGTAGAAGTCGTTACTAATACACTAGGTGCAGAAGTAAGAAAAATGCTAAAGACTTCACTAAACTTTGCAAACTCTCTTAATGAACAAAGTGATAAACTTGAAGAAGCAGTAGCTTCTCTTACTCAAAGCTCAAACTCTCAAGCCTCAAGTCTAGAGCAAACTGCAACAGCAGTAGAGGAAATCACTTCATCTATGCAAAATGTATCCTCAAGGAGTAATGAAGTAATTAACCAAACAGAGGATATTAGAAATGTCATAGGAATCATAAGAGACATCGCAGACCAAACAAACTTACTCGCACTAAATGCCGCTATCGAAGCCGCTAGAGCTGGTGAGCACGGCAGAGGATTTGCAGTTGTGGCTGATGAAGTGAGAAAGCTAGCAGAGCGCACAGGTAAATCACTAGGAGAGATTGAAGCAAATACAAACTTACTCGTGCAATCAATCAATGATATGGCAGAATCTATAAAAGAGCAAACTGCTGGAATCGCTCAAATCAATGAAACAATCACAAACCTAGAATCTGTAACCCAAGAGAATGTAAGCATAGCAAATGCTAGCTCACAAATCTCTACAAGTGTATCTAATATCGCTAAGGCAATATTAGATGATGCTAATAAGAAAAAGTGCTAGTTCCTCTCACAACAATGGGAAGTGAATGGAGTTTGATATAGGGGGTGTGTGATATTAGAGAGGGTTAGAGAGCGAGTGAATATGAGGGGAGTTAAGAGTGTAGAGAGGGGTTAGAGGATTAGAGTTAAAGAATTAGAGAATTAGAGTTGGAGGGTGTGTTAGTGTTAGTGTGAGAATGATAGTGAGGGGGATTAGGGAGTGATTGTGAGAGAGGATTGGAGGATTAAAGTTGGATAGTGTTAGAGTGTGAAAGTAGCTCACGCTTAGTTCTTTCCCCCACAAGTCAAGGCATTTGCCATACTGCAACTTCTTGTCATATTGACCCTTGTCATACTTAAGCGAAGCGAAGTATGACAAGCAAACTTCTTAATTTGTCATACTTAAGGCGTAGCCCTAAATGTCTCAAGCAAACTCCGCTTGTCATACTGAGCTTTGACACAAACCGAAGTATCTCAAAAGATTCCGCAAACAATGCAAAATATGTTATTTGTCATACTGAGCGAAGCGAAGTATCCAAAAATCCAAGCGCAAATGTGCAAAATCCTTTGGATATTTCGGTTTCTTGCAAAACCACAATATGACAGAGGAACGGTGCAAGCTGCAATTCCGTCATTGCGAGATTTTACTAAAGAAACTTCACTTCGTTTGTTTTGCGTAGCAAAATCGTGACAATCTATAATTTGGATTTAATGAGGGTAACACCACAAATTCCCCATTTCCTTGTGAATGTGGAAATCTCAAGATTCTCCCTCCATTAGCACGAGGGGGATAAAGGGGGTGGGTAGATTTTAGGCTAGCTTACTTTTGAATTGACTAAAATCTACTTTTTTACAAAAATTTGTAAAATCTTGTTAAGTAGTTTTTATAAAAACCTTATCAAGTGTGTATTTGCTGTGTTTATTTGTGGTTTGAGATAGGATACCCACCCCCAAACCCCCTCCGCAAAGGGAGGGGACTTAAAAAGCCAAACACGCTTGCTTTGAAAAAAGTGGATTCAAGGGGGGTTTTTGAAGTCGCACCCCACGCACAAAATGACAATGCTTCCGTCATTGCGAGAAAGTCACAAGACTTGCGTGGCAATCCACAAAATTAAAGACATAGATTGCCACGATTTTGCTATGCAAAACAAACGAAGTGAAGTTTCTTTAGTAAATTCTCGCAATGACGAAAAATCAGCCCGCAAATTCCCTATATTCTGCGCTAAAATTGTGCTTATCATTCCAAACCATACCAAAATCTACCCACCCCCAACCCTCTCCGCAAGGGAGGGGGATTTTAAAAAGCCAAACACACACATCGCCACCACTATGAAAAAAACCATAACTGCAATAGGAATGGGCTAGAAAGCGTGGGGTTAGTAGGTTTTAGTGTGCTGTTGTAGTGTGTAGAGAAAATATAATAATGTTTTTGTGCAAAAATGGTGTGGTTTTTGCTTAAGTGATATATGATTCTAGTTTGGTGCTAGCTCTCTCCTAGTGCGAAACTAGAAATCACCTTTTTACAAGCTAGGGCTTCATTGACTTTTGATGATTTTGAGCAATCTCACTTCCACACGAAATCCACATAGGCAAAATCCAAAAAACCACAAAAACAAAGCATAAATCCAAACGCACAAAAACCACATAAAATCCTCTTTGTGTGAAAAGCATAAAAAGCTGATTTTATTGTTTTGCATTATTTGAGAGTGAAAAAGGCTTAACAAAAAAGATTTTGCATAAGAATCAAGTGTGCAAAAACCGAATATGTAAGAATAAAAAAATGTGTAAGAAATATATGAGAATCAAAGCAGATAGAAAAGAACTCCTAGAATCCACAAATCTTCGTTGCAGATTCTAGGAGGCAAAGACTTAGAAAAACTTGACTTAGTCTTTTCTGCCGACAAACTCATCGACTTGCTTGATAGCTTCCTCTTTGAGTCGTTTGGCGTAGTCTTCGCGCGCTTCGCTTACCAAGTCCAAAGCCACTTCTTGAAGTATCTCATCAGAAACCCTTGAGTAGATATTATCTAGCACAAATCGCCTAACAACCTCTGTCCTATAAGGCTTTAGCTGCTCCATAACGACTTGCACGATTTCATCGACATACTCATCATCAAAGTGTCCATCGACTTTTCGGCGGATTTTGAAAAGTGCTTTGGCATACATATCCTCTATGTATTTGTCGCCAAGTTTTTTGGCTAGCTCGCGCTTTTTCTTTTGGTCTAGTTCTCTGTTGAAATCCTCCATAATCTCATCTTCCATACTCACAAACGCTTTGGAGTTATCAAGCTTGACTATGGTGTCATAGAGCTGGTCTTCTAGCTGCTCAAAGACTTCTTCTATGATTTCTTGCTGAATCTGTGAGAACTGCTTGGGCTCTTCTTGTGAAGCGTCTTGCTCGGTATTAAGTGCGCTCATAGGTGTTTCACTTCTTGTGTTGGTAAATTTGTCTAGGACATACACACCACTTATGACAATCCCCACAAACAGCACAAGACTTGCGATAATACCAAAAAACGCCGTTTTCGTTTTCATCTCAAACCTCCTTATTCTTTCTTGCCCTTCTTGGCTTAGATTACACCCCAAAATCAAGCTAGATTCTAGGGTGTGGATTGCTGCCATAATGCTAGATTTATATCACTTAAGAGGATACAAAGATTTGGCAACAACCAAAAATGCTGCTCTTTTTGCTTAAGCAGTTTTTAGTCGTGCTTAGGACTTTTGTGCTTATCAAGCAATCTAGCTAGCAAGCCTGCCAAAGCCTAGCCAAAACCTTAAGACAAACCCCTAAAACTAATCCCCCAAAAAACCGACTCCATTCATCTTTGCAAGTGTTTGAAAGACTTGTCAAAAGAGCCTCCTTTTTGTTTTGGGGGGTTAGTTTGTGCCCTGCCTTAGCTTAATAGCGTGGCTTAAGGCTATTTTTTGGCTAGCTTGTTTGCCTTTTTGCTTGTTTTGTCATTGCTAGCACTTGTGGTAAAAGGACAGGAGCAACTACTTTGATGTCCTTTGTCATCTAGTGCTGCGTGCAATGACTCGCCCTTGCGTAGGTTGTAAAGATACAATTTGTTTTTGTAGCATACAAGCGTCTCGCCTGAAGTGTTAGAGTCTTTAAACGATGCGCTTGTCTGGCAAAACAACTTGTCAGAGGAGATTTCGCCCGCGATTTCAAACACAGGAAATGCACCTGCGAAACTTACGCCTACCAACCATACAGCAATCGCTGTTACACTTGACTTCCTTAGCCTCATAGCTCTCTCCTTAGAGACATTCCGTCTATCTCTTGTATCTGTGAGACAAACACAAGACAAAGCTCCTCAAATGAACGCGGCTTATTGCAACAAAATCTGCGAGGGGCGATAAATTGCTGCTTTGGCTAATCTCTATACTTACCCAAAGCACAATCACCTTGTGGCTCTTTATGCAGTTTAACCTCTTGCTTAGGAGGAGGGGTTATTTTGCTTGAGCTAGCTTGGTAGATTCTGGGCTTTTATCGTTTGATTGTTTTTGCGTGGCTTTTTGTGCTTTGTTTGCGCCCTTACTAGCTAGTTTTTGTGGCTTTTTGGCTATTTTTTGCTTTTTGGCTTTTGGCTTAGAGTTTGTCTTGCCAAAAAGGCTTATGGCTTTGACTTTGGCTAGCATATTTCCGCCATTGCACCCACAAGAGATACTCCCAATCTCTGGAATCACAGGGACTAGCTCTTGGCTTTTGCGGGTGTTGTAGGTGTAGAGATTGCCTTTGTAGCAAGCCACTCTATTGGCGTTGCTTCCTCGTGGAGGATTTCCCTTTTTGCCAACGGCAAAAGAGCAAAAATCTGGTCGCTTGCTTCGCTCTTTTTTTATGTTTAGGTTTTGGGATACTTCTAGTAAATCCAATGCGCTAGATTGACTAACGATAAATGACAAAATGATGAATAAAAATAGAGGGAATTTTTGTAGTTTCATAGCTCTCTCCTTAGAGACAAGTTTTTTATTCTCATTATGTATGCTATAATGAGATATTGCTCTTTTGGCTAGGCTCTCAAAGGGGTCGTCAAAAGAAGTAAATCATCGCTTCACAGGGCTTTTGCTAGCCTTGCTAAGAGATAATCAAGTGGATTGCTTCTTAAGCAGTTTAACCTCTTACTTAAGGAGGTAATTTCTTTATTAGTATTATACGACAAAAAAAAAAAAAGAATCTTAAAGGGGCAAAAAATGATAAAAATTTTTTAACATTTTTTGCAAAATTTTTGCAAATTCCCACCTCATCGACATTGTAGAAAATGACAAAATTTATATAGAAAATTCACATATTTTTGACTAGATTTTGACTTGTTTTGCAAGGATAAAAAGCTATAAAATATCACAAAAAATTGCCCTAAAAAATGAAAATTTCTACAAAGATATTTTTGTGAAATCAAAGATTTTCTAAATATTTTTTACAAAAAATCGTATATGTAAATTTTTTAAGCACTTTTTTGATTGTTTGAATGATTTGCTTAAGTGTGGTTTGGACGCGGTTTGACTTGCTATCGCAAGTGTTTTCTTAAAAATCGCGTGAAAATTTTGGGGACTTTGTAAAAAAAACTTGCGTGGAAAATTTTGGGGGCAGAATCTTGTTTGGGAAAATTTTGGGAAAATCAAGTGCAATAAATCTCGCTTGCGAAGCAATGGCTTGTGTGGGCAAAATCAGCAAAAAGCGCGAATTTTGCGCAAATCTTGGCGGTGTGGCAAGAGTATGCCTGCGTGGTGATTTGTGGTGCAATGGAGCGCGGCAGTGGTATAGCAAAAGTATCCCTGCATTGCAATGCGTGGTATGCTTTGCGGTGGCATTGTGGCAAAGGCGTGCTAGATTGCGTGGCTTTGCATAAATTTCTGGCTTATAACTTTCTTGTGCTACAATCACTGCTATGAGAACGATAGGCACGCTACTTTTTTTGTTGTTTGGCTTAAGTGCGAAGCTAGGGGCGATTCCCTACTGCTACACTCAAGCGGAGGAGCGCAAGCAGTGGGGTGGGACGATAATGCAGGTTTTGGCACTTCACGCGCTTGTAGGAGGCGACTTTGAAGCGCAAAATCTACCAAACAAAGCTAGCCCAAATACAAAAGCAAGCACCGCGAAAGATTCCACGAAAGATTCTAAGCTAAATTGGGGGGTTGGCACTTCGCTAGGGCTAAACTATATGAATCCAGACAATGAAAGGGAGTTTGACTATGGGTGGCGTATCCGCTATGCCTATATGCGCACGCCTAGTTTGGAGCGGAGCTCTCACTTAATCGGTGCTTTTGTCTATCTCCACCCCGCACCAAATCCATATCATCGCTTGCTAGGTGCGATTCAGACGCACAAAGATTGTCAAGGATTGCCCGATGGCTACCCTACACCATTTTCTTTTTTGCTAGGCACAGGGGCGATACTTAGCTCCAATGCTTATGGAGACACGCAAGGTGGGTATATCGAAGTGGGAGTGGCGTTTATGAAGTGGCTTGCGATAAATGCCGAAGTAGTCTATCGTGTGAGCTTTTATCCACCAAGTGCTAGGGATAGGTATTTTGAGCAAATTACTCATAGCCTAAATCTTGTGTTTAATATTTTTTAGCGATTTGGGGGGTTGGGGGTTTTTGGATAGATTTTGGGGGGTTTGAGGGAATCTGTGTGGGTGGATTTTGTGGGGGGTTTATGGAGTTTGTGAGATTTGGCAAATGCGTTTTTTGGGGAAAGATTTTGAAGTAAAATTTAGTAGAGGTTTAGTTGGGTAGTTTTTAGATTTTGTAAATGTCGCTTGAAGTGGTTTTGGTGCTAGTTTGGAGCTAGTTTTGAAGTTGTTTGAATCAAGCGATGCCAAAGATTCTATAAATCAACGATAAAATTGCAAAAATGGGCTTGGTAGATTTTGTTAAATTCTACTTATTGTGTCTTTATTTTGTCGTAGTAAGCCCTAGCAGCAGCGATTTACGCCACCATTATACCTTGCTTCTAGTGCTTCTTTGAAAAACTCGGCTTGGCTTTTGATTTCGCGCTCGGGGTGCTTTGTGCGCATGTGCTCGACATATTTGTCATAGCTTGGCATTCCCACTAGCAGGTGGAAAAACCTATCGCTTTTTTTATACCACGCTCGAAGTGTTTCTAGGATTTTGGAAGCTTTGGTTTGGTATTTGTGTAGCGGGACAGGTGGGTAGAATTTATCTTGCATTTTGTGTCCTTAGTGAAAGTTTGTGTTTTTTGCTAGCTAGAATCCGCTTTAAGCAGATTCTAGCCTTAAAGTGCAAGGGGCTGTTATTATGCCCTTTTATGGCGTTTCACGGCTTTAGTGAGGTGTCGCGTCATATCTCTTCGCGTCAAAAAACGGCTCTTCGCGCAATGGGAATTTTTCTCCCTTGCCTGTGGCTGTGAGGTAGCAGATTTTAATCGCTTGGAATATCACCACAAAGGTTACGCAGATAAATAGTGCGCAAAGCACGGCATCAAGCGTGTGATTTGAAGCTATGGTAGTGGCTTTGTCAAGCACTGCTTGCCATTGCTCCAAAGTCTTGCCATCGACTTGGGCTAGTGCGTCTGCGCCCATTTGCTGAAGATTTGCAATCGCTTCTTTTGCTTTGTCTTGGATAGCAAACTGCTTTTGTGCAGTGGCGATATGGCTAACCGCATCGTGCACCCTTTCCCCGTTGCTTGGTAGTAGCTTTTGAAATGCAGCATAAAGCGTGGTAAGAAGCACCCAAAACGCAGGGATAATCGTAACCCAGCTGTATTTTGCTTTGCCCATTTTAAATAGCACCACCGTGCCAAGAAGCAGTGCGATTCCTGCTAGCATTTGGTTGCTCGCACCAAATAGTGGCCAAAGTGTGTGAATCCCACCCATAGGGTCTATCGCGCCTTGATAGAGTAGGTAGCCCCAGCCTGCCACGCAGATAAGTGAAGCAAGTGTGCCATAGAAAATCGACTTGGTGTCTTGCATAGGTTTGTAGATATTGCCCAAAATATCTTGGATAAGGAATCTACCTGTGCGAGTGCCTGCATCCACAGCGGTAAGGATAAACAACGCTTCAAACAAAATCGCAAAGTGATACCAAAACTCCAAATGTCCTCCGCTAAGTTTTTGCATAATGAGTGTAAGCCCTAGCGCGAAAGTAGGTGCGCCACCTGTGCGAGATACCAAAGTCTCCTCGCCTATGCTTCTAGCTGTATCTGCGATAAATGCACCTGCAGCACCGCTATCTAGAAGTGAGGGCGTGAGAGTGAAGCCACCATTTTGCAAGATAGTCTTTAGGCTAGATTCTATGGTGGCGATGTCTGCACCTAGTGCGGATTTTGCCATAGGGTCTAGGATAGCTAGAGGGGAATTTACTGCGAAGTATAGCTCTGGCTCTAGGATACACGCTGCGATTAGTGCCATTATCCCCACTAGAGATTCCATAAGCATAGAGCCATAGCCGATAGGGCGAGAATGTGTCTCTTTTTCTAGCATCTTAGGAGTAGTCCCGCTAGAAATGAGCGCGTGAAATCCACTAATCGCACCGCAAGCAATGGTAATGAAAAGGAATGGAAAAATCGGTCCTGCAAACACAGGTCCTGTCCCATCGATAAATGTGCTAACTTTTGGGATATGTAGCATAGGATTTACTAGCAAAATCCCCGCTGCCATAGCCACGATAACGCCGATTTTTAGGAATGTGCTTAGATAGTCGCGCGGAGCAAGCAATAGCCACACAGGAAGCACGCTAGCGATAAATCCATAGCCTATGGTAAGGAGTGCTAAAGTCGTTTTGCTAAGTTTAAAAAGCTCGTGCCAAGGGTGAGTAGGCACAGAAACAGCCTGCCCATAATAGAGTGCCAAAAGCAATAATACAAAGCCTATGATACTCACTTCGCCTACGCGCCCCGGGCGGATATAGCGCATATAGATTCCCATAAAAATCGCGATAGGAATCGTCATAGCAATCGTAAATAGCCCCCAAGGAGAATCAGCAAGGGCATTTACCACCACCATAGCCAAAATCGCTACGATGATTAGCATAATGAAAAATATCCCAATCATCGCAATAGAGCCTGTAACTTTGCCCATCTCTTCTTTGATGATTTCCCCTAGTGAGCGTCCGTTTCTGCGCATAGAGATAAACAGCACCGTAAAATCGTGCACCGCTCCACCTAGCACCACGCCCACAAGTAGCCATATCATAGAGGGGAGATAGCCCATTTGCGCAGCAAGGATAGGTCCTACAAGCGGTCCAGCCCCTGCGATAGCGGCAAAATGATGCCCAAAAAGCACGACTTTGTTCGTAGGCACAAAGTCCTTGCCGTCATTGTTTATCACTGCAGGTGTGGCGCGGGAATCATTTAGCCCAAACACCTTTTGTGCGATAAACTTGCTATAAAAACGATAGCCTATCGCATAGATACAAATAGAGGCGACTACGATTTTTGTCGCGCTCACTTCCTCGCCAGCATTGAGTGCTAGCACGCCAAAATACCAGCCACCCACAAGGGCTGCAAGTAGCCATAGAGCGTATTCTGCCAACTTTGTAGCTTTCATACTGCTCCTTTTTGTTAAAATTTAAGTGCATTTTAAGTGTAAGATTTTTTGGTAATAATCGTAGAATTTTCTTGTGGATTTGTCGCGCTAAAGTGGGCAAATGAAACGATTTGAAACATTTTGTAAGTATTTTTATGTAAATTATAGATTTTTGTGGTTGTTTGATGAAGTTTTGGTGGATTTTAGAGTTGCTGTGATTTTGAAATATTTTGGGGTGTTTTTTTGAGGGGATTGGAATAGATTGGGGGGTTATTTGGAAGCGTGTTTATCTTTAAGCCGTGTGAAATATCTAAAAATCTAGCAAATAATGATATTTCACTACAAATGGCAAGTGTGGTAAATCAAATGATAAAAATGCTTCGTTTTAAGTCTTGGCTTTTATCGCAAAAGAATCTTGCTAGATTCTAAAACTTCATTATCTGTTCTTTTTTTTGCTTTACGCCTCGTTGTTTTTTGTTGGGGAGCTCTTCTCGGTATTTGCGCAGAATTATTGTGATTTCATATTTTGGTTTATCGCCACATTTGCCTTTGAGTGCTGCGCTTACTTCGTTTGCGGCGTTTATGGTTTTGTTTTTATACATTGTGCCGCCCACTTTGTCTCGTATGCTGTTGCGCGTGCAGATGAATCCTACATATTTGGCAAATGCTTCTATCGCCTCGCTTGTGTGCTGTGTGTAGATGACTTGCAGTATCTTTGTCCTAGTGGGCGTGTGCTTTAGGATATGAAACACTCGAATGCTTTTCATTTGATTCTCCTTGTTTAGATTTAATTTTAGTTTGATTTAGTGATTTGTTCTTAGTTTTTTAGATTTTGGCAAAGCGCGACAAAAAGCTACGATAAACCGAAATATCTGCTAGATTTTGCTGTGAGATTGTAGCATTTTTTTGTAGTATTTTGTGATATTTTTGGTTTGTGATGGTTTATATAAAATCTGCTTACGAGGTTTTTGTGCTAAATATTTTGCTTGTGCTTTAGGTTTGTTTGTTTTGTGGCTAGTTTGACTTGCGCACAAAAAAACTTTTTTGCTTAGCATAGAGGACATTTGCGCCCTCGCCTACTTTGACAAATCGCCGTCTAGTATAGTCTATGAAAAAATCCCCCTCGCCTTTGGCGCACATTCCCACTAGGATTTCACCTGCTTTTTGCAAGATAGTCTCTGGCAATGCTTGCTTGCCACAGTGGATAAACAAATGTGAAGATGGGACATCTCTTATGTGTAGCCACATATCATCAGCGCGGGCGTTTTCTAGCAGGGTTTTGTTTTCATTCTTGTTGCGTCCTATGGAGAGCTTAAAGCCCTCGATAAAAAGCGTGCGCCCTACTTGAGCGTCTTTTGTCTTGGTTTTTTTGGGTTTTAGGATTTTTAGCGTGTCTAGGTTTTGGGTGGATTTGACAAAGTCGATTTCTTGGGATACAAAGGCGATTTTGGATTCTAGGTTGCTAGATTCTAGGTGGATATTTTTTGCGCGTTTGGCTAGTTTTTTGGATTCTCTAAACATTTGGTTTATCGCTTCTTGTGGGGTGGGTGCTTTTGGCAGGGATATGGTGCGCTCATCTGCTGTGTCTAGTGCTACATCTAGGGAGGGCAAAATCACTTCTTTTGCGTATGGCTTAATCCGTGCTATATGCGCTAGGGCGAGGGTGGCATCGGCATTTAGATTTTTCGCGCTTGCTTCTAGCTCATCTGGGCTTTGTAAATTATCTAGCTTAGCTTGCAGGGTGTGCTTTTGTTTTGTTAGCTTGGCTAATAGAGCAGATTTGGCTAGTTGCAGGGATTTTTGGGACTTCTTAGTATAGTTTGACAAAAGCATTTCTTTGATAGTTTGGGCATCTTGGGTGGCTTGTGCGCTAAAGTCATCACCAAAATCTTGGCAATTTGATTTGGGAGGGTTTGGGTTAGGCAGCATCGGAGGAAGTGGGGAGTGGATTTTGATGGGGCGAGTGGATTTTAGCGGGGAAATATGGCGCAGTGCCTCAAGCACCACAAAGCGCGAATCCAAAATAATTGCGTTTGTATGCTTGCCACAAAACTCTAGCTGCAAATACGCTTCCTCGCGCTTATAGGCAGAGCGAATGTCTAAATGCAGGCGCAAAATCCTATCCTCTCCCACTACTTCGCAGGATAAAATCTCCGCTCCATTTAGCCTTGAGAGGACTATATCAAAGGGGGCGGAGTATTTTTTGGCAGCGATGAGTGGGGAGGGAGCGATATACGCGCTAGACTCTCCACGAGATAAGTCAATGTAGAACACTTCTTTGTAAAAAGAGTTTTTGGATTTTGGCAGGGACTCTAGGTGGTTTAGCGATTCTTGGGATTCTTGGGATTCTTGTGGAGATTTTGTGAGTGGGAGCTGGTGGGAATCTTGGTGGCTTTGATTTTGTGGGGTTTGTGTGAGATTTTTGGTTGCAAAGTTTTTTGATAGTCCCAAATCCCCCACGCACTCTAGCTTTATGGTGCTATCTTGGATACGCTTTGCGTGATATAGCCTAGAAAAGCTAGACATATACGCGCTCAAAGCCTTTAGCTGGGCTAGATTCATACTTGCTCCGTTTGGGTTTTTGGGATTTTATGATTTTGGGCTAGGCTAGAAGTCTTGGTTTTGGCTAGATTGCGTAGGCGGGGTTAGCTAGGGAGATTTTCCCCACCTTTGACATACTCGCTTAAGCGGGTTTTGGCAAACTCGATTGCCTCATTTGTGATATTTGCCCCGCTTACCATTCTAGCTAGCTCACGCACGCGTCCATCGTAGTTGAGAAGTGTTATGCTAGATTTTTCTTTGCTTTTCTCTACTAGGAAATGCGCATCGGCAAGGCTTGGCATATTTGTCTGATGAGAAATAGCAAAGACTTGGTAGGACTTGGAAAGCTCTTTTAGCACCTTTGCCACGCCCTCGCTCTCCTCCCCGCTCAAATTTGCATCAATCTCATCTAGGATAAGCACGCCTTGTGCTTTGTTTAGCCTAGCGCGTAGGCACATTATGGCTAGTCGCAGTCGGTTAAACTCACCTGCTGAAAGTGTATCTATACTGCTATTTGCTAGTCGTATCTCCACTCCCAAATCGCCACTAGAATCTAGCTCTTTTGGGTTTAGGCTCACACTTGGGCTTGGTAGCTTTAGCTCGGAGCAGAGCTGCTCTAGGTGGGATTGCAAGGTGGGAAGGGATTTGGCTCGATTTTGATTTAGGCTCTCGCAGAGGGATTTTAGCGAGGATTGCAAAGTGGCGATTTGGCTGTGGAGCTGCTTTTTGTGGGACTCAAAGTTTTGGAGGGTTTCTAGCTCGGCTTTTTTTGATTCTAGTGCGCTAAGGGCATTGCTTATGCTACCGTAGCGGTGGATAAGCTCGCTCAAAGCAGAGATACGGTGAAGCATAGCCTCGCTGTCAATCTCATCTAGCTCATCTAGCCTGCTTTGCTCGCGCTCTAGGAGGCTCTGGGCGTCATTTAGGGATTGATTTAGATGAGTGCGCACCTCATCTATCTCGTTTGCTTCATCTGCTTGATTTTCTTGTGCTTGATTTTCTTGCAAATCTTGCTTGATGTTTAGGGTGTTTAGGGCGGAGAGAATCTCGTTTGTATGGCTAAAGGCTTCTTGGGCTTTTGCTATGGCTTCTTTTATTTTTTCTTTGTGGGAGAGGGTTTTTTTTAGTGCTAGTAGATTTTCGTATTCACCCTCTTTTGGGTTTAGGCTAGAGATTTTGTTGATTTCAAATTCTGCGATTTCTTTTAGCTGGGCGGTGTGGGATTCTTTTGATTCTAAATCTTTTAGGGCGGATTTTGCTTCCTTTAGTGCGCCAAACTCTGTGTTTAGCCGTTGTAGCGTCTCTTTGTGAGTGGGGTGGGATTTCTCACAATAGCTATCAAGCAGGGACACAAGGCTAGATGAGTCTAGCTCATCGCCACCGCGTGAGTGGATATGCTTGATATGCTGTCCTAGCAAGTCGCTAAGCGTTTTTTTTGCTATGGGAGCGAAATTTACAAAATATCGTGTTTTGTCTTTTTTTACGATTTTTATGTTTAGTAGCTCGCCCTCTAGCCCAAGCTGCTCTAAAAACGCAGGGGATAGAAGCAAGTCTGTTTCGATATTTGGCGCGTTTGGCTCACGCAAGCCAAAGCAAGAGAGTAGCGACTCCATAAGCACGGACTTGCCACTGCCGCTAGCCCCACTAAATACGCAAAATCCCTCTCTAAATCGCAACTCAAGATTGCCAAAAATGGGGGAAGACTCTATGCTAAGTTTGGTAATCATCGCTTGCCTTTTGGGGTAAAAATATTGGTAGTTTATGTTTTGTGATTTTGTGTGTTTGGTGCGTTTATCGCAAAAATTTTGGCAAAATCTTAAATTACAAATTTTGTAGATTAAAGTGCGTATTATATCCAAACTCTAGGACTAATGCGAGTTTTTGTGGGGTTTTGTATTTTTATTTTAAAAAACACTACAAAAGTTATCTAACTAAACACCTGCATTGTTGTTTGCATTGTAGATTTTTAGCAAAATTGCTTGCTAAAAATTCTTGGGGTAGTTAAGATGATTTTCTTGGAATAAAAACCCGTTTTGTGTGCTACCTTTGCTCGCACTTAGCATTGCTTGAGTTCCCATTGCAAGATTTAGATTCTACTTCCTAAGCCAAATTTTTCGCGCAGTATCGCAAAATAGCTACGGTTTGGGTGCTGGATAAGATTTACTTGGGTGCTTGCTCTCACTTCTAGCACCTCGCCTTTTTTGAAGCTAGCGCATTGTTGCCCATCTATCATTATCATTCCCTCTATGTCTTCTATGTCTTGATTTTGCAGCGTTTTTATGCCTGTTTTTATGAGTTTTGCGCTGTCTTTGCTGGGGCTTATGTGTGTGCTGTGTATGCGAAATGCTAGCTCCCACTCATCGCTTATCACCATAGGGCGTTGGGTAAGCGAGTGCGCACACACAGGGGTAAGCAAAAGCACTTGGCATCGCGGATGCACCACAGAGCCACCTGCAGAGATATTATACGCGCTAGAGCCTGTTGGAGTAGCGATGATAAGCCCATCTGCGCGGTAGCTATTACAAAACTCGCCCTCTATCATCGCATCGATATGAATCATACCTGATATGTCTTTTTTGGTGATTAGGATTTCATTTAGCGCGTAAAATGGCTGGGAGATTTCGCCATTTGGGCGCACTATCCTGCCCTCTAAGAGCTTATGAGAGTCAAGCACATAGTTGCCTTGTGCCAAATCTTTGGCAAAAGATTCTAGTTCGCTTGGATTTATCGCGGTTAGAAATCCTAAATGCCCCATATTTATCCCAAAGATAGGCAGATGACTTCCTACGCTTTTGTGCACTGCAGATATGAGAGTGCCATCGCCGCCTATGCTTATTAGGGCATCTACTTTTGGAGAAAATGTGCTTAAAGGACTGTGGGTGGGAAAAGGGGCGCAAAAATCGGATTTTGGCTTTTTGGGATTGTGGGGGGATTTCTGGGTGGATTCTCTAGTGGATTTTGGGATAGATTTTTGGGCTTGCTGTGAGGGCTTTGCAAAGTCTTGCGCACCCAAAATCTCGCTTATGCTCTCTAGCTTATACTTGCTAGATAGTCCCAAAATCTCGCCGTTTTCTCTCTCTATGAGTGCCTCTATGCCACTAGCAGATAGAGTCTCTAGTATGTCTTCTACTTTTTGCTTTAGCTGTGGGGAGCGGGGGCGCACAAGCAGGGCTACTCGCTTTATGGGGGGATTTGCTTTGGTGTTTTTCATCTGTTGCGGGATTGTGGTGGATTTTGGTGGTTTTATGCTGTTGTTTTGTCTGCGTGAGGGGCGTGAGATGCTTTTATGGTGTTGTAGGCATCTAGTATGCGCTTAAATCGCTCTTCAAACACCTCAACCGTGCTTTTGTCTTTGCCTTGAGCATTATCAGGGTGAAATTTTTTGGCTAGCTTTAGATACTGCTTTTTTACTTTGGCAAAGTCATCTCTAAAATCCACATTTAGCTCGCTATAACATTTCCGCAAAAGGTATTCCTCGCGTGTCAAAAAAGTCTCAAACCCCTCGCCACTCTCGCCAAACCCTGCATAATGGCTGGAATCACTTTTTTTGCTATTAAACTCAAAATCTAGCGCAATATTGTGAATAATGCGTGAGCTGATAAGCTCCATAACACCCTCCCACATAGACTCCGTATAGCCCACCGCGCTTATGCAAAACTCATTGTCGACTTCATAGAGTATGTTGCTCCCAAAAAGTGCGTGGATATAGCGGCGAGCTACGCGGTTGTTTTCGGGGAGGCGCACTAGGATTTGCCCGAGATTTGAGAGGTGGATTTGCACTTTTATACGCTTTAGGAGGGTGTTGGGATTGGTGATTTTTATGCGTATGGGCAGGTGGCTGTATGATAGGATTTGAGCTAGCTCTGTATCATCGGTATGTCGCGGATTTGTGGAGTTTGTGGGGTTATTTGGGATAGAATCTGCTGGGTTTTTTTCTACTGCGCTTTTTTCTGTCGTTTGTGCTTTTTGCGCTACTTCTGCTTCTTTGTTTTGTGTGGATTTTTTTGCTTTTTTGCTAGATTTTGCTTTTGTGTCTTTTGCTTGCTTAGTTTTGGTGCTTTTTTTGGCGTTTTGGGGTGTTTCAGTGATTTCGTTAGGGTTCGGTGTGGATTTGGGTGTAGAGATTTCTTGTGGGGTTTTTGTCGTTTGAGTGGTGGTGGCTTGAGTGGTGTCGTGTGTCAAAGCCACGCTTTGCATAGTGGCGTGATAAGTCCAATTTATCAAATAGTCTTTTTTGAATCGCTCGCCATCATCAAGGATAAGCAGTGAGCTAGAGAGTTGATAACGCTTGGAGAAGTGCTTGTTGGCGTATTCTAGGACTTTTTGGAGTAGTCTAGAGCCCTGTGCTAACTCGATTTGGACAAATTTATCACAATAAGTAATATACATTTTAAGTCCTTGTCAAATCTTTGAGAGAGTTTTGGTGCTTGCTTTGTGGTGCTTATAAGCCCTGATGCCTCCACTAGAATCTTTAAAAATCTTTTGGTAGATTGCGCCATTTGTCGTGCTACTATGTGCTACTAAAAGATTTTTGTTAAGTTTTTTTGCAAAAACTTAGGTGGATTTCTAGGGCAGATTCTAGCACAAGTTATTTAAAACTTTTAAAACCCACATTAAGTCTAAAGGCTAGATTCGGCTTTTTTGTGAGATTTTGTAATCCTGCCTAGCCAAAAGTCCGCAAATTTTGCATATATGCACAAGCCATTATTGTGCCTTATTTGTGATTTTGGCTTGATGATTTTGCTGTATTTTGATAAAGCATTTTATTTTGCGCGTGAAGTGCCGATATTCAAGGCAAATCCTTGCATAAAGCAAAATCTTTGCAATAAATCAATAATAGAATCATACAATAAGCCTTGAAATGCAAGGGCAAGGAGTTTGCTATGACAAATACACAAAAAATAGTGCTTGGCTGCTTGGCTGCTTTGGCTGTTATTGGGTTAGTGTTTTTGACTGTGGAATATCAAGATGAGGGAGGGAGGAGAGATAGAAAAATGAGTCAAAACATCGACAATTTACGCAAAATACGAAAACATAGGGAGAAAAATCCTGATAGGGATTATTTCCAACGAAAAGAAGAGCTAATGTGGGGTGGAGGAAAAAGCGGTGGTAGGGAGCGCGATATGCCCAAAACTCCATTTGATGACTTAGTCAATCATCCGGGCTATTAGGCTAAAAAGTTTAAGGACGCAAAATGCTTGTTTTGATTACGGGTGCTTCAGTAGGATTTGGCCGTGCGTGTGCGATAGAGTTTGCTGCTAGGGGAGATAGTGTCATCGCGCTCGCTCGTAGAAAATCCCACCTCATCTCACTGCAGCAAGAAATCGCTACGCTAACAAACACCGCGCTAGGACAGAGGTGTGAAATCATCGCGTGTGATGTCTGCGATATAGACACGATAAAATCTAGCCTAGATGAGATTTTGGCTAGACGCAAAGATGAGTTTCCAAGCGGAATCTCTGTGCTTGTAAATAACGCTGGACTAGCACTTGGGCTTAGTCCCGCTGATGAGAGTGATATAAAAGATTGGGAGAGAATGATAGAGGTAAATATCCTCTCTTTAGTGCGACTAACAAGGCTTATCCTACCTCAAATGGTGGCAAAGAGAGCTGGACATATCATAAACATAGGCTCTATCGCTGGGAGCTATGCCTATCCGGGAAGCACGGTATATGGCGCAAGCAAGGCGTTTGTGAAGCAATTTAGCTTAAATCTACGCGCTGATTTGTCAAGCAAAAATATTCGCATAACAGATATAGAGCCGGGGCTTGCTGGAGGAAGTGAGTTTTCGCTTGTGAGGTTTAAGGGTGATGAGAAAAGGGCACAGAGCGTGTATGAGGGCACAGAGCCGCTAAATCCAAAAGACATAGCAGAAGCTGTATGCTGGGTAGCCCACCTGCCTAGTCGCGTAAATATCAATCGGCTAGAGATGATGCCTACTTGCCAAGCTCCCGCCGCACTTGCTGTGCATAAAAGCAAATAAGCAAACTTTGGTAATCTTTGGTAATTTGGCAAAGTAAAAAGCGTGGCGAGTGAGAATCAAAAAAAAGATTTTTTAAAATATTTTTTTAGGCACTTTTTTGCACGCTTAATGGGCATTGTAAAATCCTAGAGCGTCTTAAATGCGTGGGTTAGGGCTATGGCTATGGCATCGGTAATGTCAAGGGGCTTTATCTCGCTTTTGATTCCCAAAATCTGGCGCACCATAAAAGACACTTGGATTTTATCTGCCTTTGCTTTGCCTGTGATTGTTTTTTTGATTTGCAGGGGGGTGTATTGGGTAAAGCTACCCATTTCTTGGAGGATTTTTAGTGCGATTGCGCCACGCATTTGGGCGAGCTTTAGGACGGATTGGGGATTGTGAGCGTAGAAAATATCTTCTATGGCAACAGATTCTATGGGCGTGGTGGCTTTGTGGGACTCAAATATAGAATCTAGCGCGTTTATGCAATCTAGGATTTGGGATTGGAAATCGTCTTTGGCGATTTTTATAAACCCTGCTTCGATTAGCTTAGTTGATTTACCCTTTTGGGCGGTGGAGTGCTCAATGATAGCATAGCCGCAGTTTCTGCTCCCGGGGTCGATACCTAAAATTTTCATTTTTTGCCTTATATTTTGGTTTTGTGTGGTTTTTATGCTGGGGGGTTGTTTTTCAAAATTATAGAACGATTTTTGCTTTTTAAGTGCTTATAGTTTGGGTGGGGGAACTACTTTAGCTGATTATGAAGCGAAATCATAAAAGTGTGAGCATTGTAGTGTGAAAATGTGAAAAGAAGTGAAAAAGTCTTGTGAAAATGTGAAAAACTTTTTTGGATAAGGCTTGTTTGTATCGGTGTTTAGGGGAGTTTAAGGACTTTCAAAATGGGGCTAAAGCTACAAGATATTTGGCTTGCGTATCTAGTTTTTAAGTGCGATAAATGATTTTAGGTAATACAAAGGAAAAAAATGATTTGGGAAAAGGTGCTAAGCACGCTAAAAGAAGAAGTCTCGCCATTTGATTTTGAGACATACATTTCGCTTATCAAATACGATGAAAGTGCCTCAAAAAGCAATGTAGCCGTGCTTGTCGTGCCAAATCCATACATAGAGAGCTGGATAAAGTCCAACTACGCGCTAAAAATCGCGCATATTTTTGAGATGCAAACCAAAATAAAGCCTGAAATCCGCTTTAGTCTATCAAAAGAAAAACCAAGAAAGACACACACAAAAGCAAAATCTGGGAATATGCAGGTTTCTTACCAGTCCCAATACACATTTGAAAACTTCGTAGTGGGCGATTCTAACCGCCACGCCTATACCGTCGCACAAATGGTAGCAAACACACAAGCCAAAGCATATAATCCTGTGCTTTTTTATGGAAATACGGGGCTTGGAAAAACGCATTTGCTTTGTTCAATAGGGAATTTCGCGCAAAGAAATGGAAAAACCGTGATTTATCTCACAACCGAAGAGTTTATGAATGATTTTCAGCGACACTTAAACACCGTGGGAATGGACGCGTTTAGAGATATTTATAGGAATTGCGATTATTTGTTGATTGATGATATTCAGTTTTTGGGGGGCAAGGTAAGTTTGCAAGAGGAGTTTTTCAACACTTTTGAAGCTCTATATAAGACAAATAAACAAATTGTGATGACAAGTGATAAACTTCCTAAGCAGATTCAGGGGCTAGAGGAGCGGCTACGGTCGCGATTTGAAAGTGGCATAAAGATAGACATACAACCCCCGGGAGTAGAGACAAGAATCCAAATCATCGCTCAAAAATGTGTAGACAACAAAATCTCAATGGAAAAAGAAGTCATAAACTATCTCGCAGAAAATATCAGCGAAAATGTGCGACAAATTGAGGGAGTCATAGCAAAAATGCGATTTCACAATGCTATGACAAATCAGCCCATAAGCGTAGAAATGGCAAAAAGCGTGCTAGATGAAATCCTGCTAGAAAATCAAGAAGAAATCACGGTAGAAAAAATCGTGCGCGTAATCGCAAGAGAACTAAATGTCAAAATCAGTGAAATCACAAGCGGCTCACGCGTGCCAAAAATCGTGCAAGCAAGGCATATTGTGCTATATCTCATAAAAGATTCTGCTAGCAATATGGAATCTATGAGCAGTGTGGCTAGCCGACTAGGGCTAAAAAATCACGCCACAGTAAGCAAAGCTCTCACAAAAATAACCAAACAAATCCAAGAAGATGAGAATTTGAAGCATTTGATTGTGAATTTGAAAAATAAAATACAAAATGAGAAAAATCTCTAATGAGAATCTAACAAAAATTTTGGTAGAATTGCAGGTATTGTTATAAAGCAGTGGTGTGTTGTTGATAATGTGAATGTCAATGTGAATATCGTGGATACTAAGTGTATAAGAAATGAAGTCATAAAAATACACAAAAAATCCAAAAGCTAGAGCAAAATCAAAGGTAAAAATAAGGCAAAGCTCTTAGAAAAATCCCAAAGCAAACACAAAGCAAAATCTAATAAAATCTTAGAAAAAGTAGATTTTAGGACTTTTTTGGATTGCGCTTAAGATGGGTATTTTGGATAGATTTTCACATATTCACACTACCTACTAATACTGCTAAACATTTAACTTAAAAAAGGAGCAAAGCGATGAAAATCACGCTAAACAAATCTAACTTTGAGATAGTTCTCAATAACTTCCAATCGTTTCTAGATAAAAGGGATTCTTCACAAATCACTTCTCATATCTACCTTGAAACTACTGATGATAAACTATTGCTTAAAGCAACCGACTATGAGATTTCTATCCAATCAAAAATAGATATTCTCCAAAAGCACGAAGACGGTATCGCAACGATTGAGGGCAAAAAGATTGTAACGATTATCAAGCAACTAAAAGACGGCGAGGTAACACTAGAATCTAAAGACGCTCAAATCTTTGTAAAGCAAGGAAAAACGACATACAAACTTGCGACATTCAATGCAAGCGAATATCACAACGCGACAAAATTCCCAGAGATTGACTCTAATGATAAGCAAATCAATCTTGACTCTGCAAACTTCATCGACTCGCTACGAAAAGTAGCTGTGGCAGCAGAGGGCGCAAACAAAGATAATCATAGAGTAGAGCTCACAGGGACGCTTCTAGATGTCAAAGACTATCAATGCAACTTTGTCGCCACAGATACGCGCAGGCTAGCTATCATACGCCACTCTACACAATCAATCAGCGACACACTATCACTTATTATCCCAAAACGCGCGATAATGGAAATCACAAAGCTATTTTATGATGAGTTTGAGATATTTTTCTCTGAAACTATGCTTTTTATCCGCTCGGAAAATTATGTGTTTTCTACCAAGCTCATTAACGGCAAATATCCAGACTATGAAAAAATTATCCCAAAAGATTTTGCTGTGCAGCTAAAACTACCAAAAAATGAAATCATCGAAGCAATAAAGCTCATAAATTCTCTTGCTACAAAGATAAAAATCACCATAGATTCTAATGGACTTTTCTTTGAATCTATGAGCACAGAGGATTTGGAATCTGCTAACACGCAACTTGAGATTAGCCTAGATGTCAAAGAGGAGCTTACCATAGGTATGGATTCTAGGTATGTGCTTGATTTCCTTACTTACATTCAAGGAAATGAGTTTGAGATTTTGCTAAATGATGCAAATATGCCATTCCTACTAAAAGATGAAAACTACTCCACAATCGTAATGCCTGTGATTATCTAACTAAAATCTCACAATCATCTAGCTTAAAAGAGAATCTCTCAAAGATTCTCTAGCTTATTTTTGACTTCATATCTGCAAACACCACAATACAAAGGACTTAAAACAATGAAAAATGTATCTTATACAGGCGAAAATATCAAGGTTTTAAAAGGACTAGAAGCAGTTCGCAAGCGTCCGGGAATGTATATAGGAAGCACTAATATCAACGGACTTCATCATATGGTATATGAAGTGGTGGATAATTCTGTCGATGAGTCAATGGCTGGGCATTGTGATAGAATCAAAATCACGCTTACGCTAGAGGGAAGTGCGATTATTGAGGATAATGGACGCGGGATTCCTGTGGATATTCACCCCACAGAAAAAATCCCAACTGCAACTGTGGTGCTAACAGTGCTTCACGCGGGAGGGAAGTTTGATAGTGAAGTGTATAAGGCTTCTGGTGGGCTTCACGGGGTGGGCGTATCTGTGGTAAATGCACTATCCTCAAAACTCATAATGACAATCAAAAAAAATGGAAATATTTATAGACAAGAATTTGCAGAGGGTAAGCCCACAAGTGAGCTAGAAATCATCGGTCAAACAAAAGAAAACGGCACTACTATTGAGTTTTTCCCTGATGGTAAGATAATGGAGGTGCTAGAATTTGACAAAGATGTGCTTTTGAAGCGATTTAAAGAAATGGCATATCTTAATAAAAATCTAACGATTGATTTTAAAGATGAGAGAGATGGCACGGAGGTGAGCTATCATTTTGAAAATGGTTTGATAGAATTTATCGATGATGTCAATAAACGCAATGCAATCATTGGCTCGACTATTTACTTCAAAGGTGTAGAGCAAGAGACAGAAGTCGAAATCGCCCTAACCTACAATGAGGGGTTTGATGAGAATGTGCTAAGTTTTGTCAATAATATCCGCACGCCTGATGGTGGGACACACGAGGCTGGATTTCGCGCTGCTTTGTCTAGGGTAATCACAAACTACATAGAAGCAAACGCCAATGCACGCGAAAAAGATGTCAAAGTAACAGGCGAAGATGTCCGTGAGGGGCTTGTAGCGATAATCTCTACTCGCGTGATAGACCCGCAGTTTGAGGGGCAAGTCAAGGGTAAGCTTGGGAGTTCATTTGTAAAGCCAATCGTGCAAAAACTCACTTTTGATAAGCTAAGCAAATTTTTTGAAGAAAATCCAAATGATGCCAAAAACATAATGCAAAAAGCACTTCTAGCCGCACGAGGTAGGGAAGCGGCAAAAAAAGCGCGTGAAACTATGCGCAAAAAAGAGAGCTTCTCGGTAGGCACACTTCCCGGCAAGCTCGCAGACTGCCAAAGCAAAGACCCACAAGAGTCCGAAATTTATCTTGTAGAGGGGGATTCTGCGGGTGGTAGCGCAAAGCAAGGGCGAGATAGACGGTATCAAGCGATTTTGCCATTACGCGGGAAAATTTTGAATGTAGAAAAATCTAGGCTTGATAAAATTCTAAAAAGTGAAGAAATCAAAAATATGATAATCGCCTTTGGCTGTGGCATAGGCGATGAGTTTAGCTTGGAGAGATTGCGATACCACAAAATCATCATTATGACAGATGCTGATGTCGATGGTAGCCATATACAGACACTTTTGATGACATTTTTTTATCGCTATCTTAAGCCACTTATCGAAAATGGACATATTTATATTGCGCAGCCTCCTTTGTATCGATTCAAAAAGGGCAAAAAAGAGATTTATCTAAAAGATGATAGGGCACTAAGCGAGTATTTGAGCGAAAATGGCATAGAAAACTTTAGCTTCAAGGGAATCGGCAATAAAGAGCTTTTGGAGATTTTGCGATATATCGCACACTATCGCTCTACGCTAAAAAGCCTAGAGAAGCGATATGCGATGATAGAGGTGGTGCGCTATCTTATCGAAAATGTAAGTGAGAGTGTAGTCAAGGATTTTGCTAAGCTGTATGAAAAAATAGAGAAATTTTTATCTAGCATAGAGTGTAATATCCTATCTAAAGACTTAAGAGAGGATTCTATCACGCTATATGTCCAAACAAGTTTGGGGCTACTTGATATTACTATTGATGAAAATCTATTTAGCGACCCACTTTTTAGCGAAGCAAGACATACTTATCACAAGATAAATGAGCGGGATTTGGCGTTTTTGAAAGATGAAAATGGTGTGAAAAAAGATGTCATTACTTTGCTTGAGGAAGTGGAAAACTCTGCAAAAAAAGGTGCGGATATACAGCGATACAAAGGGCTAGGCGAGATGAATCCAGACCAGCTATGGGAAACTACGATGACACCTACTGATAGGACTCTACTTCGCGTGCAGCTACCAAGCGAAGAAGAAGCTGATAGAATCTTTACGCTGTTTATGGGCGATGAGGTAGAGCCAAGAAGAGAATATATCCAGCTCCACGCAAAAGATGTCAAGCATTTAGATGTGTGATACTTTGCTTAAAAATGGTTGCTTAGTTTGTTTAAAGGATAGCTGTGTTTTTGGAATATTTTTATAAAAATTCTACCGAAGTCATCGATGGCGTGGAAATCGTAGGCGTGCCTACTTTTGATATATTGCTATTTGTGGCGTATATATTGGCGATTATTTGTAGCTTGGGCTTGTATTTTTTGCCAAGTGTGATAGCGTTTGTGCGCTCTCATAAAGATAAATGGCTGATTTTTATCATAAACTTCTTTTTTGGATTGACAGGGATATTGTGGTTTGTGACATTTATTTGGGCGATTTTTAGCAAAAAAGAGTAAGTAAATTTTAGTTTTTTGCGTTTTTTTTGGCTTTTTGTTGTGTTGATATAATTGAGGGTAGTGATAAGTGTTTTTGTAGATTTTTGAGGGGTTTTTGTGAGATTTTGGATATGTTTTGTTTTTGGTTTTTATGAGGAATCCTCTTGCCTTAAAATCTTAATCTAAGGCAATAAAGTGGATTTTGGCTTGCATTATTTAGCAAGACTAACAAGACTTGGTTTAAGTGAAAAATCGCACTTGTTTATACTAAAGTGGATTTATCTACCGCGCACTACGACTTTGTCGCTTCCATAAATCCAAAAACTAAATAGCTTAAATTTTCGCGCAAAAACAAAAGCGGTTTATTTTATCCCCCTATTAAAAATAGCTTAATTTTTGAAAAATTTTTAAAAGTTGTGTGGAAAATGAGGAAAACTCAAAAATATACGAAAGTGTGCGTAGAAAAAAGCGTGAGAATCGTGCGGAGGAGTGGTATAAATTGTGAAAAAAAATTTAGATTTTATAAAATCTAATCAGTAGCAATAATCCACGGCTTATGACTTTTTATCTATCACTTAAAAATATTACAAACACTAAACAAAAGTCGCATTGTTTAGTTAGATTCTCATCTCTTTTTGGCAAAAGCTAGAGCTTGAGCGATTTTAGCTACATTGTCATTTTTTATCCCACGCCACACCAAAAATAAATCTATAAACCACCATATACCCAAAGTAAGCCAGCAAGTCAAAAGCTTAACCACACCTAGCCCTATGTCGCCCTTATAAAATCTATCCACACCGAGTGTTCCAAACAAAAACCCAAGCAAAAAGCCGATTATTGGGCTTTTTAGATTGAGAGAGATAAGCGAATACAGCGAAGTCTCATCAACTTCTTCAAGTTGCTTTTGTAGCATAAATGCTTCTGCACTTGGGATTTTGTCTTGCCATTGGTTCATTAGCATTAGAGTATTATTCATTTTAGTTCCTTATTTGTCATTATGCTTAGAAAAAAAGATGTATTCTTGCAGTCTCAAGAGATTATCGCTTTGTATGCCACGATACACAAAATAGCTATCCGCATACATAGCTATCGTATAAAACACAACTAGCACACAAGAAACAATCAGTATTATTTCATATTCACTAAAAAGACTATAACAAAGCATAGCACAAACCACACAAGCCCCGATAATAAAAGCTACGCCAAGTGCTATATCTATCCCTTTACCCTTATAAAATCTACCCACACCAAAAACACCCAAAAAAAATTGAAGTAGCAATCCCGTAAGTGGGTCTTTAAAAGCAATGCTTGGTATACCTAAAAGAGTTTTTTCATCTGCTTCTTCGCATTGCTTTAAGGCATAGATTTTGCCCTGCTCACTTAGTTTATTTTCTAGCGTCATAGATAGCAGAGCTATTTGTTGTGGATTTACACTCATAGTTTAGCCTATTGCTTGGAGGATTTTGTTTAGGTTGTTGTTTCGTAGCTTTTTACCCGTGAGAAACAAATCTACTATCCACCAAATAACGACAATAAGATTTAGCACAAGCGATATGACATAAAGTATGCTTACCTCTCCATAAGGTGCTTTATCGACCATATCAACAGTTCCACAAAAAATTGAAACATACATAATGATAGTCAATGCCAAACGAATCCCTCCTAGTAACATATCCCCTATCATAAACCTTCCTACACCGAAACCACCAAACAAAAAACTACCCACCCAAAACACAAGCGCAGGGCTTTTTAGTTTTAGCAATGGTAGTTTTTGTGCTAGCTCATTTCTTTGAGAATCGCTTAGCTTATCAAGTCTATCTTGTAGCATTTGCCTTGATTGTATATCTTTGGGTAGTTTTTCTTGCACCGCTAGTAGTATTGAATTTGTATCCATTTTTCACCTCTTTGAAGTTATTTTAGAATCCATAAAGATTCTCTAATGTATTTGCAATGTATTTTTGGATTTAATATGAGCAGATTCCAAAATCTGGGATTTTGTGTAGCTTTTACTCATAGCCCTATCATATAAAGAACCGCTGGATTAAAAAGTTCTTGTTCAAGAATGGGTAATAAAGTTTGAATGTGTGGTTGTTTTGGGGATACTTGCGCTTTGCAACTAATCTTTTTAGTTTCTTTATCTACGGAATTTATCATAAAGGCACTATAATCATATTTTCGCGCCTCACAATATGCTCTGCGATTTTTATAGCCAAGCTTGTGAAGTTCTTCTTTGTATGATGATTTTTTATTTTCATCATTAAGTAAATTGTAAAATCCTTTTGGTTCTTCACATAGAAACGGAACTTGTAGCCATTGCTTTTGCATAAGCTGTGTAACCAAATCAAGCACTTCTTTATCATCACATTTAGGTATACTACCACCACACCCGCTAAATGCTATACTTGCTACTAAAGCAAATCCTACTAGCCATTTATTACACTTTTTCATTTTGTTTTTCATTTTATTCTCCTTACGATACATTTGCCAATAGCAAATGCAAACATTAGTGTTTATCACACGCCTTATTGCCTAAGTTTGTATTTCTTAATTTGCCTGTTGATTAAGCACTTGCAAGGCTTTGTCAATCCCAGATTTGTTGATGACAGGATTATTTTTTATACACTGCAAAAGACAAATTGCCAAATCATTTGGCATTATAAAGCAGCAGGGTGTAGAACCTCTGTTTGGATAGCCTAGTGGTGGTGTCTTATTTTGTTGATTGTCATTTCTGCTTACTACCCAACGAATGCCGATGGAGAGAACTTTTGGAGCATTTTCATTTTGTGGGTCTTCTTTGTCATAGCCTGAAGCTATGCAAAACGCTCCATCTGCACTTTTATAGAGGATTGTTTGGGTATTTGGAAATTTATTAAATGGAAAAGTTGCCATTATCGCCACTCCTTTTTTCTTAAAATTCGTGGGAATTATATTCCCCCCCCCCCCTTAAAATATCCTTAAAAAAATGTTTTAGATACCGTATACGATTCTAAAGAGTCTAAAACTATTCATTAAAAAATAAAGGGAGGGAGGCAAAGGAGGATTTGGCTAAAGAGGTTTAAATTTTAAAAGGGTGGGGCTTAAGGGTGTAAAAAATAGCGCAAAAAGGCGTTATGGGACTTAAAACCCTATCTCTAGTCCCACAGGGCAGTGGTCGCTGCCTAAAATCTGCGGGTAGATTTTGGCGTCTATGAGGTTTGACACTAGGGCTTTGGAGCAAAGGAAGTAGTCGATTCTCCAGCCGATGTTTTTTTCTCGTGCTGTGCCAAAGTAGCTCCACCAGCTGTATGCGCCCTCTTTGTCGGGGTAGAAATGCCGAAATGTATCGACAAATCCAGAATTTAAAAGCGTGCCAAACTTCTCTCTTTCCCAATCGCTAAAGCCCGCATTGCCACCAAATGTAACTTCCCCGCTAGAATCTTTGCGCGTGCAGTTTGTCTTTGGATTTTTTAAATCAATTTCTTTGTGCGCGACATTTAAATCCCCGCAGACTATCACGGGCTTTTTTTGCTCTAGGTTTTTAAGAAACGCTCTGAAGTCATCTTCCCACTGCATACGATACTCTAGCCGCTCTAGCTCGCGCTTAGAGTTTGGTGTATAGACATTTACGAGGTAGAAGCCCTCAAACTCTGCGGTGATGATTCTGCCCTCTTTGTCGTGGTGGGCTATGCCCATATCGTATTGCACACTTAGGGGCTTTCTCTTGCTAAGGGTAACTACGCCAGAGTAGCCCTTTTTTTGCGCGCTATTCCAAAAGTCTTTGTAGTCTAGACTTCCAAAGTCAAAGTCGGCTTGCTCGCGCTGCATTTTGGACTCTTGGATACAGAAAATATCGGCATCTATGGAGCGAAAAAACTCCATAAAGCCTTTATTTATACACGCCCGCAGTCCATTGACATTCCAAGAGATGAGGTTTAGTGGTTTTGACATTTTTATTCCTTATATTTTTTATAAAAGCTGATGATTATAGCAAAATCTAGGGATAGTTTTTGACACTATAAGACACGATAAGTGGTTTATGTATTCATTTAAGATGAAATTTACACAATTTTGGATACAATACCCGCTTACTTTGATTTAAATCTTTTTATATGGCTCGATAGCTCAGTCGGTAGAGCAGGAGACTGAAAATCTCCGTGTCGGTGGTTCGATTCCGCCTCGAGCCACCATTTTGCTTCCATATACTCTTTTATTTTTGACACTTCTATTTACTACTTTATTTCAAAATCTAAAACACAAGCATTTCGCGCTTTAGTTTGTTTAGCAAATCTATTTGGGCTTTTAGTTTGTCTACTTCCTCGTTTAGGTGCTCCCACACTGACATTTGCATACCCTCTGGCATATCCATAGAGCCACGCTTTATCATAATGTAATCCACAAAGCTAATCTTTGCCATTCCTAGTAAAATAGTGATTTCATCGCGGATTTCCTCGATATTGGCGATAATTTCGTTGATTTTTTCAAACATTTTTACTCCTTTTGTTTGATTTAGTATTTTTGATTTTGGGCTAGTTGATTTTAGTCTATGGTTATGCCTGCATCTAATAGTGTGTGGATATGTAGCACGCCTTTTAGAGAGCTATTTTTGTCTGTGATGATTAGTAGCTGGATTTTGCTTTTTTCGATGATTTCTAGGGCTTGGCTTGCTAGTAGATTTTCATCATTGCAGGTTTTTGGTGTCTTGCTAGCATATCGCAGTGCAGGATAATCAAGGCAAAAATCCTTATCCATCATCGCACGGCGCAAATCCCCATCGCTTAGAATCGCTATGGGTTTTAGCTCTTTTAGATTTTCTACGATTATAGCGTTGCCTAGTCGCTTTTGACTCATTTCTATTATGGCTTCTTTTAGCGAAGTGTCTTGTGTGATTATGGGGAGGTTGTCTTTTTGCATTATGTCAGCAATTTTTACAAATAGTTTGCGCCCTAGCGCACCACCGGGGTGGAGAGAGCCAAAATCTTGTTTGCCAAATCCTCTTGCGTGCATTAGACACGCAGCTAGAGCATCTCCCATAGCAAGAGTGAGTGTGGTGCTACTCATTGGTGCGCTATTTATCGGGCAGGCTTCCCTCTCTACAAAGATAGGCAAAAAATGCTCGCTACACTCGCTAAGCGCGGAATCTTTTGCTTTACTCATCGTTACGATAGCTTTTGCTTTTCTTTTTAGATGAGGGATAATAGCTAGCACCTCGCTAGAAGTCCCGCTATAACTGATAGCCAAAACAATGTCATTTTGGCTTACCATTCCCAAATCCCCGTGCAGAGCTTCTGTGGGGTGGAGGAAAAAGCTAGGCGTGCCTGTGGATGCAAGAGTGGCTGCGATTTTACTACCGATATGCCCGCTTTTGCCTACGCCTGTGATGATTAACTTTCCACCTTGTGAGGTGGAATCTAGTATGAGGGATATGATGTTTTTTAGTGCGGTGTTTGGGAGGATTTGAGGTAGAGAAATGGCACTATCAAGTAGCGATTTTGCTTCATCTTTTAGGACATTTGCAGCGATTTGGGTGAAATCTAGCGAAGTATCAAAACTTTTCAAGGCTTTATCCTTTTTGTGCTTTTATTAGCTTTTGCCTTAAAGTAGAGATTACAAAGATTGTAGCCCCTACTTTAGAATCTAGCAAAATACTAGCAAGATTTATGCCGTAAAGATATGCATCATAATCGCAGGATATTTTTTGAGCTTTTTAAATAGCAACTTACGGATAATGTTTCGTAGCTCTGCTTCTAGATGTCCTTTGGAATTCATCGTTTCTTTTTTTATCGTGCGGATTGCCATTTCTATCGTGCCTTGCACTTCTTTTTCTAGCTCTTTTTGCTCGTTTTGGTTTGCTACGCCTACCATTTGGATTTCAAGTGAGCGGAGCTTTTGCTCTTGCTTGGCGATAAATGCTACTACGCTTACTATGCCGCTATCTGCCAAATCTTTTCTGTCTTGTAGTGTGGGTGCGTCAATCTCTTTGCAGGCTTGATTGTCGATGAATACCTTGCCTGATTTGACATTGCCGACTTTTTTGATATATGTGGGATTTACTTCGATTTGGTCGCCATCTTCCATTAGCAGTATGTTTTTCTCTGGCACGCCACATTTTATAGCGGTGTCTTTGTGCTTGGAGACGTGGTTATACTCGCCGTGCACTGGTAAGAAAAATTTGGGCTTTATAAGACGAAGCATAAGTTTTTGCTCTTCTTGTGCGGCGTGTCCGCTTACGTGGATTTCGCTAAAGTCTTGGTAAGCCACGCTAGCACCCGCTTTCATAAGGAAATTTAGCACAGCAGATACGCTCCCCTCATTGCCCGGGATAGCTTTTGCTGATAGGATTATCAAGTCGCTAGATTTGATTTTGATATGGCGGTGCTCATCGGTAGCCATACGATATAGCGCACTCATCGTTTCGCCTTGAGAGCCTGTGGTAACGATTAGAATCTCGCTATCAGGGTATTTTTCTACCTCGTGGGCTTCGATAAAAATGTTGTTTGGCAAGTCTATGTAGCCTAGTTCGCGTGCGATTTCTATGTTTTTTTCCATAGAGCGACCGATGACACAGACTTTGCGTCCGTATTTTAGCCCATAAGTGATTGCTTGATAGACGCGGTGGATATTTGAGCTAAATGTGCTCATTATCACGCGCCCATCGGCGTTTTTAAACAATGCGTCAAATGTAGGTCCCACAGTGGCTTCGCTTTGTGTGCAGCCACCTTTGTGGGAGTTGGTAGAATCGCTAAGCAAAAGCATAACCCCCTCTTCGCCATAATGTGCTAGGCGGTGTAAGTCTGTGGGGAGGTTGTCTATGGGCGTGTGGTCGATTTTGAAATCCCCTGTATGGAGGATAATCCCTGCTGCTGTGCGAATCCCTAGCGCACTAGAATCAATGATAGAGTGTGTGATATGAATCCATTCGATTTCAAAATCCCCGATTTGCACGGGCTGGCGTTTTTGGACGACTTTTAGCATCGGGCGGTATTGCTTTAGCCCGTGCTCATCAAACTTCGCACCTATCATTCCTAGTGCTAGAGGTGTGCCATAAAGCGGGAATTGCAATTCTTTGAATAGATAAGGAACTGCGCCTATGTGGTCTTCGTGAGCGTGGGTTATGACTATGCCTGCGATTTTGCTTTTGATAGAATGTAGGTAACTAAAATCTGGGATAAGAATATCCACACCGTGCATATTTTCCTCTGGGAAGCTCATACCTACATCGATGATAATCGCGCTATTTTCACTTTCCATTACCATCATATTTCCACCGATTTCCCCTAGTCCGCCAAGAGGCGTGATTTTGATTTTTTCTTTGGTAGAGAGGTCTAGTTTGTTGTGTGGGTTTAGGCTGTTTTTTTGGATTCTAGTGTTTGTTTCTACACCTTTTTTTAGGTCTTTGTGAAATTCTAGATTGCCTTTTTCTTTTGCTCCTTGCACTTCTCTAGCTCCTCTGCTAGCAGAATCTTGCAGTGCTTGCATTCGCTGGTTTGGGAATTGTCGTTTTTGAGGAGCAGTAGAATTTGGTTGATTTTGGTGTTTGGTGTGGTTTTGGGAGTTTTGCCCGTTTTGTGAACTGTCCCTTTGTGAGCTACTTGTCTCATTTGTTGCGCCGTTTTGTCCACTATTTTGCCTATGCTTGTTTTTGTGGTTGCGGTGGTCTTTGTTGTGAGAGTTGTGATTGTTTTGGTTGTTTTGCGGAGATTGCCCGTCTTTTTTACCAAATCGAGAGAAAAACCCTCGTTTTTGTTGTTCGTTGTTGTTTTCATTCATCGTGTATCCTTTCGAGTTTTGTGAAAATGTGGTGATATTTTTGTGTGCTCACTTGGTGTGCCCTGCTATCAGGGGGCATACCAAGCGTAGCAAAAATCTCCTCTAGTTGCTTTTTGTCATAATGTCTTGCTAGATTTGATAGTAGCTTTTTTCTAGGAGATACAAACGCGTGTTTTAGCATTTTTTCAAAGCTAAGCCACCTTTGGCTAGATTTTGTAAAATCGCCTAAGAAACTTTCTTGCTCTTTGCGCAGGCTAAAAACTGATGAAGTTACCTTTGGCATAGGCTCAAACGCTTCTTTTGGCACGCTAAAAATCTTTCGTATATCTCCTACGCTTTGTGCTAGCACAGATAGAGCGCAAAACTCGCTATCTCCACTGTTAGCACAGAATTTATCTGCTACCTCCTTTTGTGTCATCACCACAAACCCCTTGCAAAGCGGGTCTTTTAGCGCGATAAGGATAATGCGCGTGGCGATATAGTAGGGGAGATTTGAGATGAGGATATATGGAGAGGTGGCAAGCCAAGAGCTTTTTGGGAATGTTTGGCTGGCATTTTTTTCATCTAGTCGCTTGTGTATTTTTGCGCTTGTATCCTCATATTTTGCTGTGCTACTAATGTCGGTTTTTGTCGTATTATCTGTTTTATTATCTTTGCTTTTTTCTTTGCTCTCGTATTTTTGGAGTGCTAGGGCAAAGGGCAGAGATAGCACATCTGCGCGTATCAAATCAAAATGATTCGCAAGGCTTTGCTTTGCAAATCGCTGCAATACAAAAGAACACAGAGCTTCGTCAATCTCATAAGAGAGGAGAGGAGCGATGCCTAAAAGCTTAATGGATAAATCACCCAAGCCAACACCGATTTCTACGAGCTTTAGACTTTGAAGCTGGAGGTTTTGTGAAGTGTGGAGACTACTAGATTTTGATATTTCTAGCGGATACTCATCACTATGTTTCGCACCATTTTGTGTCATCTCTTGCGCCTTGCTAGAATCTAGCGAGGCTTTTGGTGCATTCTCTAGCTTGGCTAAACAGCTTTGGTATAGCTCGGAGCTTGCTTGGAGGATTTTGTCTAAAATGATAGAATCTTTTAGAAAATTCTGTCCAAAATGTTTTTTTGGTATTATGCTTCTCTGCAGGAAAATCCTTTTTATAAATCTATTTTTATGAGAATCTATTTATAAAAAGCATTTGTTTGCAAAGAATGGTTTGACTTGCTTGGGTGGTATTGTAGCGAATCTTTTGTTGATTGTGGTAAAAATTTGTAAAAATATGTGCAAAAATCACACCAAATCTCACACAATGTAGGCGAAATATACGCGGTAGTTTTTATGATTGCTTTGCAATATGGGTAAAAAATGAGAAAAAGAAAAGGAAAAAATGTTATGATTGCGCACAAAATTGATGGCGCGATTTTTGGGAACATATACTTGATTTGACAACTAAATAATAAGGAATCTAATATGCTAGCAAAACGGATTATCCCCTGCCTTGACATAAAGGATGGGCAGGTGGTAAAGGGGGTGAATTTCGTGGGATTGCAAAATGTGGGCGACCCTGTGGAGCTAGCAAAAATCTACAATGACGCGGGGGCTGATGAGCTGGTGCTACTAGATATAACCGCGTCTTTTGAGCATCGCAAAACGATAGTGTCTCTGTGTGAAAAGATTGCCAAAGAAGTCTATATCCCGCTTACTATCGGTGGGGGAATCTCTAGCCTAGAAGATATGTATGCGCTACTAAATGCCGGGGCGGACAAAATAAGCCTAAATAGTGCAGCGATAAAAAATCCTAGCTTGGTAGCTCAAGCAGCAAAAAGGTTTGGCTCACAATGTGTGGTGGTAGCTATCGACACTCGCTCGGCAGAGAATAATCCGCAAAGAAAAGAAGTCTATATCAAGGGTGGTAGAGAGAGAGTAGAGCTGGAGCTGTGCGAATGGGCAAAAATCTGTGAAGATAATGGAGCGGGGGAAATCCTACACACAAGTATGGATACTGATGGGACAAAGGGGGGATATGATTTGGAGGGGCTAGGGGCATTGCGTGAAGCAGTAGGGCTGCCCATCATAGCTTCTGGTGGAGCGGGCAAGATGAGTGATATAGCGGAGGTTTTTGAGCGAGGAGTAGCTGATGCGGCATTGGCTGCGAGCATATTTCACAACGATGAAATCTCTATCTCCGAGCTAAAAAACTATCTGCACAATCGTGGTATAGCGGTGCGGATATGAGATTTTGTGCTTTTGTGCGCTTTGGTTGCGTTTCGTTGTGTCGTGCAAGGTGGTGTAGATGCTAGTGTGTGCTGGACGAAATGAAACTCTGTGCTGTGCTGTGCCGATAGGCATAGGGATAGTAGAGGCGAGTTTGGGATTGACTAGGCTACTGCTAGGCGGAGCAAGAGAGGTAGAAAATATCATATTTGTGGGGAGTGCTGGAGCGTATAGCAAAGAGACTTTGATAGGGGATATGTTTTTTTCGGTAGAGGCGACACAGATAGAATCTAGCTTTTTGAGTGGTGGGAGCTATACACCGATAGACAATGTAGTAAAAATGGAATCGGCGGATTTGAGTGGATTTGGGGATTTTGCTAGATTTTTTGTGAGCGATGAGAATTTGGGAGATAAAGAATCTGGGCAAAAAAATGTTTCATATGAAACATCGGAGCAAACTCTAAAATCAATCCAAAATCAAAAAACAGAAAATCAACAAAAATCTATGCGAAATAGTGTCGTAGCAAAGCAGATAGAGCAAACGAAACAAACGGTTGTAAATTCGTCAAACTACATTACCATAGATGAAAATAGTGCAAATCAAATGGCTAGGGCTGGCATATTATTAGAAAATATGGAATTTTATGCTGTGATGAAAGTTGCTCAAAGTTTTGGTGTGCCTGCTATGGGCGTGTTTTGTGTAACAAACTATTGTGATGAAAATGCTCATAGAGATTTTCTAGCAAACCATAGCGAAGCAAAGCGTAAGCTAGAGGACTTCATAACGCAAAGTCAAAAAGCGATGATATAGGTGCGTGGCTAAAAAAGAGTGGATAAATGGAATCTAACAAAATCAATATTTATGGAATGCGTTTGGGTGAGCTAGAGCATATTTTTACTTCTGGCGTTATATCTTCTAGTATCAATGCAAATGAGGGATTGGAAAGCAAAAAGGGTAATGATTTTGCAAGGGATATGAGCGACAAACTTAAAAAGTTTCCACCATATCGAGCTAAGCAGATTTATAATTGGCTATATGTTCGCTATGAAGATGAGTTTGGCAAAATGCTAAATCTACCAAAGGATTTGCGATTTTGCCTTGATGAATATTTCAGCACGCAAAATCTAAAACTTCTCACCAAAGAGACAAGCAAAGACGGCACACAAAAATATCTTTTTGAAGCAAGAGATGGGCACTGCTTTGAATCAGTCTGTATAAAAATGCGTGATAAAAAAAGAGATGAGAACGGCAGGATTTTGGCAAGCGAGAAATGGACTTTTTGTCTCTCTAGTCAAATAGGCTGCAAAGTTGGTTGCTCTTTTTGCTCTACGGCTAGGGGAGGATTTGTGCGCAATCTCACTGCGGGAGAGATAGTCCAACAAGTGGTGTTTCTCAAGCGAGATAATGCTCTAGAATCTCACAAGCGAGTGAATATCGTGTATATGGGTATGGGTGAGCCACTGCACAATCTTGATGAGGTGGTGCAAGCGATAGGGATACTTAGCGAGCTAGATGGGCTAGCGATTTCTCCAAAGCGACAAACGATTTCTACAAGCGGAATCGCCCCACAAATAGAAAATCTAGGCAAGTTAGATTTGGGCGTGCAGCTGGCGATTTCTCTACACGCAGTAGATGATGAGCTACGAAGCAAACTTATGCCGATAAATAAGACTTACAATATCCAAGCCGTGATTGATGCTGTGAGGAGATTTCCTATCGACACTCGAAAAAGGGTAATGTTTGAATACCTTGTGATACGAGATATAAACGATGATTTGGTAAGCGCAAAAAAACTACTAAAATTACTTAATGGAATCAAGGCAAAGGTAAATTTGATATTGTTTAATCCACATAGCGAATCAAAATATCAACGCCCCGAAATGAAAAAAGTAGAGGAGTTTGCCGATTTTCTTGTATCAAAAGGGCTGTTAGCCACGATACGAGAATCTAAGGGTGTAGATATTTCAGCGGCTTGTGGGCAACTGCGAGAGAAAAAGATTCACACAAAAATGGACAATACGGGGTAATGCAGATAGAAAAATTATGAAAATGTTTCATATGAAACATTTAATGATTGATTTGGGTAGGGCTAAATACAAATGAAACACGAATAAAAAGAAATTTTGCCAAACCTCATCAAGCCTACAAACTACAATCTACATAAAAAGGAGAATCCAAAATGGATAGTTTAGAAGTATTTTTGCTAGTATTTTTGCTACTTGTATTGGTGGGTGGTATCGGCGGGTATCTTTATTTTATGAGGGAAAGGGATTGAGAAAAAGTAGTTTTGGGCTATATGGTTTTTGGCAAAAAGATACACATAACAATGCAAATGAAAAAGGTGAGTGTTAGCAAAATGCTATAAACACTACAAAATCAAAACAATAAAAAAGGATAAAAATGTTGGTGCATATTTGTTGCTCTGTGGATAGTCATTATTTTTTGAGCGAATTGCAAAAAGCATATCCTAGTGAGAATCTTATCGGGTTTTTTTATAATCCAAACATTCACCCCAAGTCCGAGCACGATTTGCGCCTCCAAGATGTGCGTAGAAGCTGTGAAATGCTCGGGGTGAGGCTCATAGAGGGTAGATATGACATAGATGAGTGGCTAAATGGAGTGCGTGGGCTGGAGGAAGCACCTGAAAAGGGCGAGCGATGTGTGAAGTGCTTTGATATTCGTTTGGAGCGAAGCGCGGAGGTGGCAAGCGAGATTGGCGAAGCGAGGTTTACTAGCACATTGCTTGCAAGCCCGATGAAAGAGCAAGAAGTCCTTTATGAGCAGGGCGACATCATCGCAAAAGCGCATAAGTTAGATTTTGTCAAAATCAATGTCCGTGCGAATGGTGGCGTGAATAAGCAAAATGCTCTAGCAAAAAAAGACAATCTCTATCGGCAGAACTATTGCGGCTGCAAATACGCGCTAGAAAAACAGCGAGAAAAACAAGGACGATATAGCCTAGAGATGATGAGCGATATAGGTAGTCGTGCTTTGCCTGCGAGCATAGAGGAGAGAAGTGAAGTGTTTGCCAAACGAGACGCACTAGAAAAGGCGGGCAAAAAATATATCCTTACACATCGAAAAAAGCGAATATATCGCGTGCTAAGCCATAGACTGTCGCTAAATGAAATGGCGATACCCAACTATGTGCTAGCCCACTCCGAATCCAAGCGAATAAAAATGGAGCTGCCAACTTGGGTGGAAATATCTGTAAATGCTCGCAACTCTTTCTTTTTGCGAGAATCTTTGGGGGTGGATTTTAAAGCTGATTTTACCCATAGCAAAGATAACCCTAGCCTATACTCTGCGAAAATCACCATTGGGATTAGTCAAAGAGATGACACGGTTTTTTTGCCACTAAAGAGCTTCAACAAACTTATTTGTGCTAAACAAAAATGTGGAAATAACGACACTGGAAAGAATAGTGTAAGCCACAAGCATAGTAGTGCGAAGTATGATAGCGTGAGGGAGCTTATTTACGCGCCTATTTGCTATGAGGAGGAAATTTATTTACGCACGCTACTTTGTGGCTATGAGTCGATAAATCCTATCATCATAATTGATGATGAAGTGGCTAAGGATTTGGCAGAATCACAAAATCTAAGCAATAATGCCAAGTCAATCTCAAATCCGCTAGCAGTGAACATAGAATCTTTTTTTCAAGATGAAAGGGTGTTTGAAGTGATAGAAATTGTGTAGCTTTGTGTAAGTTTATAAAGATATTTTTGCAAAAATTACGCGTAGCAAAAAAGCTGATAGGGAAAAATGAAGCTAAGTTTTATGCGAAAAAATATAAAAAAAACTCTAAAAATTAAGCAAAGAATCACCAAATACAAATACAACACTAAACACAAGCATAAAAACCAAAGATAAAAATGTAAAAATATCATAAAAACTTTCAAAATCTAATCAAGCAAAAAAAAACAAAATTAAGGTGTATTGATGCGAGGTAAAATCTATAATTTTTACCTTTATTTTCAATTTTTGCAAATAAATAATAAAAATTTATGTGAAAAATGTAAAAAATGTTTTAAATCACTTAAAAATTCGTGCAAAACATTATCAAAAGTTTTGTATAATTTTGCGTTTTAGCCTAAGTGTCAAAGCTAGCCAAATACAAATAAAAGCAAGAAAGTTTTTTGCTTTTTGTGCTATGAAAAAACTAAAGATTTCTTGCAAAAATCTGCATAAAGTCCTCCGCTATTTACGCGTGATTATCGCAAGCGATGAAGCAATACTTTTAGGGCTTTTTGGCGCAAGTTGTGCTAGTTTTGCGTGGTTTTGGGCTTTTGTTGTGAATTTTTTAACAAGGTGTGAAATGAGCATAATGGATATAAACGCGATTAAGAGAATCTTGCCACATAGATACCCACTTTTGCTTGTCGATAGGATTACTAGACTTGAAAAAGATAGTCTTATTGAGGGGTATAAAAATATTACTGCAAATGAGCAGGTGTTTTTGGGGCATTTTCCTAGTAAGCCTATTTATCCGGGAGTGATGATTATTGAGGGAATGGCACAGGCTGGAGGAGTGCTGGCGTTTGTGAGTATGTGGGGCGATGATGTGAGTGCGGCGGAAAACAAAATCGTGTATTTTATGACGATTGACGGTGTGAAATTCCGCTCTCCTGTCGTTCCCGGGGACAAGCTAGAGTATCGACTTAGCGTCCTAAAGCACAAAGGTGCTGTATGGTCGCTTGAGGGCAAGGCGTTTGTGGAGGATAAGCTCGTGTGTGAAGCGCAACTAAAAGCTATGGTGGCTGATAATGACGCTGCAAGTGGCACAAGCGCGACATAAGCACTAGCACGGTAGGAGTAAGCTACTATGAAAGCACAAATCGCACGAACTGCCATTGTCGCAAAGGGTGCACAGATAGCTGATGGAGTTGACATTGGCGATTTTTGCGTGATTGGCGAGGGGGTTAGAATCGGCGAGGGTTGCAAGCTGTATAATGGCGTAACGATTTTGGGGGATACCACTTTGGGTAAAAATAATGTAGTCTTTCCTTATGCTGTGCTTGGCACGATTCCACAGGATTTGAAATACTCGGGCGAAAAAGTCGAGCTAATCATTGGGGATAATAACATTATCCGCGAGCATTGTATGTTTAATCCGGGCACAGAGGGAGGGATTGGCAAGACAATCATTGGCAATGAAAATTTGTTTATGGCATTTGTCCACATTGCACACGACTGCGTGGTGGGGAGTCACTGCATTTTGGCAAACAACGCTACGCTAGGTGGGCATATTGAGATTGGGGATTATGTCAATATCGGTGGAATGACGCCCGTGCATCAGTTTGTAAAAATAGGCGATGGAGCAATGATAGCTGGGGCAAGTGCTCTAAGTCAAGATGTCCCTCCGTTTTGTATGGCAGAGGGCAATCGCGCCGTGATTCGCGGACTAAACAAACACAGAATGCGAAAACTATTTGATAGCAAAGAGATAGATGAGATTAGCCATTTTTATAAGGAGCTTTTTTCTGCGACTTCTATGCGAGGCTTTGCCCAAGATATGCTTGACAGATATGAGTCAAAGAGCGAGGATAGTGCGCCCAAAAGAAAATCTATCAAAAAAATCTGCGAGTTTGTCCTAGCTTCACAAAGAGGTATCCCTCTACGCAAAATCGAGGCAGAAAAATGAGACAAGCACAGGCAAAAATAGTGGCTAAAGTGGCAAATACGCTTGTAGCAAGTGCTTTAACCACAAACTACACAATACCTAAAAGTGAGGCATTTTAATATGAATCAACCTATTTGTAATTTTTGTGGGAATTCTATCACGCCACATAGGCAGGGATTGCGAGCGAAATATCCCAATCCAAACGACCCAAATAGCTCGTTTGCATTTATTTGTCTGCCCTGTATTAGCTCTGTTTATAAGGAGTTTTTAGACCCTATTTATGGGGTAAAAAAATCCACTCTTAGCACACAAAAGCAATCGCTAAATCTTGATTTGCCAAGCTTGCGCGTGCCAAGCCCTAAGGAGCTAAAGGCAAAACTTGATGAGTATGTCATAGGGCAAGAAGAAGCAAAAAAGGTTTTTTGCGTAGCGATTTATAATCATTACAAGCGTATTGCAAACAACCTTGCTCAAGCAAAACACGATAGCGAGCAAAATCAAACTAGCTCTTTTGATTCTAGCGACAAAGGTAGCAGTAGCGATGATGTCGAAATAGCAAAATCCAATATCTTGCTTATCGGTCCCACGGGTAGTGGCAAGACGCTTATGGCGCAGACTTTGGCTAGATTTTTAGATGTGCCTATCGCCATTAGCGATGCTACTAGCTTGACAGAAGCGGGCTATGTAGGCGAAGATGTAGAAAATATCCTAACAAGGCTTTATCAGGCTGCTGATGGTGATATAGAAAAAACACAAAGAGGTATAGTTTTTATTGATGAGATTGACAAAATCTCGCGACTTAGTGAGAATCGCTCTATAACGCGTGATGTAAGTGGCGAGGGAGTGCAGCAGGCACTGCTAAAAATCATAGAGGGAAGCGTGGTAAATATCTCCGAAAAAGGTGGCAGGAAGCACCCAAATGAGCGGTTTGTCCAAATCGATACAACAAATTTTATTTATTTGCGGTGGAGCTTTTGATGGTTTGAGCGAGATTATCCAGCGCAGGATGGGCGATAATGTGCTTGGGTTTGGGCAAGTGCAAAAAACAAAATCCCAACAAAAAGATGTGCTAAATCTTGTCGAGCCAGATGACTTGGTAAGCTATGGGCTTATTCCCGAGCTTATCGGGCGACTTCATATCACTGCGACTTTGCAGCCTATCACAAAAGAAGCGATGATAGATATTCTTACCAAGCCCAAAAACGCGCTTATCAAGCAGTATCAAAAACTTTTTGAAGTCGATGACAATGTCAAGCTAAGCTTTGAAAAAGAAGCGATAGAATCCATAGCCGAGCTTGCCATAGCTCGCAAGACAGGAGCTCGCGGGCTTAGGGCGATTATTGAGGAGTTTATGACAGACATTATGTTTGACTTACCCTCAATGAGAGAACACGAAGTGGTAATCACAAAAGATTGTGTCGAGCAAAAATCCAAGCCATTGCTCATAAAACACAAAAAAATCTCTAATAAAGTCAAAGGAGCGTAGAAGTGTTGTTCAACAAGATTGTAGGAATGTTTTCGCACGATGTTGCGATAGATTTAGGCACGGCAAACACCCTTGTGCTAGTCAAAGGACAAGGAATCGTTGTCAATGAACCAAGCATTGTAGCAGTGCGTGTGGATAGATTTGATAGAGACGGCGAGATAGTCGCTGTGGGATATGAGGCAAAAGAAATGGTGGGAAAAACCCCCAATGGAATCGAAGTAATCCGTCCGATGAAAGACGGAGTCATTGCGGATTTTGATGTAACTGAAAAAATGATTCGCCACTTTATCCAAAAAGCGCATAATCGCAAGGCATTGGTGCGCCCACGCATAATGGTGTGCGTGCCCTATGGGCTTACAGGTGTAGAGCGCAAAGCTGTGAAAGAATCGGCAATGAGTGCGGGTGCTAGAGAGGTGTTTCTCATCGAAGAGCCTATGGCAGCGGCGATTGGCGCGGGACTACCTATCAAAGAGCCTCAAGGAAGTTTGATAGTGGATATTGGTGGGGGGACGACTGAAATCGGCGTCATCTCTCTAGGTGGGCTTGTCATATCCAAGTCTGTGCGCATAGCAGGGGATAAAATCGATTTGGCTATTGTAAATTATGTCCGCAAACACCACAATCTGCTTATAGGCGAGAGACTAGGTGAAGAGATAAAAATCGAAATCGGCGCAGCAGCTCCACTAGATAATATGCTATCTATGGAAGTCAAAGGTCGCGACCAAGTAAGCGGACTGCTAGATACTATAACGCTCACAAGTGAAGATATACGAGAAGCGATGAAAGACCAGCTACGAGAAATCAGCTCCGCAGTAAAAAGCGTGATAGAATCCGTCCCTGCGGATTTGGCTGGGGATTTGGTAGAAAATGGCTTGACACTCACAGGAGGTGGTGCGCTTATCCGCGGGCTAGATAGGTATCTAAGCGATACGATTAAGCTCCCTGTGTTTATCGGCGATGAGCCACTTCTAGCAGTAGCAAAGGGCACAGGCAAAGCACTAGAAGAGATAGATGCTGTGTATAATACTGCAAACTATCAATAAGCTAGAAAAATTAGAATCAAACTTCGCAAAATCATTGACAAAATCAAAACTTGCAAACAATTAAGAGATAGCAATGAGGTATCAATCCCTAAGCGTTCTTGTCATCGTCATAGCGGTGCTTTTTATCGCCATAGATTCTAGCAGATTTTTGCAAAACGGCATTATGGCGATAAGCGATGGGATAAAAACTTTTGTGCTTGATACCAAAGACAGCATATCACTTTCTTACCAAAAATACCTAAATCAAGCCACAAGTATTGAGGAATACAAACAAAAACTAAAAGATTATGAAAAGCTAAAACTTCAGCTTTTGCATACCCAATCAGAGCTTGATGGACTCTCTGTGTTTGATACACAGCAGGCTTTTCACAACGATGCGAGATTTTTGCCTGCTAGAGTGTATTCGTATGTGGGTATGGGCGATTATAATCGAGTGTGGATAAACTTTGATGCAAAAGGCTACCCAAAGGATAGAATCTTTGGCGTTGTGGGTGATAGCAAGGTGCTTGGGATTGCGCTTATCGATGGGCAAAAGGTTATGGGATTTTTTAATGGAGATAAAAAAAGCGCGTATAGCGTGCATATAGGCGATAGTAAAATCCCCGCTATCGTGCATAATTCCGCGATTAGTGCCAATCGTATCACGGCAGATTTTATCCCGCTGTGGCACGATGTAAATGTCGGCGACCAAGTGCGCACAAGTGGGCTAGATGGGATTTTTGTCGAGGGGATTTTGGTGGGGGAAGTCGCTAGCGTGAATAAGGATTTTGGCTATATCAGCGCGGAGATAAAGCCTTATGCGCAAAGCTCATCATTAGGCTATGTTTGGCTAGTAGATACGCAAGTGGAGCAGCAGATAGCAGAAGAAAAAAGCCCTTTTTAGCTTTGTATGATTTTGCGTTGCTTTGCCCTCAAGGCAAGTTTGCTAGATTTTTCCTTTTGCGCTTGTGCGTTGGCTTGATAAAAAGTAGCCACAAAGGGTGGTAATGATAGATTCTCGTCAAATGCCCAAAACACTTGTAGATGAGGCATTTTTATCTAGTGTGTTAGAGCGTGTAGCCCCTGACAAGCGCGTAGATACAAACGAGCTGAAAGCGATTTTGCTTGCGCTTATAAGCGCGATTGGCAAAGATAGCACTTCCAAAAACTCAAAAAACACTTCTAATACCACTAAAGCCAATCCCAAAACTTCTAAAAAATCATCGCACAAATATTTTGAGAGGATATTTGCTATTTTTGGCGAGATTTTTTGTGCTTTTAGAGAGAAAATCTATGCGATTTATGAGCGTGGGGATATACTTGATTATACATTTTTGTATTTAGCATTTATCACGCCAGATTTTATTATATCTCGTTTTTCTGTGGCGGATTTTGATGGTGGCTTTGACAAAGATTTTGTGAAATCCATTTATGAGTATTTCCCCGATGATGAGCGATTTTTACACTTCATAGAGATTGCAGATAAAATGCTATCCACAAAGTCGGATGCTACAAATACCACAAACACTTTGAGTGCTACAAATATCAGCCAAGAAGAGTGGTTTATGCTTGTAGAGCTTGGGGGTATTAGTAGAGTTTTGGCTTATCCTAGTGCGCAAAATAGGTGTATAAATCACAAAAACTACTCAAAAACTTCAAAAATAGATGATAGGGCTACCCAAGTATCACTTAGGAATGGATTGGTGTTTTTTAGTGCGTTTATATCGCTTGGAGATATGCAGTGTGCCAAAGCGCAGAAAATCCAGCCATTTATCTATGAGGCTTATTCGCTTTTTAGGCTTGATTTTACCCTACTTTGTGAAGCTATGAAGCTAGCGTTTGGGCGTGCGCATAGTGCGCTAGAGCGGCGCAATGTGTGCAATTGGCAGCTGCATATTTTTTGGAATGTGGAGCATTGGTTTAATTCAAGGGAATGGCTTAGGCTATATCCGCTGTGGAAAGAGGTGTTTTATGAGCGGATTTCACAAGCCCAAAAGGCTATGGTGGAGGCTAATGCAGAATATATGGTAGGTGCTATGCCACAAAATCCACACGAAGCAAATCCACACCAAAATCCAAAAACCCCACAAAACCCCACAAATTCTCAAAATCCACAAAATTTGCAACCACTTTACCAAGCCATAGATGAGGTGTTATATTTGCAGCTTTTTTTATATCATTTTTGTGGCAATAGCTTTATCTCTCAAGAGCAGTGGAGAGAATTCAATACTGAAGTTTTAAAAAAATCTAGTGCGCTTTATAGGGAGTTTGGAGCAAAATTTTTGACAAAAAGTAGCAAAATAGAAAAAAGAAATACAGCTAAAGATTCTAAGCACCAAAATTTAAAATCTATGAAGTCTATGGAAGCTCCCCAAAGTGCTGAAAACTCACAAGAATCCAAATCCTCACAACCAACCCAACAAACGAAAAGAATTATAGGTTTTTTGCGCGATAGGTTTGTGGAAAATTCGCCATTCAAAGTCGAATACAGCCTTATCAAAAACCTTATAAATTCCTCGTGTTTTACCCAAAAATATAGCATAAAAATCTATTGTATGAGCCTCATAGAAAAAAGCGAAAATGACCCGCGAATAATGCAACTTTTTGCTAGTCTTGGTGTGGAGATAATAGACATTGGGCTAGCTTTTAACAAGGCAAACTTTTATAACTCACATTTGCAAAAAGCTCTCGCTTTGCGTGAGATAATCCAAAATGATGAGGTGGCGATTTTGATTAGCCCAAATAATGGCTATGGGATTAGTGATTTTTTGCTTAGTGTGCGTGTCGCTCCTACGCAGGTGTTTTGGACGCACGGCAACTATGTCTATGACATTGAGGGAATCGATGCTAGGCTTACGCATATTTGCAATGATTTGAGAGAAATCACTCACGAGGGAGTGGTATTTGGCGGAATCCCCGTAAAAATGGATACCGCATTTTATAATCCCCCTATATCAGCCCAAGAAATCAAGGAGGCTAGAGAAAATATCGCATATTTGCTAGCACAAAACAAAAACCTTAAAACAAAAGATTTTAGCAATTTCACTGATGAATGGCTACGAGATAAAGTGATTTTGGGTGTTATGGGGAGGCTTGCCAAAATCGATTCTATGGATTATTTGGAAGTGATTTGTGAGATATTGCAGAGGCGTGCAGGAAATGAGGAAGTCATCAAGTCAAAAATATCACAAATAAATCCTAGCGTCTTGCCACGCTTTTGCTTCACGGGGCAGATAGATAGTGCGGTGTATGGGCATATCATTGATGTATGGCTAGATAGCTTTCCTATGGAGCAGGGGGAGAGTAGAATCGAGTATATAGCAAAGGGTAGGGGGCTTGCGCTAAGTTATTATGCGTGCGATGAGGAGGAGTTTTTGAGCGAGGTGGGGGGGCAAGTAGATGGTGTGGAGGGGGTGGTGAGGGAGGTTTTGAGTGGTTTTGGCAACTTGTCTTTAGGGAGTGGGGGCAATTTGCCTGCGGGTATCCATTTGGTAAATCCCTCCGCCCCGCTTCACTGCGGCGCACACTTGAGTGCGACTCATTCGCAAGGCGAAGCGATTTGCCAAAGCGACACCTCACATACTTCGATTGTGGGGGGAAATGGTGGGCAAGATTTGCAAAAAAAATCAACCGCTTGTGAGGGCGAAACGCAAAGCGTGTCAAATGATTCTGCTGATTTTGTAAATCCTGCAATTTGTCATACTAAAGCTTTAGCCGAAGTATCTAAAAAAAGCAAGCCTAGTGAAGCCTCTTTGGAAAGTGGGGATTCTTTAGAAAGCAGGCACGGCACGGATTCTTTGGAAGCCAAAAATAAGAGATATTTCGCTTTCGCTCAATATGACAAAACTACTCACGATGGCGAAAACAAAGGTGGAGAAACCGCTAATGAAAACAAAGAGGGCAAAAATAACGAACATTCTCCCTCTTTTGCGCGTAAGTCGCCTTTTTCCCTCTCCCCTGCGGAGTTGCCTCTTTCCCCCTCCCCAAGTGATGAAATTGTGGCGGAGGGGGCTTTGGGGTGGGTATGCTCTCACACCAAAGATTTTACAAGTTATAAATCCCTTGTTTTGAGCTTTAGCCAAACACGAGCTTTTAGCAAAGAGCAATACCTCCAAAAAGCCCTAAATATCATAGATTCTACAAAGGTAAAGGATAAAAACTTCCAAAATATGCTACGCACACAAAGCCTTATTTTTGCTATGGGGGATTGCATAAAAGAGCGATTGGGCGTGAAATACTTTATGGACTTTGTAGATTCTGTTTGATTTTAGTTTTGTGGTAAAAAAATGCTAGAGCTCGTCTAACATAACTTTGATATTTATGGATATTAGGACTAGGGATTGGCATAAATTTGTAAAAGAGTCAACAAAGTGATTGTATAGAAGTGTTATGATTTGTTGGTTATAATGTTGGACTTCAAAGGAATATATAAATTCAAAAATTTTAGTGTTTTGCACATAACACAAATTTAGTGTATTTTTGAGGAAGCAATATAGTGGCTTAATCAGAAACATTCAAGAATTTTAAACAATATAAAAAATAGCTTTAAAAAAAACAGCAAGTTTTTTGGGTTTTATATAATCCAATCCATCTACACGGCGCAAAATTTAGGAGATTAAATGAAAGGCATAATCTTAGCAGGTGGTTCTGGCACGAGGCTTTATCCCATTACAAATGGTATCAGCAAGCAGCTTTTACCCCTTTATGACAAGCCGATGATTTACTATCCGCTTTCCGTGCTTATGTTGGCACGCATTCGTGAGATTCTCATCATCACCACGCCACAAGATAGTGCGAATTTCAAGGCACTTTTGGGAAGTGGGGCGGATTTTGGCGTGGAGTTTAGCTATGTTACGCAGCCAAGCCCTGATG